>Ga0247809_1000003_pt1 | contig 316644 bp, 301 predicted proteins | sample UWRJL104311B1_FD_180951 | JGI IMG/M metagenome (GOLD analysis project Ga0247809, IMG submission 180951) | Plant litter microbial communities from Arlington Agricultural Research Station in Wisconsin, United States - UWRJ-L104-311B-1 | ecosystem: Environmental > Terrestrial > Plant litter >... | reverse complement strand
ATGCAGTAGAGATGAGAACATATAAAAGAAAAACACCTGCAAAAAAAGTTCTTGCAGGTGTTAATTAAATATATTTGTTTAATAATCTGTATCGATTATTTAGGACTAGTCATAAATATTTTATAAAACAATCACTTTAAATTCCTGTTCCAACGGATGTAATTCTTCGAAAAGCTTTTTGATTAAAACATTTCCGTTTTCAAGATAAAACTCAGAAAAATTGACAATTCTTTCCTGCAAATTTTTATTCGGAAATAATTCATTTTGCAAATCAGTAATTCGTTCTAATTCGTCTTGATGTTTTTTCTTTTCAGCTTTCAATAAACGCTTTTCTAAGTTTTCCAAACCTTTGATTTGTTTGACTTCTTGAGCTTTTACAGCACCAATAAAAGATTTGTCGGTTGCACTTGCCATTACATTCAAATCTTCAAATTGCTTTCTTAAAAATTCTTTCTGCGAAGTAAAATCAATTGAAAATTGGGAGAAATTCTTCACTTTTTCATTCATCAAAGCATTTTGCTTTTTAAATAAATCTTTCCAAGTTAAGCCTAGTTTGTCCGCTTTTTTAGCTTGTTTTTCTGTAGCCAAAAGCACGGAATTACGCAAAAGCAAAATCGGGAAAGTTACATTGGAAGCTTCGAAATAAGATTTCAATTCCAACCAATATGCCAATTCGCCGCCGCCGCCGATATAGCAAAGATTAGGCAAAATAACTTCCTGGTATAAAGGTCGCATAATCACATTCGGACTAAATTTCTCAGGATTATTTTGCAATAATTCTATTATTTCTGCTTCAGAGAATTTTAGTTTTGTATTATTTATATAGTAAAAATCATCTTGAAAAATAATTCGCTCGCGCAAATTGTCTTCAATATAAAAAAGATTGATTTCCCTCGGATTTACTTGAATATTATAATCTTTCAATTTTTCAGAAGTTTCCAAAACTTTTTGGTGTGAAGTCTGTTTTAAAAGCTCTTCCTTCGCATGCGGCATAAATTCTTTTTTCAATTCAGAATCATCGGCATCAATAATTACCAAGCCTGTTTTTCCAAAGATTTCATTGGCTAAAAAACGAGTCGATTCTGCCAAATTAGAATGATCAACATAAGCTTTTTGAAACAGTTTTCTAAGATATTCTGCATTTTTCCCTAAGCCTAATTCCAAAGAAAAAACTTCGAAAACTTCATCTAAACCTTTAGTTGATAATCTTCCAACCGGACCTCCATTTTTTGTATTCCAGCGTACTTTTTTTCCGTGTAAATTAAAATAATTTATTTCCTCAAAATCATGGTCTTCCGTAGCCATCCAATAAATAGGAACAAAATTATATTCAGGATATTCGGCTTTTAATTGCTTCGTCAAGTTGATTGTAGATACAATTTTATATAAAAAATACAATGGACCCGTAAACAAATTAAGCTGATGCCCTGTTGTAATCGTAAAAGTTTTGGGAAGAGAAAGTGATTTGATATTTACATTTGTCAAATCTGAAATATTCAAATTGGCGTATTGCTTTTCTAAAACTGAAACTAAAGTTTTTCGGTTGCTATTGTCATTCCCATTGAAATTTTCACCTTTTTCAACTAACTGTTTTTTAAAATTTTCTAATGAAGGAAATCGATGATAAAGCGACTGTAAGTCTGGTTTTTGGTTTAAATAATCATTGATTAATGAAGTGAAATAACCAGATTCTTGATAACTAATACAGTCGGTTGGCATAGTTGGAGTTTGAAATTAAGCAAATTTACCAAAAAAATACGTCCCAAATCACTTAAAATTTAAGTTTAAAATGGTATGTTTGAATGGGCATCAAAAGTACGCCAATAAACAAAATATTTCCTCACTTTAACAAAACTTAACAACATGAAATTACTGAAAATCATTTCTGATTTATTACCAATTCCAAGCTATGCTGTTATTCTAATTTGTTTTTTCTTTCCCTTTTTGACCATTAAATGTGGTACCACAGAATTGGTTTCTGTCTCAGGATTTGATTATGTAATTGGAACTGATATGAAAGAAAAAATGAAAGACAATAAGTTTGCCGACCAGATGCAAAAGAAATTAGGAAAAGATCTTTTTGACACTGCTACTGAAAACGATTCTTTAAAAAGTGACGCAAATGATTCTGATAAAGGCCTTGTTCTTCCTGAAGATACTTCTGAAGAAAAACAAAGTCGCATAACCATGATGATCATGATGGGAATTCCTTTTTTAATGGCAATTCTCGGCTTGATTATAAGTTTTGTAAAAATGAAAAGAAAAGGGCTTTTTCATATTTTGATTGCTTCAGTTGGCTTTATTGTACTGCTTATTTTCGGAATAATAATTAAAAGTTCTGATGATTTGAACGCTATTTCTTCTATGGCAGATGGAATGGGGGGAGGCATGATATCAATTGGGCTCGGAACCGCATATTATCTGGCAACACTATTTTTTCTTATAGTAATCTTATTTTTTGGACTCGAAAAATATCTAAAGAAATTTTACCAGAAAGAACAACAAACAAGAGAAGAATCTCTGGAAGAATTTTTGACAAAAGAATAAAAAAAACTCCCTTAATTGGGAGTTTCTTATTTAACGCTTTAAAGAAAAATGGCCTCTGTGTTCTTTTCCATTAGCTCTTGTTACAACAAACCAATAATCAGTTGAAGGCAACGGTTGTCCATTATAATTCCTGTCCCGCCAGCAATTTTCTAGTAAAATCTAGAACAAAATACTAGACGTTTTTTTGTCATTCCGACAAAGGAGGAATCTCTATGAGTAACTCCAATTGCGGTGGTTCCTCCTTAGTCGGAATGACAAGTTTGGGTAAATAACCCACTGGGTTACACCTAAAGGCTTTCAATCCCCACAAAACATACAATTTTTTAAATATAACGACTTTCACTTTAGATATAACTACGCCTAATTCCGAAACAACGGCTTTATTTTTAGAGGTAACGTATTTTTATTTAGAGGTAAAGTATTATTATTTCAACATAACGACTTTTTATTCCGATAAAAAAGAGTCAAATTTCGAGGCAACGGTTTCTTTTTAAAATCATCCTAAGTAGATAAAATATTCCCCAAAACATTGTATTATTGTTATAAAATTATAATCCAAACAATCATGATCCACTTCAATTTTCAAAGGCTCTTCAAATTAAAAGGAATCGTTCGTCCATTTTCACACTTGAGATCCATCGGATATTCCGACAACTACGCCACAAAGCTCGCCAACAACCGCGTCAAAGAGATAAACCTCGACCGGCTTGAAAAATTCTGTAGCGATTTTAATTGCACTCCAAACGATATTCTTGATTTCCGGCCAAGTAAAAATAATCCGCTCCCTGCAGATCATGCCTTGCACACCTTGACAAAAAAAGACATTTCTGATGAAATCGCAGGAAAGATTTTCAGCCTTCCCGCTGATAAAATTGAGCAAATACACGCCATCCTCAAAAATATGGACTAATTTTGCAGGCACGATTTTCATGTTATGACAAAAGCACTTCTCATCACGCCGCCTTTTACACAGCTCAACACGCCTTATCCGGCCACGGCTTATAAAAAGGCTTCCTCAATACCAAAAATGTCTCGTCTTTTCAGGCAGACCTTGGTATCGAAGTGATCTTGAAACTTTTCTCAAAGCAAGGCCTCATAGATTTATTCGCTGAAGCGGAAAATAATCCAGCAGAAAAATCAGAAAATGCACAAAGAATAATTGCTTTAAAGGAAGAATATATTAAAGTAATTGACTCTGTGATTTTATTTCTCCAAGGTAAAAATCCCACACTTTCACACCTGATCTGCCAAGAAGATTTCCTCCCAGAAGCATCGCGTTTTGCACAATTGGAAGAATTAGACTGGGCTTTCGGAACGATGGGAACCCAAGACAAAGCAAAACATTTGGCGACATTATATCTAGAAGATATTTCAGATCTGATTATCGAATGCGTTGATGAAAACTTCGGTTTCAGCCGCTACGCAGAAAGAATGGGGCGTTCGGCAAATTCTTTCGATGATTTGTATGCGATGCTTCACAAAGATTTTACTTACATCGATAAAATTTTATTAGAGAATCTAAACGAAAAAATGAACGATTTGCAACCCGATTTGGTCTGCTTTTCAGTTCCCTTTCCAGGAAATTTATACAGTGCCTTCAGAAGTGCGCAGTTCATCAAGAATCATTTTCCAAAAGCAAAAATTGCCATGGGAGGCGGTTTTCCAAACACAGAATTGCGTTCCCTGGCCGACATCCGTGTAATGGAATTCTTTGATTTCATAACTCTTGACGACGGAGAAGCGCCTTTGGAAGAGCTTATAAATAACATTCAAAACCCAGAATACAATTTTTATAAAAGAACTTTCGTCTTAGAAAACGGAAAAATTACGTATAAAAATAATTCCGCTTTAAGAGATTACAAGCAGTCAGAAGTAGGAACTCCAGATTATTCAGATTTGCTTTTGGATAAATACATTTCAGTTATAGAAATCGTAAATCCAATGCACAGAATGTGGAGCGACGGTCGCTGGAACAAGCTCACAATGGCCCACGGATGTTATTGGGGAAAATGTACTTTCTGCGATATTTCTTTAGATTATATAAAAGTGTATGAACCTGTCGCCGCCAAATTATTGTGCGATCGAATGGAAGAACTGATCGAACAGACAGGCCAAAACGGATTCCATTTTGTGGACGAAGCGGCGCCTCCAGCTTTGATGAGAGCTTTGGCGTTGGAGATTTTACGAAGAAAATTAACGGTCACTTGGTGGACAAATATCCGCTTTGAAAAAAGTTTTACCAGAGATTTGTGTTTGCTATTGAAAGCTTCCGGTTGTATTGCCATTTCGGGTGGTTTGGAAGTAGCTTCTGACCGATTATTGCAATTAATCGACAAAGGCGTGACGGTTGCCCAAGTCGCAAAAGTAACCAGAAATCTAACGGAAGCAGGAATCATGATTCACGCTTATTTGATGTATGGCTTCCCGACGCAAACTGCTCAAGAAACCATAGACTCGCTGGAAATGGTACGACAATTATTCGAAATCGGAATCCTGCAATCGGGTTTCTGGCATCAATTTGCAATGACAGCACACAGTCCGGTCGGAATGTATCCTGAAAAATTCGGCGTCTTGAAAGAAACCAATGAAATCGGAACTTTCGCTAACAATGACATCATCCACATTGATAAAACGGGAACCGATCACGATAAATTCAGCTTCGGATTAAAGAAATCATTGTTCAATTTTATGCACGGAATCTGTTTTGATTTTCAGTTGCAGGATTGGTTTGATTTTAAAGTGCCTCGTACAAAAATCCCAAGTGATTTTATTTACAACGCAATTCATGAAGATGACGAAATGGCAATCAAGCCATCAGCAAAAGTGGTATGGACAGGAAATGTTACAACAACAAATTTCTTCACGAAATCAAAAAAAGGAAATTCTTGGCAAATGGCTTCGCTCACTTTTCACAGCAAAAAAGATAGTTTTGACATTCAAACAAGCAAAGAACACGGAATTTGGTTGCAAGAATTGCTGTCTAAAATTTCTGTGAACAATTCAAAAATATACACTTATCAAGAAGTAAAATCAGATTATGAAAAATCAGATCTCGAAGATTTTGAATTATTCTGGTTCAGCAGGCCAATTAAAACATTGAGAGAATCTGGATTACTTTTATTATAAATTAATTTGTCAACGCCTTTTTCTCACGTTCTTCTTTAATTTTAAGGAATTTATCAGATTGTTCTTTTGAAAGAAGTTTTAAAATTTCACCACTAATTTTATCATTGATTACTTGCATTTTTCCTTTCTTTTCAGGAAAAGGAATGTCCATTTTTGAAATTTCTTCCAAGCTGTTTTTGTTGTCGTTGATAATTGTTTTGATAGCTGCCTGTTGCAGTCCGTCGAGTTTCAATTCTTTGTCTAAACTGGCAACTACTGATTCGGCATAATCAATTTTTTCATTCTTTTTGCTCGGCCTGTCACTTCCCATTTGAGGACGTTGTGCGCGATTATTATTTCCATAATATTGCGAATAAGATGCATTAGAATACAAAGCAAAAAATAAGACTGCGAAGAATAAAAATTTCGTTTTCATAAGCGATAAATTAAAACCAAACTTAATCAATTTCAACCAAATATAAAAGCAACGTTTTCAAGGAATGCATTAGTTTCCTAATTTGCCATAATACAATAAATCGACTATTTCACCTTTCGTTGTTTTATAATCTCTCCTTATTTTGCCTTCCATTTCAAAACCAGACTTTTCGGCAAGTTTTTGTGCTGATAAATTGCTTTCGTGTGTTCTTAAAAATAGTTTTTTGAATTTGAATTCCTCAAAGCAATAGTCAACCACTAAAGAAAAAGCTCTTGAAGTTATTCCTTTTTCGGTATATTTTTCATCTGTATAACAGCCTAATTCTGCCTTCGGAATATTCCAATCTATATTTTTTACATCAATAAATCCTACAAGTTTTTTAGTGTTACTATCTTCAATTACAAAAGGATAATAAATTTTGTTTTCTTTTTTTTGGATTATTTCCGTGAGGAAATCCTTCGTGTCTTCGAGAGTTTTCGTCCTTGAAACGGTTCCTGTAAAGAAATCTTCAAGTCGTTTTCTATTGTTTTCCACCAATAAAAAATAATCGTCTAAATCATTAAAAGTTAAAAGCCTTACTTCATAATTGTCAAATTTCATATATCTAAAATTTAGGATTCAAATTCCTTAACCATTTTATAGTTTATAAGTTCCACATTCTTAATAAGATTGTGCTGTTCCTTTTCCACTCGAAAGCCTTTTTTTTCAAAAAATGGTTTTGCTGTAATGCTGACGTCGGCAGTGATGAATTTTGAATCGGCATTTTTTGCTTTGTTTTCTAATTCATTATAAATCTTTTCTGCAATGCCTTTCCTTTGAAAATCTTTGTGAATAAAGAATAAATCAATATAATTTCCATCTTTTAAAGTTCCATAACCAGCAATTTTTCCTTCAATTATTGCAAGAAAAACAAATTGATTTGTCACAACATCGAGCCAGCGTTCGTGGTTGTTAGCGCCAGAAATCCAAGCTTCGATTTGCAATGCTCCATACTCTTTTTTGCAGACAGATTTAATCGTATTTACATATAAATCTTGCATTTCACTTATGTCAGTTATTGTAGCAATTCTAAAGTTCATGTTTTAAAAGTATCATGTCTCTTAATCGGATTCCGTTTTCAATTATCGGCTCAGGATAGTTTTCAATGAAAAAATCTTTTCGGGTCGCGTACTTTATAAACCCATTTTTTTCATAAAAATGAAGCTGTCCAAAATTGCAATCTCCGGTTCCAACTATCAATTGTTTGTACTTGCTTTTCTGGGCAATTTTCTTAATCTCATCCAATAAATAGCTCCCAATTCCTTTGGATTGTTCTTCTTTTGCTACCGCTATATTTTTAATTTCGACTTCATAATCGCTATTTTTATGCAACGCAAACACAGCTATGGGAGTTGTAATTTCTTCCTTATATAAAATATAAACTTCCGAATCGCTAATATAGTTATCAATTGCTTCTATTGTTTCATCTGCTAACAATAGCAAACTATAAGGTAATTGACTGTCAGTTTGAAGTTTATGAATTTTATAGTGGAAAGGTTTCATTTGAAAATAAGTGCAATTTATTTTGATTATTTAAATTTCAAAAGATATTCATATCCTAAAGTTTTTGGAACTACGTTCTCTTTTTCAGCTTCATCTATCGTTATCTTTTCAAGTTCGATTAACTCCGGAAGTGTTATTCTTCTTACAGAATCAAATTGCCCAAATCCTTGAAGGAATAAAGCGCTTTCCTTTCTAAACATCTGATCTCCATAGAACTCAATTCTTTTTATTTCTTCATTTTTTATAGCGCAAAGAATAATTCTGTTATCTCCTTGGTAGATGAATATCAGGTGGTTTTCAACCCATTCAAGCAAATAAAAATCATGAAAAACTGCGAAATTATAGTCTTTAACTTGCCAATTAAAATTTCTGCCATCTTCAAAAATTCGCAATAAATTTTTGTCATTTGAACTCGTTTGAAACCAAGCGAGATTGTTTCCGTGAAAATCAATATTCTCAACGCCTATAGAATATTTTTCGCCATTTTCTTCATAAGTAATGGAAAGAGAGTCATATTTTGCAACGATATTTTCGCTTTTTAGCTTATCAATGACCAATTCAATTGCGACTTTATTTTTTGTATAAAGCTCTAATAGAAATGCTTCAGAATTAAAATTTTCTACTTTCTGAATTTCTTCCATTGGAGTTTGGACTTGTTTTTCCTTATTTTTTGATTTTCCGAAAATTAATTTTATCAGGTTCATCTTAATTAAAATTTGGAATTATTTCTGTACTCAAATAATACTGAGCAAGCTCTTTTGACATTCCTGTAATTTGCATCAATTCCTCAATTCCGTCTTCATCATCATAAATCCAAGTGCCGTCATGATCGCCCATATTTAATTCTTCAATGTCAATTGTTATCGGAATTAATTTTCCATCATCATCAAATTCACATTCAAATAAAGAACCATTTGGACGTATCGAACTGTCAAAATAATATTTTTTCGTCGCATTCCAATACGGAATTTCATTCATTAAATCTTCAGTATAACTATGGGCTATATGGTTTCCATGTTTATCAAAAACAACAGTATAAATAGATTTCAGCGTGTGTGAATTTCCATAATCGAAGACTTTTTCATACTTGAAATCACCAATAGTTTTTCGCTCGCCAACTAAAATATATTTTCCTGAAAAAGTATCATTTTTTAAAATTGTATCATGATTTTGATCCAAATCAATAAAAATAGTAATGTGCGATAGAATTCCATTTTCAAAGACTTCTTCTTGAATTATTTCATTGCTTGATAGAATTATTTTTGAATAACTTCCGTCTTTTGGAATTTCGTTTTCGCTGCTAATTTGGCCTGCTTCATTCTTGAAAATTGTTTCCATACTAATATCGTTCTTCAGATTTGGGTTATCGAAGTTATGAAAAATGTAATTATCTAAGTTTCAATATTTCCTTTCTTTTATTCCAAGTCTCCTCTGTGTTTTTGGTATAAATAGAAGGTTTGAAATTTTTCTCATGATGTTATTTTTTTTGATAAATTCCTCTTTCAAAATTTATGACTGCTTCCATTCCCAAATAACTATCGGCAAATCCATTAAGAGGCCATGTTATTTTTAATCTATAATCAGGTGAAAAGGGCAGAGGTCCGTCATAGACTTTTAGCGGATCAACCGTTCCGATAACCTCAATATTAGCTTTATTATTTCGGCTATAAACGCCAATTATTGTTTCCGGTTTATAAAATTCTTCCTGTTTTTCAAGTGAATATAGGCGATTGAATTCTATAGGCTTTAAATCACTTTCATTTATTTCATCAAAGCCAACCTCATGTTTAAAAACCAAAGGCGTAGTCGCAATATGGCATTGTGGATATTCTTCGGGAGTTTTTTCAGTTTGAGAAAGCACTACGGCAATTCCCCAAAAACCTTCTTTTGGATTAGTTCTTAAGACGTCGCCTCTATTGAAGAGATTGATTTTTTTTGCCATTTTTTGATTTGGGTAAATATTTTGTTTGCTTAATTCTAGAATAAAGGTTTAAGCTCAAAAAACAATATTAACGCTGTGAGCACAATTGTCAAAGTCATAGTCTTTTTGTTTACCAGATAAACAGCTCTTATATTTTCTTTACATATTGTCCAAATTATTGCTGTAAAAAACAATAAGCCAAAAAGATATGCTGGTAATGAAATAGAAGGAAAGATACTGTGATTTTCTGGGAAATCAGAAAATTCCATATCATTTTCCAAAATAAAATAAAGAACCAAGCCAAAAATTCTGATGATAGAAACTATAGAAAAAGTCAAATAGATTGTAAAGAGAATCCAACCAATTTGTTTTCTCATATAAAATAAGACGATGGCAATTGGCAAAATGATTAAAGGAATGAGATAAGAAATTATGCTAAAATCCCAGCTAGAAATGTTATTAGTAAGCAAAAAACCAATCATTTCAAATTCTTTATAAAATTGAAACATAAAAAGTAATCCAAAAGCTACTGAAATTAGCCGAATTATTTTGCTTTCTGTAGGTGTTTCTTTTTGTATTGGATTGACGTCATCAAGAATTGAAGATCCTATTTTTACAACCTTATTTTTTAATTCTTTTTTCTTCCTCTCTTTTGCAAAATTTTCTAACTTTTGAGCTTCAATTTCATCTTTTGCAATTTGCAATTCTCCATCTGATAGTCTTCTTTCTGATAAAATAATTTCTGCAATCTCAATGGCTTTAGGTTGATAACTATTAGGATTTTCAATTATTTGCAACAGCTCAATAGTTGTATGATTCTTAAATATTTCTTTAAAGTCCATTATTTAGTGAGATTATGATTTTTAGCTAGTTTTTAACTAATAGATTCAAAACGAAGTTATAAAAAAAATAAGATGAATAAGTTATTTTATCTTAATCACCTCATTTTTATAAAGCCCGATAGCTTTTTTTAGTATTGCATTTATCTTTTCAATCGGCAAATCTTCTGAAACGTCAAAAAGCATAATCTTCATCCGTGATCTTTTTTCTGACAGCAACTCTTCATCATTAAAATATTTTCCTTCCACAATACCCAAATAAGGCTTGTGAAGCGTTTTGTGAACCCATAAATAGCAGAACATTTTGCCTTTGTAGCAAAAAAAAGGCATGCCATATTTCCAACAATTTGTAATCTCAGAATCCTGTCCTAAAATAATGGTGCGAAGTGAAAGCAAGCATCCTTTGAGAGCTTCTTCTTTTAGTAAATAAAAATTGTCGAGTTCTGTATGTGTGTTCATTTAATCTAGATTATTATAAATCCGAGATAGAGTCTAAATCCAATTCCATTTGAGGTAAAAATCGATCCTTGATAGAAGATTCTAATAAGTTGTAAACTTCAAAACCAAAATTCTCATAAAAACCAGTTGCATTGGGTTCAGAATCTAAAATCATTCTTTTAAAACCTAAGTGCTTAGCTCTGTTAACGCAGTCAAGCAATAGAAATTTCCCGAATCCTTTTCCAATATATTCAGGCAATAAAAAAAGATTGTCAAGCTTTACAGGTTCATTTTCGACTTTCAAGAGAGAATAATAGCCAGCTATTTTTTCGCCAACAATTAATTTGTAAGTTGCATTTTCTTCAATGTAGGTTTCTGTAATCGTCAATTCTTTCTTCCATTTTTCCAATTGCGCTTCGTCATATCCCCAAAATGCCTTGCTTTTGTAAGTAATTGTGCTTAGAATAATAGAGTCATCTTTTTGGGCTCGTTTAATTAGCATCATAATACCAACTCAATCATATAAAAAATCATCATATAAATCGACCCTCACTCCGTTATGCAAATCATTTAATGCCAAATCTAAAATTTGATTTATATCATCTTCGTTGAGAAGCTTTTTATGATTTATTTTTTGTACAATACGCTGTTCTATTTTACCTTTCAGTTCTATTTTTATCTTTTCTCTAAAATCGTCCAACTGTATTTTCTTTTTTAAATATAATGAATAATAGCTTTTTAATAAATTTTCATAATCATTTTTCCAATCCTCAGCAGACTTTTTTACGTTATAAATCTTATGGCTGACAATTGAAAAAGCATCTTCAAAATCATCAAAAGAACTCCAATATTCTTCATGATCGCTTGCTTCTCCTTGCCAAATACTAACCTGCCCATTTTTCAATTGCAGAAACAATTCTTCCCCTTTATATCTATGAAGTTTCCAATATAAATTATTTAAATTGGCAGAATCAAGATCAAATACAATTTCCACAACCTCATAATGGGCAACCAGATTTGTTGCGTCTTTAACCAAATCTTTCTTTTTCCAATTCGGAATATCTCCAAAATAAAATAAAATAGAATTGCCATCTCCCAAAACTACCTTTTGAAGTACATTCAAATCATTTAAAATGCCAGGTTTTTTCATAAGGCAATAGTTTGATATTGTGTTTTTAATCTTGAAGTTGTTGTCTCTGTTTTTGAGTATAAATTTTATCAATTGCTAAAAAAGAGAATACAATGCCGATAAGTACAATCAGTGATCTCACCCAGTTCATCGAACTCCATTCAGAAGCTAATCTTTTAAGGGTTTCAGTATCCGCAAGTTTTTCTGAAGCGAACATGATGTCATTTCGAGGATGAAAATAAATAAAAGTAAATATGTCGGCTGCAAAATAACAGGCAAATGCAATTCCTAAAAGCAGTCTGATAGAGGAAGACCTTTTCCAAAATAAAATAAGCGATACCAATGCTAATAGTTGAGTAAGTGGCGAAAATATTTTAAAAAAATCGCCAGGATTTACTGTTTTGAAATATTCCCGGGTGGCGATTACCGAATTTGGAATGTCGCTTTCAACCGCAACTGCATTAACTAATGAATTGTAAATATTTACAAACAAAATACCGCTTGCAAACGATACTGATGCCAAAACAATTATTTTTTTCATAATAGTAGTATTTAGATTAAAATTATTTATTGCTCATTCTGGTATTTACTTAATAATAGCTTGCTACATTTCTGTCTTTAAAACGAATTTATCGATTGCTTTAAAAAAATTAGCTGGATCATCCCACATTGAAAAATGACTTCCATCAGGACAAATATAAATATTTACATTATCATTTTTCGTCATTCTATCGCGCATTTTAATGTAATAAGAAGGTGGAATAAAATCATATTTTGCGCCTATGAAAAGAGTGGGAATAGTGATAGTAATTAAATATTTATTAAAATCAGTTGCATTGACCTTTTCCATAAATCCAATTTCAGACATTAAATTTCCAGTAGAATGTTCTTTTGATTGCTTGAGCGAGGCAGGCATTGGATTTGAAACTCGCGCATAATGTTTTTTTAGCATTATTGGCCAAGCTTGTTTTCGAATTTGGTTACCCAAAGCATCTGGTTTGCTGAAGTCTGTAAATTTACCGCTAAAACCATATCGCAAAGAATCAGCATATTTTGCAAATTCAGGAATAGAATCTAAAATTGCAGCATATAGCTGGGTTTGATAATCAGCAATAATTTCCTCTTTTTCATTGATATTATTGCAGAGCAGCAATCCTTTTAAATGTTTTTGATATTTTGATGCATAAGCCTGTGCAAGTTGGCTTCCCCATGAATGGCCTAAGATATAAAACTGATCTAAATGAAGTGATTTGCGCACTTCTTCTACATCTTCAACAAAATTTTCAACACTATATAATGAGCTATCTTTTGGAATATCAGAAAAATAAGTACCTAATTGTGAATAAAAATAAACTGTATAATTTTTGCCAAGCTGAGCAGGAAAATTTTCAAAATATTCAGGTGATGTTCCGGGGCCACCATGCAAGAGCAATAATTTAATTTTTCCAGTACCCCATTTTTTTGTCCAAACCTTATATTTTTGATTTCGTATAGAAATCATTTTTACGCCATCAGCTGCCATTGCTTTAGCATATTCAGGATCTTTCAGCCTTTTACTTTGTAGGTCTGTTTCTTGAGAAAAAACATCTCCTGAAATAAGAAAAAAGAATACTAATAAAATGCTATATTTCTTCATGGTTTGGTTTTTGGAAAGGTTTCTAAAAACGAAAGCAAAGCCTTTAAATTACAAGGAGAAAAATATTTCTTATCAGATTCTGGATCAACAGTACCATTTGAAACAATTCCAACTACCAATCCGTTTGCGTCCAAAAGTGGAGCGCCACTTAAACCTCCAAATTGCTCTGGAACGATAATTTCTTTTAGTAAAATTCGGTTTCCAATAGTCTTAAAATATTCAAATTCATAAACCCTTTGTTCTCCGCTCTCCATTTTTCTAGTCCAGCCAACGACATATAACTTTTCTCCTAAAATGAGTGGAGTAGTTCTGGCTTCCAAAACTTTTACTTTTGAGTGATTTTCTTTTATTGAAAAAACCAGCCAGTCATTGTCATAAGTTGCTTTATCTGCCAATCGCTCTGATTTATTTTCGTTTAAAAGAGAATCAGTAATGATACTGGCATTCGGTTGATCTATAGAATATAGTGACCATTTTTTAATAGTATTTTCAAAAGACAGCGACTTCATTTCATCCGGCTTAATGATTTTTAGCAAATGTTTTGCCGTCACTGCTACAGTATCATTTTTAAACTTTAGCAAGAAACCGCAACTAAATTTTGGCTGGTCTAATTTAGCATCATAAAATTCAACTTTATTAACCAAAGCAATCTCCTCAAAAACCTTTGCAGCAACTTTTTCCTGGCTGTGACAACTAGTGATTAAAGCAACAAAAGCAACCAATAAATATTTTATTTTCATATAGCGTTTAAGTACGTTTTTTATCATTTTCAGACTGTGTATTAAGTCGAAGGATATTTTATAACCGACTTATTTCCACTAAGATAAAATTTATTACGGAAGATAAACATGATTTTTCAAATATATTTGCAATCTCACAAAAATTCTCTCACTGTTCTTTTTCTCAATTAAAAGATTGTCTAAACGCTAAAGGTGAAAGGGCGGTCTTTGTCTTAAAAAGTTTGCTGAAAGATTGCGGATGCTCAAAACCCAACTCATACGCAATTTCGCTAACCGACAAGCTGGTGGTAGATAATTTGTCTTTGGCCTTGTCAATCAATTTATCGTGAATATGCTGTTGCGTACTTTTTCCTGTCAATGTTTTTAACAAACCGCGCAGATAATTAGAAGATATATTTAGTTTTTCTGAAATAAATTGAACCGTGGGCAGTCCCTTTTGTAATAAATTTTCATTGTTAAAATAATCCGTCAGCAAATCTTCCAATCGTTCCAATATTTCGTGATTGGCTTTTTTACGCGTAATAAATTGCCTATGATAAAACCTTTCGGCATAATTAAGCAATGTTTCGATTTGAGAAATAATTATTTGCTGGCTGAAATTATCAATATTGCTATGATATTCTTCTTGAATATTTTGAATGATAGTATTGATAGTCGCTTCCTCTTTTTCAGAAAGAAACAATGCTTCATTTACCGAATAACCGAAATATTCATATTGCTTGATGGTTTTTGCCAATGAGGTATTCCAAATAAAATCAGGATGAATGAGCAACATCCATCCTGACCGTTCTGCTGTGGGATAAGTATTAGTTTCAATTTTAAAAACCTGATTTGGAGCTATAAAAAACAATACTCCTTCGTCAAAATCATAGTCTTTCTGCCCATAAAATAATTTACCGCTGATGCCTCTTTTTAGTGAAATGCTAAAAAAATCAAATAGAAAACTTGTCGTATTGTTTTCTGGCGGATGTTTGATTTTTGAATAATCTACTATGCTGATCAGTGGATGTTCAGGCGAAGCCAAACCCCTAAGCCTATGAAATTCACTTATCGTTTTTATTCTTTGAACTTTTGTCATCTTATTGTTGTAAATTTAATTATTGCTGATTAAAACTTACTGCAAAATCCCTGGCAAAATCAGCAAGCTTCACTTTGCCAAATACAGGTTTATTTTTGTAAAAATCTTCATATAACAAACCGCTTGCTTGGCTTTTCTGCATCTCTACAAAACCTGCAGCAACTTGCTTGTTAAACCCTATTGATAACCATCCATTCAATAATTCTTCATCAGAAATTACCTTCCATTCTAAATCAGGCTTACCGATGGCTTCTCCTAAAGTTTTTGCAATTTCGTTCGGCGAAACCTCGTCACTGGCTACATATCTGATGCTTCTTCCATCAAAAGGTTTGTCCATTTCTTCAGCAATCACGGCAGCAATATCCAATGGAGAAACCCACGGCTCTTTTTTGTCGCCGCCATAGTTCGAGATAATGGCACCTTTGTTTTTTATGGTGGATATAAATGAAAACATATTAATATAAAAACCAACCGGACGAATAAATTTGATAGAAATAGAATCTGATAATTGCTTTAAAATTTCTTCAACATTGTGATGAAAAAGAAGAATGCCGTTTCCTTTTTCCATGTGCGCGCCAATACTGCTCAAATGTATTAAACGTTTTACACCCGAAGCTTCTACAGCTTGTTTATAATTGGCGCCAATCTGTGTAATATCGCCGATAAAATCTACTGATTTATCAAACACATCTCCAGCAGCTTCCATTGTTTCCATTAAAAAAACGATGTCAGCACCTTTGAAAACACTTGATAAAAAATCAACATCCTGCATTGTGCCTATAGCAGCTTTCGCGCCTAATGCTTCAATATCCCTTTTTCTTTCAGGATTGCTGCTGATGACAGTTACTGAATTGCCATTTTGAACTAACTCATTTGTTAGAGGCTTTCCGATGTTGCCTAAAGAACCTGTAAGTACTATTTTCATTTTTCTGTTATTTTAATAGTACAAAGTTCAGCAATAGTCTGAAAGCAAATCTAATCAAAACGCCTTTTATTGTAGCCAAAAATGAGATGTTTCATTTTGCTATTCAGATCTAAATTGCGATTTGTGTGATACAGATTCAAACATGAATTTACCACAAAATTCCCTAACAAATTAAAAAGCCTCTGGCAAAATTACCAAAGGCTATATTTTAAAATATAATTGAATTACTTACTTACTTACTTAGATAAATAAGTTAAGCCACCATCAACCAGAAGCTCAGCACCAAGCATTAACGATGAATCATCAGAAGCAAGGAAAACGGCAGTTTTACCAATGTCAGATGGCTGTCCAATTCTTCCTATCGGCATTACGCCAGCCCAATATTGTTTTACTTCCTCAAGTTGTTCTTCAGGAACAAACTTGCTAAATACAGGCGTGTCCGTAGTACCCGGTGTTATTACATTGACTCTGATCTTTCTATCTAAAAGGTCATTTGAAAATCCTTTTGCAAAATGAATAACCGCCGCTTTGGTAGCACCATAAAGTGAAAAAGAGGGATAGGCTCGATGCGCCGCATTTGACCCTATAAGAATAATAGACCCGCCATCATTCATATAAGGCAGTCCTTTGTTAACAGTAAAATAAACACTTTTCAGGTTTAAATCCATTGTCTTGTCATAGTCGGCTTCGCCAATATCTGCTACAGAACCAAATGACGCTCCTGTAGCTGCACCACCGGCATTGGCTACAATCAAATCTATTTTGCCAAATTTCTCAAATGTTGTTGCAAATACTCTGTCAAGATCGGCAAGGTTAGTTACATCGGCATTTATAGCTATAAAATTAGCACCAAGTTTAGCCACACAACTATCCAAAGTTTCCTGATTTCTGCCGACAATAACTCCTACAGCACCTTCATTTTTAAATTCTTGGGCAATGCCAAACCCTATACCGCTATTACCACCAGTAATAACTGCTACTTTATTTTTTAATCTACTCATTATTTTATTTATTTATTTATTTATTTATTTATTTATTTATTTATTTATTTGAATCTGTTATTAACTGATAAAATTTAAAAACCATACAAACCACCCGAAACTGAAATATTCTCTCCCGTGATCCATGCAGCATCATCGGAAGCAAGAAATACTGCCACTTTCGAAACATCTTTGGGCTGACCTCTACGACCAAGAGGGGTATTGGAAATAAACATTTTTTCTGCCTCACTGCCATTAGTAACTCCTGCATTAGTTGCACCTTCTGTTTCGGTCGCACCTGGCAAAATAGAATTGACACGAATGTTTTTTGCACCAAGTTCTTTCGACAATGAAATCGTTATGGCATTTATTGCTGCTTTGGTTGCAGAATACAACAAGACCCCCGCCATCGGAAGTTTACCTGCTACTGAACTTATATTAATTATACTGCCACCTTTATCACTAAACAATTCCAAGGATTTTTGGATAGCAAGTGTAGTCCCCAAAACATTAGTGTCAAAATGTTTGTGAAAATTTTCTACCGAAACCTGTTCGATTGGTAAGTATTGCTGATGGGCTGCATTGTTTACCAAAATATCCAATGCGCCAAAAGCTTTCTTTGTTTCTTCAAACAGCCTGATTACATCGGCTTCTTTTGATATATCGCCTTGTACCGAAATGGCAATTCCTCCATTGTCAATTATAGTTTTCACAACTTTAGCTGCAGCTTCTTTGCTTGAAGCATAATTTACTACAACCTTTGCACCTTCATCTGCAAAATGTTTTGCGATAGCGGCACCTATTCCTTTTGAACCACCCGTAATTACTGCTACTTTATTTTTTAATCTACTCATTGTTTTATTTATTTTTAAATTTGTTATGCAAAGGTATAATCAATAGTGTATATTTGTAACTATTATAGTTTATTCTAGTTACTATTAGGTAACTACAAAAGTAAAAAGATGAGAGACGATAAATTTTGCAATTCAAATTGCCCGTTTACAAGAGCTATTGGTACTATTGGTAATAAATGGAAACCGATAATTATAAATGTAATTGCCACCCGAACCATTCGTTTTGGTCAGTTAGATGCCATTGTGCCACATATTTCAAGGAAAGTGCTGACGGAACAATTAAAAGAGTTGGAAGAAGATGGATTATTAGAAAGAATAGCTTACAAAGAATTACCACCAAGGGTAGAATATAAGTTATCTGAAAAGGGATTGGCATTTCTGCCAATACTAGAAGCAATTAAAGAATGGCAAGGTAAATTTGAGATAGTATCAACTATAGATAATAATTAATTTGAGTTGTCTTTGAAGCAAAAAGGGTAATAGTGTAAACCGCTGTCAGCAACTGTTTTATTATTCTGCCTCAATTTTCTCAAAATAATACTGCATATCCGATAATCTAACATAAGTATTGCCATGCTCAATTATTGGTATTGAATAAACTACTAAATATTTCTTTGAATAGGACTTAGTAAACTCTAGTGATTTTATAAAATATTTTAAGTCCACATATTGGTCACATTTTTTCAAAAGATGAGTTTGAGTAGAAGCTCTTCCAATGTTTTCACTTTTATAACTATTAGAAATAAATTTTAATTTATATTTCGAAATTGTATCAATTTCTGAATCAGTAACTTTCTCTAATTCACCGATTAACTTTTGAAACTCATTTTTTATGCTCGCTATACTATCAATTTGTTTTACCTCTTTTTCAGTATAATTATTTTTGTCAGGTAGATTATAATCAATAACATAATAAAGTTCAGAAATAATAGTATTGCTATTGTGAAAATCTAAAGGTTGAGCTGTTTTACAACTTTGCAAAAGAATTAAAGCGAAAATAAATGCAACTTTTTTAAAATAATTCATTTGTTGATTTTTGTTATTTTTAAATAATGAACTTGGCAGTTTCGCCTACTATTAGAACCGCTATTAGCAGAAGTTCATTCCACTGTTGATAATAATGAATCAATTTCAGACTTATAATTTTCCACATTTACTTTTGTCGTAAATTCATTGCTGAACATTCTGCTTTCGTCATTCTTTAATTCAGAGTAATTTCTGTTGTATATATCTTCTAAAACTTTGAATTCTGTTGAGTTATCATTTCTTATTTTGTCTATTTCTTCGTTAATTTTCCTTGCATAATACTCATGCAAATTAAATCTCATCAATTGTATTTCTCGCTCTTCATTAGGAACATTTGTTGAGTCTATTATCCAAGATTTTTCTTTGTTAAAAAATGCAACTGCGTGAGCGTCTTTGATATTGTTTGCTTTGAGATAGATTCCATGATAATGGTGAATATTATAATCGTCTTTTGGATTCGCTTTTCCTTCATAATCTTTAAAATAGATTTTCACGTTTTTTGACCACCTGATTATATGTCTTGACTTCAAATACTCTCTGATATCATATCTAAATACTCTATATAAAATGAATATTGAAATTACTGAGATTGATAATATTATAATTTTCTTTTTCATAAAAGGCTATATCTTATTTTAGGCCGGTTTCTATGAATCTCTGCTAACGTTTTACCTGTAATCGTTAGCGCGGATTTGCAATCCGTGCCCGCAATCATAATTGTGAACTTGTTAGTATAGATATAAATCTGAACCATAAGATTTTATTTATAAGTCATCTTCAATATCTTCCTCTAAAACTAATAAATCTACATTTTTACTTTTTGCCATTAATGCCCATAGAAAACTAATAAACCAACCAATTATGGTCCACGATGTCAATAGATTAAAAATTAGAATTCTTTTGAAATGTGTTTTATCCCGAGCAATTATAGAAGGAATAAAATAAATACCTAGGACAAAAAATCCCGCCATTATTTTTTCAGGCGTAATTTTATTATTTTCAAAAGGAAGTGCGTTTTGATACGCATAAATATAATTCGTCGAAAACAATATTAAAGTCAATCTTAAAATGAATTTCATTTGGATGATTTTTAGTTAAAGTGTCGCCGTGATAAACTTATCATTTGCGTTGCCGTTACAAACTATTGTGAGCTATATTTTGTTTTCTTTTTAAACTGATAAGTGAAAGTATAATTCCGATTGTGGTAAAGATTATTCCTCTAATGCAATTTTCGATAGTTGAATTATCTGTGAATAGCCCCCAAAAAGCATTAAAAAAAGTATTGCCAAAGCCTTCTCTGAAGAATTTAAGAGGAAATAAAATAAATGTCAAAATAAAAACTAAAAGACTATTTATCCAGTGGATTTTGTGTCGCCAGTTTAGTATGCTTAAAATAATAATTCCTAAAATAAACGCATAAAAAAACCAAAACAGAAAATTCGTTACAAATTCTACAGCACTTTCATTTGAACTTAGTTTTTTCCAGCATTTATTTTCAGGATTTCTCATACTTTCAACAAGGCAAAAATATTTTTTATATTGAAATAATAGATATAATCTCTGAATGCCATTAATGAAAAATATAATACCAATCCACTGAAATAATATTGCTTTGAGATTTAGATTTTTCATATTACTAGAACACTTTTGTCGGTTACAGATTATTGCGTAGTCTTGTTTTTAAATTCAATTTTATTCGTATGTGCTTGCTCCAATCAAAATATCTGAGAATACTTTCCAGCTTGCTATTTCAGAATCTATATTTTGATTTGTATTATCGTAGAATCCTTGAACATCTTCAGCATATCTTTCTATAGCTTCTAAATATTCAGGAATTGTTTTATTTTCCCATTCATTTTCGTTGGAGTTAAAATTTAAACGTAGCTTTTTTATAAATTCGTTTTTTGTCATTTTAAGATTACTTTGAAACTAAATTCTATTCCAGCGAAGAATGCGTAATTGGCTACTACATACTAGCCATTGTGCAAAACCGTTGTTAGCACCTAGCTTATACTATTTTCTGGTTGTACTTTTCTTTTCTATAAAGAAGCAAAACTAGTCCTAAAGAAAAAAGTAAGCAACTTAGTACCATATAAATCCCATCTTTCATTATAAAAAATGAAAAACCTACTGCTGGCGCACCAAGTATAACCATTAAGGCTTTTAAAGTGTGGGTTTTAATGAAGTTTGCTGCATGAACTGCCAATCCAACAAAGAGTAACGATGGCCCAATAATTATAAAAGGATACAGAATCGACGGAGTATTGCTAATGTGCTCACTTAATTCCATTTTGGCCACATCGTCATTTCCAAAACTCCACATTATAAAGTCAATGGTGCAAAGGCCTATGTGAGCAATAACTCCTAATGCAGTTAGAAAAGAGGCCAAACTATTCAAATTGTTTTTTGGAAACACTTTATTAAATGAAAGTAACAATACTGCTCCAATCAAGTTAAACCAATGTGCAAAATCTATAGGTTTCTGCAAATACGCTAATTTAGACCCTTGAGAAAACAATATATAACTAACAACAAAAAACGATAATCCGATCAAACAAATACTTTTTGGTTTCATGATTTTTTCTGTAAGGACAACTATTTTAAATAGGTTATACTAATTTTTGGTTCTGTTCAAGCTTGTTGCTAACGTGTTGGTGCTACAGCAGTTTGTAACTAAATTAAGCCCATTATTCGGATTTGCAAAGTCATCCCAAATACAAAACCAACTTTCCATTAAGCCAATTGCCCAAATCCGTGGCTGTTGGCGGTAGTGCATTATGATTTGATTACTTCTATTCTTTTAATTCTGCTAAAAGCTTTTCTTCACTAATTGGGAATCTCATTGCTCTTTTATTACTAATGTTTCCATAGTTTTCCCACATAATTTCACTTCCATCTTCAATATCTTCATAAATTGGAATTAGATTTCCGATTCCAATAAAAATCCATTCCATTTCTAAGTTGTCAGAGTTAATGAATTTATATTCTGCGTCCTTTCCAATTTTCACAGCTTTGTCATAAGCTTTTTTTGGAGTTTCAGCTTTGATTATATGGAAATTTCCCCAAGTTTGAACTCTGCGTAATTCTTGAGTTTCATTTCGGTTTACTGGTTCGCATTTTTCAATGATTTCAGCGATGAACCACTTCGTATTTTCAACTGATATTTTTTCGTTTTCCATTTTTGCGTCTTTGTCAATATTATAGTAACTATTGGAGGTAGTTAGTTGCTTTGACCCGTTAGCGCGGATTTGCAATCCGTGCCCATAATCAAAATCATTTCACTTTGTCGGCACGGATTGCAAATCCGCGCTATCTGGTTAACTTGCCTATAACATTCCAGCACTTGAAGAGGTTGCGAACTTCGTAACCAATTTCTTTCGGTTAAGATAAAATTCTTACTAAACGCAAACGTAAATTTACCACAAAATTCGCAATCTTGCCAAACGCTTGTTATAGCCAGTGCCATTTTGTCCATTTACTTATTTTTATTTTAGTTTTCGGTTTTCCATATTCTTTTTCATCATTTTCTTTATTTGGTAATATTTGCAAAAGTTGTTTCCAAGGAATTCCGCTATAACTATTTCCAATTTTGTATTGTTTATATAATTTAAGATTGCCAATTGTTTCAAACTCTATTTTGTCTTTTTTGAAATCCATCGCATTAACCATTCCAATTTGAGGAATATCATTAACCTCAATTTTTATCTTCCCAAATCTAGCAAACAAATTATTTACGTCTTTTTCTCTTCTTACATAAACTTTTGCTTCTTTAAAATCCTCTATTGTTGGTTTTTCGATTTTGCTTATATCTGTTAATGCAATAAAATTTGCGCCAATTTCCGTATTTTGTTCGTCAGTTAATACAAATGCACCTCCATAATTTCCGTCAATCATTTTGAAAATGAAACAATCACCTTTTATAAATATCGAATTATAATATTTTGTTTTAATTATTTTTTTCGCAACTTTTCTTTCTGTTTGTAGTTTTGTTTGAAATTTATTTAATTCAATTTCACGTTCTTTAATAGCAGCATCAGTTGCGTCTAACTCTTTCCAAATTACAAGGTCGATTTTAGATTCTATTATTTCTTTTACTTTTTCAAATAGTGAAGTTTCCAACTGCTTACATTCCCATTGACATAAAGCTAATGCAAACCAAAAATTATTTGAATCATATTTATCTTCAATTAATTCTCTATTTTCTGTAATTAATTTTTCAGAGATTTCTTTGACTGATTTTCCTTCATTATACAACTTGAAAAAGTCATCATAAATTTCTCCCGAAGCATCATTTGATTTAATTCCTGTTCCCCAAGTTCCCATAATTGTTTTTTACGTCGTTTTTCGAAGGCATTAGCTATAACGTCTTGGTACTACATCGGGTTTGGGATTAAATTAAGCCTATTCTTCGGATTTGCCAAATCATCCCAATACAAAACCACCTTCCATTAAGCCAATTGCCCAAATCCGTTGTAGTAGCTGTTGTGGTGCGTTTTTTTTATTCCGCAATATTTCTTTTATTTCCACACGCAACGCAAATTGTTGCTTTCGGTGTTCTATAAGGCTTTCCACAATTTTCACAATCTGGGCCAATTTGTTCGATTGCGTGATGCATAATTGCATCCGGTTCAGTCTCTTCAAATCCAGTTAGATTGTTATAATAATCCAATAATTCTTTAAATCTATCTTTTATGCTCGCTTTTCCTATTATAAATCCTTTGGAGTATAATTTAGATGCGATTGCGAACTCTTCTTTATCCAACATTGGAATATCCATTTTGCATCTCCAGCAATATTTAATTTCCATCTTTTTTCGCTTTATTTTTCAGGTATTCCGATGTCTGTCCATTCCAACCGCATTTAGTGCATTTTCCACTTTCAAATTCGTGTTCGCAATTCGGATATCCATATAATTTATGTGTACAATCGGGACATAAATCCATCATTTTCGGACAATCTTTATAATACTCGGATTCGCATTCTGCACAAATTTTTATTTCTTGGTTCATCGGCTCTTTTAAAATACACTACAACATTAGGCCTGTAACCGCAGTCGCGGATCAAAGCGAGCTGAATTCTCTCTGCTAAGATATAATTTCTTCGTGAAAACAGAACTTCATTTTACCGAAAACTCCGCGATTGAGGTTACAGGCGGTTACCAGCAGTACTGAATTTTATTAGTTTAACCCGTTGTGCGGTTCAAATTCCAACTTCCCTTTTTCACAATATAATATTTTGATTATCTTTGCATGGTCTATAAGAAAATCCGCGACACGTTGTATTTCAAAAATTGTAAAAATTGTTTTAAAAATTTTTAACGTAACATTTAAACATGAAAAAAACTACTTTATTATTTCTTTTATTTTTATCGGTTAATTTTTCTTTCTCGCAATCAGCTACCGATTACTTGGATGGATTAGAAGGTCCAACAAAAATGACCGTTGACGGAACCACCATTTATGTAAACGGATGGGGAAAAATCTATACTGTGAATACTGCAGCTAGCACACCCTCAGCAACAGTACTTTATACTTTACCTGCCAACTTTTATGCTTATAAAACGGTTAAGTTAGGTAACCAATTGTTCATTTTAGTTGAAAACTATAATGAAGCAACAGATGAATGGTTTGGAACAAAAATTGTGAAGTTAGATGTAACTAATCCAGGTGCTGGTACTGTGGATGTTGTTACTGCACCAACTAACTTCATTTCTTGTATTGCATTAACAGGAAACACACTTTATTACACTATGGAAGTTGAAACTTCTCCAGATGTATTTACAATCGATATTTACAGCTTTGATGCTACAATAGCTTCTCCAACACCTGTTCGGGCATATTCAAATTTTGATATTGATGTTGTTGAGGATATTGAAATCACGAACAACAAATTATACCTTTCTAGCGGACATATTGAAAAAATATTCACAGTAGACTTGTCTTCTAGTGCATCAACACCAGTGGAATACATGAACACTGGACTATTAAACTTCAATAAAGGAATTTCTATAAATGCAGGATATTTATATATTACAAACGCACATCAATTAGTTAAAGTTGATCTTGCGATTCCTACTCCAGCTTTACAACTTATAGGTGCAAATACAACCTATACTGATGTGAATGGAGGCACTCCATATCTTGCTAACTTTAGAGATGTTGTACTGATAAACGGTATTACTTATATGACTTTGGAAGAACAAGGAAGAATTGTAATCTTAACAGACACGCTTGGAAACCCAAGTTTTGCAAACCAAACAGTAAGCGTATATCCTAATCCAGTCGTATCTGATTTATTCTTAACAAACAATACTGATTTCGACAAATATGAACTGTTTGACATTACTGGTAAAAGAGTGGGTGCAGGAGTTATTAACTCTAATTCAATTGATTTTAGCCACATAGACAACGGAGTCTATGTTCTAAAATTAGCAGGAGCAAACAAACAAGGTAATTTAAAAATTGTAAAGCAATAATCAAACTTTATAATTAAAATACAAAAGGCAACTTATAGTAACTTATACTGCCTTCAATAGTATTTGCGACTTTTGGGTTTTCCTAAAAGTCGCTATTTTTTTTGTGTAAGAGGAAGTTAGAGTTTAGAAATTTGAATTATAAACCCGAAGGGCGGGACTTTTACCACAAAACTTGATTTGAAAAACTAATGTTTGACTTACCACAAACCCGTTAGCGCAGATTTGCAATCCGTGCCCACAATCAAAATCTTTCCTTTTATTGGAGATTGCAAATCCATCTAACAATGTCTTGCAATTACATTTATAGGCTGTTAGCAGACGGTTGTTTATTAATAATCTTTTGCATTTCATTTTCAGAATATTTGAAAATATCTACTTTACCATTCCCGTTAGCGCAGATTTGCAATCCGTGCCCACAATAAAAATCATTTCACTTTGTGAGTACGGATTGCAAATCTGCGCTATCTGGTTTTGCTAAATCATACCAAATACAAAACCATCTTTCCATTAAGCCCAATGCCCAAATCCGTTGTAGTGGCTGTTATGGGCAGTTATGATACATCCTTAATTTCTATACTTTTTAAATTCTGTTCAGATTTAGTAAGTAATTGGTCAATTTGTTTTTCAATATCGCTAAAATCTTTTTTGTCGATTAAGCAATTCTGCCATCCAGGTTTAACTGGGATTCCGTTTTGTTCAATCCAAGCAATATTTATAAAATTCCAAAGAGATGAATCAACACCTTTTGCTGTAAATGTTGGCTGAATAATAATTGCTTTTTTAATTTGATTCTCACACCAATCAATTCTTCTTTCCTCAAAGGTTATCATTTCTCTTGGAAAATGTGGCCTGTCTTTCGACAAAGTTGCATTAAGTTTTATTGCAAAACTGTACAGTTTGTCATCAATTGTCTGGAACTTATTCATTTTATTTTTTATCTCAATACTGGTAATTGCCCATAACGTTCCGGCGCTTGGCGAGGTTGCGAGCTTCGGAACTGATTATTTTCTGTTAAAGATAAAATTTCTTGCGAAACGTAAACCTGAATTTACTACAAAATTCGCAATCACGCCAAACGCCTGTTAGCGGTAGTTATTTTCTCTGCGTAGTTTTAAACTTTTTAATTTATTATTGATTGAATAAAATATTCCGACGAAAACTAAAAATACAATGATTTTTAGAAATAATGAAAGGACTAAATTCGAAGGATAAATTCCAATTTCATTATACATTGTCCAAGAACTTGGAAGATAATCTCTATGAAATGATGTAATTATTATAATCATTCTTTCTATTGACAGCATCAATAAAACACTAAATAATATTCGCAGAAAAATGTTTTTCCTAATAGTTTTGAATCGCAACAATTGGGTGATCAATACCCAAAGTAAAGGCTGAATCCAAAATCCAAACCAATATTTTCCAAACATTCTGTTTAAAAGTTCAGTTTTGTCTTCTTGGTTCAAAATATTTAATTCAACAAATATTCCGATAATCCATAGTATTAAATATAGTATTCCAACGAAGGAAATAAATCGATTAGATTCTTCATCAATATTTTTGACAATAGGTTTTCTAATAAAGATTAAGGAAATGAAGTATAGGAAAGTGAATAACCCAAAAGCTGTAAAAAAATCTATTTGAATTAGTTGTAATGTGAAAATTATTTCTTCTATCATTATTATGTTATTGAATTCTTCGTATCGTTCGGCATTACTGCCAACGTTTTGGCGCTTTGCGTTCGGGCGGGAAATCGGAGCACAAAACTGTCAACTAGCACTGAACTTGAATAGAAACACAAAGCTCCAAGTTTGCATGTGACTCCGACTGACGCAAAACCCGTGTTAGTTGCTGGCGCTATTTTTTCTTTTTCATTGTTGTAAAAATGTTTAATAGCTTGTTTAGGTCTGTTTTTGAATTTGAACTGCCAAAAGCGTGAATAAATTCATTCCAACCTTCTCCACTTTTACTGTCAATTATTGTCTGAATTGAATATTTGTTATTACAATTATAAATTGTCCAATCAGTATTTTCGCCAAGTATTTTGCTTTTTGAATTGTCTGTTTTGCAACTGACGCTGTCTAGTGGAAATTGACTTGGGTGATTTCCAAAATAAAAACCGCCAGAATAATTTGCTACAATTGTCGTGTCTGTTGGATAAAAATAGTAAACAGAAAAGTCAGGACCGTCAGTTGCTTTTATTGTGTAGTCTTTCGGAATAGATATGTAATAATTACTTTCTCCGATTTGCTTTTCTACTAACTCGTTAATGTAAGAATTGTCGGTTAAACTGTTGTCTGATTTTTTATTACTATCCTGTCCACAACCTGCAAATAGAAATACAGATAGTAAAAATGTGATTGTTGATTTTGTTTGTGTCTTCATATTTGTTTGTGTCGTTCTGCGCTTGCAGCGAACATTCCGGCGCTTGGCGAGGTTGCGAGCTTCTGAACCGATTATTTTCTGTTAAAGATAAAATTCTTGCGAAATGTAAATATGAATTTACTACAAAATTCGCAATCTTGCCAAACGCCTGTTAGCAGAGTTTTTTTTTATTTAGTATACTTGTTCCGTTTCAATTTTTTTATTTGTATTTATTAATTTTCCGTTTTTCCATTTATAAATTAGATTCCAAACTCTTTTTCCATTTACATTATAATCAACGCTATCAATTAGAACACTTTTTGTTTTTTTGTCAGGAAACATATTATTCAAATTTTTTATTTCCAAATGATTTTCAAACTTTTTAGTCAAAGGATTTACAATTAGCAAATATCCTTTAGACATAGAAATTCCGTTTGATGAAGTTGAGTTTAAATAAATGTCTTTGAAATTATCAAAATTATAATCTCTAAACAAAATTTCATATTGTTTATAAGGAACATTTAAATCATTTAATTCATCAGTTTTTTCCCATTTCTTATTTATTAAACTATAAAGTTCAATTCTATAAGTCGAGTCAGCTGGACAATTTACAATGATTGCACTTTTTTCATTTTTTGAAAATAAGTTTCCGCTTTTTATAAACAAAAAAGGTTCTTGATTAGAAAATTCTAAAGTGTCTTTTGTCTTTGCATTTTCTAAAAGTTTATACAAAGTATCAACTTTAATTGCACTTTCGTTTTTATGTTTTTCAATTTGTTTATTCCAAGTGTCAATTTTCTTTTCTGTTTCATCTTTACAAGAAATCAGAATTGTAATTAGAATTGTAATTAGAATTAAAAAAGTTGATTTAACTTTCATTTTGTCTTTTTATGATTTTTTTAAAATCTCTGCTAACGGTTTGTAGATTTGCGATGGGCGGGATTTTTACCACTAAACTTCATGCGAAGCACAAAAACTTTTGGCTGCCACAAAACTGTCTGCGGAGTACGAAACCCCGCCTATTGCAAATGTGCTGTTATGTGCTGGTGTTCTGTCTGTCGTTGTGTTCATTCGTCTATGTTTATTACCAATGTCCGCCACCTTTTACAATCCAAAAGTAAATAATTGCCATTATAATATTTGTCAACGTGTTGGCTACTAAGAACGGAATAAAAATTTGTCTGCGTTGTAATTTGTCCTTAACCGCTAAGTAAAAAAATGGTAGTTCAATTATTAAAGTCGCAAGAAAGGAAGTAACCATACCAAAAATAAAACCTTGCAATTTGTAGTCTCCGTAACTTGTTTGTCCGCCCCAAAAGTCGTGATTGCCTGTAATTGTCGAAAAGTGTGGCGCGATGTAATAAAGTCCTATTAACATTGAAACATAGTTGCCAATTATAATTAACCAAGTCCGATTGGGGATTTTGAATTTGTCAATAATTGCACTTTCTGTCCAACCGATAAATGCGTTTAGTATAAGTGAATGAAGAATACCAAACCACATCATTGGTGAACCAGCGTTTGCAAATGCCAAAGTTGGCAATAGCAAAAGTAAAAACGTAGAAAGGGTTTTAGTCCGTTTGTCCATTTCCATATATTATTTTGTCCTTGTTGTGTCGTCTTTTACACTGCCCATAACGTTCCGGCGCTACAGCGGGTTTAAGACTAAATTAAGCCCATTCTTCGGATTTGCCGAATCATCCCAAATACAAAACCATTTGCCCACTAAACCCGTTAGCGCGGATTTGCAATCCGTGCCCACAATAAAAATCATTTCACTTTGTGAGCACGGATTGCAAATCCGCGCTATCTAGTTGGTATTTTTCATTTTAAATATCCTGAAATAGAAACTTTGATTTCCTCAATTAATTCTGGATCCATAAATTTATAATTATCCGGAATTTCTAAAATTATAATTTCTATATTTTCAGTTTCGTTAGGAAATTTTAGAAGTAACTTTTCTTTATGATGCTTTTCCATAACGAAAATCATATCTGCCCAAGTTATCATTTTCGAATTAATAACTATCCGTGCTGAGTTTTCTGTTCCAGCAGATTTGACATTTAGCTTAGAACTGTTTTTGAAAATTGTTTCAGCAGTTAAGCTTCGCCATTTATTTCTACTACAAATAAACAATAAGTTTTTCAATCTATTTGGACTTTATTTCTGGTTTTTATTCGCAATTTGATGCATTTGCCTGTAATGTTTTGTTGCTAACCGAAGTTGCCGATGCAAGCTAACCAAGTTCTCTCTGCTAAGATAGAATTTCTTGGTGAAAATTAAAGTTCAACTTAACGAAAAACTTCGCTATTACGGTTACAAGCGGTTAGGTGACGTTTTTGATTTTTCTAATTTGAATATTGATATCATATCCAAATATTACCCATTTGCTTGGAATAACTTCATCTCTCATTTTCTCATTAAAAGCAATTGGTAAATATCTTGATCTTAGGGATGCATTTAATTCTTGATGTCCCAAATCTTTTAAAACCGTAAATTTTTCAAGTCTACTTTTAAAATTTTTGAAGTCGTCATTTGCAAGACCATTTAACATAAGAAATATAAGTTCGTCATTATGAAATTGGGATCTTATCAAATCGGAATAAGAAAATTTTTTATCGTCTTGACAATATTCATCAGTAACCTTAAAGGCATTATGAATTGTTTTCATAAATGTCGAAGAACTTGCATCGATATCATCAAAAATAGACCAAAAGGCTTTTTCAAAATTTTTCTTTTCTTCAGCTGGATTTATAGTGTTTAGAAAAAGGTATAAATTAATTACGGTATTGTTAATTAAGGCTAAAGCTTCTCTACCATAATATTCCTTACCGAATCTTCTAAATTTTATTTGATTCTTATTTTCCTGCATAACATTAAAAAGCAGTTCAAACATTTGTTTAAATTCGTTTTGTCTGCTTTCAATAATTTGATTTTTGATGATGTCATAAGTTAGTACAATTGTTATAATTCCAAGAATAGGATTTAAAGCACCACCTAAAAAATCTCCAAATGTTCCCCATTTTCCATTATCGTCTGATAATGTTCCATGAAAATTAATAAAATATAATGTAATAAATCCTAGATAGCAAAGTATTACAATATGGACTGGCTTTCTTGCAAGAATCTTCATTCTTCTGTGTAGTGTTCGGTTTCTAATTTAGCTTTTTCTAAGATTAGACTGCCTCTCGACGTAGTCTGTTCATAATTGAAAAAGCCTTCTGGATATTCGTAGCCTTCGATTGTTATCTCAATATCATTACTACAATTCGGACAGCTAAATTCATATGTCCATAGAAATTGTGTTTCACTACCCATATTTCTTGATTCAGAAGTGACCTCGGGATCACCATAATCTTCAATTGCTGTGTCAAATTTTTTTTTGCATCTTGTACAACAGTACTTTGGAGCTTCAATTATTTTCATGTTAAATGTTTTATGTTCAATAAAATGTCGCTTAATGTTTCACCTGTAACCGTCAGTTGCGAATCAAAGCGAACTGAGTTGTCTCTGCCGAAGATAAACTTTCTTCGTGAAACTGCACTTCCAGCTACTGCCGAAAACTCTGCGATTGCTGCTATAGGCTGTTAGCTACTGTTTCTTCATAAGATGTTTTTCTAATTCGGCATTTAATTCAGTAGTGTATTTTGGTCGCTTTATTACATCCCGTGTTGGTGTTTCAAGTTTATCGATAATTTTAAAACACTCTTGAAAAATTTTCTCATAACTCTTTTTTTCGGAGAGTAAAGACTCAATTATAGAAGAAGCGTACTTAGATGCTTTATTAGAATTTGGCTTTATATCTTCGTACTTACCTCCAACCAAATGTTTATAGATGTTGATAACATTCCATTTAAGAAGTGAGTATTTATTCGCATTAAATTTTCGACTGTTGATTAAGTTATTTAGCTTATACATGCACATTGCGGATGCAAAATATAAGGCTTCTTGATCGTTATCTCTAAACAAGTTCTCTTTTTGGATTTCAAAAATTTTAGCAACATATCTCGCTGAATTATACGGCTGATTCAAAATCATCGCATTATAGCAGCGACATAATGTTTTGATATCAAAAATTCTCGACTGCTGATATTCTTTAATCTTAAATTCATTTTCGCGTCGTTCAAAATAAATGTGATTATCGATAGAGTTTTTTGCGTTTTCAATCTCGAAATATTTTTGTACTAGTTTGGTCTTTTCTTTAAGTGAAAAGAATGCTTCTTCGTTAATATTAGTTTGACTGTTCGTTGCTGAAATTATATCTGAAATATTATTTTCATCTGACGTTTCTACACATTTAATTACAACATTAATTTTATCGTCAAGCGCGTCGTAATTATCAAACAATGTATTGCTTGTTTGACAACCGTTGATTATCTGATAATTGATTAAGTCAATCTCTTTAGAATTTGGAGTTAATGTCAATTCGGGAGTTATGATGGTAATACCATTATTGAGTACAGAAAATAAATCCTTCTTTTCATTATCCTGCAACGTTTCGCTTATTTTTGCATTTACTGGTGTATTACTGCCTAAAAAGGCACGAATATTTTCTTCAAACACTTCGTGTTTGATTTGACCTGTTGTAGAATCTCTCAACACTTTATCTACAAACTCTTTTGCATTCACTAGAGTTATGTAAGATTGTTTGATATTCGGCATTGGTGGCATTCCAAAATATTCTATTACTTTAAGTTTAGCTTCGTTTGTTTGATTAATTGAATTCCAAATTTTCCCTAGGTCTTTCCGGTCAAGTGGTTCTACCAAAACATTATTAAATAATTCTGTTTCCGTAACGCTTCTTTTGATTATTTCAAAGCAAGCATTCAATTCTCTACTTTCTGAATAAGAACCACTTGTACAATAATATATTTCAACATCTGGCAATTTATTTTTGACCTTTTTTAAATTGTTAAGAATCACATTGATTATTTCTAAAGCTTCTTTATTATGCTCCCCATTTGGTAATTTAGGATCAAGTGAAAAAAAGTCTAAAAGTCCTAGATTGAAATTTGAAATTTCATTTTTTTCGAATTTCTCACCAGACTTTACTTGCGTTAATATAATTTTTGTTTCTAAATTAGTTTTGTGAGTATCGAAAATTTCCTTTGCATCATCAGCTGTCAAAATAAGTTCGCTGTCAATAAGTATTGCAATTCCATCAATGGAGGCATCATCATCGGCAGTTGTAATATTACGCGGATCAAATCGGCCTAAAAATGATTTTGAAACTACGCAATAATTACAAAATATCTCAAATAACTTATCTTCAGTTTCTTCGATTTCAAAACTATTACTTAATTGTTCAACGTACTTTTTTAAAATTATATGCATAATTTATTTTGATTTTAATGTTATTGCTAGTTCGTAAATAGTAGCTAACTTATATATAGCCAATACTTTAATAGCGCATATCTACCCAAATCAGGTAGCATACCGCTAAACCATAGCGCAATTTATTTTTTAAAAATAGTTAAAAATAGATTACAAATCATCAAATCAATTTTTATCTATCGGATGCTGATTTACTGCTAAATACTAGGTCATAGTAAGTATTACATAATATCCACGGTAAAGAAACTAATAAATACTTCTATGCCTATAGGTAATTATACCTGTTATTAATTATTAAAAAAAAACAACAAACACGCATTTCATCGAATAAATCTGCATTTCAACGATTATTTCACACAAACCACAAAAAAATATACAAAATCAAACCTGCCCATCAAAAATTTAAAATAGATTTGACACATAGAAATCTTAAAAACCAAAAAAAAAATGGCAAATTCCGAAACAGGGCATGCAAAAAATGTAGCAAACTTTCAAACATTAATCTCCAACTGCACAAGTTTTGGTGTGATTTATAATCCATCAAACCGAATCTTGACAATAGAAAACTTAAAATTATTCCACATCGAGGCAAAAGGAAATCTAAACAAGGTAAGCAGAACAAAATCAGAACATGACGATATAGAAGGTAAAAGGCAAACGCTTTTCGGCAGTTACAGAACAATATCCACAAAAATCATGGGAGCCTTGCTAAGCAGTGGAGCACCGCAGACCGTAATTAATGATGCCAGAACAATAAGTAGAAAAATGCAAGGCCGAAGAGCGCCCGGCACAAAAATAGAACTAAACGAAGACGGTACTAAAAAAAGCAGAAATTCAATATCACAGCAAAGTTTCGACATGAGAATCGAGCACCTTGATAAAATGATTGAGCTTTTAAGCTTCGAACGCAAATACGATCCAAACGAACCCCATCTGACAATTGAAGGCCTAAGAGCATATCACGATGAGCTAGACACAATAAACGAACAAGTAAAAGATGCATACGGGCCATACAGCAATGCAATGAACGCAAGAAACAGAAAATTATACGCACCAGAAATAGGTTTGGTAGCAATTGCAAACAGTGTAAAAAATTATGCAAAGTCAATCTACAAAACAAACACGCCAGAATATAAATCAATAAGCAAGCTTCCATTTAAAACCTTGGTAGATATAGAATAGATACTGAGAAATTATAAAACGGCAAGTTGCCATTGTAAAACACAAGGCAGCATAAAATAAAAGAGAAGCAGCACAAAAGTAAAAGCAGGCTGCACAAAAGAAAAACCAAGCTGCACAAAAGAAAAGCAAGGCAGCGCAAAAAAAACAACAGGTTGCAAAAGTGAAAAATAAGGCTGCAAAAATAAAAAGCGAGGCTGCAAAGAAAAAAAAGCAAGTCGCAAAAATGAAATAAGAAGCAGCATAAAAAAAACATCGAGTTGCAAAATAAAAAAGCAGAGAAATAATAAGAGAAAGACAAGAATCACAATAAAAACAAGAAGCTATCTGAATCATAGCAAGTTTATCTAAAACAAAAAGTGCCTCCCAAAAGAGGCATTTTTTTATGGTAAAAAAGCAAACGCATCTTACCCTCATATAAAACAAAAACAAAACAATAAAAACAAAACTAATCCACAGCCAATCCAAAGCAAAACAAAGAAACCACAATCTACATCCACAAACCCCCTAAACCCAACTCCCAAAACCTTGAACCAATTAAAAAAAATCCCTACTTTTACTACACTCAAACAAACAAAATGGATAAAAAATATAAGCTTACCGTAAACAACGCAAACGTTTTCAGCGCCACCGCGTCTGAAATCACAAATCTAGATGCCGTTGAAACCAAAATGTCCCACTTCCACATCTTAAAAGAAAACCAGCGCTACGCCGCAGAAATCATCCACACCGATTTCCTAAACAAAACCTACACGATAAAAGTCAACGGAAACACCTACGCCGTCAATATCGCTAATCCGCTTGACCTCCTTATAAAAGACATGGGTTTCACCATCGGAGCGTCAAAGCAGATCAACGCCATCAAAGCCCCAATGCCAGGATTGATTTTAGAAATAAGCGTAAGCGTAGGCCAAGAAGTAAAAGAAAACGACTGCCTCCTAATATTAGAAGCCATGAAAATGGAAAACAGCTTCCTCTCACCAAGAGCAGGAATCATCAAATCCATCTCAGCCAGCAAAGGCGACGCAGTAGAAAAAGGACAGTTGTTAATTGAATTCGAATAAACTATGAAGAAGATATTAGTCGCCAACAGAGGCGAAATCGCAATAAGAGTAATGAAAACGGCTCAAAAAATGGGCATCAAGACCGTCGCAGTTTATTCCACCGCCGACAGAAATGCTCCTCACGTTAAATTTGCAGACGAAGCCGTCTGGATAGGAGAGTCCCCATCGAATCAATCATATTTGGTCGGAAGCAAAATCATCGAAGTAGCCAAACAATTAGGCGTAGATGCCATCCACCCAGGCTACGGATTCTTAAGTGAAAACGCCGCCTTCGCGGAAGAAGCCATCGCCAACGGAATAACTTTCATAGGTCCCGAATCAAAAGCCATACACATGATGGGAAGCAAACTCGCCGCCAAAGAAGCAGTAAAAGCCTACGATATTCCAATGGTTCCCGGCATAGATGAAGCCATTACTGACGTAGAAAAAGCAAAGAAAATCTCAAAAGAAATAGGCTTCCCCATATTAATCAAAGCCTCAGCCGGAGGAGGAGGAAAGGGAATGCGAGTAGTAGAAAAAGAAGAGGATTTAGAGTCACAGATGACCCGCGCAATCAGCGAAGCAACTTCCGCATTCGGAGACGGTTCAGTATTCATAGAGAAATACGTCGCCTCACCGCGACACATCGAAATACAAGTCATGGCCGACTCCCACGGAAATATACTCTATCTTTTCGAAAGGGAATGCAGCATCCAGAGACGCCACCAAAAAGTAGTAGAAGAAGCGCCGTCATCAGTGTTAACCCCTGAGCTAAGAAAACAAATGGGCGAAGCTGCAGTAAAAGTAGCCAAAGCCTGCGATTACTTAGGAGCGGGGACGGTAGAATTTCTTTTAGACGAAAACCTAAACTTCTATTTCTTAGAAATGAATACCCGTTTGCAAGTAGAACACCCAGTAACCGAAATGATAACAGGCCTAGATTTGGTAGAAATGCAAATCAGGGTAGCAAGAGGAGAAGCCTTAACAGTAAAACAAGAAGACCTCCAAATAAAAGGCCACGCCATGGAACTGAGAGTCTACGCCGAAGACCCGTTAAATGATTTCCTTCCAAGCGTAGGAAACTTAGAAGTCTACACTCTGCCAGAAGGCGAAGGAATAAGAGTAGACAACGGCTTCGAACAAGGCATGGATGTCCCAATTTATTACGACCCGATGTTAGCAAAGCTGATAACCTACGGAAAAACAAGGGAAGAATCCATACAATTAATGATCAATGCGATTGAAAGCTACCAAGTAGAAGGCGTAAGCACGACCTTGCCCTTCGGAAAGTTTGTGATGGAGCACGAAGCCTTCCGTTCCGGTAAGTTTGATACGCACTTCGTAAAGAAATACTATGACAGCGAGCACTTAAAAGCACAGCAAGAAAAAGAAGCCGAAGTCGCCGCAATGATTGCCCTGAAACAATATTTAAAAGACCAAAACACCCTGCGTTTGCCAATACAGTAAAGTATGAAATCGCCACTAAAAAAGAGAATTCCAATAATTTAAAAGGCGATACCATAAATGACCATTGGTAAATAAAATTTACATTTATGAAAGATAAAATTAAAGCATTAGAAGATAAGATCGTCTTGGCACATTTGGGCGGAGGTCAACACAGAATAGCAAAACAACACGAAAAAAAGAAGCTTACCGCAAGAGAAAGAGTAGAATATCTGCTTGATGAAGGCTCTTTCGAAGAAATAGGAATGCTGGTAACCCACAGAACTACAGACTTCGGAATGGAAAAAGAACTCTATTATGGCGACGGGGTAATCACAGGCTACGGAACCATAAATGGAAGAATGGTTTACGTCTTCGCCCAAGATTTCACTGTCTTCGGAGGCGCATTATCAGAAACCCACGCCGAAAAAATCTGCAAAGTTATGGATATGGCCCTCAAAACAGGAACGCCAATGATAGGATTAAACGACTCAGGAGGCGCAAGAATCCAAGAAGGTGTGCGCTCTTTGGGTGGTTACGCAGATATCTTCTTCAGAAACGTCCAGGCATCCGGAGTAATCCCGCAAATCTCCGCAATAATGGGACCTTGTGCCGGCGGAGCAGTTTATTCTCCAGCCATGACCGACTTCACGATGATGGTAGAAAACACAAGCTACATGTTTGTAACAGGGCCAAACGTAGTAAAAACGGTAACCAACGAAACAGTAACTTCCGAAGAATTAGGAGGCGCAAGCACGCATTCCACAAAGTCAGGAGTTGCGCATATAACTTCAGCAAACGATGTAGAATGTCTAGAAGATATCAAAAAACTGCTAAGCTATCTACCGCAAAGCAACAATGAAACCACGCCAAAAGTGCCTTATGAATTAAACGATGAAGTTCGAGAACAGCTTTCCAACATAATTCCAGAAAACGCCAACAAGCCTTATGACATGCACGAAGTCATCAAAGGAATCATAGATGAAGATTCCTTCTACGAAGTACACAAAAACTTTGCAGAAAACATTTTGGTAGGTTTCGCAAGAATAGGAGGAAGAAGCATAGGAATTGTTGCCAACCAGCCCATGTTTTTGGCCGGAGTTTTAGACGTAAAAAGCTCCATCAAAGCAGCACGTTTTACAAGGTTCTGCGACTGCTTCAATATTCCATTATTAGTTTTAGTAGACGTTCCAGGTTTCCTACCAGGCACCGACCAAGAATGGAACGGAATCATCACCCACGGCGCAAAACTTTTATATGCGTTGAGCGAAGCCACAGTGCCGAGAGTAACCGTAATCACAAGAAAAGCCTACGGCGGTGCCTATGATGTAATGAACTCAAAACACATTGGAGCCGACATGAATTTTGCCTGGCCGACAGCTGAAATTGCAGTAATGGGAGCAAAGGGAGCCAGTGAAATCATCTTCAAAAAAGAAATTTCAGAAGCGGAGGATCCAACAGCAAAACTCTTAGAAAAAGAAGCAGAATACGCTGAGAAATTCGCAACGCCTTACCGCGCCGCACAAAGAGGTTTTATTGATGAGGTAATCTTGCCACAAGACACCAGAAGAAAGTTAATTAAAGCCTTCAGCATGCTGGAAAATAAGGTAAGCGTCCTGCCAAAAAGAAAACACGGAAACATCCCATTATAAAAGTAACTAAAAACATACAGCTTATATGTTCCTTATATGCCTTATATGGTTTGTATTTTTACCATATAAGGCATATAAGGACATATAAGAAAGCAAAAAAAAATGCAAATCGATGGTTAAATCTTACCAATTTGCACAAAAAAATCCTCTAAGTAAACCTAGAGGATTTTTATATATTTTGTAAGTAAGTATTAAACTTCGTCTAAAACCGCTTCTCCATACAAATCAAATTCAGCAGCATCAGTAATGCGAACGTTCACAAACTCGCCAGTTTTCAAATACGCCTTGCTAGCGTCAATCAAAACCTCATTATCCACATCCGGACTGTCAAATTCAGTTCTTCCCACAAAGTGAGCGCCTTCTTTTCTGTCAATAATGCAACGGAAAATCTGACCAATCTTCTCTTGGTTCAAATCCCAAGAAATCTGCGACTGAATTTCCATGATTTCATTGGCACGTTGTTGCTTCACTTCCGCAGGAACATCATCTTCCAATAAGTAAGCATGCGTGTTTTCTTCATGAGAATAAGCAAAACAGCCCAATCTTTCAAAACGCATTTCTTCAACCCAATTCTTCAAAATCTGAAAGTCTTCCTCAGTCTCACCAGGATAACCCACGATCAAAGTAGTTCTGATTGTCATTTGTGGAACACGTTCTCTGAATTCTTTAATCAATTTCGTAGTCTTCTCCTGAGTAGTTCCTCTTCGCATAGACTTTAAAATCTTGTCAGAAATATGCTGTAGCGGAATATCCAAATAGTTGCAAATCTTAGGCTCGCGTTTCATCAGATCCAAAACATCCATCGGGAAACCGGTAGGAAAAGCATAATGCAGACGAATCCACTCAATACCTTCAACTGCCGCCAAATTCTCTAACAACTCAGCAAGATTTCTCTTTTTATATAAGTCAAGACCATAATAAGTCAAGTCTTGAGCAATCAAAATCAACTCCTTAACGCCGTTTTTCGCCAAACCTTTCGCTTCGTTAACCAATTTTTCAATCGGCTGTGAAACGTGTTTGCCGCGCATCAACGGAATCGCACAAAAACTGCAAGGACGGTCGCAACCTTCCGCAATTTTCAAGTAAGCATAATTCTTCGGAGTCGTTGTCAAACGCTCTCCCAGCAACTCATGACGATAATCCGCACCAAGCGCTTTCAATAATCCAGGTAATTCCGTAGTCCCAAAATATTGGTCCACATTCGGAATCTCCTTCATCAAATCTGGCTTGTAACGTTCAGACAAACATCCGGTCACAAAAACCTTGTCAACGATTCCTTGCTCTTTTTTATCAACATAATTCAAAATCATATTCACAGATTCTTCCTTTGCATTGTCAATAAAACCGCAAGTATTGATCACAATAATGTTCCCTTCACGTTCCGCAGGTGCCTCATGCTCAACATCTTTGCCACTGGCGCGCAATTGCCCCATCAGCACTTCACTGTCATAAACATTTTTAGAACACCCTAAAGTGATTACATTGATTTTGTTTTTCTTTAACGTCTTGGTTCTCATAGAATTGTAAATCTCCTTATTTTTAAGGAGGGTGCAAAATTAAGCTTTTTTATTTAAACAGAAACTGTTTTTTGCTTGCAAGTTTTGTGTGCCAAATTTTATAATCAATTGATTGAATCGTATAAAAAGAATAATAGAGAATTTTTGACCTTTGATTTAACCAATTATATCAACTTAAAACAACTATTATTATGACTAAATATGACAAATATATCTTCGGAATTTTGTTTCTCCTTTGTATGGTTATGATTCTGTCTTGCAAGGACAGTTCTAATAATATCGACAGACCAGTTGAAACAGAGATGACTTCTGACAAGACTTACACTAGTGAAGGAACGATTAGTTCAGGTACAAAAGACACTATGAATGATCATACCAATGGGATTAAGACAAATGATGGAGAATTGCCTTCAAGCCCTGAAGTTCCGATTAAAGGAGAAACTGCGGCAAATGCTAACGACGTAAAATAATAGTTTGATTACACTTATTATTTGCAACAAAAAACTCCCAGAAATAATTGGGAGTTTTTTATTTAGATGTTTTAAAATTTATTCCTTTATAAATTTTAATGAAGATTTTTCGCCTTCGCTATTTTTTACAACCATAATATAAGTTCCTAAAGTAAGAGAATGGACATTGATTGTATTTTGATTTAATGCAGGTGCAGCAACCATTCTTCCGTTTAAGTCATATATTTTTACTTCAGAAATTGCTGTCTGGTTATTGCTCATCTGTATCGTAATCAAATCTTTTGCAGGATTCGGATAAATAGAAAACAATTTAGATTCTGTGGATTCGGTATTTAATAAAAAGCTTCCTTCAGTTACCAAAATTGATTGATTAGCTTGAACATTTTGTAAGACATCAACTGTTCCTGAAGGCCATTTAACTGTTATTTTTGTAATAGTTGTATTGGCTCCAATTCCGAAATGGGCATTTAGGCTGCTTTGGTGTGAAAAACCGTTGCCACTTCTTATTTCCCTGATTTGTTTTCCCCAAGCTCCTTCAATTTCCACTCTGGCACCGATACCATTTGAATTACTTTGGATACCTTTTAAATTTAGTTTTATCCAGTGATTATCATTTAAGGGAACATTTAGATGAATGTAGCCTTCAAACTGCACATCTAAAAATCCGTCATTATTGAAATCACCAATTCCGCCTTCGCTAAAAGCAAGATCATGTCCGGTAAAAGTCAAATCTCCATTATTTAGATAAAGTTCTTTTCCATTTTGCCAGAGAAAATCTATAAATCCGTCATTGTTGAAGTCGCCAGATTGAAGTTCCCAAGAACCTATTTGAGCTGCGATTCCGGTTTGAGAATAAATATCTGTAAAAGTTCCATCGCCATTATTTCTATAAAACCTGTTTTGGTCAGAGATATTTGAAAGTAAAAAATCCATGTCACCGTCATTGTCGAAATCTTCAACTGCAGTTGACCAAGATTGAGCTCCGTCATTTATTCCTGCAATAGCACCAGATTCTGTGAAAGTTCCGTTTCCGTTATTTTTATATAATAAATTAATTCTTTGCGGATCTCCTAAAGGTGCGCCTCCTCGGCATTTTGCAAGATACATATCTTGGTCGCCGTCATTGTCATAATCTGTCCAGATGGAAGCATAATTTCCTCCAACAGCCAAAGTTGGGAAAAAAGTAGTATCAAAGATGAGGTTTCCATTTCCATCATTTCGATAAGCATGACTACGGGCGGTATCATGGCAGGCGAATAAGTCTAAATTTCCATCATTATTTATGTCAATAAAATTAGTTCTCTGTGTAAAAATTCCTTGCGGATAAGGGATTTCGGTATATCCAGTTCCAGTATTATTAGCTTTAATAACCGTAAGCCTGCTTGAACCGCCAAGAACCAAATCATTGTATCTGTTTTTATCAAAATCTCCTGCAGAAATACTCCAACCCGGAAGCGTTGTCAATCCAGGAAGCGGATAAGTAGTTGTAGTGAAACCTCCCGTTGTGAGCTGTGTTAAAACTGTCAATTGATTTGTTTGTACAGTTACAATATCATCTAAATAATCTCCATTCATGTCGGCAACACTGCAAATATTTGAACTTGAAGGAATGGATTGTGGTAAAAATGAAATGGTGGGAATTGCTTCTGTAAGCTGAAATTGAAAATTGCTGGCATTCCATCTATTATCAAACGCGATATAATAAGTAGTGCCTTGAATTGCCAAAAAGCTAGCTACTGATAAATAGCTTGACGAACCAATAATTCCTGAGTCATCATCACCTGCATGACAGGTCAGATTTCCACAAGAACCTTTGTAAACATGAAATCGTGTGTCTTTTCCTGCGTTTACTTGCAAGTCGGTCGTGATTGTAACCATATAATTTCGGGAAGGAGTATAAGAATACCATTCCGCTGCTGTTGCAAGTCCAGTTCCGGCGCAAATAAGTGGATTCGCTGCTCCGTCAATTATTCCAATATAATGATCTCCTGCGGTAATTTCTTGCGGAAGAGCACAAGAATTTTGAGCTTGCAACAAATGTGTTGTGAAGCACAAAACAAAGATTAAAGTAATTTTTTTCATAGTATAAGTAGTTAGGTTAAGTTTTTATCTGCAGTTTGAAGGCATTGAATTAATCCAATTTTTGATAAGCTCGACTCCTTCATCGTGAACAATCGTGCGGCCGATAATTGGCATCATCAGATCTTGTTCTCTTGAACTCAGTCTTATAAACAATTCTGACTGGTCGGCATTTCCTCCATTAATTACAAAAGGGCCATTTGGAACATTGAAAAGGGGCGTCATGCAAAGTCCAAAAGTGCTCATGTCTGTATTGCTAAAATTAAGTCTGATCGAAGTATAATCGCAGTGGCCTCCATCTCTATGGCAATGTGCGCAATTGATGTCGATGTAAGATCGCGCGCGAAGTTCAAGAGATTTGCTGGTATCATTCCAATCTACGGTTGAAGATGCTACTGCCGGAGCATTCGAAGGAATTATGCCGAGACTTTTCCATTTTGCAATTTGGTTCATCGTTGTTCCTCCATAATTGAAATCAGTATTCAAATTTTGAGGTTTAGTTCCGATTGGAATAGTAAGTTCTCCGTTTTCTTGGTGAGTAATGTTGATTTTATGGCACGTAATGCAATCAGTTTGCGAAGGAACTTTGTAGTTTGTAGTTTTTGAAACTCCATTTTCAAGCCAAGTTACCGGAACAAAAACGCCATTTCCAGTTGTTTCTAAAACAGCTTCAGTTTGACTTTCATTCCAAACATAATCATAAGCCTGCCAACCATTTACTTTTCTAATCAACAGCCTGGTTTCAATGATTTTTGTAGTATTATTAGGCTGGACATTATTATAATAAAATGATTTGATTAACGCTGTCCCGATAGGAAATTCATACACATTATCATCACCGTTATAAGTCGCCTGTGTTCCTTTTGGAAGCCAGATGAAACGCTTTTTATGAGCATAATCTGAAAATAGCGAACTTGCAGGTTCATAAGGAATTACGTCAAGAGACGGAACCTGATTTTTCATTTCTCCTTCAAAGAATTTATACGAAGATAAATTAGAATATGGAATTTGAGCAAGATCAACTGTTACTGGCGAAACTGGATCTTCAGGAATTGGGACATATCCTGAATCATTTGAATCGTCTGTTCCACAGGAAAATAGGGCTAAAAATAATAAAAGTAAAAATAGTTTTACAGAAGAGTAGGTTTGCTTCATATGCTTTACTAGAGATTTACGAAAAATAATCGTAAATATAGAATAAAAGCAAAAATAAAGTGAGAATAGTTTAAGTTTTTAATTTTAAAAATAGAAAATATTAATTACAAATTGATGCGAATGTTTAAAGATTCTATATTTTCCAATGATTCAGCCGACATGTAATCGAATTTTTTTTCTAGTTCCTGATGCTCTTTTTTAAATTCAATGCGTTTCATGGCTTCACAAAATCGCCTAACTTCTTCAGGGCCAGAAAGTGTAAGCCTCGGAACTTTTACATTATTTCCTTCATTGTCTTTTGCCACCATAGTAAAATAAGAAGAATTGCAATGCTTGACTTTTCCAGTTTGAATATTTTCTGAAGTAACTCTAATTCCAATAACCATCGAGCTGTTTCCCACATAATTAACCGAAGCTTTCATAGTAACAAGTTCTCCAATTTCAATCGGATTCAAAAAATCAACCGTGTCAACTGACGCTGTGACGCAATATGAGCCAGAAAATTTTGAAGCGCAGGCAAAAGCAATCTGGTCCATTAATGATAAAATATAGCCACCGTGAATTTTACCGCTAAAGTTGGAATGTGATGGAAGCATAAGTTCAGATATGCTTATTTTAGATGATTTTACGGTTTTAAATTCCATGATTTTTAATTTTCTAGTTCGTTTTCGTCAATTTCAGCTCTTTTCAATATATTTTCAGGAAGTGATTTTTTGGCTTTGGCTCCCATCTTTTTTAATCTTTCAACGCTTGAAATCAGATTTCCTTTTCCGTCAAAAAGCTTGTTCATTGCTCCTTGATATTCTGTTTTTGCTTCGTCCATTTTCTTCCCGATTTTGACCAAATCATTTACAAAACCTTCAAATTTGTCATATAAAGCACCAGCTTGTCGGGCAATTTCAAAAGCATTTTCTTGCTGTTTCTGATTGCTCCACATGCTGTCAATTGTTCTCAATGTTGCCAAAAGTGTCGAAGGCGTTACAATCACTATATTTTTTTCAAAAGCTTTGTTATAAAGCGTAGTATCTTCGTTCAAAGCAATTGCAAAAGCGGGTTCCATTGGTATGAAAAGCAATACAAAATCAGGGCTTTCAATTTGGTATAAATCATGATAATTTTTGGCTCCAAGTTGTTCGACATGGCGACGAATGGAATTCACATGTTCTTTCATAAAAATGATTCGCAATGCGTCATCTTCTTCATTTATATATTTTTCATAAGCTACTAATGATACTTTTGAATCCACAATCATTTTCTTTCCATCAGGAAGATTTATTACAACATCAGGAAAAACACGCGAGCCTTCTTCGTTCAAAAAACTTTGCTGTACTTCATATTCACGGCCTTTTTCTAATCCAGATTTTTCTAAAACACGCTCTAAGATCAATTCGCCCCAATTTCCTTGCATTTTACTGTCACCTTTTAGTGCTTTGGTCAAATTGAGTGTTTCACGGCTCATTTGTTCGTTCATTTCGCGAAGTCCTAGAATTTGTTGTCGCAAAGCGGCGTGATAATCAATACTTTCTTTATGCGTATCTTCTACCTTTTTTTCAAATAAATGAATTTTATCCTGAAGAGGAGAGAGGATATTTTTCATGTTTTCACGATTTTGTTCCGTGAATTTTATAGATTTTTCCTCTAATATTTTATTAGCCAGATTTTCGAATTCCTTAGTGAATTTTTCTTGCAATTGTTCCACTTCCTGTTTTTGTTCCTTGTTTCTTTCCCAAAGATTTTCAAAATCAGCTTCTTTTTTTGAAAGTTGAATAGCAAGCGATTCTTTTTCAGTTCTTAGGTTTTCTCTCTCTAAAGCAGTCTGTTGTTGGATTTTCTCTGCTGACAAGCGTTCTTGCTGTTGTACAATTTTAAGTTGTTCAATTTGCGAAAGCAAGCCGATTGATTTTTCTTCAAGGCTAGCTTTTTCAGATTTTGAATTTGCTGTAGAAATGGATTTTCCAACATAAAAACCTATGAGCAAGGCAATTATAAAAGAAAGTAGTGTAATTATTAGTTCAGTCATTTTTGTTTTTTTGTAAAAGGTAAAAGTAGTAATAAAACCATTGTCAGAATAGGATATTTGTGAGACAATAATTCTTCGTAAAATCAATAATCCATAAATCAACGATCATAATTATTAATTTGTGCATTTCAACGATTTTTTTTGCAGTTCGTCGAATAAATTTCGCAGTTTCATCTAATACTTATATTATTGCATTAAAAATACGCAATATGCCAGCAGTTAGTTCATTTCGTCATATTAAAGGTTCACGCAAAAGTTTTGGATATTATACTTCAATTTTTTTTAAAAGTTTTAGAATTGTATTCCGTTCTGATAGAAGTATTAAAATGATTCATGCTAGCTTTAGCAATCAAAAAGTAAAATCTACTGATAAGACGATCATTAAATATAGATTCAGAAATGCTCTTTGGTATGAATTTGAAAATGTGAATACTGATGAAAGAATTTTTTCTATTCCAAGTCCAAGTTTTGCTGAAAAACGCAAGCTTATTGTTCATGGATTGTTTAGAAAAAAAGTGTATATACTAAATTTTGATGAAGCAACTCAAACTGATTCTAAAAAGAGATTTTGTATGGCAGCTGAAAAAATGAATTCTTTTGAAGTAAAAAATGGCTATGTAGATACATCAGCTTTAGTAAGAAATTAATATAATTATAAAAATAAGCTGCTACATTTAGAGAATAAACTTTTCTAATTATGGAAGCTCAAAATTATAAGAATCATATTCGGTTTTATACACCGCACCACTTTATTTTTTATCCTCTTATGCTTATTCTGCTTGGAATAAGCATTTATTTTTCTATTTCTCAAGAAAATTTACGCACGGTTTGGATTTTTATCAGCGTCTTGAACCTTATAATTATTTTTCTTGCCTTAATGTTGCGACAGCATTATGCATTGACGCTTCAAAATAGAATTGTTAGGCTAGAATTGCGCTATCGTTATTTTAGTCTAACGGGTGAAAGGCTCGAATTGCTTGAAAATGATCTTTCTGACAGCCAATTTTTTGCATTGCGTTTTGCTCCAGATGAAGAATTGCAAAGTCTTTTAAAAAGAGCGATTGTTGAAAATCTATCTGGTGTTGAAATTAAGAAAAGTATTCAAAATTGGAAAGCAGATCACAGCAGAGTCTAGCTTAAAAATTAACAAACAATTCACGAAATCTTTTGGGATTACCATTTCTCGCTCCGTAAATTTACTATTGCAATCTACTAAAAACCTTTACTATGTTTATAACTCATTGGACAATTGACCCTGATCACTCAAATATTGACTTCAAAATCCGACATCTTTTAATATCTCACGTTTCTGGTTCTTTCAAGATTTTTAATGGAAAAATGACAACTGAAAATGACGATTTTGAAACAGCACAAATCAGCGCTTATTTAGATGTTTATAGTTTTGATACAAACAATATTGAACGTGATGAGCATATAAAATCAAAAGATTTTTTAGATGCTGATAGATTTCCTGAAATTAAATTTGAATCAACAAGTTTAAAAAAGAAAGAAGGCGACCATTACATATTAAATGGAAGAATAACGATAAAAAATGTCGAAAAAGAAATCATGCTTGATGCAGTTTTTGGAGGACAAGCCAAAGACGGTTTCGGAAAAATGAAAGCTGGATTTGAAATCTCTGGAAAAATACATCGCAATGATTTTGGTATTTTGGCAGATGAAAAAACAGAAACAGGAAACTTAGTTATTGGAGAAGAAATAAAAATTCATACCAATATCGAATTTGACAAAGAAGAAGAATAAATATTTAAATAATAAAAAACAGGCTTTATGAGCCTGTTTTTTTATTTATTTTCTTCATCGAGATTCATATTTCCTCTATCTTTTTTGTTTTCTGGATGACCTGATGGATAACGATTTGCATCAATATCTGAATTCTTATCTCTATTTTCTGGATTTTTCTTATTCTTCAAATCTTCTCCAGAATTCTTTTTTTCTGAATCATAATTTTCTACATCTCTAGCCCTTTTGACCACATCAGCATTGCCATCTTGATCTTTGTCAATTTCTGATTTCAATTTTCCTTTTGAAGGATTATAATCATCAGGTAAATTTTTACCGCTAAAACCCTCATTTGGCTCATTTTTGTCTTGTTCGCCGTTCCATTTTTTATTTTCTAAATCTTTATTGTTTTCTGAAAGTGCCATAGTTTTGAATTTTAATTGTAAAGTTAATTTACACTTATAAAAATGAAAATACTATTGGTTTAACATTGCTTTAATTTCTAAAATTTAAAAGTATAATGGTAAATTTGCCCAAAATTATTCCATGTCAGATCACAAGCATTTTCTTGTTCATAAGCCTTATGGCTATCTCAGCCAATTTATTTATGTATTAAAACGAACGAAAAAGCTCTTGGGAGAATTGCATGATTTTCCCGAAGGAACAATGGCAATCGGTCGCCTAGATGAAGATTCTGAGGGATTATTGCTTTTGACAACTGACGGAATGATGAGCGAAATTGTCAGAAGTAAAAAAGTCAGCAAAGAATATTATGTTCAAGTTGATGGAATTATTACTGACGAAGCCATCGAAAAATTGAAATCTGGAGTAGAAATCGGTTTTGACGGAAGAAAATACATAACTATTCCGTGTGAAGCATTCAAGATTGAAATTCCGAATTTTGCTCCTAGATCTAAGAAAATTAGGGATGAAAGACACGGTCCGACAAGTTGGCTTTCGATAATTTTAAGTGAAGGAAAGTTTCGTCAAGTGCGTAAAATGACTTCAGCAGTCGGATTTCCAACATTAAGATTAGTTCGCGTGAGAATCGGAAATATTCATCTGGAAAATTTAAAATCTGGAGAAGTTATAGAAGTTGAAAATTTAGAAATTTAAACCAAAAATTGATGTTAAATATAGTTTTAGTAGAACCAGAAATTCCAAATAATACTGGAAATATAGGGCGTTTGTGTGTTGGAACCGGAAGCAGATTGCACTTGATTCATCCTTTTGGATTTCAAATTACAGATAAAAACTTGAAACGTTCCGGACTTGATTATTGGGTACATTTAGATTGGTTTGAATATCAAAATGTAGAAGAATGGATGGCTAAAATCACTGATTTATCTAGAGTTTTCTTGTTCAGCTCCAATACTGAAAAGTCATATCTTAACCAAGAATTTCAAGATGGCGATTGGCTTGTTTTTGGAAAAGAATCTGTCGGTTTAAGCAAAGAAGTTCTAGAAAAATTTAAAAATCATCTGACAATTCCAATTTCTCCATTGGTAAGGAGCTATAATTTAGCTAATTCCGTGGCTTTCGCGATAGGCGAAGCAAAAAGACAAATTTCAATTTAAAACTTACAGATTTAAAAAAGGTTTTTTTAAATTTGGATATGATAGATAAATCACAGCTTCGCAGTACAATTTTTAGGCATCTTGATGGTTTGGCAGTCGCTCCAGTCGCTGTTGCACTAGAAAATAAAGGCATACTTCAATATATTTTAGAAAATAAAAAAGTCTCATTATCAGATATTTCTTCTAGATTTAAATCAAACGAAGGTTATTTGAACGTAGGATTAAGAATCTTAGGTTCTCAAGGTTTTTTAGATTATGATGTTGACAATGCTTCCCAAGAAATTCAAGTTTCTGTAAATTCAAAAAGTGAAATAGCCTTTTCGTTATTTTATCTATATCATGACGTTGTAGAACTGCTTCAGTTTTCAGGGCAATTTCATCCGCGGGTTTTTGAAGACGAGCCTTTTGAAAAATTGAATTTGATTTTTGAAAAATATAAAAACAATTATGAAATTCAATTTTCTGAAGATGAACAGACTAAAGAAATTCAGAATCAGATTTTGAAGCACGTCGAAGGATTTCTGGTGGCGCCAACAATTGTAAGATTGGCCATGAACGGAATGTTTCACAAATATTTCATGGAGACTTCTTTTAAGCCAGATGAATTTCATAAATCACCAGAAAGCTTCAAAAAGATATTAGATTTCTTTGTGCATCTAGGTTGGTTTTCTGAAAAAAACGAAAATTACCAATTTACAGAAACTGGTTTGTTTTTTGCGAAAAGAGCTAGCGCTTATGGTGTTACCGTTTCTTATCTTCCAACTTTTGCGAAAATTGATGAACTGATATTTGGCGATCCAACAGTTTTGAGAATGGTTGGCGATGGAGAAAATGAACTTCATGTTGACAGAGAAATGAATGTTTGGGGAAGCGGTGGCGCTCATGATACTTATTTTAAGGTTATAGACGAAATCATTGTCAAATTATTCAATCTTCCGATTAATGAACAGCCAAAAGGAATTTTGGATATGGGCTGTGGAAACGGCGCTTTTTTACAGCACATTTTTGAAGTAATCGACAGGCAAACTTTACGTGGAAAAATGCTTGACGAACATCCATTATTTTTAGTTGGAGCAGATTATAATCAAGCTGCGTTGAAAGTCACAAGGGCTAATTTGATCAAAGCTGACATCTGGGCAAAAGTAATTTGGGGCGATATTGGGCGTCCAGATATTTTATCAAATGATTTGAAAGAAAATTATAATATAGATTTAAAAGACCTTTTAAATGTGAGGACTTTCTTAGATCATAATCGTATTTGGGAAGATCCGAAGCAAATTTCTAAAGAAAGAATTAGCCAATCTACTGGCGCTTTTGCCTCTAAAGGAAAGCGATTGAATAATAATTTAGTGGAAGATAATTTGCGAGATCATCTTTCAAAATGGTCGCCTTATGTTCAAAAATTTGGTCTTTTGTTAATTGAATTGCATACAATTAATCCTTATTTGACAGCAAAAAATATCGGAAAAACTGCTGCAACTGCTTATGACGCCACACATGGTTTTTCAGATCAATATATCGTTGAAATTGATGTATTCAATAAAGTAGCGACCGAAGTCGGACTATTTAGTGATCCAAAAATATTCAAAAAATTTCCGGATTCAGAAATTGCAACAGTCAGCATAAATTTGTTGAAAGGAGAATAATTAATTTCGATAATTACTAATATATTTATAAAAAGAGCCTAAAATTATATTCACAGTTCGATCCATAGAAGGTTTTACTTCTTCAAAGCCTTCTTTTAATTTTCCTTCTGACGTGAAATAATCAGCCATAGAAGATTCAAGAATGGTTTTTTTCGTATGAATTTCAGTTACCTTAAAACTAGTAGCATATTTGTTGCCAGTTTTAACGATTTTCATTTGATATTTAATCTTATACAAAAAACTCTCACCACGATTTGTATATAAAAAAGCATTATCGCGAAAAGCATCAATTGTAAGCGAATTTTCAGTTACTTCTGTAATGTCATATTCACCTCGTGAAAATTCTCTGATCCAAAGTTTTGTGGCATCGAGGAATTTTTCATTCGTCATCGGGTTTATTGCTTCTTCAACAGGAGGAAAAGTTCCGTTTGGCAATAATTCTGATTTTGACTGTCCGAAAGAAAAGATCGAGATAAAAAGTACTATAAAGAGGTAGAAGTTTTTCATGTTTTTTGCGCTTGTGTCTCTAACAAAGATAACTCATGAAACTCTTATTTATAAATCATTAAAGATAAATTTAGCTTTTTCTTTGTCAAAAATGATGTTTTCATCTTCAAATAAGGAATTCAAAATCCCACTTTGAATTAAATTTTTTGGCGTGTCTTGCACAGCTTTTTGAGAATTCATTACAATCATTTCATCACTTAATTGTAAAGCCAAATCTAAATCGTGTGTAGAAAATAAAATAGATTTATTAGTTTCTAAAGCTAATTTTTTCAGTAATTTTAGAAGAGAAACTTTATGTAATAAATCTAAATGCGTAGTTGGTTCGTCTAAAATAATTAACGGCGTATCTTGTGCCAAAGCGCGAGCAACGAGAACTTTTTGCAATTGTCCGTCGCTAATTTCATAGTGTTTTTTAGAAGAAAGAGAACTAATTTGAGTCAATTCAAGCGCATGATTTATTTTGGAAATATCTTCGGGAGTTAATTTTCCAATCCAATTTGTGTAAGGCTGTCTTCCCAAAGCAACCAATTCAAAAACTGTCAAATTGCTAGAAGGAAGGCTTTCCGTCAAAACAATGCTTAATTGCTGTGCCAATTCCATAGGATTAAATTTAGAAATTGATTTTTCATTCAAGAAAATTGTTCCAGACAAAGGCTTTTGAATTCCTGTCAAAGTTCGCAATAATGTTGATTTTCCAATGCCATTTGCTCCAATCAAAGCGATTAATTTTCCAGAATTTAAAGAAATAGAAATATTAGAAGCAATGACATTTTTTCCTTTTTTGGAAGTATAGCCAATTTGCAAATTTTCTGAATAAAGTATTTTTTTTCCTTTTTCCATTAAATCATAAATTTACGTTTTCTGACTAAGAGCCAAACCACAATCGGCGCTCCAATTAAGGAAGTTATAGCGTTGATCGGCAAAGTAAAATCGCTTCCCGGCATTTGTGCAACAGTATCACAGATCAGTAAAATTATAGCTCCTAAAAGCAATGTGCTCCAAAATAAAATATAATGACTGCTCGTTTGAAAAATCATTTTTGCAATATGAGGAACGGCCAGACCAATAAAAGCAATCGGACCGGCAAAAGCGGTGATGCTTCCTGCCAAAATGCTGGTGGCAATAATGAGTATAAAACGTGTTTTTTTGAAATTGATTCCTAAACTTTTGGCATATTTTTCTCCTAATAATAAAGCGTTCAAAGGTTTTATACACAAAGCACTTAAAAGCAGGCCTATAAAACAGCAGATTGCTAAGACTAAAATGTTTGTCCAAGACTGATTTCCTAAGCTTCCGAGTGACCAAAATGTGAACTTTTGCAACTCTTCCGCAGAACTGAAATAAGTGAGGACTCCGATGATGGCATTTGTAAAACTTCCAAACATCAAGCCGACAATTAAAATCGCGATTGTGTCTCGAATTCGTTGTGAAACTGCTAAAACTGCGAGTAAAACTAAGCAACTTCCAAGACATGAAGCTAAAACCATTCCGTAAGAAGAAAGTAAAAATTGGCTTAAAAAAGAAGGCATAAATCCGGCACCTAAAATGACAAATGCAACTCCTAAGCTCGCTCCAGAACTTAATCCCAAAACATCTGGGCCAGCCAATGGATTTCTAAATAAAGTCTGCATTAATAAACCGCTGACAGATAATCCCATTCCCACTAAAATGGCTACAAAAGCTTTTGGAAAACGGTAATTCCAAAGGATGATTTCCCAAGAATTTTTGCTAGCTTGACCTCCAGAAAGTGAATTTACAATATCTTCCATAGGAATATTTACCGAACCTAAACTAATGTTCAGCAAAAAGCAGATTGCTAATAAAAGCAATAATGCGATGAAATAAATTGTATGTTTCTTATTGTTCAATTTTTAAATTTTTACAACACAGATTTCTCAGATTTCCACAGATTTTGATTACCTAATGAGTTATCTGTGAAATCTGTGTTATTTTAATTTTTCAAAAAAGACCAATTCATGATCTTTTAAAACCTGAGGATGCATGATTTTTATCAAATCTTTCAGAATCAAATCTGGTCGGTTTGGTGCCAATTCATAATATAAAACACCGCCCGTTTTTCCTTTTTTACTACTGAAAGAATATACATTTTTAGTCTTGAAAGCTTTAAAATATTTATAATTCGGATTTGCATTTTCCATTTCTTGCAAAGATGTAAATTGCGCAGGGCCAATCCAAAAATCAGCATCTTCAGCCTTTTCTAAAACCGTTTCAAAAGACAAAGAAAGGCTTCCTGTTTCTGATGTTTCATCCCAAAGATATTTTGCGCCAGCATCTTTTAAAAACAAAGCACCCCAGCTTTTTCCGCCTGGCAAATACCATTGGTCTTGATAAATTGCACCGCTGAAAACTGTTGGAAATGATTTTGAAGTTTTCACCAAAGCCAATGCATTTTCATATTCTTTTTCGACTTTTTCAAATTCAGAATTTGCTTTTCCATCCAGATCATACAAAGCTCCAAAAAACTTGATCCATTCTGCTTTTCCAAGTGGCGTTTGTTCTGTCCAATCGCCATTATATACTACTTTCAAGCCACTTTTTTGCAAATTTGAATAGTCTTTGTTGTTGTCATCAATGCTGTAGCCAACAATTACTTCTGGTTGCAAATCAATTAAAACTTCGGTATTCAAATTTTGATTTATACCAACATCTTTTACTTTTTTTGAATCGATTAAAACTCTAGTTTTTTCTGAAGAAACATAATCGGTATTAGGAAAACCCAGAAGTGTATTTTCAACGCCAAGCATTTCTAACGAAGGAATATGCGTTGTCGAAGTCACCACAATTGATTTTATCGGAACCTGAATCTGCGTATAATTTTTCAAGCTGTCAGGAATTGAAGCGCCTTTTTTATGCAAAATATAAGTAAATCCAGTTTTAGCATCTGGCCACGGATTTGAAATTTTCACGATGGAAAAATTTTCATGTTTATAGATTTCTAACCCTTTTGCATAACGCACAGAATTTTTAATATTCGCTTGAGCATTACTTTTGTTTTCAGAATTTTGCTTGCAGGAAACTGTAAAAATTAAGAAGAGAAAAATAGAATATTTTAAAAGAAATGATTTCATAAAAAGATTTTTGTGAAGGCCACAAAGATAAAAGTTATTGTGTTGAACCGACATTTTCGTTTGAAATTTGTTTTTAGACTTTTCTGGAAATATAATTTTGTTGAAATTCATTATTGATAATTTTTAAGTTCAAATGGTTATAAAAAATGCATTTTTATTAAAAATCAAATCTTATCTGCTATATTTGCACTCGAATTGAGGTTGTGATTTTGAATATCGTAAATCACATTAAAAGGGAATTTGGTTCAAAACCAAAGCTGTTCCCGCAACTGTAAGCTATCAAGCTCGCTGTTATCTACAAACCACTGTTTGAAATTATGATTTTTGATTTAAGATTTATGAGAAATCTTAAATCAAAAATCATAATTAAAATGGGAAGGTAAACAGCAAGACGCAAGCCAGGAGACCTGCCTTTTTTCTTAATCAAAATCGAACCTTCGGGAAAAAAGGTTTAGAAATTATGACTTTTAAAAAGCTGTTTCTAGTTGTTGTTTTCTTTGTATGCCAATTTGCTTTGGCACAAAATGACAGCATTTATTATTTAAAAACAGTCGAAATCTCAGATATCCAACTTAAAAATTTTTCTGATTCGCAATCTGTCCAACAGCTTTCTGATTCTATTATTAGAAAAAATCAGGCGTCGCTGACTTCACTTTTGAATTATAACACCGTAATTTATTTCAAAGAAAATGGTTTGGGAATGGTTTCTTCGCCATCATTCAGGGGAACAACAGCCCAGCAAACAGCCGTAATTTGGAATGGAATTAACATCAATTCCCAGTTAAACGGCCAGACTGATTTCAATACAATTGGCACAAGAGATTTTAAAAATATTACTGTTCGTGCAGGTGGTGGAAGTTCTATTTATGGAAGCAGTGCCATTGGTGGAAGCATCCACTTAAATAATGACTTGAGTTTTAAACGAGATTTTTCAAATGAAATCCAGTTGAATTATGGCAGTTTTAATACTATTAGTGCCAATTATAAAGTAAATGTTTCTGATGAAAAATTCAGTTTTCAAGCCAGTGTTTCTAAAAATAGTTCTGATAACGACTATGAATATGTAGATTCTAACGGCAAAAATTTAAATGGAAAATATTACAATGCCAGTTATAATATTGCCGCAGGCTATAAAATCAACGATACTAATTACTTGAAACTTTACAGTCAGGTTTTTGATTCAGAAAGGCATTTCTCATTGATTTTTCCTTCAGAGATTAGGACGAAATACCAAGATTTGAACAGCAGAAATCTTTTAGAATGGGATAATTTCTTCGGAAAATTTACTTCGAAAGTTAAAATCGGAGCCTTAAAAGAAAGATATAAATACTTCGGAGATATTGATTCAGGTGCGTTCACTTTTGGAGAAGTCAAGACTTATTTAGGAAAATATGACCTGACATTTGATGTCAACAAAGACATCAAATTAAATGCGATTTTAGATTATACGCAGAACAAAGGCGAAGGTTCAGATATTAAAAACGAACAGCGAAATATTGGTTCAGCAAGCTTATTATTCAAGCATATTTTAGTTGAAAAATTCATTTATGAACTGAGTATAAGGAAAGAAATTACGAATAATTATAAAAGTCCGGTATTGTTTTCTGTGGGAACTAATTTTGCAGCGACAAATTTTTATACGTTGAAATTAAACGGCTCTAAAAACTTCAGAATTCCTACTTTCAATGATTTGTATTGGCAACCTGGCGGTAATGAAAATCTGAAACCCGAATCTTCTTATCAGGCAGAATTAGGAAATGATTTCCACTTTAAAAACTTTAAAATTTCTTTGACCGGATATTATATTGACATAAAAGACATGCTTCGCTGGATTCCGACAGGTTCTTTTTGGTCGCCTCAAAATACAAATAAAGTTATGACTTATGGCGGAGAAGCTATTTTAAATTGGAGTAAAAGCTTTGGAAATCATCACCTTATTTTAAACGGAACTTATGCTTACACCATTTCTGAAGACAAAGAAATGAAGAAGCAGTTAATTTTTGTTCCTTATCACAAAGCGACTTCATCGTTGAGTTATTCATGGAAAAAACTTGCGGCCAATTATCAGTTTTTATATAATGGAGAAGTTTTTACGCAGTCTGACAATAATCCTAAATATACTGTTGATGCTTATTTTGTAAGCAATGCTTCTTTAGATTATGACTTTGGAAAAAAGAATTCTTATACGCTTGGATTTCAAGTTTTGAATCTTTTAAATGAAAATTATGCCAGCGTTGAAAACCGTTTCCTGCCAGGAAGAAATTATAATTTGTATCTAAATTTAAAATTTTAATATATGAAAAAGTTAAATAGAATTTTCTTGACTGTTTTTGCAAGTGCTTTATTTTTAGTGTCTTGTAGTGATGATGATAGTTCTTCTGAGGTTTCTCTAGGCGTTTATGACAATGGAACTTTTGTCTTAAATGAAGGAAATACGACAACTTCAACAGGTTCAGTTTCGTTTATCAGCAACTCAGGAGCTGTGGAACAGAATGTTTATAAAAATGTAAATCCAACTGGTGTAAGCTTAGGAACCTTTCTTCAGTCAATGTTTTTTGACGACACAAATGCTTATATTATTTCAGGTTCTGCCAATAAAATTACGGTTGTTGATCGCTATTCATTCAAATTTGTTGCAACAATTGACACTGATTTTGCAAATCCAAGATATGGTGCGATTTCAAACGGAAAAGCATTTGTAACAAATTCAGGAGCGCAGTGGAATTCAGGTGAAGATGATTTTTTGACCGTAATTGATCTTGAAGATTTTACTACATCCAAATTAGACATCAATACTTATACTGAAAAAATTACCGAAGAGAATGGTAAAATATATGTAGGAAATGGATATTCTGAATTTGGAACTACGGTTACAGTATTAAATCCTGCAACAAATACAATTGAAAAAGTAGTTGAACTTGGATTTTCACCAAATTCATTCGAAGAAGAAAACGGAATTTTATACGTCTTAGGATCAGAAAAATTCGGAAAAATTAATCTTTCGAATACTACGCTTTCAGGAACGCCAATTACTATTTCGACATCTCCAACGGCTTTAGCAAAAAACTTAATTGTTGAAAGCGATAAGATTTATTATACTGTCAATAGTTCGGTTTATTCGATGAATTTGAATGCAACTGTGGCGCCAACTGCACCACTTTTTTCTTATGTTTCTAATTCGCAATTTGGTGCAATGTATGGATTTCAAGTGAACGGAGATAAAATTTATATCGCTGATGCAGGCACCTTTTCTTCCCCAAGCAAAATTTTTATTTATTCATTATCAGGTACCTTATTGAACACAATAAATGTTGGTATCGGTCCAAACGGTTTTTACTTTAACTAAATATTTCAAACTAAATTAAATGAAAAAGAACTACAAACTTTTTAGATTATCCTTAAGCTTAGCTTTCTATTTTTCAGCGTTTTCAGTCTTCGCTCAAACTACTTTTACAGACGGAATTTTTGTTTTAAATGAAGGAGGAACAGGAGGCGGATCTTCAGTTTCATTCATTTCGAGCACTTCGCAATTGCAAAATAATATTTATGCGGCAGCAAATCCAACGACTCCAGACATGGGAATTATTGGGCAGTCTATAAGCTTTCACGGAGATTATGCTTACATAATTTTGAACATGTCAAATAGCATCAGAGTTGTAAATCGTTATACTTTTCAGCTTGTTGCCACAATTACAAGTGGACTGTCAAATCCAAGATATATGGCTTTTTATGATAATAAAGGCTATGTGACAAACTGGGGGCCTAGTTTTGGAAGCGCAGGATATTTGGCTGTGATTAATTTAGAGACCAATATCGTAGAAGTTTCGGTTCCTTTAAATGGAGGACAAGAAAGAATTGTAAATATAAACGACAAATTATATATCGCACATCAAGGAGGTCTTAGTTATGACAATAAAATTACAATAATTGACCCTTCCATAAATGTAACTGAAATGATGCTTATTGTGGGAGATATTCCAAATTCAATGGTTGAGAAAGATGGTTTTTTATATGTTTTATGCGGTGGAAAACCTTATTGGGCTGATGAAGAAACCGATGGGAAACTTGTAAAAATTAATTTAGCAACCAATGCAGTGACTGATGTGATGCAATTTCCTGATCTTCATCCTGCAAATTTAAAAATTGAGGGAGACTATTTTTATTTCAGTATTGATGCAGCGGTTTACAAAACTGCAGTTGCGGCGCCAACTTTGCCTGCAACAGCTTTATTTACATTAGCGCCACAAGGCGTTTATGGACTTTATGGAATGGATATAATTGACAATAAAATTTATGCTGCCGATGCCGGAGATTATAGTTCTCCAGGGAAAGCTTATATTTATTCGACAGATGGAGCTCAATTAAATAATTTTACTGTTGGAGTTGTACCAAATAGTTTTTACAAAGCAGAACTACAGCCTCTGGGAGTTGGCGAAAATTCTATTGCAAAACTTTCAATCTATCCAAATCCAGCTTCAGATGTATTTTTTATAAATACGGAGAAAAACGCAAAAGTAACTATCTATGATATTTCAGGAAGAATGATAAAAACGCAAGAATATACAGTTTCGGGAATCAACGTTTCTGATTTAAATCCAGGAATTTATATGGCAGAAATTGTAATTGAAAATGCAAGACAGGTTCAAAAAATAATTATTAAATAAGACAATTTGAAAAAATTTCTAACCGTAGTGTTGCTTGCTGTTGGAACAATTGCCAATTCTCAGACTTATCCGCCAGGAGAAGGACAGCCTGGTTCAACCGCAATAGAACCTACTGATAGCAGGTTTGTTGCTTGGGCTAATGGCGCATCTGTTCAAAGGGGATTTGTAAATATAGCGAATCCAGCAGGCGGTTATGTGTCTGCTGGTATTTCTCAAAATGCCATTGGACAACCTGACGGCGCTATCGTGAGCCTTGGCGACAGAGGAAATGCTGTGGTGACATTTGCTGTTCCAATCATTAACGGGCCAGGTTTTGATTTTGCTGTTTTTGAAAATGGACTTTCCACTTTTTTAGAACTCGCATTTGTTGAAGTAAGCTCTAACGGAATAAATTTTTTCAGATTTCCAGCACATAGCCAAACTCAAACTGCCACTCAAATTGGAGCTTTTGAAACGCCGCTTCCTCAATACTTAAATAATCTTGCAGGAAAATATGCAAGCAATGGAACTCCGTTTGACTTGAGCGATATTCCAGATAATGCATTGCTTGACAAAAATAACATTACACATGTAAAAATTATTGATGTTGTGGGTTCCATAAATCCTTTGTATGCAAGTTATGACAGTTTTGGAAATATGATAAATGAACCTTGGCCAACAGCTTTTGAATCTGGAGGGTTTGATTTAGATGCCGTAGGAGTGATTCATAAAAAGGTTTTAGGCGTAGAAGATTTTCGAAAAGAGAACATTTATATTTATCCAAATCCCGCTAGTGATTTTATTTTTACCAATTTAAAAACGGATTTTGAAACAATAATTTTTGATATTTCAGGAAGAATTGTACTGCGCCAAAAAAGTTTTGGTGCTGACGGAATAGCTATTTCCAACTTAAATTCAGGAATTTATTTAGTAGAGATTTCATCCGAAGGAAAAAAGAATACGATTCATTTGGTCAAAAAATAAATTTGAATTTCTATTATAAAATCCGGCTATAATTAGCCGGATTTTTATTTTATTGTTCATAAAATTTAATGTTCAGCGCTTCAAACGGAACTTCATCTAAATACAATTCCGTTCCCAATCGTTGCATTGATTTTGAATCTTTTATAGGGTCAAAAATCTTATCCGGATTTTGATGCTGCATTCTGCCACTATTTGTGATTTTTGAAATTGCAGTACTTAAAAGCGGTTCGTTCACATCGCCAAGAACTCCTAAATTGCCCAGATTTTCAACAAGAACATAAGTCGGATCGATTCCGTTTGCATAATCTCCGAAACCTTGCGCATTGACAATTTTAAAACAAATTGGCTGCATCGCATATCGATGTTTTGATGATCTTCCCGAAGCATTGAAACTTGGCGAATCATATAGCGTTATGGAACCTACATTTTTGCCGGTAGTCACATTTCCGATTTGAACAACTTCAATATAAGGTTTCAATCCATTGATCAAAAGTTCGCTTGCTGAAGCCGAAGCTTTTGAAGTCAAAATATAAACTTTTCTGAGATTCAGGCTGTTTATCGGCGTTCCTGAAATTGAATTTGAAAACCTATTTATCAAATTATCTGGATTATTTTCCTGCATATAAGATTGCACTTTTGAATTCCATTGTTGTTTTGCAAAAACATTTCCTGAAAATTGTCCGGTAATCATGCTGGCAAGTCGGGCAGAAGTGTTTACTGAACCGCCAGAATTATACCTTAAGTCGATTATCAAATCGGTTACGCCTTGCGATGAAAAACCGCCAAAAACAGTATTCAATTGCTGGTCATAACCGCTATAAAATCCGTTGTACATCAAATAGCCGATTTTATGATTTCCCTGCGTATAAATTTGATTTAATAAGATCGGATTTTCTACCAATTGCGTTTTTGTCAATACAACAGATCTTCCGTTTGGCGTAATATTTCCATTGTCATAATCAGCCAGATTTAAGGTATATGTTTCTTGGGCAAGTAATTCTACATAATTTTTTGAAGCAAAACTCAAAGGAATTCCATTGATGGCATAAAAAATATCTCCTCTTTGAATAGCTTTATTTGAAGCATCAGAATTAGGAATTATATAGCGAACCCACCCAAAAACTACGTCAGAAGAAGGTTTTCTTACCAATTGATAATCAACGCCATTATTTGTTGTTATTCCGTTTAATGTACCTTCTAAAATTCTATAGTCGCTAAAAATTACGCTAAAGCGATCTGTTTCTGGATATTGATATAATAAATCATAAAAAAGACTTTCTCCACTCGAATAATTTTCTAGAAACGGATTTAGTTCTGACTGATTTGAAAATCGGCTGTCAGAAAGATTAGGCACGTCATTTTGCCAATAATAATAAAGATTCAGGCCTTTCCAAATAAAATCATTTACCTTTAAATTATCAGGCACTTCAAGATCATCTAAATCATCTTGGCAAGAGAAACAAAGGGAAATTCCTAAAAAAAGGAGAATTGCAAATGCGAAAGCTTTTTTCATACGATAAAATTAAGAGGTCAGGCACGCCTTATCTAACGTAAAATTAGCATTTTTAGTTTATTTTCATTTTTATTGTAACAAAAAATAAAGTGTCTCGTCTTGATTGTATAACCGGCTAATAAGTCACAATGAACCAAACTGAATTTGTAACCCTGATCAACCCTTTTAAGGATAAAGTCTTTAGACTTGCCAAAAGGTTGCTTGTAAGCACTGAAGAGGCTCAGGATGCGACTCAAGAAGTGATGGTGAAACTTTGGGACAAAAAAGACGGATTGCATAAATATGGAAGTGTTGAGGCTTTTGCAATGACAATTACAAAAAATTATTGCCTTGACCAGTTGAAATCAAAGAGAGCTGGAAATCTGCAAATTGTGCATAACAATTATACAGACAGACAACCCACCATGCAAAAGCAATTGGAAGATTCTGACAGTTTAAGCTGGGTTGAAAAAATTGTAAACCAGTTGCCAGAACAACAGCGATTAATAGTTCAGTTTAGAGATGTCGAACAATATGAATTTGAAGAAATTGCAAAAATGATGGACATGAATGAAACCGCAATTCGCGTTGCGCTTTCAAGAGCAAGGAAGACGATTAGAGAATTTATGACAAAAACACACAGCTATGGAATTGGATAAAATAGAAATTTTATTAGAAAAATACTTCGAAGGAGAAACCACAATTGCCGAAGAAAATGATTTGAAAATTTATTTTTCATCTTCAGATGTTGCGCAGCATTTGGAACATTACAGAGGAATGTTTGGCTATTTTTCAGCAGCAAAAGAACAAAAATTTGAAGAAGTGCAACCAACGATTAAGCTGGTTCATGATAAAAAGCAAAAAATGGCTTGGTTGTCAATTGCCGCTTCAATAGTGATTTTGCTAGGAGTCTTTACATTTTACAATCAAAATATAAATCAAGATTTAGGAACGTATGATGATCCTGAAAAAGCTTTCGCAGAAACTCAGAAAGCATTGAATTTATTATCAAGAAAAGTAAATGTGGGAGTCGAAGGAATGCAATATGTTCAAGAGTACAAACAATCACAAGAATTAATCTTTAAAAATTAGAAAAAATGACAAAATTTATAGTTACCATGGTTTTAGCGTTAGTGCCAACATTCTTTTTTGCACAATCAGCTTTTGATAAATTTGAAGGAAGAGAAGATATCACTTCAGTTTCAGTAAACAAAAAAACTTTTGAAATGCTAGGCGATATCAAAGTTGATGCAAAAGAAGGCAAAAATAAAGACGTTAAAGATATCTCGAAATATCTTGGAATGGCAGACAAAATTAACAACTTGAAAGTTTTGACAACGTCAAGCATAAAAGCTACGGCTGAATTGAAAAGCGCTTTTGAAAGCTATAGAAAATCAGAAAATCTAGAACAGCTTATGAAAGTGAATCAAGAAGGAAAAAATGTTCAGATTTATGTAAAATCTGGGAAATCTTCTTCTCAAGCAAAAGAATTCTTGATTTTCGTAGAAGGTGGTGATAAAATTGGCGATGAAACAGTTTTGGTTTCGCTTGTCGGTGATATCGACTTGAAGGAAATCATGAAATAAGTACACCAAAAAAAGAAAAAGAAAATGAAAAAGTTATTGTTAACACTAGTTTTAGCCTTCATGCCAACCCTATTTATCGGCCAGACAGCTTTTGATAAATATGATGGCCAAGAAGGTGTGACATCAGTCATCGTCAGCAAAAAAATGTTTGAGATGATGTCAAATATTAAAACTGACTTGAAAGACAAAGAAACGCAGCGGTATTTAAACCTTATCAAGAAGCTTGAAAACTTGAAAGTATTTGTTACTTCAAATTCAAAAGTAACTTCTGATATGAAAGTGACTTCAAATAAATATTTGAAAGCAGCATCGCTTGAAGAATTGATGCGAATCAACGATCAAGGAAAGAATATCAAAATCTATGTCAAATCTGGAAATTCGTCTACGAAAGTAAAAGAACTTTTGATGTTCATCGAAGGCAATTCAAAAAATGACGACACCGTTTTGATGTCTCTTAAAGGAGATTTTGATCTGAATGAACTTTCTGTTCTGACAGATAAAATGAACCTTCCAGGAGGCGATGCTTTAAAAAAAGGAACTAAAGGCCCAAAAGGCGCTAAATAATTATCACGATGAAAAAGATTTCAATAGTTGCCGTTTTATGCAGTCTCTTACTAATGAGTTGCAGTTCTGAACCTTCGTTGCAAAAATATTTTGTTGAGAACACAGAGTCAAAAGACTTCATTGCAGTCGATGTTTCAGCGAATATATTGAGGCTTGACAAAAGCAAAATAACTGCTGAAGAAGATGCAGCATTGAAAACTTTTGAAAAAATGAACATCATCGCTTTTAAAGCAGATGCTAAAAATCAGGCGAAATTTGCAGCTGAAAAAACTAAAGTGCAAGCTATCTTAAAAGATAAAAAATACCAAGAATTGATGAAAGTCAATTCAGGAAAACAAGGCGGCGCTGTTTATTTTGTTGGAGATGATGATAAAATCGATGAATTTGTTCTTTATGGAAACACAAGTGATACAGGTTTTGCAGTCGTTAGAATTTTGGGAGATGAAATGAATCCGACTTCTATAATGACGATGTTATCTTTGTTACAAAAAGCAAATCTTGACATTGCACAGTTGAAACCGCTGGAAGCAATGATTAAAAAATAAATGAGGCTGGGCAGGCAGGATTGGTTATAAATTGAGAAGCGTCTTCATTTGAAGGCGCTTTTTTTATTTAGAATTTTTGAAATATTTATAAGGAAATAAAAGCATGCCAAAACATTCGCCTTCGTCTTTACCCAAATGTTTATGATGCATTTTATGGGCTCTCCTGACGGCTTTTGCATAGCGGTTATTGGCAGTTCTGAATAATTTAAATCTTTGATGGATAAAAATATCGTGAACCAAAAAATAAGCGCATCCGTAAGCAAAAATTCCTAATCCGATAGCAAGGCCGATTTCAAGGATATTATTTTTCCAAAGAAGAAAAAAACCTACGCTGATAATTGCATAAATTATAAAAAAAGCATCATTTCTTTCAAACCAAGAATCGTGGTCTTTTTTGTGATGATCAGCATGCAAGTTCCATAAAAAGCCGTGCATGATATATTTGTGGCTAAACCAAGCCATAAATTCCATAAAGCAAAAAGTAAGCAGAAAAACTAAAATATGAATCCACATGGCAATTATTTTTTATATAAAATTCAATCTGTAAGTTAAATAAGATTTGGCAAAAAGACCAATTTTCTGATAATCCGGAACCCGAATTCGCGAATTTTTTATTTCTGCCGAAGGTGTATTTTTTAATTTCGACAATAATTTTCGATAATAGACATAAGCCATATAAACGCCAAATTTTGCTTCTAAAGGCAATTTTACAATTCCTTCATAACCTGCTTTAAAATCAGCTTCTATCTCTTCAATGATTTGTTTTTTCGAAATTTCATCCAACTGATTTAAATTTGCATTTGGGAAATAAGTGCGGTTTAAATCTTCAAAATCAGCTTTCAAATCTCTGAGGAAATTTACTTTTTGAAAAGCAGAACCCAGTTTCATAGCGCTGTTTTTCAAGGCTTCATATTTTGTGTCGTCACCTTTTACAAAAACTTTCAAGCACATCAAGCCAACAACATCTGCCGAACCATAAATATATTCTTGGTATTCTTCCTTCGTTTTATATTCAGTTTTAAAAAGATCTAATTTCATACTTTTCATAAAAGCATCAATCAATTCCATTGAAATTTCATACTTTGAAACCGTATGCTGAAAAGAATTCAAAATTGGATTCAAGCTTATTTTATTCTCGATCGCTTTCTGCAAATCTTCTTCAAACAAGTCAAAAAGTTTTTCTTTGTCATAATCATGAAAGCTGTCTACTATTTCGTCGGCAAAGCGAACAAAACCATAAATATTATAAATGTCTTGGCGAATGCTTGGTGAAAGCATTTTCACGGCAGATGCAAACGAAGTGCTGTAGGATTTCGTGACGTTCTTGCTGCATTCAAAAGATACGATGTCAAAAATTGCTTTCATAGTTGGTGGCTTGGCAGGTTGTTATTTGCAATCTTTTTCAATTAATTCAGAAACCAATTTTCCTGAAATTAGAGCGGGGGGAACTCCTGGTCCGGGAACGGTTAATTGACCTGTGAAATAAAGATTTTTTACTTTTTTGCTTCTTAATTTGGGTCTTAAAAATGCGGTTTGGAATAACGTATTTGCCATTCCGTAAGCATTTCCTTTATAAGAATTATAGTCTTTTACGAAATCATTTACACAGAACGATTCCTTAAATATAATATTTTTTTTCAAATCTTGTTGCGTCAATTTCTCAAAACGGCTGATGATTTTTTCAAAAAATTCTTCTCTTAAAGCATCATTATCTTCGATTCCTGGTGCTAATGGAATTAAAAAAATTCCAGTTTCCTTTCCATCTGGTGCTGCATTTTTATCTGTTTTAGATGGAAAGCTTGCATAAAATAATGGATCTTCCGGCCATTTCGGATTATCATAAATCGCTTCAGCATGAATATCAAAATCGGCATCAAAAAATAGCGAATGATGTTCGATATTTTCAATTTTTTTATCAAATCCTACATAAAATAAGAGCGAAGAAGGTGCAAAAATCTTTTTATTCCAATATTTTTCAGAATAACCTCTGTTTTTTTCTTCCAATAAAGTTTCAGTGTGGTGATAATCGGCGCCACTTACAATGATGTCGGCTTTGACTTCTTCGCCATTTACAATTAATCCCGAAGCTTTTCCATTTTCAACAAGTATCTTTTCAATATTTGAATTCGTATGGATTTTTACGCCTAATTCCAACGCTAATTTCTCCAAAGCCAAAACCACAGAATACATTCCATTTTTTGGATGCCAGGTTCCTAAACCGAAATCGGCAAAATTCATGAAACTATAAAATGAAGGCGTATCCGAAGGCTTTGCTCCTAGAAACAAAACTGGAAATTCTAATATTTGGATTAGCTTCTTATTCTTGAATCGCTTTCTAACTTCCTTGGAAATAGTGCCAAAAAATTGTCCAACACGCATTGCAGTTTCTGGCGTAATCAATTCCAAAGGAGAAACTCCAGGCCGATAAACGATTTTTTTTATGGCAATATCATAATTGCTTTTGGCTTCGGCCATAAAATCTTTCAGCGCTTTTGAACTTCCTTTTTCAATAGATTCGAAAGTTGTGGCAATAGCTTCAAGATTATCTGAAATAGTTATAAAATCATTGATTCCAAAATATACCTGATAAGCTGGAGATAATTTTATAAGCTCATAATAATCAGAAGGTTTCTTGTCAAAATCTGCAAAAAAACGTTCAAAAACATCCGGCATCCAATACCAAGTTGGACCAATATCAAACGTAAATCCGTCTTTTTTCAACTGTCTGGCACGTCCGCCAATTGTACTATTTTTTTCGTAAACAGCAACCGAGTGACCTTGTTTTGCTAAATAACAAGACGCAGCCAAAGCTGAAAATCCAGAACCTATAATTTTGATATCTTTTTCCATGTTGTTTAACAAATATAAGAAAAAGATAAACAAGATTTCGGCTTTAAGAAAGATTTAAAGTTTATTTATAGCTTCTTCAAATGAGGTAAATACAAAAGTTTTTTTAGGAAGCGCATCCTTATTTATAGCGGAAGTCATTTTTCCCAAAACCCAAAACTCTGAATGAGAATCATGTAAAATAGTTTTGTGCATTTCTGCCACATATTTATTTATAGAATCTTCAGAAGGCGCTATCGTGCAATAGGCGACAAAAACAATATCATTGAAATAACGCGTCATATCTTTGAGGTTTTCCAAAGCAATTGACTTTCCTAGATAGATAGTTTTATAGCCGTGAAAAAGAATTTCATAGTGAAGATACATCAAGGCAAACTCATTGATTTCATTTTCAGGAAGATACAAAACAAATACCTTGTCTGTTTTATGCGGATTTAAAAGCTGTTTTTTCTCGATATTCCCTAAAAGTTTCTGCTTGATTAAATAGCTGATAAAGTGTTCATGGGCTGGCGTAATCGTCCCAGTTTGCCATAACAATCCAATTTCATTCATCAACGGAATAAAAATTTCACTGAAAATTTCACGAAATGATTTTTCTGAAAGCAAGCTGTCATAAGTATTGAAAAAAAGAGTCTGATCAAAATTCATCATTGCCATTTTAAAGGCGCTGAGGGCATGAATCTTAGTGCTTTTTTCAGAAATAATATCTTTTACAAGACTAGGAATTTTTTCTGGCGGAAATTGAGATATCTTGGATATTTTGTAGCCATGGCTGTGAAGCAAAGTAATGTTCAGCAGTTTTTGAAGATTTAAAGCATCGTATAACCTTATGTTAGAATCTGTGCGCATTGGTTCAAGAATATTATATCTTTTTTCCCAAATTCTGATGGTATGGGCTTTGATTCCAGAAATGTTTTCTAAATCCTTGATGCTGAATACGCTTTTGATGCTGTTCATTTTTTCTTACAATTTCTTAAACAAAAATATTAATAAATATACGGAACATTTATAGTTTTGGATTTAAACATTTCTTAAAAAAGAAAAACGCAACTGGCATATTTGCAAGTTGCGTTTTTAAAATTGCTCTATAAAATCTACTAAATCAAAATTATAGAGTGCTAAATTATTTTTTATTTTTTAATTAATTTTTCTGTAAATATCTTATTTTCAGAGTTTAAAATTTCTATAAAATAAAGTCCGGTTTTCAAATTTGAAATGTCTAACGCTTCTTTTTGATTATTAAAAGCAGCCACTTTTTTTCCAGTCGCATCAAAAATTGTTACTGATTTTATTTCATCAGCTGCTTGAATATTGAAAGAACTATTTGCCGGATTTGGATAAAAAGTAATTTTATTTTTCTCAAAATCATTAACTCCTAGCGCTGTAAAAAGTGCATCAATTCTGTAACCGCGATTTCCAGCACCATGATAAGCTAAATTAAACGATGCAGAACTCATTTTTGCATAAGCAAAATCGATAGAATTATTAGCATATACAAAAGTGTAATCATTTGAATCAGAGGTGTTAAAAGCTCTAGTTGCCACAATTGTTCTTGTTCCCGAAGCTATTGTATTTGAAGTCACAGTCCAGTTGTTTGTGTCAGGCGAAGGAGGAGAGCCGACTCCATTGTGATTGGCGTCAACAAGCGTCGTTCCATTAAAATAAACAACATCTTCGCCAGCTTGCATTCCTGATCCGCTAGGAAAATCGCCAAATTGCAGGGCAAACCATCGATCTGACGGACCTGTAAGAGTCAATGTTGCGGTTGTGTTCGTGTTGTTTAAATCTAATTTTGCCGTCATTCCGGTAGTCAAATTGACAACACCGGTAGATTTTGTCTGTGATTGCGCCGTGAAAAAGGCAAACAACATTGTTGCTAATAGTAAAGTTTTTTTCATAATTTTAATTTTTTAATAGGTTAATAATTTCTTGGTTTTTTGTAAATACTGCATATTCAAAAGGCATTTTTCCGGAATTATCCGCTAGGTTTTTAGCTGCTTTATAGCTTAAAAGCAATTTTACGAGTTCAGTGTTTTTAAATTGAATCGCATATATCAAAGGCGTCATTCCGCTTGTATCTGCAAGATTTGGATTGGCTTTGTATTCTAATAATAATTTAGACAAAACCATATTTCCTTTTACAACCGAAGCTGCCAAAGCAGTGCCACTCGGACTATTATAATTCACATCTTTTACACGTTTGGTCAAATAACTTGCAACTTCTATATTTCCTTTATAGCAAGCCAAAATCAGCGGTGTAAAATCCATCTTGTTTACTGAATTTATGGTATCAGCATTTTTAGATTCTAAGGCTTTCATCTCTTCAACGCTTCCATATCTGGCAATGTCAAAAACGTCTTTAGACTTACTTTCTTGAGCATTTGAAAACATGGAAATGAATAAAATTAGAAGTAAAATTTTTTTCATAAGGATTATTTTGAAAGTGATAAATTGAAAGTAACATTGATCATATCAGCTACTTTCTTGCTGACGATTTTTGGAATTTCAATAGCAAAATCTTCTGGTTTCACGTCAAAGTTTCCGATGACAGAAATTTTATCTCCAGACTTTAAAATTTTTGCGGTTGTAGTAATTTTTTTAGTTTTTCCGTGTAAGGTCAAATCGCCTGAGATTTTAAAAACCTTTACTGAAGATGACAATTTTGAAGCATCGAAATCTTCAATTTTTCCCTTGAAAGTTGATTTCGGATATTTATCAGATTCTACATAATTTTCATTAAAATGTTCTTCCATCAAAGCAACTTTGAAACGAAAACCTTTCATTAATGCAAGCACGGCAATTTCTCCAGTGGAAGTTTCTAAAACGGCTGACGTATTTTTATTTTCTGCTGCAACTTCTTCGAAAGAAGCCACCGAAGCTTCAAATTTCAAGCTCCCGGATTTGGTTGTAAATTTTTCTGCAGGAAGCTGGGCAATTCCTATAAAAAGAAATAATAATGCGATTGTTTTCATATTTTTATAAATTAATTTTCTAATAATCCGTCAGTATTCCACTGAAGAACAGTGTTTATCTTATCTTGAGACATGCGCCCGGTTTGAGGCATTTGGCCTGGTTCGCCATTTTGACGCTGCATCCTATCTAATAAATCTGTATTTAAAACTGCATTTCTGACTTCTGAATAAGTTGTCAACGAACGAAAAGAAGCGGTTCCTCCAATGGAATGGCAACTCACACAATTTCCGTCGATTATGGACTTTACATTTGTTTGATAAGTCGCTTTTCCAACAATTATCATCGGTTCTTCTAAGCTTTCATAAGTGCTTGAATCACAACTTGAAAACAATAAAATTAAGCTCACTATTAAAAAGTATTTTTTCATATTAAAAAACTCTGTATAAATTAAATCCGAAGAAAAAATCGCCTTTTCCCCAATCACCAGAAGCTGTCGTCAAATAACCGCCTTCAGTCATCGATTGTGAATTGGTGAAAATCAATTGAAAAATATGGCCTCCAGTTTCAATGTCAAGTCCAACTGACAAAGGATTTTCATAAAAACTCGGCTTGTTGAAATTTTGTCCGTATTCCATATTTAAGGAAAGCCTTTTGGTCAATTTCATTCTTCCGCCGGCAGCTAATACAAATTGATTGTCATTTTCAATTGCCGGATTGTACAAATTTTTATGAATAAATGTCGGCGCCAATTCTAAAGAAAGTTTTTCCGAAAATTTCCTTGAAATCAATAGCTGATGAATAAAAGAAAGCCTGTCGGCGAATTCTATTTTAGGATAATCGTCTTTTTCCAATCCTGTATTAATGTCAATCGTATTATAGCCAACAATCTCTACCGGAAATTTATCGTCTTGATTTGTAAGCCTATATTTTCCTCCTATTTCATAAATTTTTAAAAGTGTATGTCTAGAAATGCTGGCTGATAGCCAATTTGTTACGCCATAGACACCACCGATTTTTGTAGTGGCGCTGTCAAATCCGAAGAATTCTGAAATGCCATCTTTTACAGATCCAAATCGATGTGAAACCACCATGTAAAATTCTTTTTCGGCTGGTAATTTTGTGGATTGAAGCGTAATAATTTGCAATCCTTTGAAAGAAGAAGTGACAGTTTTGTCAACTACTTGCGTAGAATCCAGACTTGAAAGCAAATCTTCTTGTGCAAAACCAGTAGTTGCATATAAAAAACAAATGGCGAAAAGTAATTTTCTAGTCATATTTAATAATTTCAATTGCTGCATTGGTCAAATTTTACCTGTTCAAAAAGATCATCATAACCAATGCATCTTCCTTTTATGATAATCGATTTGTTCAATAAATCAGCTGTCGCTTTTTTAGACATTTGACAAAAAATCTTTTTATCAAGAGTTAAAGTAGAATCTGAAACTTCAGTTACAATTCCTTTTATTTCGATGGTTTTATTGAGATATTTTGAATCTGCTTTTGTAGCGTCAGATATATATTCCTGAATTATATCGGAAGAATTTATAGAGAAAGAAGGTTTTTCAGTTTCGATATTCCTCGCTTCCTTATATAAAAAATGGCTGTAGAAATAATAAGCACCAAAGCCAATTATTGCTAAAATGAAAAATGTGATGATTGTTTTTTTGTTCACTTCGATCTAAAATTGGTTTACGATTAAGAAGTATTTTATTCTCAAATCGTTATTTCAAAATTAGATGATAATAGCAGAGAAGGTCTGAAAATCAGGTAGACAAAAGGTAGACAAAAAGGTTTTTAAAGTAGAAATTGAGTAAACAAATTTTGAAATTACACAGACATAATGAACTCTGTGAGGTTATCGTCAGCGGCAAGCTTCAATTTTTTGCGAAGGCGATAGCGTGAAGTTTTTACGCTGTCAGGAGAAATATTTAAGATGGTTGCCATCTCTTTAATTGATAAATTTAGTTTTATCAAGGCGCAAATTTTTAAATCATTTGCACTGATTTCAGGGTGCGATTGCTTGAGTCGCGTGTAGAAATTTTTGTTGATGCTTTCAAAATAACGGTCAAAGTCATTCCAAATATTATCTTGCTCAAAATGGCGATTTACCATCTTCACAAGTTGGTGTTCTGACAATGGATGCTGGTTGTCAATTGCCGTCTTAATTTCTGTCAGCAGTTCATTTTTTTGGAGCATGTGCAAAGTAATACTGCTCAATTGGTTTTCTTTGTGGTCTAAGTCATTCTGAAATTGCAATTGCTCCAATTCCTTTTGTTTTTCTAAAGAATCGACCAGCGCTTCCTTTGTGAGCAAAAGCTGTTTGTCTTGCTTATTGATTTTCTTGAAATAAAAATAAGTGATGATAAGAATGACCAGCAACAATCCGATAAACGTGATTAAAAGGTAATTGGTAAGTTTTGTAACTTCGTTTTCTTTAGAGATCAAAGTCAGCTTTCTATTTTTTTCTGCTACGTCAAATTGAACTTCCAGACTTTTAATAATTTTGGCGCGCTCTACAGAATAATACTCGTCTTTTAAAAGGATAAGGCGTTTTTGAAGCGAGGCAACTTCTAAATAATTCTTTTGCAAATCATTTAAATCTATAAGTGCTTCTAAAGTTTGTATTTCAAAGAATTTATCAGAAAGGGTTGTTGCAATTTGATTTGCCTTGCTTAAATTATTTTTTGCTTTTGGAAGGTTTAATGCGTCTTGATTCCATTTTCCAATGGCAATTAAGGAAGAAACTTGGGCTTGTTTATTTTCAGTTTTGTATGAAATTTCTAAGGCATCATTAAAATATTTAATTCCGTCAGAAGCCCTATTTTCTTGGATTTCGCTTTCACCTAATTTAAGATAAGCATTCGGAAGATAGGCGAGATTGTTATGCTTCTTAAAATCGTTCAAGGCTAATTTGTAGAAAAAATTCGCAGAATCTTGTTTTTTTTGAAATTCATATAATAAACCAAGACTGCTGTAAGCTAAGCCAAGAGTGCCACTTTCATCTCCATCAGCTTCGAGAATGGTAATAACTTCTCTACTGATTGGCATTGCTTCTGCATATTTTTTTTGGCGCGTGTAAATCGTGCTGATTAATTGGAGGCATTTGCTTCTTCCAATTTTTGAAAGCTCAGGATCTTTTTTATATAATTTAGAATAATTTTCAAGAGCACTGGTGGCATATTTCAAACCATTTTCAAGGCTCGAACCATAAGTACAGATTCCTAAATAGAGCAAAGATTCCGCTATATCTTCTGTACTATTTTCTTTTTTAGCTTTTTCATACGATTGAAAGAAATAAGAAAATGCTTTTTCCTCGTCGTCTTTTATCAGCGCATTCCAACCTTTCTGCAACAACGGATTTTTAGTCTGCTGTGCAATGGTATTTTGCGAAAGCAGGAAGAAAGTGAAAGCGAAGTATAAAAGTCGATGAAATCGCATGATATTAATTTGAAAGGGAAGTAAAGATATAAATATTTATTTCCGGTTTTCGCGCTTCATTTTGCGCCATTCGCTACGACGAATTTTTTTTATGGTATAGCCATCTATAAACACGACTGTTTTGCTAACACCTAAATGAATTATTTTATTATCCCCAGCTTTAATCAAAATTTTAGTTAATTCACTCTCAACATTTGCAGTTGTGTCTTCACTGATAAGTTTCAGTTGGTATTCACCAGGTGTTAAATATGTACTACCTAACATATCGAAGTTGAATGACAATTCATACTTATTTAACACACTTTCGAGCCTTAATTTTAAATCTTCGGATTCTAAAGATTGCCTGTCAATAGTATCTATATCAACTAGCTTTATGGTAATTAAGGCTGCTTGTTGATTAGCAATTATTTTTTCATTGCTTTCTTTTACTATTTTAGCTGAATAGTAATATTTACTACTGCCGCTACCATATGTAATAGTTTTGTAGCCACATCCGGAAATAATGATTGATAAAAATAGTAAGTAAAGGATTGTTCTCTTGGTCATTAGCTAATGATTTTCCAGATGATTCAGAATATTAAAACCAAAGGTAACAATAAACATATAGAAAATTGATCAGTCAGAATATTATTATAATGTAGAGTTTTATAAAGAAAAACCGTTGTAAGTATTTTATTTACAACGGTTTAGTGACCACGGTGGGATTTGAACCCACACGCCCTTTCGAGCACCACCCCCTCAAGATGGCAAGTCTACCGTTTCTCCACGTGGCCGTAAACAAAAAAAGTTATTCGCAAGGAATAACTTTTTGTGACCCGACTGGGGCTCGAACCCAGGACCCCATCATTAAAAGTGATGTGCTCTACCGACTGAGCTATCGAGTCATTGCTTTCAAGAATTTTTTTAAATGACTGGTCATTTTTGTGACCCGACTGGGGCTCGAACCCAGGACCCCATCATTAAAAGTGATGTGCTCTACCGACTGAGCTATCGAGTCATTTAATTTCTTGAATGCGGGTGCAAATATAAGGCCTTATTATTTATTTTTCAAAGCATTTTTACTTTAAATTTGCCTTTTTTTAATAATATATCATAATGCCTTAGTTTATAAGGATTTATTCAAATGAAAAAAATTATTTTATTGGGGTATATGGGGTCTGGAAAGTCAACTATTGCCAAATCGTTGTCTGAAAATACACAAATTGAACTCTTTGATCTGGATGAAATGATTGAAAAAAAGGCAGGTTTAAGCGTGAAAAATATTTTTGAAAAGAAGGGAGAAATCTATTTTCGAAAGCTAGAACATCAGATTTTGAAAGAACTTATATCTTTTCCAAAGAAAATGATAATCAGTCTTGGAGGCGGAACGCCGTGTTATGCAGGAAATCATGAAATGCTTAATTATGAAAATGTAGCGTCGATTTATTTGAAAGCTTCCATTGATACGCTTTTTAAAAGACTTCTTGTAAATAAGGAAGAACGCCCATTAATTGCAGAAAAAAGCGAGCACGAAATGAAAGAATACATAGCGATGCATCTTTTTGAGCGTAGTTATTTCTATAACCAAGCGACCTATGCCATTTCTGTTGATGGAAAATCTATTGAAGAAGTTGTCTCAGAAATCAAAGAAATACTAGCTTAAATAAGCATAGTTTTCATTTTCTTCAAAAACAACCTGAACATGTTCTTGAAGTGAAGTTGAAAGTGAAATGCCTTTAAAATCAGCTTTTACGGGATATTTTTTATGGTTTCTATCTACTAAGACAGCTGTTTTAAATTTCTTTAATGGAACATCAAGAAAAAATCGAATGCCATAAGCCAAAACAGTTCCAGAATTCAACACGTCATCGACCAATACCAATCCTTTATTTTCATATTGGCTTTTATCTAGTGAAGTCGTGATTTCATTGCTAGGATTATTTTTATCAATATGCACTTCACAAAGAGAAACTTTCAGATCTGAAATAGAAGCAAGCGAATGGGCAATTTTTTCAGCAAAAACATAACCGCTTTTTGAAATTCCGGCGATGACAATTTCTTGTTCTTCAACAAAAGTTTCATAAATCTGATAAGCGATTCTCGTGATTTTATGTTCTATTTCTTGATTGTTTAAAATGATATTTTTGCTCATTGTTTCTATTTTTACCAAAGATAAAAAACTGTTTTCTTTTAATTGAATTAATTTACTTTAGAATTCTTTTGATTACTCAGAATCGCCTTCATGAAAATCTGAACCAAAATCTTCCAAATCGCGACGGTCTTTTTTTGTAGGCCTTCCTTCGCCATGTTTTCTATAATGTTCTTTTGAAAGCTTTAAAAGTTCTAAATGCTGAAATGCTTCTGCCGGAGTTTCATCTTTTCTATAAATATCAACCAGTTTTGCCCCAACGCGGTTATCAGGGATATCTAAAACAGTTATGATTTGTGTAATCTGATCTTTCCTAAACGTAATTTTATCCGTTGGAAAAACTTCTTTCGATGGCTTTGCAATTTGGCCGTTTACAGTTATATGATTTTTTTTGCAGGCTTCTGTAACCATATTTCTGGTTTTATAATATCTGACGCACCATAAGTATTTATCTACTCTCATACTAAAACTGAAAATCTACGTTAATTAGTTTACAAAAATAAATCAAAATTGTATCTTGCGCCTCTAAATTCAATAATAATGACCAGAATTAAGTTTTTTTTAATTGCACTAGCTTCCGTTTCTTTGCTTTCATCATGTAAAAAAGATGATGATTCAGTATATGTTGCGCCTCCAAGAGATAGAACTGTGCAATATGCTACCGATATAAATGACATTGAAGACTATTTAAAAAGCCATTATTTGACTGTTACACTTGATGGAAATAATAATCCGATTCCAAGCATTACTGAAATTCCAGAAGGTGGAACGCAGACATCTATTTGGAACCAGACTGAATATCCGCTTTTGAGCAAATTAGTTAGAAATGATACTAGAATTTACACAGCAGCAAGTCCTTTAGTAGGAAATGTTATTGAAGATCCAGTTGAATATAAAATATATTATTTAAAAATTAGAGAGGGTATTGGTCAGGCACCGACAAAAGTTGATTCTACATTTGTGACTTACCGTGGTAATCTTTTAAATGGAACGCAATTTGACTATAGACCAAATCCAGTTTGGTTTACCCAAGAAAGCATTGTATCGGGATGGAGAAATATATTGACAGAATTTAAATCTGGAAATGCAGGAGAAGACCCTACAAATCCTGGAGGTGTTGCTTTTACAGATTATGGAGTGGGAGTGATGTTTATTCCTTCTGGTTTAGGTTATTTTGCTTCTCCTACGACTACAGTTCCTGCTTATTCACCGCTTGTTTTTACTATTAACCTTCATAATGTAGACTATATTGATTCTGATCTTGACGGGGTTTTGTCAAAAGATGAAGATTTGAATGGCAACGGAGATTATTATGACGATGATACTGACGGTGACGGAATCCCAAATTTTTTAGATACTGATGATGACGGCGACGGAACTATTACAAGAACAGAAGTTTCAGATTCTTTTGGAAATCGTTACCAGTTTGAACTGATTCCGAATTGCCAAGGAACAACAGGAGGTTTAAAAAGGCATTTAGATCCAAATTGTAAATAGGAAGTACAATTTATTCTACATAAAAAAATCCCGTTCATTTAATTGAACGGGATTTTTTATTTATAAGCTAAAAAGAAATTACTTTTTTCTATTGATCACTTTTTCAACAGCTTCAACAATGGCTTGATTGTTTAGCTTGTATTTTTCCATCAATTGTGCTGGAGTCCCTGACTCACCGAAGCTGTCGTTTACTGCTACGAATTCTTGCGGCGCAGGATTATTCAAGGCTAAAACTCTAGCAACGCTTTCTCCTAAACCACCTAAGATATTGTGCTCTTCCGCAGTAACGATACATTTTGTTTTTGCCAAAGATTTCAAAATTGCTTCTTCGTCTAAAGGTTTAATCGTATGGATGTTAATTACTTCAGCCGAAATTCCTTTTGCTTCTAAAGCTTCTGCAGCAACCAAAGCTTCCCAAACCAAATGTCCGGTTGCAACGATTGTTACGTCAGTTCCTTCGTTTAAAAGAATTGCTTTTCCAATCTCAAAAGTTCCATTTTCTGGAGTGAAATTTGGAACAGATGGACGGCCAAAACGCAAGTAAACGGGTCCGTGGTGATCTGCAATTGCCATTGTAGCTGCTTTAGTTTGGTTGTAATCGCAAGTATTGATTACAGTCATTCCTGGCAACATTTTCATCAAGCCGATGTCTTCAAGAATTTGGTGGGTTGCACCATCTTCACCCAAAGTCAAACCAGCGTGAGAAGCACAGATTTTTACATTTTTATCTGAATAAGCAACAGATTGACGAATTTGATCATAAACTCTTCCTGTAGAAAAGTTAGCGAAAGTTCCTGTAAACGGAATTTTTCCACCGATTGTCATTCCTGCAGCAATTCCAATCATATTTGCTTCCGCAATCCCGATTTGGAAGAAACGCTCTGGATGATTCTTTTTGAAATCGTCCATTTTTAATGATCCGATCAAGTCAGCGCAAAGTGCTACTACGTTTTCATTCTTTTGACCTAATTCAGTCAATCCCGCTCCAAAACCAGAACGAGTATCTTTATTTCCTGTATTTGTGTATTTTTTCATGTTGAATTTTGCTATACGCATTAGGCTGAAGGCAATAGGCATAAAGTTTATTGCTTAAAGCTTATTGCTTTTTAATAATCGCTTTCGCCTTCGCAATAGTTTTGAGTCAAAGCTGTTGCCAATTGATCGTCATTTGGCGCTTTTCCGTGCCAAGCGTGGCTGAACATCATATAATCAACACCGTTGCCCATCTCTGTGTGAAGCAAAACGCAAACTGGTTTTCCTTTGCCTGTTCTTGATTTGGCGTCAGTCATTCCGGCGATTACCGCTTCGATGTCGTTTCCTTTTTCAATTTCTAAAACATCCCAACCAAAAGCTTCAAATTTTGCTCTGATGCTTCCCATGTGTAAAACTTCGTCAGTTGGTCCGTCGATTTGTTTTCCGTTCAAGTCGATTGTTGCGATGTAGTTGTCCACTTTATAAGCAGCAGCATACATCATCGCTTCCCAGTTTTGACCTTCTTGCAATTCACCATCTCCGTGAAGACTGTAAACCAAGTGAGCGTCATTGTTTAATTTTTTTGTCAATGCAGCACCGATTGCCACAGACATTCCTTGACCCAAAGATCCAGAAGCCATGCGGATTCCTGGCAAACCTTCGTGAGTTGTTGGGTGTCCTTGAAGCCTAGAATTTAATAAACGGAAAGTTGCTAATTCATCTACTGGAAAGTAACCGCTTCTGGCCAAAACACTATAAAAAAGAGGAGAAATATGTCCGTTTGAAAGGAAGAACAAATCTTCATCTTTTCCGTCCATATCAAATCCTGGCTTTCTGTCCATGATGTTTTGGTAAAGCGCTACAAGAAATTCAGTACAGCCTAGTGAACCTCCTGGATGTCCAGAGTTTACAGCGTGAACCATTCGAAGAATATCTCTTCGCACTTGAATAGTTAAGTTGTTTAATTGTTGTGTATTGGGTTTCATTTTATGTGATAAAGTTAAACTGGCGCAAAGATAATCAGATATTTGGATTTTTATATATTTGGATTTTAATTAAATTGGGGAAGAGTCAGATGCTAAATTTAAGATGGATTGTAGTCCGATTTTGCACTTAGGCAGGAATGAACAAAAACCACACGTGGTTTTACTCGAAACCACACGTGGTTTGCCTTAAAAGTACACGTGGTTTTACCTAATAGTACAGCACCTTTTTTAAAGGAAGCAAAAACAAGTGCTAAATATATATGATGCTAAGTGTTTGCAGCCACTTATCAAATCTATTTCCCTTTCAAATTATTCAGCTTCTTTACACTTAAAATAATTACGAAAAGAAACATTACGATCAATAATACACCGACGCCTTTCACAATCGTTGGGTTAAAATCAGTGGTATCATTTGCCTTTTCAGTAATTAAATAAATTCCAAGAAGGATAAAAAGTATGGAAGTTCCAATTCCTAATCTCAATTTTGATTTAGCGCGGGTGTTGTCTGGAGTATTCATAATCTTTAATTTTTTGGTGGTCTCGGACTAAGGTTTTAATTAAAGTTACAAAAACAGACGCAGAAATAAATTCCTTTTTAGATAACGTTATGAAAAAAGCCTTTCTGATTGAAAGGCTTTTTATTTTATCCATTTTTTAATTTTTCAATGTCTAATTTCTTCATTTGAAACATGGCGTTCATTGTTTTAGACATTTGTTCAGAATCATTTCCTGACATAATTTCTGTCAAAATCGTTGGAATAATTTGCCAAGAAACTCCGAATTTATCTTTGAGCCAGCCACATTGTTGCGCTTCAACCGGACCTCCTTCAGAAAGTTTGTTCCAATAATAATCGATTTCTTCCTGAGATTCACAACTTACGATAAATGAAACCGCTTCAGTAAACTGAAATTCTGGACCTGCGTTTAGCGCTACAAAATCTTGTCCTTCAATTTGAAATTCAATCGTCATTGGTGTTCCGACGGGTTTTTGGTGAAATTCAAAGCCTTCCTTTGTATAAAATGATTTCCTTCCAATGCTGGAATTTTTAAAAATGGAGACGTAATAATTCACTGCTTCTTCGGCCACGCTGTCAAACCATAAGTTTGGCGTTATTTTCTGCATTGTTGCCATAATATTGAATATTTAGTTTGTTCAATAAAGTTCTCTCTTTTTTAATTAAAAAATGCTGTGCTAAAGTGACAATAATAAGGGGCAATTGGGACAATATTTTGAATAACTTCCGCAATTTCAAAGGGATGTTAAATTAAATCATAAAACACTTCTAGAAGTTTCAAGAATAAATCTTAAATAAATTATCTTTGCCACCGTTCCGGAAATTTCGGAATTGCGATAAAAAGAACAGAATGAAATTTGACTTATTACACACAGATCCTGCGACAAAGGCAAGAGCTGGAAAAATTACCACAGATCACGGCGTTATCGAAACTCCAATTTTTATGCCTGTCGGCACAGTTGCTTCCGTTAAAGGCGTGCACCAGAGAGAATTGAAGGAAGAAATTAATCCAGATATTATATTAGGAAATACGTATCACTTATACCTTCGCCCACAGACTCAAATCTTGGAAAAGGCGGGAGGTTTGCATAAATTCATGAATTGGGACAGAAATATTCTGACAGATTCTGGAGGCTATCAAGTGTATTCCCTTTCTTCCAATAGAAAAATCAAGGAAGAAGGAGTGAAGTTCAAGTCGCATATTGACGGTTCTTATCACGTTTTTACGCCAGAAAATGTAATGGAAATCCAGCGTACTATTGGAGCAGATATCATCATGGCTTTTGACGAGTGCACGCCTTATCCATGCGATTATCGTTATGCGCAAAGATCAATGCACATGACGCATCGTTGGTTGGACAGATGTATCAAACATTTGGAAACACAGCCGTTTAAATATGGCTACGAACAGACTTTCTTTCCAATTGTTCAGGGAAGTACATATAAAGATTTACGCCAGCAATCAGCAGAATATATTGCAAATGCAGGCGCTCAAGGAAATGCAATCGGCGGACTTTCTGTTGGAGAACCAGCGGAAGAAATGTATGCAATGACCGAAGTCGTGACAGCAATTTTGCCAGAAGACAAGCCAAGATATTTAATGGGAGTTGGAACACCAATCAATATTTTAGAGAATATTGCGTTAGGAATTGATATGTTTGACTGCGTAATGCCAACAAGAAACGCCAGAAACGGTATGCTTTTTACAGCTTATGGAACTATAAATATCAAAAATAAAAAGTGGGAAGATGATTTTTCTCCAATTGATGAAATGGCCCATACTTTCGTTGATACAGAATATACAAAAGCTTATTTGAGACATCTTTTTGCAGCAAATGAATATCTTGGAAAACAGATTGCTACAATCCACAATTTAGGATTTTATATGTGGTTGGTTCGTGAAGCCAGAAAACATATCTTAGCAGGAGATTTCCGTGTTTGGAAAGAAATGATGGTTAAACAGATGGACAATAGGCTGTAAGTTATAAATTTAGGTAATAAGTTCAGTTCAACACTTAAACCCTTTACCCAAAACCCTTTACCCAAAAATGAAAATAATAGACAAGTACATCTTAAAGCGATATCTGGCCACATTTTTTGTGATGTTATTTTTATTTATACCAATTGCAATCGTTATTGACGTTTCTGAAAAGATCAATAAAATTTTGGCGAACAAGGTTCCTTTTTGGGAAGTAGCTTACTATTATTTGAACTTTACGGTGTATTTCGCCAATTTGCTTTTTCCTATATTTTTATTTTTGTCCGTAATTTGGTTCACCTCAAAATTGGCAAACAACACAGAAATCATTGCCATATTAAGTTCTGGAATTTCCTTCACCAGATTCTTGCGTCCGTTTATGATCGGAGCTACAATTATTTCGATTTTAGCTTTGCTTTTGGGCTTTTTCGTAGTTCCAAAATCTAGCCAGGTTTATAATAATTTCCGTTACACCTATATGAAATCGAATAAGCAAACGCGTGAAACGTCGAATGTTTATCGAGAAATCAACCCTGGCGAATTTATTTATGTAAGCAATTTTAATACTACCTCTAAAATAGCTTTTGATTTTTCATTGAAGAAATTCAAAGGCGAAAAACTAGATTTTATCATCAATGCCGACCGTTTAAAATGGAATCCTAAAGACAGCACATATACGATGTTCAATTATACCAAAAGAAAAATTGGTGAATTTGACGATCGATTGATAACAATTGCAAAAAAAGATACCGTTTTCAAATTTGATTTGGAAGATTTGACGCCAGTAATTTATATTGCTGAAACTTTGACTTTGGGCGAATTAAACGAATTTATCGATAAAGAAAGAGAACGCGGCTCTTCAAATATTGACATGTATTTAGTGGTTTTGTATAGAAAATACAGCTTGCCAGTTTCTGCTTTTATTTTGACTGTAATTGCCGTTGCTGTTTCTGCCATGAAGAGAAGAGGAGGAATGGGAATGAATCTCGCCATCGGAATCGGGCTTGCCTTTACATTTATTTTCTTTGATAAAATCTTCGGAACGTTAGCCGAAAAATCAAGCATTTCGCCATTAATTGCAGTTTGGCTTCCTAATTTCGTCTTCGGAATTTTGGCCATATATCTTCTTAGAAATGCCAAAAGATAATTTATTAAAAAGCTATCTAAATCTCCATCTGATTGTTTTTATTTGGGGATTTACAGCCGTTTTGGGTGATTTAATTACCGTAAAAGAAGCTTCTTTAGTTTGGTATAGAATGCTTATTGCCGGAATTTTTATGCTCTTGTATGTTATAATTACCAAAAAACCTTGGAAGCTTCCCGTAAAATCATTTGCTCATTTAATTGGCGTTGGATTTTTGATCGCCTTGCATTGGCTCTTTTTTTTCAAGGCTATAAATGTGTCAAATGTCTCTATAACGCTTGCCGTTTTTTCCACTGGAGCTTTTTTTGCATCGATATTAGAACCGATTTTCTTCAACCGCAAAATGCTCTGGTATGAAGTTTTCTTCGGACTCATAATTATTGGTGGCCTTTTCATGATCATGCAAGTGGAAACCAATTACCTTGAAGGAATGCTTTATGCGCTTTTATCTGTTTTTATAGGAGTAACTTTTACCCTTTTTAATGGAAAGCTGATTCAAAGATATGATCCTTCCGTAATTACGCTTTATGAGTTTTTTGCCGGCGTAATTTTAATCTCAGGATATCTTTTATATGAAGGAGCATTTGAACCTAAATTCTTCCAAGTTTCTGGAGATGACTGGATTTTGATTGTGTTGCTTTCGTCAGTTTGCACGGCTTATGCATTCACCGCTTCAGTAAATGTGATGAAAAAACTCACGCCTTATACCGTAATGCTGACTACGAACATGGAACCGGTTTATGGAATTATTCTTGCTTATTTTATTTTAGGAGGAAAGGAAAAAATGAGTGCAGGATTTTATATCGGAGCCTTAATTATCCTTGGAACTGTCATTTTAAATGGCATTTTAAAAAACTATCAAAGACAAAAAAATAAGGAATCATGAAAAAGTATTTTCTAATTCTATTTATAATTTTCCCTGCTTTGTTTTTCGCACAGCAAAGAGATGTTTTGATTTATAGAGAATTTATTGAAGGAAAAACAGTAGTTTTTGCAGATAATAATGAGTTTTGTCCCGTTTCTGTTTTGATGAAAACTGAATTGGAAAACATGAAAAGCAGTTTGAAAAAAAGCTATGTCTTAGTTCCAGCAAAGACGAAAAGGTTTGTCATTACTGAGATTTCGGTTATAAATATCAAGAAGAAATTTAATTTCAAATATCAAAATTCATTTTATTTGGGAGATATTGACTTAAGAAAATATGATATAGATTATCCATATAGTTTGCCTTATAAGCAAGGGGAAGAATATTTGATTGGCCAAGGATATAACGGATATATTTCCCACATGAATGAATTTGCACTTGATTTCATCATGCCAATCGGAACTGAAATTTTGGCTTCCCGTGACGGAATTGTCGTGGATGTTCAAGATAAAAATGTGGAAAGCTGTGCCAAAAAAGCGTGTGCTGAATTTAATAATTTTATAGTAATTTACCACGAAGACGGAACTCTCGCAGAATATACGCATATTGATACCAACAGCTCTCTTGTAAAAAAAGGCGATGTAGTTAAAAAAGGAGACAAGTTAGCTTTAAGTGGCAATATCGGCTGGTCATCCGGACCGCATTTGCACTTTTTTACCTTTGTTCCTGATATTGAAAAAGGAAGAATTTCCATTAAAAGCAAGTTTAAGACGGCAGGAAACAAGCTAGAATTTTTGAAAGAAAAACAATCTTATTTGAAAGATTACGAATAATAATTTTATCTGAAAAATGAAAAGCCTGCCAATTTCTGACAGGCTTTTTTTATGTATAATCAGCTCTTAATTAATTTCCCCAGTCAATCTTTCTTGAGAAATACATCACGGCGCCAAGAATTAAGAATAAGCCAATGCTTCCAACCAATAAAGCATAGTTTTCTAACTGAATTATCACATATATAAAGGAATAAAGTGCGGTCAAGGCCATTGCAATAAACATTGGAAATTTCTTGTTTTTCAATATTGAAATGGAGTAAATTACGATCATTGCAATAACTGAAATGCTGGCGATTAAGTAAGCAATTTGAAAGCTAGAATGTTCTGTAATGGAAATCAAAAGCGTGTAAAACATGATTAATGCAAGGCCAATCATGCTGTATTGAAAAATGTGAATCTTGATTTTACTAATCATTTGTATTAAGAAGAAAACTAAAAATGTTAATCCGATTACTAAAAAACCATACTTTGAAACACGCTCATTTTGCTGATATTCGTCCACGGTTTCAATGAGCTTTACGCCAAAACTGAAACTGTCAAGATTTGGGATGCTGTTCAAATGTTGCTGTGAAAAAGAACGGTTGATTTGAAAAATTTTCCAATCTGCATGAAATCCTTCTTTGGTGATTTTTTTTGTAGCGCCTTCTACGGCAAACATACCTTCAAAACTTGGCGAATCCCAGTTAGAATCAACGCTTACCAAAGTAGATTTTCCGATAGGAATAAATTTCACGCTATTGCTTCCATTGTATAAAATAGAAAAGTTGAAGTCTAAATTGCTATTTGTGGTTAAAACATTGTAATCAAAAGCATTGGTTTCAAGTTCGCCATAAATTTTATCGCTTTGGTTTTTGGATTCAAAGACAAAAGCTTGAGTGTTCAGTTTTATATTCAGATCGCTTTTGATGCTTTTTAAATTTGTAGTTCTGACCACAATACTTGCTTTATCCCACAAAACATCCTCTTCTTTAATTTGTAATTTTGAAAAATCAGGTCTTACAAATGAACCTTCAAATTTCATGTCTGCAGAAAAAACAACATGATTATAAAGCGCTCTTTTTAAGGGCTCTTCTTTCTTAATATTCGAAGTATTTTTAAGCTTTTCAGGAAAGAAATAAGCATAATAAATCGAAGCCGTTCTTTCAATTTCTATTTGTTTTGTCACTGGATTCGTCACCGAAGTTTCTGTATAAGAATTGTAAGGAACTTTCAAAATCGGACCGTAAAAGCTAATGTCTTTTCCCCAAGTTTCAGTCACTTCATTGACAACTTCGTCTTTCCTTTGCGACCTTTCTTGTATAAGATCTTGCACAAAGGCAAGTGGCACTAATAAAATCAAAGTTAATAGTCCAACCATCAGCATTTTAGCGCTATTTGATTGTAAAAATGTTTGTGTTTTGTTTTCTTCTGTTTGCATAATTGATTGATTTAAAGGTTGTTTTTATTGAATTTTAAATGCGCGTTGAATTGTGTCTACCGGAATCAAAAGCATTTTTGAATAGTCTAAATAATGAAACTGAAATGCCTGTTTTCCTCTTTTGAATTGCTTTAAGAAATAGCTGATTTTTGTAGGATAGAATAGCGTTCCTGAGAATAATACCATAAAAAGGTAAAGGCTTCGTTTTCCATTTCCGAATAAATAATATTGCATGCCAATTTCTTCAGGAACAGTAATTCCGGTGTTTGTCAGCACATGAATGACGTCGTGATCTTCTAATTTTGGCTGTATTTCAAAATTGTATTTCAGCAAGAAACAGCCCAAGTGAAAACCTAAAGTTTCTTCCGGAAATTCTAATAAATCTTTCTGGTTTACTTCCCAAGGGAGATTGCTTTTGAAAAATTTCTGATATGGTTTTTTGCTCACTTCATAAAGCTTTTCGATAAATAGGTCTTTCATAATTATGTTTTAAAAGTACTTTGAATTTCAAAGTTTAGATATAAAAAAATTTGCTTAAGGTTTTTGAATCAATTTTTCTAAAGCTTCAATATGGTCAGTGAAAGCTTTTTTGCCATCTTTTGTAGCAATATATTTTGTGTTTGGCTTTTTGCCAATGAATTGCTTTTCAATCATAATATAATTTTCAGATTCCAAAGCTTTTGTGTGGCTGGCAAGATTGCCGTCAGTAACGCCCAAAAGTTCTTTCAGCATATTAAAATCAGCACTTTCATTGACCATTAAAATAGACATGATTCCCAGTCTGATTCGGTGGTCAAAGGCTTTATTAATATTTTGAATGATGCTTTTCATTATGCTTTATTTAGTTTTATCAGCTCTTTTTCAATCTCAAAGGTAATTTTTTGATCTAAAGATTTTCCATTGGAGTAGTAGCCGGCAGTGGTTTTTTTGATTTCTCCTTCTTCATTGGTGAATTCCAAAATATAATGTCCGTCTGTTTTATTTTCCTTCATGTTCAAGAAATCAGTGATTTTCTCTCCAGATTTTAATTCTCCAAAAGTAAGGACTTCTTTATTTTCACTCGTATATAATTTTATATTTCTTACAGTTTTTTCTGTTGTATTCCTAATTTCAACTTCAACTCCGGTTTTGAAATTATTGCAAGAAATTAAAAGAAAAGAGGTGATTAGTAGTAGAATGTTTTTCATTAGATATATGAATTTTGAGTTACAGATTTTATTTTCTTTCGTATTTAAAATACATTACACAACCATAAAATAAATGGCAAAGGCCAAAACCTAAAGCCCAAAATAAAAGTCCGAATCCTAAGAAATAACTAGAAATCAAGCCTAAAATAAGCATTGTTATTCCCAAATAGCGAACATCGCCAAGCGTGTATTTGCTCGCATTCACACAAGCCAATCCATAAAAAATCAAAGTCAAAGGCGCTACAAATCCATAAATTTCTTTTTCGATCAGAAATAGGATAAAAATACCGCCAGTCACCAACGGAATCATGAAATTAATTAAAAGTCTTTTTGAAGAGGCATCCCAAATTTTTTCGCCTTGGCCTTTCGCTTTTTTCATGCTCAAGAGGATTCCGGTAATAAGCGATAATAGAATTACGCCGAAAGCAATTGCAAAAAGTTGGATCATTGAATCTTCGGTTACAATCAAATTTCTGTAAGAACCAAAGCTTTGTTCACTTGTATAAATTATCTGATAGGCAAGAAAAGCTCCAATTAAAGAATATATTCCAGCCAAGATTCCAGACAAACCACTCAAGGAAATAAAACGCGACGATTTGTTCATCATGTTTTTGATTTCAGAAATGTCATTGAGGTATTTATTTGCTTCCATATTAAAGTACTTTGAATAGCAAAGTAAATTATAAAAAAGCAACTGACCAAATTTTTTATAAGATATTTTAAAATTAATTATTTCACAATCCAGATTATAGTTTTCTTAACAATTGTATGATTACCTTTGGTAAAATTAAAAGCACTATGAAAAAACAAACATTAAGTTTATTAGCGTTCGCAGTTCTGGCTTTCGCAAGCTGTGATTCAAGCAAAAAGAGCACAGAAGAAGTTTCTAAAGAAGATACAACTCAAGTTGTAAAAGAAGTTGCTCCGGCTGAAGAAGCAGCAGAGGCAGAAGAAAAAAGAATTGAAGTGGCTGTTGTAGGAACAGTTCAAGAAATCAACCGCGGCAAAGACGGTTATACTGCAAAAATTACTGATGAAACAGGAAAAATTTACAATGCGACAATCAGCATTCCTAATTTAAAAGATCCAAAACAATATAGATCTGTTGCGGTAGGAGATAAAATCAGCGTAAAAGGCGAGTCTTTTGCATCAGATGCTGACAATTATATAGTTGTTAGAGAATTATTGAAATAAGAATTTATTTGATAAATAAAAAAGCCTGACTAAATATCTAGTCAGGCTTTTTTTATGTCATTGTAAAATTATAATCTAAAAATTCCTCCAACAGTAATCATTCTTTGAAAGAAACCAAAATGTTGTGAAGCGCTGTCAGCATTGCTAGAAGTTGTTTTAATATCTTGCATGTCGATATAACCGCCTTTTAATTCTCCTTGGATAAAAAAGTACTTGAAGAAAGTCAGATTTAACCCAACTTGAGCTGAAAGTCCATATCCAGAAACATGAAAATCATCGTGGCGCTGTTTGCTTAAAAGTGTTGCATTTGTCTTTGGATAAAGCAATCCGCCTCCAACTCCTTCTGTCAAATTAATCTGAAATTTATCAGTATTTGGAAGATGCAAAAAGCTTGAAATATCATCTACACGGTTGATTTGGGCATGAACATAATTTAGTCCGTCGGTATGTTCAAACATTAAAAAATCTTTAGACATAACTTTTGGAGTGTCATTATATTCGCCATTATGAATAGAACCTTCTTCAGCTGCAGGCAAGTTTATTGATCCAGAAACATTCGCAGTTTGATCTTGTGTCATCACATATTTCATGTGGTCAACACCAAGAGAAACGTTGTAATGATCTGTAATGTAATATCCAAATCTCAAATTTGTCTGAGGAATTGTCATTCTCGCAGGATTCACATAATCAATATGATAGCCCTTTGGTTTGTCATGCGCTCTCACATTATCAATGGTGAAATTGTAATCATCACCTTTAAAAGTAATGTCAGATTTTGAATAAGTTTCGCGATTTCCGCCCCAGTAAACAAAGAATTTTCCTTTATTATGGGCAGTGTATTTTTCAGGCGTCGTTGCCGTTTCTTGGGCAAAGGTGTACTGTGAAAAAGCACAAAAAGTTAGTACAACCATTAAAAATGGATGTTTCAAAATGAGGGGGATTAAGTATTAAAAATTATTTATAGTTTTTCTGATTGCTACTAATTTTGTCATCAAACCTTCAAAATATTTCAGGTCCAACATATTTGCACCATCACTTTTTGCATTTGCCGGATCAAAATGCGTCTCGATAAAAATTCCGTCCACGCCAACAGCGATTCCAGCTTTTGCTACCGTTTCAATCATATCAGGTCTTCCTCCAGTCACACCAGCTGATTGATTTGGCTGTTGCAATGAATGCGTTACGTCTAAAACTGTTGAAGCATATTGTTGCATCGTCGGAATTCCTCTATAATCAACGATCATATCTTGGTAGCCAAACATTGTTCCGCGATCCGTTACCATTACTTTTTGATTATTACAGTCTAGAACTTTTTGAACAGCATGTTTCATGCTTTCCGGACTCATAAATTGCCCTTTTTTCAAGTTCACGACTTTTCCAGTGTTTGCCGCAGCAACTACCAAATCAGTCTGGCGAACCAAAAACGCAGGAATCTGAAGCACATCAACATATTCTGCCGCCATCGCTGCATCTTCGTTAGTGTGAATGTCAGTAACCGTAGGAACTCCAAACGTTTCAGACACTTTTCTTAAGATTTTTAATGCTTTTTCGTCACCGATTCCAGAAAAGCTGTCGATTCTTGAACGATTTGCTTTTTTGAACGAACCTTTGAAAACGTAAGGAATTTGTAATTTGTCAGTAACTTCAACCAATCTTTCAGCAATTCTCAAAGCCATTTCCTCGCCTTCAATCGCACAAGGACCAGCCAAAAGAAAAAAGTTATTACTGTCTAAATGTTTTATTTGTGGAATATCTTGTAAATTCATAAGTGTTGTTTTTCAAGCCGCAAATTTACGAATAAATTCAATCTAAAGATAGAAAGTAAGAAAAGTTTAAGAAGCGAAGGAACAGTCATTTATCAAAATCCATTTTTCCGCTAGTCGCCATTCTCTTTCTCGCCAAAGCGCAAAAGGATAATTCCAGTGAGACAAACTTTATATATAAAATTAATAGATAAACTCTGTATTTTGAATTGTTTTTTGTTAATCTACACAGTAATTTTTTTCAACTTTTTGATCACTTCTTCTTCCATCTCTGTCGGATAAAACAAATAATCGTTAAACGCTAACGATTTTTGTGACCATTGAATCAACTTTATCGTTTCAATTTTTTTGTAATTTGCAATGGTAGAAGATTCTGTTTGCAGACGAATGATATTATAATTCCATGATTGCAGCATTGTGCAAAGTTGGGTTGCTCGATCTTGTGCAAAGTCAAAAACAGAGGCATTATGAGCGTCTAATACTTCACAAGTTATGACAGGACGGTGTTTTTTTATTGCTTTTTCCATTCCTTTTAACACTTCGTATTCTGCACCTTCCACATCAATTTTAATAAAATTCACTTCCTTGTCTAAATAAAAACTTTGATAGTCTAATACTAGAACGCTTTCTTTTGTTGAAAAGAAATTAGGCCGAAAGTTGCTAACCACGGAAGCACGAGAATCTGTATCGCTATCTTTCTCTAATTGCAAGATTCCTATCTCTGTCGATAAGCCTGCATTGTGAATTGTACAATTTTTAAATCTATTTGTTTTTATCAACTTTTGCACATAAGAGGCACAGGTGGAGTTTGGCTCAAATCCTAAATAATCAGATTCGGGATAAATAGTCTTTAATCGCAACATTGTTTGTCCGATATTAGCCCCTACATCAACAAAAGTTTTCGAACTTTGTGGCAAAGCAAATTCTTCAATAAGCAAGTCTAACCACTCTTTTTTTAAAACCATATTGGTCAAGCCTATTTCTCCTAAAATAGGAATTTTGACATCTATACGATTTAATTTTTTTGAGAATACAAGATTAAAGTGGGGTAATAATTTTAATTTTTTCAGCGATTTTAGAAAGTAAATTTTAATTTTCTGCATATCATTTTAATTTTTTCTGCATAAGTAAAACGCAACAATTATGTTGTGTCTTTTTTAAACCTATTTCTTCAACTCAAATCCCTTAGGGACAAATAAATAACCCTTCTCATAAATATTAAAATACAATTTCAAAGGCTTCTTTAATCTGGGATAATTAATTTCATAAATATCTAAAAATCCAGCTCCAGATTCACCTCTTTTAGAAGGAAAAGGACAGCAGCTTTCCAATTTTTTATATGTAATTGCTTCACCTTTTGGACCCGTCAATGCATCTAGAAAACGCTTAGGATTGATGTCTTCGTCAGCAACGCTTTTGTAAAAAATATTAATAGGATAATTTTTATCGTAGCCGTATTTTTTATCTTTTGTATATTCTGTGATTAAAAACCAGCCGTTTTTTGTCAAGATTGGTTCTGGCGCATTATCGTCTACATTTTTTAATGTAGATTTTGTGCTGATGCAAGAAACTGCGAAGATTCCGATAAATATTATTGCTATTAAAGATTTGATTTTCATTTATTTTGATTTTTTAGTTTGGATAAAATAAGAAACAATCGCCGAAATTACCATTCCAATGGATAACGTAAAAAAGACCGATTGCATTATATAGCTTTTCAAATTAAAATAACTTTCTGCAGCTACTTTGTCTTTTGACATTGCAATCATATTCTCAAAAAACTCGGGAGCAATAACTTGGTGCAAACAGGCTTGCGTCAATGGCATCAAAACGGCGATAACGATCGTCATATAAAGTCCGGTTGCGGTGCCTTGTTTCCAATCCATATTGTTTTGAAAGTAATTTGTCTTTTTTTCCTTTAAGGCGACTGTGTAAATTATGCTAGCAAAAAGATAAAAAAGCAATGAAGAAAGCATATAATAGTCTATGTTTTCTCCAAAAACGCCCATTACTTTTTCAAAAATAGCCCATGCTAAATAGCAGAAAGTATAACGAATTCCCCACTTGATTTCAATTGCAAATTTTTTCATTGTATCTTCTAAATTGTGCCCAAAAATAAGGGTTTATTTTTATACGTCTTAATTTTAAGAGGGAAATTAAGGTCAGCTGAAACCGAATTCTTATTTTTGCGGAAACACTCGCAATTATGTATAGTTTTTATGGCACTTGGCCTTGGTATATTTCAGGATTTTTGCTTGGCGCAATCATGCTGGCACTTATTTATTTCGGAAAAACTTTCGGAATGTCATCGAATTTGAAAACGCTTTGCACGATTTCTGGAGCAGGAAAATTCTCTGATTTCTTTCGCTTTGATTGGAAATCGCAACGCTGGAATTTAGTCGTAGTTTTGGGAGCGATGATTGGCGGTTTTATTGCCGTGAATTATTTGAGCGACGGTTCTGGAGTTCAGATTAATCCGCAGACAATTTCACAATTGCAAGAAATGAAAATTGACGCGCCTGTGAATGGAAATCTGCTTCCAGAGAAATTTACTTCTGTAGAAAATATTTTTACGCCAAAGATTTTTGGGTTTATGTTATTGGGCGGATTATTGGTTGGTTTTGGCGCAAGATATGCCGGAGGTTGTACTTCAGGTCACGCTATCACAGGAATGAGTAATCTTCAGTTGCCGTCTTTAATTGCAGTAATCGGCTTTTTTATCGGCGGATTAATTGCTTCCCATTTTCTTTTACCTCTAATTTTTTAAGCTATGAAATTTGTAAAATATTTAATAATCGGAATTGTTTTCGGAATCGTTTTGACCAAATCAGAAGCAGTTTCATGGTATAGAATTTATGAAATGTTCCAATTCCAGTCGTTTCATATGTTCGGAATTATCATGACCGCAATTTTCGTAGGCGTTATCGGAATCCAGATTTATAAAAGAAATAATGTGAAAGGTTTTGACGGAACGCCGATTTCTATTCCAGACAAAGAAAAAGGTTTCAAGAATTATATTTTTGGAGGAACTATTTTCGGGCTAGGCTGGGGGATGATTGGAACGTGTCCTGGACCGATTTTTATTTTGATTGGAGCAGGTTTTTATGGAATTGGAATTGTCTTGATTGGCGCTTTGATTGGTACTTTTTTATATGGAATTTTGAAGGATAAATTGCCTCACTAAAACGGGGTTAATTTGTAGTTTAAGTGTTCATTATGTATAACTTAAGTACTATTTTGAAATTACGATGTCTAAAAAAAATATATTATCTTTCAAATATGACAGCAATAGAAATAAAAAAAGAAATTAATAAGGCTTTGGATCAAGTTCCAGAAAAACTTCTTGTCGATATTTTAAATCTAATTAAAGAGGTTCAGTCTGATAATTCAAAATCAACTTTGACTTCAAACTTGAAGAAAATTTTGTCTGAAGACAATGATTTACTTCAAGAACTTACACATAAAAAAAATTAGAGATTTAGATTTATAATTTATAAATCCATCATCAAGCCACAGCATTATTTTCTCCATTTTCAATCGCAATCACTTCTTTATCAGCAATAATCAACTGCTCTAATTCTTCAATTTTCTCCCTAACAGCTTCAATATAATTATCGTCATTTTTCATGCTAGCCAAATATTTCAGCGTTTTTTCATCGTGTTGGAAAAAAGTTTGGGCTGATTTTGTCGCTTCATAATTATCGTGACCTAAAAGTTTCATGACATCAATTCCAACTCTTAGGCTTGTGTCTAGAGTTTCTCTGTAAATGTGCATGATTCCAGCATTCATCTGGTCATAAGCGTCGTCTCGATTTTCTGAACGGACCAAAATATAAAGATGCGGAAAATGTTTTTTTACCATTTCAATCATTAACATTCTTTCGTCTCTGTCGCCGATGGCAATGACCACGATTTGGGCTTCTTTTGCTCCGGCAATTTCTAGTAAATCGTGTCTTGTGGCATCTCCATAATAAACTTTGAAGCCTAGTTTTCGTAGCGTATTTACGTTGTCGCTGTTGTTATCTAAAACGGTTGCAGTGATATTATTGGCTCTCAAAAATCGTCCGATGGTGTTTCCAAAATGGCCATAACCAGCTATAATTACTGGATTATGTTCTTCTTCCACATCGTTTTCATCACGGTCGTCATCTGGTGCCATGGAACATTTCGAGGTCAACAAAACTTTTTCGTTGAACATCATCAAAAGTGGAGTTAATGCCATGCTTATTGCCGTGACAGCCATCATTAAATCGGTGATTTCTTTGCTTAAAATATTTTCTTGGAAGGAAAAACTTAATAATACAAAAGCAAATTCTCCGACTTGGCTTAAGCCGAAACTGAAGATAAAATTTTGAGAATAGCCTACTCTAAAAGATTTTCCTAACGTATAAAGAACAAGTATCTTGATAGCCATTAAGCCAATGACAAGACTTAAAATTAGTATTGGTTTTGAAAGCAATAATTCAAAGTCGATCGAACTTCCTACGGAGATAAAAAACAATCCTAATAATAATCCTTTGAATGGATCGATGGCGATTTCAAGCTGGTGTCGGTATTCGCTATTTGCCAATAAAACGCCTGCTAAAAAAGCTCCCAAAGCAGGGCTTAATCCAACGGATGTCATCAAAACGGCAATTCCTACAATCAATAATAAAGCCGTTGCCGTAAACATTTCGTTCATCTTAGTTCTCGCCATCATATTGAAAATAGGACGGAGGAGGTATTTTCCAGTAAGGACTACGATTAAAATAGACGATAAAGTCAAAATTGCCTGGATCCATTGTGGAAAACTATCCATAAAAGTAGTGTTCACAATTGATGTTGAAGCGGCTTTTAATTCGGGATTTGCCAATAATGGAAACAGCGCCAGCATTGGAATTATCGCAATATCTTGGAACAATAAAACGGCAAAAGAACTTCGTCCAGCAACGGTTTTCATCCAGCCTTTTTCAACTAAAGTCTGCATCACGATTGCCGTGGAAGACATGGAAATAATCATTCCTAAGACCAAAGAAGTTTTCCAGTCTAGGCCTAAAATCATGGCGATTATTGATACTATTAAAGTAGTTCCTAAAACTTGCAGACCGCCCATTCCGGCGATTCTTTTTCGCATGCGCCAAAGTCGGGAAGGTTCTAGTTCGAGACCGATTACGAATAACATCATGACGACTCCAAACTCTGCGAAGTGCATAATATCGTGGCTTTCGGTACCAACAAGTTGTAAAAAAGCGGGGCCAATTACAACTCCTGCAACTAAATATCCAAGTACGGAACCAAGTCCCAGACGTTTGGCGATAGGAACCATAATTACGGCTCCGGCCAGATAAATCATTGCTTGAAAGAAAAATGTGTCCTGCATAAATGAGTTTGTAAGTTTTTAAGTTACTAAGTTACAAAGTTTTTGAGTTCAAGGAAGTTACAAAGTTGCAAAGTTTCAAAGTCAATTGGTTTTAAAAAAGTAAAGTGATTTATAATAAACAAAACTTTTTCTCTCAACCCAAAAAACTCTGAAACTCTGCTACTTTGAAACTCTAAAACTTATTTCCAACCGCCGCCTAAAGCTCGGTATAATTCAATGTCTGATTCTAATTGAGAACGTTTTAAAGTTGCCAATTCTAGTTCGCTTTGCAATAAATTTCCTTGCGCTACGATTACTTCCAAATAAGTTGCCATTCCGTTTTTGAAAAGCATGTCTGAATTTTTGACTGCTTTTTGTAAAATTGCCACTCTTCTTGAAGCTACAGTTTTTTGTTCTTTCAGTTTTTCGATTCTAACCAGCGCATCTGAAACTTCGCCAACGGCTGTTAATACTGATTTTCTAAAACTGATTACTGCTTTTTCTCTTTCGATTTTGGCAATTTCATACTGGCTTTTCAATCTTCTTTTTTGCAATAAAGGTTGGGTTAAGCTTCCGGCCACGGTTCCGAATAAGGAAGCCGGCATATTGAACCAATTGCTTGATTCGAAGGAGTTCAAACCGCCTGAAGCTGTAATATTTAAGGCAGGATACATTGAGGCTTTTGCGATTCCGACTTTTGCATTTGAAGCTCTTAAAGCCAATTCTGCATTTTTTACGTCAGGTCTTCTGCTTACCAAAGAAGCTGGAATTCCGGCTTTCAAATCTTCATGTAAACCGATGGCATTTAAGGTTGTATTGCGTTCTTTTTTGCTTGGAAAACTTCCTGTGATTACGCTCAAAGCATTTTCTTGAATGGCAATATTTTGTTCCAATTCAGGAATTAATTGTGCTGCAACTGCTTGCTGTGCTTCCGATTGCTGTTGTGCTAAAGATGTTACCTGGCCTGATTCATATTGCAAATTAATTACGAAAATCGTACTGTCATTTAGTGTCAAGTTTTTCTTAGCGATAGCTAATTGTGCATCCATCATCAATAGATTATAATATCCTTTTGAAACATTCGCAACAATTGTCGTTTGCAGGCCTTTTTTAGCTTCTTCAGATTGCAGATATTCGGCTAAAGCGCTTTGTTTTCTGCTTCTGATTTTGCCCCAGATATCAGCTTCCCAAGAAAGTCCGAGAACCGCATTGTAATCTTCAATATGCTTTTTTCCTAGGAAACTGCTGGTGCTCAAACCATTCAAACTATTGTCAGAAGGTCGGTTTGAAGTCGCGGCAACTTGAAGATTCAAGTCAGGAATATTTCCCCATTTTGCCTGTGTCAACAGCCATTGCGCCGCTTCGATATTCTTTTGGGCGATCAGCAAATCATAATTTCTAGTGACTGCGCTGTCGATTAATTTTTGAAGGGAAGTTTCTGTAATGAATTCTTTCCAGCCTAAATCGCCAACACTTATGGAATCATTGTAAGTCACATCCCTGAAATTTTCAGGGAATGCGTCTTTTGGCGTCTCAATATCTTTGGAGACTTTACAAGCTGTCAATGTGGTGATAAGCACCAAGACGGCTACATATTTATTGATATATTTTTTCATTTTTTTGGATAATTAAGCCGCAAATTTTTCTTCGTTGTGAATTACAGCGATTGGTTTTCCGCTAACTTTTTCTTGTAAATATTGGAATATTATGAATAAAACCGGGATGATGAACAAACCTAGAATTACTCCTGAAATCATACCTCCCGCAGCGCCAATACTGATAGAATGGTTACCTTGAGCTGACGGTCCGGTGGCACTCATCATTGGAATTAATCCCACAACGAAAGCTAGCGAAGTCATGATAATTGGTCGTAAACGTAATTTCGCAGCATCAATGGAAGCTTTTACCAATGACTGTCCTGATTTTCGTTTTTGTACCGCAAACTCTACAATCAAAATCGCATTTTTGGCGAGCAATCCGATAAGCATGACGAGGGCAACTTGAACATAAATGTTGTTTTCAATTCCAGTTAAACCTATAGCTGCAAATACTCCGAAGATTCCTGTTGGGATTGATAATATTACTGCCAAAGGCAAAATATAACTTTCGTATTGTGCGGCAAGCAAGAAATAAATGAATATCAAACACAGTAAGAAAATCGTTGCAGATTGTCCTCCAGAAGAAATTTCTTCACGGGTCTGTCCAGAAAATTCATAACTGTAGCCGGCTGGCAATTGCTGTTCTGCCACTTCTTCGATTGCTTTAATCGCATCACCTGAACTGAATCCTGGTTTTGGAATCGCATTGATCGAAATCGAGTTGAATAAATTGTATCTCGAAGCGGTTTCCGAACCATAAATACGGCTTAGTTTTACCATCGTATTTATCGGAACCATTTCGCCATTTTTATTTTTTACGAAGACATTATTTATTGCTGAAGGATCAGCTCTGTCAGCGATATCTGCTTGAACCACAACTCTGTAATACTTACCGAATCTATTGAAATCAGAAGCCTGAGCGCTACCAAAATAAGCTTGCATCGTCTGCAAAATATCTTTCACTTTTACGCCTAATTGATCTGCTTTTTCGTCATTAATATCTAATTGCAATTGCGGATAATCGGCTTTGAAAGAAGTAAAGGCTACGGCAATTTCTGGACGTTTCATTAATTCTCCGATAAAAGTTTGGGAGATACCACTGAATTTATCCAATTTACCGCCAGTTTTATCTTGCAAAACTACATCTAAAGCTTCCACATTACTGAAACCCGGCACGGTTGGGAAACTAAATACGAAGAAACTTCCTCCTGAAATTGCACCTAATTTGCCTTGAACCTGAGCCATTATTTCGTTGATATCTTTCACATCGCCACGTTCTTCATTTGGCTTAAGCAATACGAAAACGACTGCTGCAGAAGGGCTTGTGGAATTTGTCAATAAGTTGAAACCTGAAATCGCAGTTACGTCTCTTGACGCGTCTAATTTTCTTAGCATATTTTCGGCATCGGTCATTACTTTCTGAGTTCCGTCAAGCGAAGTTCCAGAAGGCGTGTTTACCGCGATGGCAATAAAACCTTGATCTTCCGTAGGAATAAATCCAGCTGGAGTCGTTCTAACCATAATAACTGTAGCTACTGTAATTAAAGCTAAACCACCCAAACTAACCCATTTATTACGAATCAAAAATTTCAATCCGCCAACATAGCGATTGGTTAAAGAGTTAAAACTGCTATTAAATCCGTTGAAGAATCGCTGTTTAAATCCTGGTTTTGCGTATGGTTTTTCTCCGTCGTGCGCTGTATGATTATCTTTCAAAAATAAAGCGGCTAGGGCAGGACTTAGAGTCAAAGCATTTACTGCAGAAATTACAATCGCAATAGCCATTGTGAAAGCGAATTGACGGTAGAAAACTCCCGTCGAACCTTCCATAAAACCAACTGGTAAAAATACGGCGGCCATTACTAAGGTAATCGAAATAATCGCTCCTGTAATTTCGTGCATTGCTTCGCTAGTTGCGATTTTTGGAGACAAATGTTTGTGTTCCATTTTGGCGTGCACGGCTTCGACGACGACAATCGCATCATCGACGACAATACCAATCGCTAGAATTAAAGCGAAAAGTGTCAATAAGTTAATCGAGAATCCGAATAATTGCATGAAAAAGAACGTACCTAAAATCGCTACTGGAACTGCAATTGCTGGAATCAAAGTAGATCTAAAATCTTGAAGGAATAAAAATACTACGATAAATACTAAGATAAATGCCTCCAATAAAGTATGCTCCACTTGCTCAATTGATTGATCCAGAGAAACTTTGGTGCTGTAAAAGATATTATGTTTTATTTCCTTTGGAAAATCTTTCGAAGCTTTGACCATCAATTTGTTAATCGCAACTTGGATGTCATTTGAATTGGAACCAGCCAGTTGAATAATACCAATTACAACTCCTTTTTGACCATTTAAACGCGTCAAACTGTTGTAAGAATATGCGCCAAGCTCGACTCTGGCTACATCTTTTACACGAAGAATTGAACCATCGGCATTGGTGCGAATTGCGATGTTTTGGTAATCTTCTGGTTTTGTAAGCTTTCCTTTGTATTTAATTACGTATTCAAAAACTTCTTCACTTCTTTCTCCAAATTTACCTGGCGCAGCTTCCAAACTTTTGTCTTGAATCGCAGCCATAACTTCATTTGGCGTAACATTGTAAGTTGCCATTTGCGTCGGATTTAACCAAACACGCATCGAATAATCTTTTGTTCCTCCAAAAATTGCAGCTGAACCAACTCCAGGAATACGCTTGATTTCGGGAATAATATTTATTTGTGCATAATTGGCAACAAAAGTCTGGTCATATTTGGCTTCATCTTCGGTAAACATACCGATTGCCATGATAAAACTGTTTTGTTGTTTTGCAGTAATTACACCTTGCTGCACTACTTCTGAAGGCAATTGGCTTGTCGCTTGTGCAACTCTGTTTTGTACGTTTACCGCTGCTTGATCGGCATCAGTTCCTAATTTAAAGAAAACCGTAATTGCTAAAGTACCGTCATTACTGGCTGTTGAACTCATGTAAGTCATGTTTTCAACACCATTTATAGATTCTTCCAAAGAAGGTGCCACTGAACGCAACACCGTTTCGGCATTTGCTCCAGGATAAACCGCTGTTACCAAAACCGATGGTGGCGCAATATCAGGAAACTGTTGTAAAGGTAACTTTGTAAGTCCAAGTACTCCTAATATCACCAATAAAATGGAGATAACAGTTGCAAGTACAGGTCTTTGTATGAATATTTTGAACATTTTCGTAAAAATTATTTTTTAGTAATTACTTGAGCAAGTTTAGTTGCTTTTTCAGGCTGAATTGCTTGGCCTTCTTGAAGTTTATCGATACCGCTTAAAACGATCTGATCGCCTGATTTTACGCCATCTTTGATAAGATAGTTTACGCCGCTTTTACCAATAATTGTAATTGGTGCTTTGGTCACTTTGTTTTCTTTGTTAACCGTAAAGACGAAAACTTTATCCTGCATTTCAATAGTAGCAGACTGCGGTACCAAAATAGCATCAGCATGTTGAATTCCTAGACGGATTCTACCTGTATTTCCAGAACGTAAAGTTCCATTTGCATTAGGAAAAGTAGCGCGAAGTGTGATTGCTCCTGTGTTTTTATCAAATTGACCGTCAACCATATCAATTTTTCCGGTTTGAGTATAAGCGTTGTTATCTGCTAATATTAAAGAAACCGGAGGCAGATTTTTGATTTTGTCATTGATCGTATTTCCTGAATATTGCGCTTTGAAATTGATAAAATCAGTTTCTCCAAGCGAAAAATAAGCGTAAACTTCATGAACATCAGATAATTTTGTCAACGGTTCAATATCAGCTGTTGAAACCAAACTTCCTTGTTTTTTTGGAAGTCTTCCGATATAACCGCTTACTGGCGCTGTGATTGTGGTATAGCCTAAATTAATTTTGGCAGAACCAACTAGAGCTTTTGCTTGGTCTAAATTAGCAGAAGCAATTCGGTGTGAAGCTTTTGCAGTTTTTAATTGATAGTCAGAAACAACTTTGTTTTGAACAAGCGGCGTCAATTTGTCGATTTCTAATTGTGCATTGATCAAAGCCGCTTCAGCACCGTGAAAATTTGCCAAAGCATTGTTTAATTGCTCACGGAAAGGCTGTTCGTTGATTTTAAAAAGTGGCTGTCCTTTTGTAACATAAGCACCTTCATCGACAAAAACTTTGTCAAGATTGCCACTTACTTGCGGACGAATTTCCACGTCAACAGTTCCTTGAATTGTCGCTGGATATTCAGAATCTGTTGTTGCATTGGCACTTTGAATGTCATAAACAGGAAGGCTTGGAGCAGCTGCAACTGGCGCTTCAGCTTGTTGCGAACATGAAATAAGTGTCCAAGCAAAGAGGGTTGTTGTTAAAATTACATTTTTCATTTTAGTATTGATTTTGAATTTGTGGGTAATTGATTTAATTAAAAAATTGAGTTTTCGGGAGGCTATTCTAAATTTGTAAAGTCATGTTTTATAGTATTAAATTATCTAACGTTGTTAAGTGAGTTTGCGAAAAAATCCATATAATTATTCTTTCAAGATATGTTTCAATAAATTGATATTAAATCATCTAACAGTGTTAAGCAAATAATCAAAAAAAAGGATTTACATCTTTTTTACTTGTATAAATTATCTAACAGTGTTAAGTAGATTAGAAAATTTTTTTACTTTATAGATTGTATGATTCCACCAATCGCATCTTTTAAAATTTGGCTATTGATAGTTTCAAAAATTTGGCTTGTATTTATAATATTTATGGAAATCAATCCGTGGATTACAGAGAAAAAAGTAAAATATTTTTGAGTTATAACTTCTTTTGATGGATTACTGTTTTTCATTACTTCGGCAATAACGCCTGTGAATACTTTATATGGACCTTCTGCAGCTGTACATTTTTCAGCACAACAGTTGATTTGAACGCCATACATTACTTGGTACATTTCTGTATCTGTAAAAGCAAAATCCCAATAAGCCATCCACATTGCTTCTAATTGTTCTTCAGGATTATCTGATTTAGCTTTTGCTTTTTCAAGTTCTTTTGTCAACATATTGAAACCTCTTCCGGTAAGTTCTGAAAGGATTGCTTCTTTGTTGGAAAAATATTCATAGATAATTGGTGCCGTATATTCTATTCGGTCTGCGATTTTTCGCATACTCAAACCTTGCCAGCCTTCTTCTTTTGCTATGGAATAGGCAGCATCCAGAATGTTTTTTCTGGTTTCTTCTTTTTGTCTTAAAATTCGATCTTTGCTTGCCATTTGATATAGTATTAAATTGTTTAACACTGTTAGGCAAATGTACAACTATATCACAGTAAGCAAAATAATTTTATCATAATTATTTCTTATACTGTGATAAGTAAAGTACAAAAGCCTTGATTTCAGTGCCTTTATAATATAAATTTAGTGCTCAAGAAATTTGATTTATCTGAATTTACAATCTCATTTATAAGTGAATTATTACTTTCGTTCATCTTAAAAGCAACTAAAGATCGGATGGAAAAGGAGCGAATGGCATCAGTAACCGACAAAGTTCCTTCGGCGCTGTCTTTTCTTCCTGTAAATGGCAGAACGTCTGGCCCCCTTTGCGATTGGCTGTTGACATTTACGCGACTTACCAAATTTACTAATGGATCAATCAGCCAAGCCAATTCATCAGAATCTTGACTAAAAATACTTACTTGCTGTCCGTGCGTAGAATTGATCAAAAACTGAATTATTTCTTCCAAGTCATCAAAAGGAACAACTGGAACTATTGGTCCGAATTGCTCTTCATAATACAATTTCATATCCTTATTCACAGGATAAACAACCGCCGGATAAAAGAACGAGGCTTTGGTTTTTCCACCATTTTCATTGACAACTTTAGCGCCGTGAGCTTCTGCATCTTTAATACAATCGTTCAAATAATCGATTTTATAAGGTTCCGGAAGCGGTGTCAAAGAAACGCCTTCTTCCCAAGGCAGTCCGAATTTCAAACCAGAAACGGCTTCATTGAATTTTTTCAAGAATTCATCAGCGATATTTCTTTGTACAAATACAATTTTCAAAGCCGTACAACGCTGTCCGTTAAAGGAAAGTGATCCTGTAAGCGTTTCCTTTACGGCTAAATCTAAATCTGCTTTTGCCGTAATTACAGAAGCATTTTTGGCATCCAAACCTAAAACCGCACGAAGCTGATTTACTTTCGGATGTTGTTTTTTCAATTCATTTGCCACACGGCTAGAACCAATCAAAGTCAAAACATTGATTTTTCCTGATTGCATCAAGCCAGGAATAATTACATTTCCACGTCCATAAATTACGTTGATAACGCCTTTCGGAAAAGCTTCCTGAAAAGCTTCTTGCAAAGGATAATGCAATAAAGTTCCGAATTTTGGTGGCTTAAAAAGTATGGTATTTCCCATAATCAACGCCGGAATCAGCGTCGTAAAAGTTTCATTTAAAGGATAGTTGAAAGGACCCATGCAAAGCACGACTCCAAGCGGAGAACGGCGAACCTGCGCGGCAATTCCTTCCACGATTTGAAAGCCTGAAGAATCTCTGTCAATGTCTTTCAAAGCGTCGATTGTGGCATAAATATATTCCACAGTTCGGTCGAATTCTTTAATGGAATCGGCATATGATTTACCAATTTCCCACATAATTAATTTGACAACCGTTTCCTTTTTGGCAATCATTTTTCTTGTGAAATGTTCCACATGGCTGATTCTTTCAGAAACATTCATCGTCGGCCATTCACCGCGACCGTCGTTGTAAGCAACAACTGCCGCATCAAGCGATTCCATGGCTTCTTTTTCAGTTCCGACAGGATAACTTCCTATCAATTTTTGCTTCAAACCATTGGCCGTTTTGAGATAGACAGGAGAATAAACTTCATGGACTTCGCCGTCCCAAGTTTTCATTTCTCCATTGCTCAAGTAGCGTTTTTGGTGGATTTCTTCAATTCTATGCTGTTCTGGAATTTGGCTTTCTTCTACGAATAGCTGTTCCAAATTCTCTTCAAAATTTTTGGTGTTGCTCATGAAAATTAATTTAACGTAGTTATCTATTAAATGAATGACCCAAATTACGAAGAAATTTTAGATTAAATACCTATAAAAAACAAACGCAGGAAATATTTTTCCTGCGTTTAAAACTAACTCTAACTTAACAAATATTAATTCGAATAAACCCGAACATAATCTATAATAAATTCTTGCGGAAAAATGGTATCATCTACTGCTGGACCGCCAAAATTTCCTCCAACGGCAACATTTAAGATGATGTAAAATGGCTGGTCAAAAGGCCAAACATCTTCGTTTTTATCTTTTGGATTAAAAGTATAGACTAATTTATTATCTACATAAAAATCCATTTTTTCTTTAGTCCAATCAACTCCATAAGTGTGGAAACCTTCTTCAATATCAGGAAAAGAAGTCTTTTTTGAACTGGCATTGTCGCCATGATTTGCTTTTGTATGCAAAGTCGTGTAAACCATGTCAGGCTCTTTTCCTACATATTCTAAGATGTCGATTTCACCAGATTTTGGCCATCCGACTTGTTTTATATTTGAACCTAGCATCCAGAAAGCAGGCCAGATTCCTTGTCCGACTGGCAATTTTGCACGCGTTTCTATGTAGCCATATTTAAACTCTTTTTTGCCTGCCGTTGTGATTCTTGTGGAAGTATATTTATCGCCGTCTTTTTTTGCAGTAATTATTAAATTTCCGTCGACGATTTTATGGTTTTCCTTCGTGTAAAATTGGCGTTCATTATTTCCCCAACCGCAAATGTTTGGGCAACCGTTGCCTAATTCATAGTTCCAAGTTTTTTCATCCAAAGATTTTCCTTTGAAATTTTCTTCCCAAATCAGCTTTCCTTTTTTGGCTTGACCGAAAGCTAGCGTTCCTGTCAAGAGAAATAATATTGAAATTTTCTTCATAAGATTTTAGTTTGAAAAATTAAAATCGGCTTCCATTTTTGTCATAGAATCGCCTCCGACAAAAACTTTGAAATCGCCAGATTCTGCTTCCCATTTTTTATTTGCATTATAAAATTCAATTGTTTTTTCATTGATTTCAAAAGAAATAGTCTTAGTTTCTCCCGCCTTAATTTCGGTTAATTCAAAACCTTTCAATTCTCTCACAGGACGCGTTACGCTTGCAACTAAATCTCGAATATATAATTGAACAACTTCTTTTCCATCAACTTTGCTAGTGTTTTTTACATCCACAGAAACTTTAATTTTTCCATCTTTTGCAAAAGATTTTTTGTCTAGTTTTAAGTTCGAATATTCGAATTTTGAATAGCTCAATCCAAATCCGAAAGGATATTGAGGCGTATTTTCAGCATCTATATAATGTGACCAAAACACACTTTCAGGTTCGTTAGAAGAAGGTCTTCCTGTATTTTTATAGTTGTAATAAATTGGCAATTGGCCCACATTTCTTGGAAAAGTCATCGGCAGTTTTCCACTTGGATTATAATCTCCATATAAAACTTGAGCAATCGCATGACCGCTTTGAGTTCCTAAATGCCAAGCTTCTACAATCGCAGGAATATTTTCTGCAGCCCAAGGAATTGTCAACGGACGACCATTTTGCAATACTAAAATAATGTTTTTATTAGCTTTGAAAACAGTTTCCAATAATTCTTGCTGTACGCCTGGAAGTCCGATTTCAGTGCGACTTCTTCCTTCACCTGACTGCAAGCCGTGTTCGCCCAAAACCATAATAACAACATCTGCATTTTTTGCTGTCGCTACTGCTTTGTCAAAGCCACTTTTGTCAGTCATGTTGATTTTGGTTTCAGAAATAAATCTTGGCTCGCCCAAAGCTACATCTGCACCTTTTTCATAGGCAATCTGATTTCCTTTATAAGCATTCATTCCTTCCAAAAAAGAAATGGCTGTGTTGTCGTCAGCACCAATTCTCCAGCTTCCGAGCGGACTTGTTTTGTCATTTGCCAAAGCTCCGATTATGGCAATTTTTTGTCCTGTTTTTTTTAGCGGTAGCAAATTATTTTCGTTCTTTAAAAGCACGATTGATTTCTTTGCCATGTCTAAAGCTCCGTCTTGAAATTCTTTCTTTCCGGTGAATTCTTTTTCGCGTTTTTCATCGCAATATTTATAAGGATTGTCGAATAATCCCAACTCAAATTTTACTTTTAAAATTCTTCTGACAGCATCATCAATCTTGTCTTCAGAAACTTTTCCTTCTTTGACCAAAGTTGCCAGATGATTCAAATATCCGTACGATTCCATGTCCATGTCTGAACCTGCATTTGCGGCTAACATTGATGCTTCTTTTAAATCTTTGGCGTAGCCGTGGTTGATCATTTCTCCGAGAGAACCCCAGTCAGAAACTACGAATCCGCCAAAATTCCATTCACCTTTTAATAAATCTCTCTGCAGGTATTTATTTCCCGTTGCCGGAATTCCTTCAAATTCGTTAAACGAATTCATGAAAGTCAAAACCCCAGCGTCAACAGTCGCTTTAAAAGGAGGGAGGATGATGTTGTGCAATGTGTTATCGCTGACATCAACGGTGTTATAATCGCGACCCGATTCGGCAAAACCATATCCTACAAAATGTTTTGTGCAGGCGGCAATTCTGAATTCGTCAAATTTATCGCCTTGAAAACCGCGAACTCTGGCAATTGCGATTTGGCTTCCTAGGTAAGGGTCTTCGCCTGCGCCTTCCATAACTCTTCCCCAGCGTGCGTCACGAGTGATGTCGACCATTGGTGCGAATGTCCAGTTTAAACCTGCGACTGCAGCTTCAGCAGCAGCAATTTCGGCTGATTTTTCCATTGCTTTTAAATCCCAAGAAGCGGCTTCTGCCAAGGGAATTGGACTTACGGTTTTATATCCGTGAACGACGTCAAATCCAAAAAGTAAGGGAATTCCGAGGCGCGTTTCTTCCACGGCAATTTTTTGCATTGCTTTTACATCTTTTACGCCACGGATATTCAACATTGAACCGACCAATCCTTTTTTAATATTTTCATATTTTTTGGATGCTTCTCCTTCCTTTGGAACAGGACCAGTTACATCCCAAAATCCGTTATATTGGTTCATCTGTCCGACTTTTTCTTCCAAAGTCATTAGCTTTAAAACAGAATCTACTTTTCGGTCAATTGGTGATTTTCCTTTTTCAGAAAAGGCGGTTTGTTTTGAAGAGCCACAACTTATGGCGAATGCCAAAAAGCCTGCGAACAATCCATATTTTGTTATTGTGCTGTATTTCATTTTAGTATTTCGAATGTTGTAAAAATCCAATAAATAAGAAGGCTAGGAGTGCTAGCCTTCTTATAATTGAAGTAAAAATGGATAATTTATTGATAAACCCTTACGTAGTCAACTTCCATTGTTGACTGTGTGAATGCGGGGTCAACATCTCCTCCGAGAGTACCGCCCATTGCTACATTTAAAATGAAAAAGAAATCAGCATTAAAAGGAGTACTGGCGTTATTTGTGAAGGTGTGGAAAACATTTCCATCAACAGCAAATTTTATTGATGTGGCACTCCAAGTAAGCGAATAGATATGAAATTGGGTTTCTGCATTTGGTACCGGAGTCGAAGCCGTCGGGCCATTACCGCCAGAATGTCCAGGATAATGCAAGGTGCCAAGTGCTTTGTTTGGATCTACGCCTCTGTATTCAAGAATGTCGATTTCTCCAGAATTTGGCCAGCCAACTTCATCATAATTTGCTCCAAGCATCCAAATTGCGGGCCATGTTCCTACGCCAGTTGGCATTTTTGCCTTGATTTCAAATTTGCCATATTTGAATTCTTTTTTGTCTTTTGAAATTATTCTTGAGGAAGTGTATTGTGAACCGCTAAAATTTTGTCTTTTAGGAGTAATTTTCAATAGACCGCCTTCAACTTTAATATTTTGGTTGCTGTCAGTGTAATATTGCAATTCACCATTACCCCAGCCACCAGCGCCGATGTCATAACTCCAGTTTGCGGTGTTTGGTGCGCCATTAACGTCAAATTCATCGCTCCAAACTAAATTTGTGTAAACTGGTTCACTAGCTTGTACAGGTTTTGTAGTGGTGAAAATATGATACCAGGCTAGTGCAGGATTATTACCCATTACAGCTCTGACAACCATTCTGTTTTCTGTAATAGTTAAGATTTCATAAGTGCTTTGGCCTATATAATATCCCATAAATCCTCCGTCAGAAAAAGTCATTGCTGTTCCTCTAGTTTTCTCTCTGTTTGTAGTCATTAAGATTGATTCAGAAGGACTCAAAATTACTGTTTTTAACCCTGAAGTATTATTGTCAAGACATTGGTCATCAGGTCCAGAAGCACCAAAATCTGGCAAATAAGAAGCGTTTACGAAAGTTTTTCCGCCATTATTTAATTGATACTTCAGTATTTCACCGTCTAGACTGAAAGTCAATTCATTGTCATAAAGACAGCTACTAGCTGGTGAAGCTGCTTTTTCAAAAGGCTGTGCTGAGTAATAATCAGAATAAAAATTCTTTTCAGCATCACTATTATTTGGACCAACACCTAAATGAGCTACTTCTGAAGCTGAAAAATACCATTTTTTAGAGCTTCCGCCTGTCAAAAAGGTTACTACTTCTGGGTCTGTAAAATTACTAAATACAGTTATTTCAAATGAAATTGAAGATGAAACTCCAGCTGTACCATTAGCTATAACAGTTACCGTATAAACATTGGTTCCATTCTTAGTAAATCTTTTTCTTAAAATACCATTTGGAGAAACTTTGACATCTCCATCGCTGAAAATATATTTATAGCTGATGGCATCGTTTGCTTTAGCTGTAAAATCAACAAACCCTGAACCATCGCCATTGGGATTTTCACCTTCATCTTGGCCGACAATGTCAGCGTCAACTACAAGCCCACTCGGAGAATTTATATCTCCAAATGTTGTATCATCATCTTGACATCCTACAAAAGCTAGGATAGAAACAAGAATCAGGAAATATTTTTTAAAATTTTTCATCTTAATTAATTTTAGTTGTTTCAGTTAATGTTAATTGTGAAAATATACATTATCTATATAAACGGTGTTGTTGCCAGTTGGGTTTCCTACATAAATCAGCTGTGCAATATGAGCACGAGTAGTCAAACCTGTGAAATCACTTAAAGGAATATCTAAGCTTACCCAAGTTTGCTGTGCTGGTGCATTGATGACAATTTCATGTTCTTTATCATCGCTGCCGGCACCACCATAAACGCCGTCAGGTCCAAAGTCAACCAATTTTATTTTGAGAACAGTAAAATCTCCTGACCAAACATCAGTATGAAAATGCGTCATTGCTGTTGCATTGATTGTAGGATTTGTTGTTTCAATTCCGACAAAATCCAAAGAACTATATTTTTTTACGTCATTTCCAGCTACTTGAACTTCAGTCAAAGTTGCGCTTGACCAAGAAGTTCTCCAAGTGTCAACAGGCACATTTGTATAAGAATTGCTAAACAAAGAAATGACTTGAGTTGGAGCCAAAGTTGGAGCAGGAGCTGCAGTTGCTGGACCCGGAATTTGTTTGTGAAAATATACATTGTCAAGATAAACAGTCGTATTAGCTGAAGGAGTTGCTGCATAAATCAACTGAGCAATATGACCTCGAGTCGTCAAACCTGTAAAATCGCTTAAAGGAATATCGATGCTAACCCAAGTTTCTTGAGCAGGATTTGCAACAGTTACTTCATGTTCTTTATCATCGCCTCCGCCATAAGCGCCGTCAGCACCAAAATCTACTAATTTTATTTTAAAAGTAGTAAAGTCAGAAGACCAAACGTCAGTATGGAAATGCGTCATTTGCGAAGCATCAATTTGCGAAGCGACAGTTTCAATTCCTACGAAATCTAAAGCGCTGTATTTTTTTGTATCATTTCCGTTAATATCGATATCTTCTAAAGTGGCATTTGACCAAGAAGTTCTCCAAGTGTCAACTGGAACATTATTGTAAGAATTACTGAATAAAGAAATTACGTTAGCTCCCGGAAGCATTGGATCTGGTGCTGCACTCATATTTGTGATTGTAACTGTTTCAGTATATTCAGCAGTTGCAGCACCTCCACTTAATGCCACGACTCTTATTTGATAATTTCCAGCAACTGCATACGTGTGAGAAACTTCTTCTCCTTCCATGAAATCTACTGGAACTTGACTAGGATCTTCTCCAAAATATACTTGGAAATAAGTTTCTAATTCAGCTGTTGCTTTTACTTTTACTGTACGGTTGCTACCAGGAATTATAGTCACGTCAAGATCTGTCGGTTGCAAAAAAGAAACCGTTAATTGTTTCGTGATTTCTGTTGTCAATCCGTTTATTGTGCTTGCAATAATTTTAACGGTATAAACACCTTCTTCATAAGTGTGAATAGCGCTTTGTCCAGCACCAATTGATTCAGGAGCAACAGTTCCATCTCCAAAATAAACGTCATAAGAAGTTACACCTTCGCCATTTGGTCGAATAGTTACTACACCGCTATTGTCTTGAGTGATTGTGAATAGCGCTGAAATGTTTGTTGGCGCACCAATACCATCTATATTGACAGACCCATTATTATCATCTTCACAACCCAAAAGCAGGGAAAGAAGCAATAAGCTAAAAATATATTTTAAGTTTTTCATATAATATAAATATTAATAACCAGGATTATTTCTCCAATTTCCTGCAGAAAACTGTATTTCTTCAATTGGAATTGGAAACAATTCATTTTTATCTGATTCGAAGCCAGGGATTTCCTGAGCTGCTTTTCCTGTTCTTACAAGGTCAAAGAAACGGTGTCCTTCGCCCATAAGTTCTGTTCTTCTTTCTGCCAAAATATAATCTTTTAAAGCTGCGCCAGAAACAGAAATATTGTGGTTGCTATCTCCAAAAGCTCTTGCTCTTACTAGGTTTAAATAGTCACGAGCTTTGCCATCTTCACCAATTTCGTTGTAAGCTTCGGCCGCCATTAAAAGAACATCTGCAAATCTTATTGCTCTGTAATTATTTGGGTTTGTAAGGTTTTTATCTCCTAAATTTTGATCGCCTTGTCTTGGAATATATTTTCTATTGAAATATCCAGTGTGTTGGTATCCTTGTCCATAAGTTGCGCCAGTTTGTGCAGCCCAGGTAACTATATTAAGAATAGCCACATCTCTTCTCAAATCTCCTGTTTCAAAACTGTCATAAGCTTCTTGAACAGGAACGTTGAAGCTATATCCGGTGTCAAATAAAGGACCAGTATAACCTCTAATTCCGTTAAAGCCTACCGCCACATTTCCTTCACTACATTGAAGACAGGTAAAAGAAGCTCCTTCGGCATCAGTGTATTGTACTTCAAAAACAGATTCAATATTGTTTTCATTGTTGTTTTCAAAAATAGTGCTGTAATCTTGAACGAGATCATAAGGGCCTTCACTAATAACAGTTTCAAGAACTCCGGCAGCTAAAGCATACTTTTTTTGATATAAGTAAGCTTTTCCAAGCAATGCTTGAGCTGCGCCAACTGTGATTCTTCCTTTTGGCTGTGCACCTGTTTCTAAATTGTCAATTGCATATAACAAATCTGCTTCGATTGACGCATAAACTTCAGCCGCTGAAGATCTCGGAATTGTAGTTTCGTCTCCAATTTTAAATCTTCTGTCACCAGCCATCGGAATGCCTCCAAACCATTTTACCAATTCAAAATGATAATAAGCTCTTAAAAATCTGGCTTGTGCAATGATTTTTTCTTTTCCATCAAATTCAGTTTTGTCTTTAAATTCAAGTATATAATTGGCTCTGTTTACACCGGCAAACATCCAATCCCATAAATTTTTAAGATTTGGATTCACTGCTGTGTGAATCATATTGTCAATTTGCAAAAATCCTGGAGTATCAGTTGCACTTTCGCCACCACAAAGTGTATTATCAGATGCAATTTCTCCTAACATTACATTTAAATAAGTAGATTGAAGTAAGTCATAAGCTGCAACTAAGGCATATTCATAATCTTCTTTAGAGTTAAAATAATTCTCTGAATCAATAGAATAACGAGGTTTTATTTCAACAAAGTCATCGCTACAGGACGTTGCCAACCCAGAAATAAGGCTGATTCCTAAAATAACTGTGATTATATTTTTTTTCATTTTCATAGAAATTAAAAGTTAATGTTTGCACCAAACATATAGATTCTTGGGATTGGATAGGAGCCGTAATCAACACCAGCACCAATAGGATTAGCTAGGTTTCTATTGTCTCCTCCTGAAGCTCCTGGATCATATCCCATATATTTTGTGAAAGTGTATAGATTGTTTACGCCTACATAAATTCTTGCTTTTGAAATTCCAGCTTTTTCAAGAATATCGTTATTTAATGTATATCCAATTTGAACATTTTGAATTCTTGCGTAAGAAGCATCTTCGACATAAAAATCTGAAAATTGTGTATTTCCAGTAGCACCAGTAGTTACTCTTGGAACAGAATTGCTTGTTCCTTCACCGGTCCATCTGTCTAAAGTATAATTTAGCTTGTTGCTGTTAGGCACAGTTCTTTCATAATTTCTTACCATTTCATTTCCGATAGAGGCATAAGTATAAGCTGCAAAATCGAAATTTTTATATTTCAATGTAAGATTGAATCCCATTGTTGCCGCAGGAATCGGATCTCCAATATTAGTTTTGTCGTCAGCATTGATAACATTGTCACCATTAACGTCTACAAATCTGATATCACCAGGAGAAGCAACTGCTCCCATCGCTAATTGTGATGGATGTGCATCAACTTCGGCTTGATTTTGAAAAATACCATCTGTTTTATATCCATAGAAATATCCAAGTGTATGACCGACTTGCATTCTTGAGGTAGTAGTATTTAGTCCAAAATTACCTCCATTGATAAATCCAGTCCCATTATTTACTGCGGTTACCTCATTTTTTATAAAAGTGACATTATAGTTTATGTCAAAGCTAAAATTTTCTGAAATGTTATCTTTATATCCAATTGCAAATTCAGCACCATAATTTTTTACTGTACCTGCATTTACAGTAGGAGAAGAAGCACCAGGAGCACCAACGCCAATAATACCTGAAACGGGAATATTAGGGATTAATAAATCTTTTCTAATATCTACAAAATAATCAGCTACAAGGCTCACTTTGTCGTTGAAGAAATTAATATCGATACCTACGTCAAATTTTTTAGCCTCTTCCCATTTAAGATTTGGATTTGGAATTTGACCTGTAGCTGTACCACTAACAATTGAACCATCAAATACATAAGTAGCTTCTCCGTCTAATTTTCCTACATATCCATAAGATGGAATTTGGTCATTTCCTAAAGTTCCATAACTAGCTCTAAATTTTAAAAAACTTAAAGTTTCAAATTCTTTAAAAAATTCTTCTTTAGAAACGATCCATCCTCCTGTGAAAGAAGGAAAATAAGCTACTGTATTCTCAGGACCAAATTTTGTTGAAGAATCTCTTCTCAACATTGCCGATAAAAGGTATTTTCCTTTAAAATCATATTGCAATCTTCCAAAATAAGAAAGTCTTCTATCTTCATAAGCATAAGATCCAGTAGTTTTTGAATCTGAAAGTCCGTTTGCTAAATTTACATCAGCATAATCCCATGAATTGTATGGAACATCATACCCTGTTGCAGAAACACTTTCTCCCCATGTTTTAAATATTGTGTTACCTAGAGTTATATTAAAATTGTGATTTTCAGCAATTGTTTTTCTATATTCAATAAATAAATCAAAGGAATAATCATTATCATTAACAGCCTGTTGCGTTACGCTGCTTCTTGTAACATCATAAATCTTTCCACCATAATTTACTTGTTTTCCAAAAATCCTAGATCTGCTATTTGCAGTATTGAAACCCATTCTTCCAGTAAGTGTAAGACCTTCTAGAAGATTATAGTCTAAACCAAAAGTTCCATTTAATTTTTTGAAATTATAGTCATTGAAAGTATTTTCAATTTGTGCTAAAGGATTGATTACCTCTGTCCCATAACCAGTATCGCTAGGAACAAGAGTCAGGCTTCCATTTTCATCATAAGTTGTCAATGTTGGAGCTATATTTAATGCATTAAACAAAACAGAACCAAGAATGCTTTCATTTAATGTTTTTCTATTGAAATATGTATAGATTAGATTAGTATTAAATTTTAATCGATCTGTAATATCTCCGTTTAAACTTATTCTTGCTGTATTTCTCAAAAATCCTGATTTTTTTCCACCAACAATTCCTTCTTGATCAAGGTGCGAACCACTCACAGCATAACTGATTTTTTCAGAACCTCCAGAAATGGTAAGATCGTGATTGATAATTGGCACACTTTTTCCAAAAACTTCATCTTGCCAATCTGTTCCTTGGCCTAGATTTCTAACATTTGGATAAGGTAAAGCTTGGCCTCCATTAGCATAACTTTCATTTAAAAGCATTGCATATTCCGTGGCATTCAATGTTGGAAGTTTCCTCGAAGTTTCTTGAAACCCTGTGTAAACATTGTAAGAAATGGTTGGTTTTGAATTTCTTCTTCCTTTTTTTGTTGTAATTAAGATAACTCCATTTGCACCAATTGTTCCATAAATGGCAGCTTGTGCATCTTTTAAAACAGTTATTGTCTCAATGTCATTTGGGTTAAGAAGTCCTAATTCTCCAACATATCCATCGATTATCGCTGTTGGGGCAGTAGTTCCATTTGTAGCAATACCTCTGATTTGGATGTTAAAACCAGCACCTGGCGAACCCGATTGTGTTGTTACATTAACACCAGCAACAGTTCCTTGCAAAGCTTGCTCGACTTTAATTGGTTTTAAAATTTCTAAGGTTTCTTTTCCAATTGTAGAAACTGATCCAGTAACCTCTCGTTTTCTTTGGCTTCCATAACCAATTACCACGACTTCTTCAAGTGATTTTTGGTCTGTTAAAAGCTTTGCATTAATTGTTTCGCTTCTTGTTACTGTAAATTCAAATGGCATAAATCCTACATATGTAAAGACTAATACTGAACCTGAAGGTGCAGAAATTGTAAAATTTCCATCCAAATCTGCTGTTGTTTGGTTGGTTCCATTTTTGACGGATACGCTTGCACCTGGCAGCACTAACCCTGTCTGAGATTCTGTTACTTTTCCTTTTATTTCATATTCTTGAGAATAACAGAATGACGAAATTAGGATGAAAGCAAAAAGAAAAAAGTTTGACTTCATATTTATTTGGTTTAGGTGATAGAGTAAAATTAGGCGAGTTAAATAAGAATATGATAAAAATAACCACAACAAAAAATATACAATTTAAAAATAACTGTATTATTTTATGTTATTCACATTGGAAGATGGCGTTAACAGTAAATTAAGATACTTTTTACGCAGCGTTAACAAGAAGAAATTTTTTTAAAGAATTGCTAATTACAACGTTGTTGTTGTGGTAATGTATAGGTAATTTTTAGCAATGTTGTGTTGAATTAAATAGAAAGTATATACTCAACAAGCCCTTGTTCGTGAGGTAAATCCATTTTTTTACGCAAACGATATCGTTTTATCTCTACACTTCGCACAGAAATGTTCAATAATGGAGCAATTTCTTTTGAAGAAAGATTTAATCTAAGATATGCACAAAGCCTTAAATCATTAGGCGTTAGAGAGGGATGCAAATTCTTGACTTTTTTAAGAAAATCTTTGTCTGCGTTATTAAAAGCATCCTTGAAGACATTCCAAGTATCTTCTTCGCTTATATTTTTGTTTATTGTGCTGATTACTGATTTGAAATTGGAATTTCCAGCTTCAGAATTGCGCTTTAAATCTTCCTTGATTTCACTCAAAAGTTCATTCTTTTTAATCAAGTTCATCGTTGAAGCAGCAAGTTCTCGATTTTTACTTTCAAAGTCCTGTTCTAATTGCTCATTTTTGATTTTCATCAATTCTTGTTTTGTTTCCAATTCTTTGAATTCTAAAAGGCGGTTATTTTCCTCAATTAACTTCTCTTTTTGGCGGCGGTAATAATTTTCATAAGCTCGGTTTACAAAATAAGCGATAACCACAAACAAGATAATATAAATAAAAACAGCAATATTTGTTCGATACCAAGGCTTTAAAATTGAAAAAGAATAGTCGAGCGTATTTTCTGAAAACATATTTCCCACTTTTGCCCTTACTTTAAAAACATAATCTCCAGGAGGCAAATTTTTGAAATTAATTGTAGGTTTCAGGCTCCATTCGCTCCATTCGTCTTGAAAACCTTCCAGTAAAAACTGATATTCGGCATTTATATATTTATTGAATTCAGGGACCGTATAAGAGAATGTAATATTATTTTCGGCAAATTTAAAGTCAGAGGGTTCTTTGATAGATGCATATCTCACATTTTCGTTCGACTTATTTACCGTGATACTCGACATAGAAATTTTATAGCTGTTAAAAGCCATCTCATCGATATTTATAGTATAATATCCATCGGTAGTTCCAATAAGATATAAGGAATTTGAAAGCTGTGTAATATTTTCATAACCCAACATAGAATTTGTTAGCGTGGAAGGAATCGGAACAATATTGTGTTTCAGCTGGCTGCTTAATTTTCCGAAAGAGAAATAATTGATGTAATTTTTGGTAAAAAACCAAAGTCGATTTGAATTGTCAACCGTTAATTTTCCAGAGGTGTAACTGTCCTTTTCAAAAACGTCGCTCAAGGCAATATCTTTTTCAAACTTTTTTGTTTTTGAATTAAGCTTGAAAATTCCTTCCTTATAGGAATAGTAAATTTCATTATTGAATTTTGTCAAGCTTGAATTTTTGCCTTTTTTCGGATTTTTATAGGTTTCAAAATGGCTTGTGCCTTTCAAATCTTTATCCAATTGAAATCTGAAAACGCCTTTGTATTCATGGCTGACATATATTTCTAAAGAATTCGTAATCTCAAAATATTTTGAAGAATAGTCAAATCCGGAGATTTTATTTCTAAAATTCCAAGCACCATTTTTATTTTCTAAAACTGAAATTCCATAATAGTTCCCTTGCAATAAAAGATTTTCTTTTCCAGGAACAGACTCAAATTTCCAAGTTCCAGAAGCTGTAAACAAGTGATTCGCAGTATCATTTTTTATTATAAATGAGCCAGAATCATGACCGCAAAAAAGTGTTCCCTTATATGCAAATAAAGTCCAGACTTGGCCTTTGGTGTTTTTTATAAATTTAAAATCCTCATCACTTCCATATTTTTTATAAAATAAGCCTTGATTGGTACCTATATATAAATTTCCTTCATAAGCTATTGAAGTATAAACAGTTCCGAGAATTCCAGTGTCATCAGAATAAGATCGAACCGCCGATTTTAAATTAATGCAATTGATTCCATTGTCTAAACCAACCCATATGTTTTTATCTAAATCTTCAAATATAGAAAGTGCAGTATTATTGCTAAGCCCTTTATTTTGAGTGATATGATAAACTGTTTTTCCTTCTTTTGAAAGGATAAAAATTCCATTTGAAACTGTTCCTAAGGCAAAACTTCCATCAGAAAGCATTTGACTGCTATAAATACTGCTTCCTGACAATTCAGAATTTGCTTCTATATTCCATTTTGAAATTGTGGAATTTGTCAGTGTAAAAAAGCCATTGAATTGAGTTTGAAGTAATAAACTTTCGCCGTCTTTTGAAAATACATTGACAATTTTGTTGTTCAAAATCATCGGATCATTTGAAATCAGCTTTCCAATTCCATTTTCAATCTCAAAAAGACCTTCGCCATAAGTTTGGAAATAAATAGAATTATTGGCTTTAAAAGCTCGATTTATACTGCTTTTTGGAGTTATAATTTTAAAGGAATTTGTTCTCGTATCGTATAAAAAAATCTGATTTAAAGATTGAAAAACTACCCATTGGTCAAAATCAATGATATTCCAAATTTGCTCATCATCCAGAATTTTATTTTTGATCAGTTTGCTTAGTGAAACATATTTTAAGATTCCGTTGTCTTGGCGTTTCCAATAGCCAAATTCCATGTAGCAACCAGTGTAAATTCTTTTATTTATATATTTTACAGATCTTATAATCGTTTCATTCGGTGAAGGATAAAGCATCCATTTGGCACCATTATATTCTAAAAGACCTTCATTGTTGGCAAAATAAACATGCTGGTCGTCATCTTGAGTAATCATCCAATTTTGGTTTCCGGCGCCATAACTCTGCGAAGAAAATTTTAAAATAGGAGGAAGCTCTTGAGAAAATCCCAAAGCGCAAATAATCAGGAGAATTAAGGTCAGTTTTTTAGCCACGGTGGTGATTTAGGAAGTACGAATATACGATTTGAAAGCAAAAGTTTTCATTTTCTATTTTCAAATTTTTTGAAGCGCCGTTTACATCCTAAAAAGAAAAACCCGCCAAGACTAAACTGGCGGGTTTTTAAAATATTTTTTAGAATCTTAAACTATTTCAGCGCTTAATCCAGCTTCTAAAAGGCTGGAACATTGTGGTTTCAGTTCATCCAAAACGCCAGTTTTAACCGTGCATTTCCCTTTATAATGGATGATAATCGAACATTGTTCAGCTTGTTCAGCAGTGTGTTTGCAAACGCGAATCAAGGTTTCAATAACATGGTCAAAAGTGTTTACATCATCATTATAAACTATAATTTCATTATTTAAACCAACTTGTTCTTCTACTAAAACTTCTTCTAATATTTGTTCTTTTGTACTCATAATCAAAAGTTTAATCTAATTTACATATTTCAAGGCAACCCAATTGTTTCTTTGGTGCTTTTTAACGTAGGTCAATCCTTTTTCAGTGCAAGAAGCATCGATTACAGGAATATCTTCTTCATAAAAACCGCTCAAAAACAACGTCCCGTTTTCATTTAAACAATCTACATATTGCTGCATGTCATTTAGCAAAATATTTCGATTGATGTTGGCAATAATCGTATCGTATTTTTTTCCTTCCAACAAAGTAGCGTCGCCTTCATAAACGGAAATATGCTTGCAATTATTACGCTCTGCATTTTCGATAGAATTTAAATAACACCAATTGTCAATATCAATAGCGTCAATCGGATGCGCACCTTTCATTTCGGCTAAAATTGCTAAAATTGCAGTACCGCAACCCATATCTAAAGTCTTTTTTTCTTCGAAATCATTCTCTAAAATGTGCTGAATCATCATGTGAGTTGTCTCATGATGGCCTGTTCCAAAAGACATTTTTGGCTCAATCACAATGTCATATTGTGCCTCTGTTTTTTCATGAAAAGGAGCGCGAACATGGCAGATTCCGTCGACGTCGATGGCTTCAAAATTCTTTTCCCATTCTTCATTCCAGTTGACTTGCTCTATTTCTTCAATGTTGTAGCTCACTGTGAATTCAGGGGAATTTAAGATAAAAATATCTTCTAGAACATCTTCGCTCCAAAGTGATTTTTGGATATAAGCAGAAACGCCAGTCTCAGTTTCTATGAAGCTTTCAAAAGGTTTTTCGCCTAATTCAGCTACTAAAATTTCTGAACCCAATTCTTTTGGTTCTACTTTAAAATGATATCCCAGATAGGTAATTGCCATAACATTAATTTTTTGCAAAGGTAATATTATCATAACATTCCATAGGTAAAATTAATATTAAGTTTGCATCAACTTAACACAACTAAATTATGAAGAAACTGTTATCAGCAGCTTTTATTTTCGCGGTTAGCGTTTTACAAGCTCAAGATATTAAAGTTACTACAAAAGATAATGACTTAAAATTGTCTGCATTGCCTTATTACAGCTATGGAAAAGGACTCGGACTGACTTCACCTGACAGTTTATTTCAATTGAATATTCGTTTTAGGATGCAAAATCGCGTAACTTATATTGAAAATGAAGGCGAAGAAACTTCTTATGACGGCCAAATCCGAAGATTAAGATTGCGTTTTGATGGCTATGTCGGCAATCCTAAGTTTTTATATGCCATTCAATTGTCTTTTGCTCCAGGTGATGTGGGCGAGATTGAGGAAGGTGAAAATATCAATATTATTCGTGATGCGATTGTGTTTTATCGACCAAATAAGAATTGGAATTTTGGGTTTGGGCAAACAAAACTTCCTGGGAATAGACAGCGAGTGAACTCTTCTGGAGGTTTGCAGTTGACTGACAGAACTATAAATAATGCAAAATTTACCATTGATCGTGATTTTGGATTTCAAGCGCACTATTTACATGAAGACTTGCAGAAATTTTCATATACCATAAAGACAGCGGTTTCAACAGGAGAGGGAAGAAACTGGACTAAAAGCAATGATAACGGCGTGGCATTGACAGCCAAAGGTGAACTTTATCCGTTTGGTTCTTTTAAGAAGGATGGAACCAACTTTGAAGGAGATATTGCCAGAGAGACTACTGCAAAATTAATGCTTTCAGGGGCTTTTCAACAGAATAATCATGCCAGAAGAACGCAAGGACAGCTGGGTGATGACCTTTTTGAACAGCGAACCATGAAATCTGTTTTGTTAGATGCTATGCTGAAATATAATGGATGGGCGTTTATGTCAAGTTATATGTCAAGGACGGCAAAAGATCCGGTGACGGTGAATATTGAGGATGCTAGTGAGACCAATTATGTTTTTACGGGAAGCGGTTTTGATTATCAGGCCAGTTATATTTTTCCTACCAATTATGAAATCATAGGAAGGTTTTCTACACAGAAGGTACACCGTGATATTAGACAATTTGCACCCCACACTAAGGAGTATAGCATTGGGGTAACGAAATATATATGGGAGCATGCCTTTAAATTGCAGGGTGAAATTACGCTTGACGATTTAAATTATTCTGATGGCACTTCGAAACAGAATTGGTATTTGAGGTTACAGCTTGAAATAGGCATTTAATACGTTGCGAAGGCGCATGGATGCTCATACAAAGGCGCGGAGTTTTCTTCCAAAGGTGCGGGATTTTCTTTTAAAGGTGCGGGATGTTTCACTGTGACCGCGGGACTTATTTCTTTAATAGCGGGAAGTGCTTTTTTGATTGCGGGACGAATTTTTGTAGGCGCGGGGACTGCTTCTATAACTGCGGAACAAGTTTTTGCCCTAGCGGAAAAGGCTTTTAAGGATGCGGGTAAGACTTTTAAAGGTGCGAGGAAAACTTCAAAAGGCGCGGGGAGATTTTCAAAAGGCGCGGTACCGATTTCTATTGATTCGGAAGTAGTTTCTTATTGTGCTTTTGTTCTTTTTTGAGGGTAGGGGTTCTTAGAGAATTGGTTGTGTTTCTTTTAAAATTCTTTCTGCTTGCTTGAGATGCCTTTCATTGTGATAGATAACGACCCTCAACGTGTCGCCGAGTTTTAGCTTTATCCATTTTGAGATGCTGATGCTGGTTTTTATCTTGCTTAGGCTTGCGGTTCTTGCTTCTTTTAAAAGGGAGAGCATTTTGTGCTGCTGGCTTATGAAATTTTCTATGACTTGCTTGTCTAGATTTTGATTTATAGGATCGGTTTTTTTGAAGGTTTTCATTTTGCTTCCTTTTTCTTTTGGCCAGAGGCTCTCGGCAAAATAATTTCCTAAGAAACCGCTTTTGAATAGTTCTTTGCTTGGATGATTTTTGTTGTTTCTTAAACGAGTTTCAATTTCTGGAAGGTAAAAATTTCCATATAAATTGAGATGTTCTAAGCATTCTAAGGTATTCCAGCTTTGGGGATTTGCTTTTAGGCTTAATTCCTGTTTGGATTTATTATTTAGAAATACGGCATATTCCAAATGCTTTTGGGTTAAAGCTTCGAGGTCTGAAATTAATTGCTGTGCTTTAATCTTCATGTTTTTTTTAGGCAAATTTCTAGAAAATTATTATCCTAATCATTGATTTAAATCAAGGTTTTTTAACCGCGACAAAGTTTCGGGAGTCATCCTGAGGTAATTTGCAATGTGCTTGTTTGGAATTTCTTGAAATAAATGGGGACTTCTCTTCAAGACTCTTTCGTATCTTATTTTTGGAGCGCTTACCAGTAAATCTTTCTCCCTTTCGACTTGCTGCAATACTAAATCTTGCAAGATGGCGGCCCATACTTTTAGGTTTTCCTCCATATTAAAAAATGCTAAAAAAGATTTTTTTGGAATGATTTTGACCGTAGTTTTTTTGATTGCCTGAATGTAAAATTCAGAAGGATTTCCGGAAAGGAAGGAGTCAAGGGAGACGATAATGTTGTTTTTATAGCCAAAACGGATGATGCGCTCTTCGTTTTCATCCATGATAAATATCCTCAGACTGCCTTTTTCTATAAAATAAATATCAGTGTCAACAGAACCGGAAGTCTTTAAAAATCCGTTTCGAGGGATGGTTACAGTTTTTTCGAACAGGTCGTTCTTGCTTAAAATTTCTATGATTTCAGGTGCTTTCATCTGGTGGTTTTTGCAATTTTCAAATTTAAGAATATTGCAAAAAAAATCCCGCCAGAACGACGGGATTAATTTCTCAATTGATTAAAAAATTAAAGAACATGAAAGTATCAATTGAGATTTACAACTACTTAACAACTAATTTTTTAGTGATTCCTTCAGAAGTTTTTACAAGATAAATTCCTGTTGCAAAAGAGGCAGTGTCGATTGTCAAGGCTTGTTCTGCCTTGTGGATTAATTTTCCAGAATAATCGAATACTTCGATGTCGGCCACCCTGTTGAAATACACGATTCCGTTTTCAGCAGGATTAGGGAACAGCACAAAAGACTTAGGCTTAGCTTCATATTCTGGAGCAGAAAGATTTTCTGTCATCACTTGGAATATGGTCAAAGTGCCGCTGATTTCGTTTGCCACGATGATATAATCTTTGTTGTCAGGACTGTTTGCAGCGCTGATGTAAGTGATTCCTTCAGGGCCGTGGTCGCCTGAATAGGCTGTATCGCGTCTGTTATTTTTATAATCTACAAATTTCACACTATTTGGATTTGTAATGTCATATACCATCACGCCACCGACTCTTTCTAAGCTGACGAAGGCGAATGTTTTTTCAGCAATTGTAGCCACAGTCACACCTTCAGGTTCTGGACCTTTGGCACGGCTTCTTACTTTTGAACCGTTTGCTTCGTGGTCAGCATTGAACAATGGGCTTATCGACGGAGTCAAAGCAGTGTACATTTCAAAGTCGTCGCCGCTGTCGTAAACGATTTGCTTTGTATCTGTGTTGAAGATAGAAAACGAACGGCCTCCGAGCGCATAAATTTGTTCCATTTGGGCATCAGCATCTGTGTTTCCTGAGAAAGCAGAAGCTCTGAATCTTCCTGCGTTGTACGTTTCTTTCAACATAGACGCCTGAGGATAATTAACCGCGTCGAGCATATAATCATTAGCTCCAACGACGATTCTTTCTACAAAACCAGTGTATTCTTTTTCGTCACCTTCGTTTGCAGTCACGATATAATTTGAACCTGAAACAGTATAATTTGCGATTCCGTCAGGCTGATAGAATGATTTTATAGGCCAGTTGGCGATTAATATTTCACCGTTGTTATCAGAAATATCGGCACCGTTTCCGACCAAGCTCATGTCTTTTGTTCCAAGCGCCCAAATCGAAGTGTAAGTGTTGTTTGCCAAATTGATTTCAGCAATCGCATTGTTTTCTTGCAGGGCAACCCAAGCTTTTTGAGAATCAGCGCTTATTGTGATGTATTCTGGTTCAAAATCTTGCGACAAAGTGCTTGATGCTTTTAATTTTCTGACACCGCTTGCGATAAGCGCCGCTTCTTGAGAATTAAACTGTGTAAACAACATGGTAGTCACGTTTGCCTGCGTCAAGTTTGCAATTGTTCCGGGGATATTGATAACGCTTACTGAACCTTCTGGATCAACAGTGTAATCTGCGTTTGGCTGGCCTTCATTGGCAGTCAAAACTTTTGTTCCGTCAGGAGAAAAAGTGATCATGTCAGGCAGTGCGCCAACGGTTACCTGTTTTTGGAAAACACCATCAGTATTGAAAAATACTACTGAACCGTTTAAGGCTTCGTTTGCGTTTGGGGAAGCTACAGCTACGATTCCGTTTTTCACGGCAACGCTTGTCACGCCACCGTAAGGATTCATGTCAATAGAGCTTATAGTCACCGGCAATTCAGGATTTGAGAAATTAATGATGTCTAGGAAACCTGCTACAGCGCTGGTTGTAAACAGTCTTTGCGTTGCAGGATCATGAACTACAATTTCGCAAGTGCTTGCGTTGTTTCCTGACGGATCAAAACTTCTTACATAATGCAATGTGATGTCTTCACTTGGAACAGGCGCCAACCTGTCGTTATCCTTGATGTAAATTGTGGCTTGTGATTTTCCGGTGATTGAATAATTTACTGGATTTTCTAGGCTCAATACAAAATATTCAGCGTGCTGTTCAGGTAAATTATCATCGATAATTGGAATCTGGATGGTGTAAGCCAAAGGACTTCCTGCAGTGAAATTCAAAGTTTGCGTTGCCAGTGTAAAATCATTGGCATCAGCTGTGCTGAAAGGCGCACCTTTTACTACTAAATCTACCGAACCTGTTGTGGCTGTTGCCAGGTTGATCGTGAAATTCAAAGTACCTGCATTTTCATTTGCCGTAATAAAAGTTGAAGCCAGGGACAAAGCCGCATTGAAACTGAAGCTGTAAGTGTAAGGGCAAGCCATAGCTTGATTGGCAGCATCTTGAACGTTGCTGATGACCAAAGCATAATTTGTTGCCGTAGCAAAAGGAGAAGAGAAAGTCAAGGTTGCAATGTTGTTTGCTACTGCAACAGATGCCAAATTGGCTACACCTGTATAATTTGCTGTGTTTGAAGCTGAAGCAACATTTAAATTTGAATTAAAGGTAATTTTAATCGTAGTATTGTTTAAAACAACTGCGCTTTGAACTTGCAATGCGCTAGGGAAATTCCAAGTAGGCCAAGCTTGCGGAGGCGTTGCACCGGCAATTCCGGTCCAGTTTGCAGGATTTAAAATTGAAGCTTTTAGTGCTGCGGGAGTTCCTGCTTGAGTACCGCTATAAAAAGCGTTTACTGTGTTTCCGGCGTTATTTCCTGGGGAAGTTGCGGTGTTTAAAGAAGTTGTTCCGTCGGCCAAACCAGCAGGAATCATTGACAAGCTTCCTGAGCAGGTTGTGTTTGTTGCAATCCATCCATTTGAAGTCAGGGCCGTAATGTAATTTGGAGCGTCAGCTGTTCCTGCATATACAATTACTTGGTCTCCGTCAGAACTTAATCCAAAATTAGAACCTGTAACAATTCCTTTGCTAGCCAACAATGCTGACGTTTTGATTGTGATTACTGAACCAGCAGGAATGCATTCGTTTGCGCCGACAGTCCAAATAATTCCGTTAGGACATTGCGGCTGTGCATTTGAAGTATATTTTGAATCGGTAAAAGTCAAGAAAGTTCCCGGAACAATATTTACAAAAGTGACGAATGCAATTTCATCATCGGTTGAAGATGCGTTCATTCTGTAAGCTACGAATGCCAAATCTCCGGCTTGGAATTGCGTTTGTACCGCAATGGTTGTGAAAGTTGAAGAAGTGGCAGCTGTAATGGCGTTATCACTAGCATCTTCAAGCGTATTTGGAAGCAATCGAACAAAATAAGCTTGATTGTTTGCCAAGTTGGAAGCAGGGTTTATTGTAATGACGTTTCCAGAAATTGTGGCGTCGAAAGGAACAGCGGCGCCAGTTCCATTGTCTAGGCGAAGTTCTACTAGAGCATCTACATTGGCATTTGTAACGGCATCATTGTTAACCAAACGAACCGCTTCATTGAAAGCAATTGTGATATCAGATGCAACGGCAATGTTTGTGCTTGCATTTGCAGGTGCATAAGTAACCGTTGGAGCGGCAGTATCACCACCGCCAAGCGTGGTTCCGTCCATTGTGAAATTGTCGAAACGGTTGTTGCCGCCTGTTCCGCCTGCGCCTTGTTCAAAAGTAACTTTCAATTTGAAGTTGGCATTGTTGTCGGCTCCAGAAATTGCAGAAAAATCTAGCGTCGCTAATTCGGGATCAGCACTATTTGCAGTAATTGTTGTAAAATTAGTAAAATTAGTTCCGTTTAAAGAATAAGCCCAAACCTGGTTTCCGGCACCTTGCGTAGAACGTCGCGTTGCAAATTTGACGATTACGTTTTCATATCCATTAGTTGGCAAAATAAACTCTAAAGTACCGCCAATTGGATTGTCGAAACGCAAATGGGTCCCGGCAGGATTTGAATTTCTTGCGTTTAAGTTGGATACATCGAAGTTTTGGCCTGTTCCTTCGGCATAATTGATGGCGCTTGTTCCGCCGGCAATTACATTGATTGAAGCGCCAGCATAAGTTGCGGTTGGAGTTGTAATTGTTGTTGCAGATGCAGCATTGTTGAAATTCCAATAATGCATCAGGGTCTGCCCTGAAGAAAATTGCGAGCAAAGAAAGAGTGCTGTAAGAAAAAGCATTCTTTTTAAGTAGTTGTTTGACATAGTAGTTGAGGTTGATTTATTAACCGCAAAAGTCAAGCAGTACTATTATTTAAAGATTAATGGAAAATAAAACAAAGATTAAATTAAGGAGGTTTGATGTTTTGGGAAGGTTAAGGGGTAATATTGGCTTAATATTTAGGAAATAAAAAAAGCCTGGAAGTTGAGTTCTAGGCTTTTTTATGAAAAGTATATTTTGATTTAGATTTCGGCAACGATAGCAGCAAAGTCAACTGCTTTTAATGCGGCACCGCCGATTAAGCCACCGTCAACATCTGGTTTTCCAAAAATTTCTTTGGCATTTTCTGGCTTAACACTTCCTCCGTAAAGAATTGATACGTTTTCAGCTACTTCAGCTCCAAATTTTGCAGCGATTGTTTCTCTGATAAATTTGTGCATTTCTTGTGCTTGTTCTGGCGAAGCTGTTTCTCCGGTTCCGATTGCCCAAACCGGCTCGTAAGCCAAGATGATGTTTTCCCAATCTTTCGCTTCTAAGTGGAATAAAGCGTCTTTTAATTGGTTTTCTACCAGATTGAAATGCTGTTCTGACTGTCTGTCTTTTAATTCTTCACCAAAACAGAAAATGATTTCTAATTCATGTTTTAGAGCCGTGTTTACTTTTTCAGCTAAAAGTGCGTCTGTTTCATGGAAGTAAGCTCTTCTTTCAGAATGCCCTAGAATCACAATGTTTACACCGATGCTTTTCAACATGTCAGCAGAAATTTCTCCTGTGAAAGCGCCAGCTTCTGACTGGTGCATGTTTTGTGCCGCAACGCCGATGTTTGTAAACTGCAAATGCTCTACTGCCGAAGATAGATTTACAAAAGTTGGTGCAACGATTACACGAGCTTCGACATCGTTTGGCAATTTGTCAATCAAATCGTTTAATAAATCTTCAGTTTCTTCTGCATTTTTATGCATTTTCCAGTTTCCTGCAACAATCTTTGTTCTCATTTAGTTTAATTTTTTTAATGTAGCGTTTATTTTATCAAAGTCGGTTTCAATAGCTCTGTAGATTGCTATTTTACCTTTTTTGTCAATCACAATATATCTTGGAATCCAGTCAAGGTCGATGGCTTTTCCGAATTTTCCTTTCATGCCGTCAGGAGCAAGATAATGTTCTCCGTCAAGTTCATATTTTTCGATTCCGGCTTTCCACTTTTCAGCAGTTTTATCCATAGAAATGTAAATGTAATCTGCTTTTGGATTTTTTTTGTGCATGTCTTTCACTTTTGGCATTGCCTTGATACAATCGCTGCACCATGAAGCCCAAACATCTATGACGATAGTTTTTCCTTTGTGCTTTGCTAAGATTTCTTGGAAAGAAATTTCTTTTCCGTCAAGAGTTGCTAGTTTTTCGGATAAAGCTTCGCTAGTAAATTCGGTTTTTTGAGCTTGAGAGCAAGAGACCGTTGCGAAGATTATTACAAGGGATAAAAGTATTTTTTTCATTTGTAGTGTCTTTTTTGAGATTAGCAAATATAATATTTAGTTTTCAGAAAGGTTTATTAAATTTTATTTAGGAGGGAGTTTTTTGCGCAACCGTTTTCGTTGTTTTAACGCAAAGATTTTTCGCAGAGGTTCGCAAAGATGAATGCGAATTGAAGTATTTTAAGTCTTTGTGAATTTTGTGTATCTCTGAAAAATCTTTGTGAATCTCCGTGGAATAAAAAATTACCCAATTCGAATCTTAGGATCCAAATACGCATAAACCAAATCAACCAAGATGTTAATTACTACGAAAGTTGTGGCGATTACAATTACAGAACCCATGATTACTGGGAGGTCTAAATTGTTTAAGGCTTCTACAATTTCTTTTCCGAGGCCATTCCATCCGAAGATATATTCTACGAAAACGGCACCTGCAAGCATGGAAGCGAACCAGCCTGAAATTGCGGTAACGACAGGATTTAATGAGTTTTTTACGGCATGTTTTCTAATAATTTGGAATTCAGACAAACCTTTTGCCCTTGCCGTTCTGATGTAATCTTGCCCGAAAGTTTCTAGCAAAGAATTTCGCATCAGTTGAATTACAACACCAAGCGGCCGAATTCCCAAAACAATCGCTGGAAGGAGAATATTTTTCCATTGTATATAAGAGCCTTCGCCAAAATCATCGACTTCATAAAGGCTTCCGGTCATGTTCAAACCTGTGTAATTGTGAAGCAGAAATCCGAAGAACCAGGCAAATAAAATGGCACTGAAAAAAGAAGGAATACTCATTCCGAGCGTGCTTAAAAGCGCAATAATTCTGTCAATCCAAGTATCTTTATATAGTGCAGAAATGATTCCGAGGATAATTCCGATGGAAATTGCGATGATGATTGCAAAAAGTGCCAGTAGAAAAGTGTTTGGCAAAGTGTTTCCAATTACGTCAGACACTTTTTTACCGCTTTTTTGGAAGCTTTCACGCAAATAAGGCGATTTTAAAACCACTTTGTTGCTTCCTATTGAAAACAAGGAAATGGCACTGTATTTTCCTTCCGATAGAAAAGTATAATCTTCTGCATTTTTGCTGTGGAAAGAAATGGGAGAGAGGTCATTTAAGTAATAAAAATATTGCGTTGAAATCGGCTTGTCAAAACCATATTTCTTTTTGACAATCGCCAATTGTTCTGAGTTTTCATTTTGGTCGAGCATCATCCTTGCCGGATCGCCAGGCAAGACATTAAATAAAAAGAATATGACCGTGACTACTCCGAAAAGCGTCAGCAGGGCATATCCTATTTTATTTAAAAGGTATTTTATCAAGGTGTGTTTTTATTTTTTTAGCTCTGAATATTTTTTCTTCAGAAGGCTTTGCAGTTCAGAACCGATGAATTTCTTTTCGTTGATTCCGTCCCATTCTTTGATTTTGTTTCCATTCCAAAGATAGATAACTCCAGGCGTATCTTTTCCACTTCCTAAAAGTTTCCAGAAAGGAATAATCTCAATTACTTTATAAGGATAATTTGCTCCGGCAAAAGCGAAAAATTCTGGAATTTTTTCTGCTTCCTCGTTCATGAAAACGATTTCCACTTCTGGAAAGTTTTTGTTTTTAGCTTTCATTTCGGTCAATTCTTTTGCCACGTCACGGCAATGTTCGCAACCAGGAACGAAAAGGGCTAGGATTTTTTTGCCTTTGTCGATGTTTGAAAAGTATTGAGAATAGCCTGATTTTTGAGGAGAAGGTTCGTCTGAAACAGGTTTTTCAGTTTCTGCTTTCACCTCTTCGGGTTTTTCAGTTTTTGGTGTTGCAATAACTAGCGAATCTATAGCTTGCGTATTGAAAGTTTCTATTGTTTCTGCAGGAGTTTCAATTTCTTCTGGAACAATTTCTACTGTTTTTGGCTGTATTGGAGCGGCCATAAAAACCATTAAAATTGAAGCAAAAGTAATGGTTGATAAAACCCAGAAATTGCTTTTTTCATTGGTGATTTTTGGAACTATATAAAGGTAGACCGCTAATAAAATGATTGCGACTACATTTTTGATGATTGCTTCGATCGGCGTCATTGGAAGAAGGCTTCCGAAACAGCCACAGTTTCCTGAATTTCCACCGTTTTGAATCGTGTCGATGGTTAAATGTGTTGTAAAAACTACCAGCATTAAGATTGTTGCCGGAATTACGATTCTTCGCAAATAATTATTTTGCAATAATAAAATTCCAAGGGCGAATTCTATTCCGATTAAGATTCTGGAGAAAAATACGGCAAAATCTTCTGAAAATCCCATCGGATATAATTGCTTTACTTCAAAAGTGGAGATGGCAAAGTAAGGCGACGGGTACATTTTTGCGACAGCAGAAATAAGGAATAGGAAGGAAATGATTATCCTGATTGTCCAAGGGAGGTATTTTTTGATGTTTTCCATATTTTAAGTTTTCTCAAAAATAAGGCTTGTGGGAAATTTAATTTGTTAATGAGTTGTTATTTGGCAAAACCCATCAAAATAAGGGCAAAAACGGAATAGTTCAGCATGTCTTGATAATTGGCGTCAATGCCTTCAGAGACAATTGTTTTGCCTTTGTTGTCTTCGATTTGCTTTACGCGAAGCAATTTCTGAAGAATCAAATCGGTTAAGGAACTGACGCGCATTTCTCGCCAAGCTTCACCATAATCGTGGTTTTTAGCTTCCATCAACGCTTTTGTCAAGGCTACTTTTTCGTCGTATAATTGCGTTGCTCTTTCTACATTTAAATCGGGCTGGTCAACTACGCCAAGTTCTAATTGAATCAAAGCCATGATGGAATAATTTATGATTCCGATGAATTCTCCGGTTTCATCTTCATCTACTTTTCGGACGTCATTTTCTTGCAAGCTTCGGATTCGCTGTGCTTTGATGAAAATTTGGTCGGTTAATGATGGAAGACGTAAAATGCGCCAAGCACTTCCGTAATCGGTCATTTTATTTATGAATAAGGTACGGCAGATGTTGATAACGCTGTCATATTCTTGGGAAGTTCTATTCATTATTGGTGTATATTTGTATGAAATTTTTCCAAAAATAGTGAATAAATTAGTCAAAAGCCAAAAGTCAAAAGCCAAAAGTCAAACACAGAACCAAAAAATGAATTGCAGAGGAAAACTTATCGATTTATCTACTCCCAAAGTAATGGGAATCTTAAATATAACGCCCGATTCTTTTTATGACGGCGGTAAAAATGACAGCGATCAGGTTATCATTGACAAAGTTCAAAAAATGCTTTCTGATGGAGCGACTTTTATTGATATCGGAGCTTATTCGTCAAAACCTAATGCTGTATTTGTTTCGGAAGAAGAAGAATTGCGAAGAATTATTCCGATAATTGAAATGCTGGTTCGAATTTTTCCTGAGATTTTAATTTCTGTGGATACTTTTAGAAGTGAAGTAGCGAAAGCATCGATTGAAGCTGGAGCGGCAATTATCAATGATATTTCTGCGGGAAATTTAGATCATAAGATGCTCGAAACGGTTGCAAAATATAATGTTCCTTATATAATGATGCACATGAAAGGCGATCCGAAAACGATGCAAACCCTGACAAATTATGAAGATATTATAAAGGAAATTCTTTTTTATTTTTCGGAAAAAGTTAGCGAAGCGAGAAGTTTGGGGATCAATGATATTATTATCGATCCGGGTTTTGGCTTTGCGAAGACTTTAGAGCAAAATTTTGAAGTGATGAATAAGCTGGAATTGCTACAAATGCTGGATTTGCCTTTGTTGTCAGGGATTTCTAGGAAGTCGATGATTTATAAAACATTGGGAACTACGCCACAAGAATCTTTGAATGGGACTACTTTTTTAAATACGATTTCTTTGATGAAAGGAGCGAAGATTTTGAGGGTTCATGATGTTAAGGAGGCTGTGGAATGTGTGAAGCTTTATTTAGCGTTAGGGATAAATTTGTAAATAAAAAAGTTGGCCGATAAAGCCAACTTTTTTTATTTAATCAATTCCACCTAAAGATTTGTGGTTTCTTTTTCTCTTGTAATGCGATTGCCTTAAATTTTCGCTTCCAGAAATAATGCTAATGTTTCCATCGATTTCAAGCATTGCTAATTTTACATCTTTAAAAAATTCAACGCCGTGTTCGTGCATGGCTTCGGTTAGTTCTTCGGAAGTTATTCCTAATTTCCCCAACGTTTCAAACTCTAATTTTCCGTTGTGTATTAAGATTTCTGGCTTTTGCTGGAGCAAATTATTCAGTCCTTTAAATCTAAACATCAATTTCTTCAGAATAAAATTCATCAGAAATAACGCGCCTGCAGCAACCAAACCGCCCCAAAGTGACGTATCGCTTCCAACCATTGCATTTTGAACGGAATTGCTTATCAGCAAAATTAAGATGACGTCAGCTGTATTTAATTGTGATAATTCCTTTTTCCCGAAAACTCTCAAGGCGATGACCATAAAAAAATATACAGCGACGCTTCTGAGAATTATGTCGAGATACGGATTCATTATTTCCACTTGAAATTTTTCTCAATTGCCTTGATCATTTCTCCGGCAATGTCTTTGTTTGTTGCGCCTTCAATTCCTTCCAAACCTGGCGAAGAATTTACTTCTAACAAAAGCGGTCCTTTTGAAGAGCGAATAATATCAACTCCGGCAACTTTCAAATTCATTGCTTTTGCTGCCTTAATTGCAATTCTTTTTTCTTCGGAAGTCACTTTTATGATCGAAGCCGTTCCGCCTAAATGGATATTTGCTCTAAATTCTCCAGGCAAAGCTTCTCTTTGAATCGCTGCGACAACTTTTCCGTCGATTACAAAACAGCGGATGTCTTTTCCGTTGGCTTCTTTTATAAATTCTTGAACTAGTATATTGGCGTTTAGGCTTTTGAAAGCATTAATTACTGATTCGGCTGCTTTTTTTGTCTCTGCCAAAACGACACCTTTTCCTTGAGTTCCTTCCAATAATTTTACGATTAACGGAGAACCGCCAACCATTTTAATCAAATCATCGGTGTCTAAAGGTGAATTTGCAAATCCAGTTGTTGGAATATCAACGCCGTGATTCAGTAATAATTGCAACGAATATAGCTTGTCGCGAGATTGCGTAATTGCTGAAGCAGAATTTAAGCAAAAAACTTTCATCGCTTCAAATTGTCTTGTCAAAGCACAACCATAAAAGGTAATACTCGGACGAATTCTTGGTATTACCGCATCAAAATCGCTCAAAATTTTTCCACCGCGATAATGGATTTCAGGTTTTGTCGCGTCTAATTTCATATAACATTCCTTGATGTTCAAAAAATGCATTTCGTGACCGCGAATTTCTCCGGCTTCCATGATTCTTCGGTTGGAATAGAGCTCGGGATTACTTGCTAAAACGGCTATTTTTAATCCGTCTTTTGATTTTTCAGAATTTGGATATAATGATTTTAATTCTTCAGTAGTTGGTTGTCCCAAAAGATATTTTTGTTCTGGATCTACCAAAACGCGTCCGCTCATTGCTTCACGACCCAAAAGCATCCTGAAACCCATCGAATCTCGATTGGTCAACGTCATTTCGATTGCCCAATTTTCTTCACCAAAAACTAACGAAGTTGAGATAACATAACGCTGTTCGCGGAAACCGCTCGAACTTTTTACGATTCGTTTGTCAACCAAACGGGCTTCGCAGTGGATGATTGTTTTCGAATTATTTTGAATGGGATTGATGTCAAACTTCACCCAATTTTCGCCTTCTTTGACAAAGGGAGAAATGTTAACTGCGTGAAGGGCAGAAGTTTTTGCGCCAGAATCAACACGGGCTTTGATGGTTGGAATTCCTAGTTCTGGAAACGAGCACCATTCTTCACTTCCAAGGATAACTTTGTTTGCGGACATATAATTATTGATTGTAACAATTAACTAATGTACTACTTATTTTAGAATCAAAAATTAATTTTATGTAATTATTAAGGTAAGTTTTGAACTAAAAAAAACCGCAGATTTAAAGATTCTTTCGGATAAATTTTATCGTCAAAATCAGTAAATCTGCGGTCAGTATTTATAGAGAAATTAATTAATTGGCAGGCTTCTCTGCTTTTTTTACATCAACTGTAAGTTCTTGCGCAGTTTCATCTAAATCCATATAAATTAAATCGCCTGACATGATTTTTGAAGTGATAATTTCTTCAGCAAGAGCGTCTTCCACATATTTTTGGATGGCTCTTTTTAAAGGTCTCGCTCCGAATTGCTTGTCAAAACCTTTGTCGGCAATAAATGCTTTGGCTTTGGCAGACAAATCTAAATTATATCCTAATTCAGAAACTCTAGCGTATAATTTTTTCAATTCAATTTCAATAATCAAATCGATATGTTCTTTTTCTAAAGCGTTGAAAACAATCACGTCATCGATTCTGTTCAAGAATTCTGGTGCAAAAGCTTTTTTCAGAGCGTTTTCGATAATACTTTTAGAATTATCATCTGTTTGAGAGATTTTTGCAGCCGTTCCGAAACCAACACCTTGACCGAAATCCTTTAATTGACGCGCTCCAACGTTAGAAGTCATAATAATAATCGTGTTTTTAAAATCGATTTTACGACCTAAACTGTCTGTCAAAAATCCATCATCTAGAACTTGCAACATCATATTGAAAACATCTGGATGCGCTTTTTCAATCTCGTCAAGAAGCACGACACAATAGGGTTTTCTACGAACTTTTTCAGTCAATTGACCGCCTTCTTCGTATCCAACATATCCTGGAGGCGCTCCAACTAATCTTGAAATCGCAAATTTCTCCATATATTCACTCATATCGATACGAACCAAAGCATCTTCAGAATCGAATAATTCTTTTGCCAAAACTTTTGCCAGTTGCGTTTTACCGACACCAGTTTGACCTAAGAAAATAAACGAACCAATTGGACGATTTGGATCTTTCAATCCGGCACGATTTCTTTGGATAGAACGAGCGATTTTTAATACAGCTTCTTTTTGCCCAATAACTTTATTTTCAATAAGTTCTGGAAGTTTAGCTAATTTATTACTTTCCGTCTGAGCGATTCTATTTACAGGAATTCCTGACATCATCGAAACCACGTCAGCAACATTGTCTTCGGTTACCTGAATTCTGTTGTTTTTAGAATCTTCTTCCCATTGTTCTTGTGCAATTGCCAAGTCTTTTTCGATGCGTTTTTCATCATCACGAAGTTTGGCTGCTTCCTCATATTTCTGCTTTTTGACAACAGTATTTTTAAGTTCTCGAACTTCTTCCAATTGACGTTCTAAATCCAAAATTTGTTTTGGAACATCAATGTTTGTGATGTGAACACGAGAACCGGCTTCGTCTAAAGCATCAATCGCTTTGTCTGGAAGAAAACGCTCTGACATATATCTGTCAGTCAATTTAACGCAAGCTTCAATAGCTTCGTCAGTGTAAATTACGTTATGGTGGTCTTCATATTTATTTTTGATGTTGTTCAAAATAGTAATCGTTTCTTCAACAGAAGTTGGTTCCACAATCACTTTTTGGAAACGTCTTTCTAAAGCGCCGTCTTTCTCAATATATTGTCTGTATTCATCAAGAGTCGTCGCACCAATACATTGGATTTCACCTCTTGCCAAAGCAGGTTTGAACATATTTGAAGCGTCAAGCGAACCAGTTGCTCCGCCAGCGCCAACAATGGTATGAATTTCATCAATGAAAAGAATAATATCGTCATTCTTTTCTAATTCGTTCATTACGGCTTTCATACGTTCTTCAAACTGTCCACGGTATTTTGTTCCGGCAACTAAGCTTGCCAAATCAAGTGTTACCACACGTTTGTTGAACAATATACGAGAAACTTTCTTTTGGATAATTCGCAAAGCAAGACCTTCCGCGATAGCAGATTTTCCAACTCCAGGTTCTCCAATTAAAAGCGGATTGTTCTTTTTTCTACGGCTTAAAATCTGTGAAACACGCTCGATTTCTTTCTCACGTCCAACTACAGGATCTAGTTTTCCTTCTTCAGCCATTTCGGTCAAATCTCTACCAAAATTATCAAGAACCGGAGTTTTTGATTTCTTGTTCGATTTGTTTGCCGGCGTATTGAAAGCACCTTCTTTTAAACTGTCATCTTGTCCTGAATCGTCATTATACGACTCATTTTTTGGCAAGTCATTCAAAAATTCTTCTTCGCTGTTTGGTGTCATATTTAAGTATTGTTCTTTAGCCACGTCATAATCGATTTTCATCTTATTCAGCAACTTGGTTGTGGGATCGTTTTCGTTTCTCAAAATGCACAATAAAAGGTGTGCTGTACTGATTGAAGGACTTTGAAAAACTTTAGCTTCCAGATATGTCGTCTTCAGCGCTCTTTCCGCTTGACGGGTTAAATGAAGGTTTTTCTTTTCATTGCTGACTTCAACGTTAGGATTTGCTGGGCTTAATATTTCGACTTTTCGGCGCAAATGCTCTAAATCTATTGATAAATTGTTCAGTATATTTATTGCTTTACCGTTTCCATCTCTTAAAATCCCCAACATTAGATGTTCTGTTCCAATAAAGTCGTGGCCCAAACGCAAAGCCTCTTCTTTACTGTAAGTGATTACATCTTTTACTCTTGGTGAAAAATTATCATCCATAATATATAATATTGGTAATGTAAATTTAATGATTATGTTCAGTATTTGCAAAAATCATACCTTGACAGAAGTACTGACAGCTAAGTGACAAAAAAATAATCAGAAATAAAAATTAAATGGAAATATATTTATTAACTGAAAGGTAGTAGAAATCTGTTGATAAATCCCTGAAAATTGTGTTAAAAAATTCGCTCTAAAACTTCGGAAATGCGTATATTGGCACGTTTTGAAACGAATATAATTTTTTAATATAAATACTTATGTCTGAAGGAGAAAAGTTAATTCCTATTAACATTGAAGACGAGATGAAATCATCTTACATCGATTATTCGATGTCGGTTATTGTATCAAGAGCGCTTCCTGATGTTAGAGATGGTTTGAAACCCGTACATAGAAGAGTACTTTATGGTATGTATGAATTAGGAGTTTTTTCTAATAGAGCACACAAAAAATCTGCGAGAATTGTTGGAGAGGTTCTAGGTAAATATCACCCACACGGCGATACGTCAGTTTATGACGCGATGGTTCGTATGGCACAAGAATGGAGTTTGCGTTATCTTTTAGTGGATGGTCAAGGTAACTTTGGATCTGTAGATGGCGATAGTCCGGCAGCAATGCGTTACACGGAAGCTAGAATGCGCAAGATTTCTGAAGAAATTATGGCAGATTTGGACAAAGAGACAGTTGATTTTCAGCTGAACTTTGACGATACTTTAGAAGAGCCTAAAGTAATGCCGACAAAAGTTCCTGTTTTATTAGTAAATGGTGCTTCTGGAATTGCAGTTGGTATGGCAACGAATATGGCGCCTCACAACTTGACAGAAGTTATCGACGGAACGCTTGCTTATATCGACAACGAAGATATTGAAATTGACGAATTGATGAATCATATCAAAGCTCCGGATTTTCCAACTGGAGGTATAATTTATGGATATGATGGCGTTCGTGAAGCGTTTAAAACCGGAAGAGGAAGAATCGTTATGCGTGCAAAAGTTGGCTTCGAGGAAGTGGACGGAAGAGAATGTATTATCGTGACTGAAATTCCATACCAAGTCAATAAAGCTGACATGATCAAGAAAACAGCTGATTTGGTAAATGAAAAGAAAATCGACGGTATTTCAAACATTCGCGACGAATCGGATAGAAACGGTATGCGTATCGTGTATATCTTGAGACGTGATGCGGTTCCAAACGTAGTTTTGAATACCTTATATAAGTTTACGCAGTTGCAATCTTCTTTCAGCGTGAACAATATTGCTTTGGTGAAAGGAAGACCGCAAATGCTGAATCTAAAAGAATTGATTCATTATTTCGTAGAACACCGTCACGAAGTTGTGGTTCGTAGAGCCCAATATGAATTGCGCAAAGCGGAAGAAAGAGCACACATTTTAGAAGGTTTGATTATTGCTTCAGATAATATCGATGAAGTGATTCAATTGATTCGTTCTTCAAGCAATGCTGATCAGGCTAGAGAGAAATTGATCGAAAGATTCAAGCTTTCTGAGATTCAGGCAAAAGCAATTGTTGAAATGCGTTTGAGACAATTAACTGGTCTTGAACAAGATAAATTGCGTGCTGAATACGAAGAAATTATGAAAACAATCAACTATTTGAGAGAATTGCTTGCAAGCAAGGAAATGAGAATGGATTTGATCAAAGAAGAATTAAACGAAATCAAAGAGAAGTATGGCGATGCGCGTCGTTCTCAAATTGAATATGCTGGCGGTGACGTGAGTATTGAAGATTTGATTGCCGATGAAAATGTAGTAATCACGATTTCTCACGCTGGTTATATCAAAAGAACCAATCTTTCTGAATACAAAACTCAGAATAGAGGAGGAGTTGGCCAAAAAAGTGCTGGAACAAGAGATCAAGATTTCTTAGAGCATCTTTTTGTGGCAACGAACCACCAATATATGATGTTCTTTACTCAGAAAGGAAAATGTTTCTGGATGCGTGTTTATGAAATTCCGGAAGGTTCAAAAACATCAAAAGGTAGAGCGATCCAAAACTTGATCAATATTGAAAACGATGATAAAGTGAAAGCTTTTATTTGCACTCAAGACTTGAAAAACCAAGATTACATCAATTCTCATTATGTAATTATGGCTACAAAACAAGGTCAGGTGAAGAAAACTTTATTAGAACAATATTCTCGTCCAAGAGTAAACGGAATCGCCGCTATTACTATCAAGGAAGACGATGAATTGTTAGAAGCAAAATTGACCAACGGTGAAAGCCAAATCCTGATTGCTGTAAAATCTGGAAAATTAGTTCGTTTCGAAGAAGGAAAAACACGTCCGATGGGAAGAAGCGCTTCTGGAGTTCGTGGAATTACGTTGAGAGATGACAAAGATGAAGTTGTTGGGATGGTTTCTGTAAATGATATGGAAAGCGAAATCTTGGTTGTTTCTGAAAAAGGATACGGAAAACGTTCTTCTCTTGATGATTACAGAATTACAAATAGAGGTGGAAAAGGTGTAAAAACATTGAGTATCACTGAAAAAACTGGAGATTTGATTTCTATCAACAGCGTTACTGATGCTGATGATTTAATGATTATCAACAAATCTGGATTGACAATTAGAATGGAAGTTTCTGACTTGAGAGTTATGGGAAGAGCAACGCAAGGAGTTCGTCTTATTAACATCAAAGGAAACGATTCAATTGCTGCAGTTACAAAAGTAATCCGTGAGGAAGCGGTTATCGAAGAAACTTTAGACGGAGAAGAAGTTCTAAACGTAGAAGCAATTTCAAATCCAGAAATTTCTGATGATATTGTTGAAGGAACAACTGAAGAAGTTGAAGATTCAGAAGAAGAAAACACAGAAGAATAATTTATAAATAAAAATAGAAAACTATGAAAAGTAAATATGTATTGCTTGCTTCAGCTTTTCTAATTTCTGGCGTAACATTCGCCCAGAAAGATGAGTTGAAAGCGGCAGAAAAAGCTTTGAAAAGTGGAAATCCAAGCGAAGCGAAAGCTTCTCTAGATAAAGCAGAAAGTTTAATTGCTAATGCTGATGATTCCCAAAAAGCACAATTTTATTTCTTAAAAGGAAATGCTAATCTTGAATTGGCTAAGAAAAAAGTTGATGAAGGAAATAATCTAGTTAGTGCAGCAAAAGCTTACAATCAGCTTTTGGAAGTTGAAAAAGCTTCTAAAAAATCAAAGTATACAAAAGAAGCTGAAGCATCGCTTGCCAATGTAAAAGGATTGCTTATTAATTCTGCAATTTCTGATAGCAATGAAAAAAACTATAAGCTTAGCGCAGAAAAATTGCACCAGACTTATTTGTTGGATAAAAAGGATACACTTTATCTTTATTATGCTGCTGCAAGTGCTGTAAATGCAACAGATTATGACACAGCTCTTTCATACTATAATGAACTTAAGAGTTTAAATTATTCTGGTGAAGCAAAAATTTATACTGCAAAAAGCAAATTAAATGACAGCCAAGAAAATTTTGCAAATAAAGCAGATAGAGATAGAGCAGTAAAACTTGGAACTCATGATACGCCACAAATGATCAATGAGCCTTCAAAAAGAGGTGAAATTTACAAGAATATAGTTCTTATCTATAATAGCAAAGGTGATGTCGCTTCTGCAAACAAGTCTATATCAGATGCTAGAAAAGCAAATCCAGATGATGATTCTTTGATTTTGACAGAAGCAGATTTAGCTTTAAAAGCTAATGATCTTGATAAATATAAAAAATTAATATCTGAAGTTGTTGCTAAAAATCCTACAGATCCAAATATGTTTTATAATCTTGGTGTAATTGCTTCGCAAAGCAATAATAATGCTGAAGCTATAAAATATTACCAAAAAGCAATTGAGCTTGATCCAAAATATACAAATGCTTACTTAAACCTTTCAGTTTTAATGTTAGATGGTGACAAGCCTTTAGTGGAGCAAATGAACAAATTAGGAACTTCAGCAAGCGATAACAAGAAGTATGATCAGTTAAAAGGGAAGAGACAAGAAATTTTTAAAAGTTCACTTCCTTATCTTCAAAAAGCAAATGAGCTAGATCCTAAAAATGAAGATATTTATAAGACATTGCTAAACGTTTATAACTATTTAGAAATGACTGCAGAAGCAAAAGCTTTGAAAACTAAATTTGCGCAATAATATTTAATAGTGCTAAAAATAAAAATCCCGTTTGCAAATGCAGACGGGATTTTTTTATGCAAAAACTTAAGTTATATTAAACTTTTGGAGCAGGCGTTTTTGTTGCTTCGTATTTTTTAGCTACTACATCCCAATTTATTAAATTAAAAAAAGCAGTAATATAATCAGGGCGTTTGTTTTGATATTTCAAGTAATAAGCGTGTTCCCAAACATCTAACCCTAAAATTGGTGTTCCCGAAACTGACATATTTGGCATCAAAGGATTGTCTTGATTTGCAGTACTTCCAACTACTAGTTTTCCAGATTTGTCAACAACCAGCCAAGCCCAGCCCGAACCAAATTGTTTTGTTGCAGCTTCTGTCAATTGCGTTTTAAAAGCTTCAAAAGAACCAAAATCTTTATTAATTGCTTCAGCTAAAGCTCCCTTAGGTTCACCGCCTTTATTAGCGCCCATTATTTCCCAATAAAGATTATGGTTGTAATAACCGCCAGCATTATTTCTTACAGTTTTATTTTCAAGGTCTAATTTTGCTAAGATTTCTTCAATAGTCTGTTTTTCTAAAGCAGTTCCGGCAATTGCTTTATTCAAATTATTTACATAGCCAACATGATGTTTTGAATAATGAACTTCAACTGTTTTTGCGTCGATGTGTGGTTCAAGAGCATCATATTTATAAGGAAGTTTCATCATTTTGAAAGTTCCAGGATCAGCAGCAACATCATCAGGATTTCCAACTTCTGCAGCTTTCTCTTCTGTGTTTTCAGGAAGAGGCACTTGAACTTCTTCTAATTTTTTTTCATTGTTGCATGACTGCAAAGCCATTGCCAATACTAAACTCGAAACAAGTAATCTGGTCTTTTTCATAATAATTATTTTTTGATAAGTGAATTAATAGTTTCAATATAAAGTTGCTTGGCTTGATCACTCGATAAATGGCTGATCTGCATCCAAGCATTGGTTTTGAAAGCATCTCTTAAGTCATGGCTTCCCATTCGATTGGCATGAATTGTTCCTTGAGTTGCTTGTTTGTAATAGGCATAAATTCGAAGCATGACATCTTGTGGCAATGCCTCTGTCATGTTCGAAGCCAATTCAAAAGCTTCTTCAAATCTTGTATCTAAATCCTTCTCAGTCATTAATTTTTGGTTGCAATTACAGTTATGCCTCCAACTGCTTTTTGGTTTAATTTTACATTGATTTCAGTTCCTAACGGAAGATATAAATCTACTCTTGAACCAAATTTTATAAAACCAGCATCTTCACCTTGAACAACTTGCATTCCTTCTTTGGCATAATTTACAATTCTTCTAGCCAATGCTCCAGCTATCTGACGGTATAAAATTTCTCCAAAAGTAGAATTCTCTAATACTACAGAAGTTCTTTCATTTTCTTCACTAGCTTTTGGATGCCACGCTACAAGATATTTCCCTGGATGGTATTTGCTGTATTTTACAATTCCATTCATTGCATAACGCGTTACATGGACATTGATTGGCGACATGAAAATAGAAACCATCAATCTTTTATCTTTGAAATATTCTGGCTCAAAAACTTCTTCAATGACAACAACCTTTCCATCTACCGGGGCGATAATTTTGCTGTCATGAACATCGGTAAATCGTTTAGGATTTCTAAAGAACTGTAATACTAATATAAGAAATAATAGCGAAACAATCTGAACAAATTTTAAAAGCCAAAAGTTATCTTTAATAAAAACATCTGACAATAAAACAATTGCGACAACAACTGCGCAAGTAATAAAAATGATTTTAGCTCCTTCTTTATGAAATTTAAGCATAGTTTAAAATTTGGTAAAACAAAAATATGAATGGTGATGCAAATATAATACTATCTAGTCGATCTAAAATGCCTCCGTGGCCAGGCATTATTTTTCCGCTGTCTTTTACGCCTGCAATTCTTTTGAATTTTGATTCAATTAAATCTCCCAAAGTTCCAAAAATGGATGTAATCAAAGCCAATGAAATCCAAATGTACAAAGGTTGATTAGTGTAGTAAAAGGCTATTAAAACTCCTGCAATAACTGCAAATATAAGTCCTCCAAAGAATCCTTCTAAAGTTTTCTTAGGTGATATTTTTTCGTAAAGTTTTGTCTTTCCGATTGATTTTCCAACCAAGTAAGCAAAAGTATCATTTGTCCAGATTATGATAAAAATTCCAATCAAGATTTCTGGCTTGAAAATAGTTCCTACGTAAGGAATTTTAGTCAAAATAATTATAGGAAGTATAACATATCCAATCAAATACACATACTTTGACTGTTTGTCAAAGTGCTGTCTTTTGTCATTGAAAAGAAAAAATAATAGTCGAATTGAAATAAATAAAGTCGCTCCTGCTAGAAGTAAATCGTTAGTTCTGCTAAAAGTATTGAAATAGGAAAAAAGAATAAATCCTGCTACGGCAATAATGATAGGTTTAGTTTTTTTTAAGTTTACTAAATCACAAAATTCTGCAGTGCATATAACTAAAAAAGTGCCAAAAAGCACTAAAAAACTTTCAGGTGAAATTAGTGTTGCCCCAACTAATAAAATGATATAAACTAGGCCTGATAATGTTCTCGTCAGCGTTTCATTCATTTTAAAGATCTTCTAAAAGCAATAGATATAAATTTTTGGCAACACTTCCATATTGCAGAAAATCTTCTTCTTTGGCTTTTTCAAAATATTTTATAGTGGTGATATTTGTAGGATAGTCTTTGTCGTATTTCTTTTTGATTTCGCGAAGACCGTCGCTTTTGCTTCCTAAGATTTGGCTTGTAGTTGCAAGAATTACAATATTTGCCGGAAGTTCATTAGGTTTGTTTTGCTTAATTTGATTAGAAGAAAATAATACAGAACCTTCATCTGCAATTAAATTTTCACAACTAGCTAAAAGAAATTTTGGATTTGTAGGTTTAGTATATTCTAATTTATTCTCTTCTAAAAGATGATAAAGTTTAGGTTCAAAACACAATGCTTCTGACTCAAACCAATCATTTTCTTCTAAAATGTGCTCAAAATGTTCTTTGGCTTCTTCTAGATTTTCAGAGTAAAGAAATTTACCTCCGTTCTTTTTAAAATTGATTGTGAATAATTCATCAGCTGGAATGATAGCGTCAGGATTAAAAGGACTTTGGTCTCTTTCCTTATCTTCATCTGAAGATTCATTGCCAAAAAGTTTTTTAAAAAGACTCATAAATTAGTCAGATTCTTTATTTGTGATTTGAAAACAATCAAAGATAAAAAAATCTTAATTCAAAACTGCTTTTGAATTAAGATTTTTATAAAAATTATTGTAAATAGATTTTATTCCTCAAAAACCTCTTCAACTGCTTCACCAAAAGCACGTTTCCCGAAAATAGTTTCTAAATCATCTTTAAAAATGACTTCTTTTTCAATAAGAATGTCAGCCAACTGATTTAATTTGTCCTTATTTTCTTCAAGAATTCGGATGGCTCTTTGATATTGGCTTTCAATTAAATCAGATATTTCCTTGTCAATTATCCTTGCTGTATCTTCAGAATAAGGTTTTGTAAAGCCATATTCATTCTGACCTGTAGAATCATAATAAGTGATATTTCCTAATTTTTCGTTTAAGCCATAAATCGTAACCATTGCTCTGGCTTGTTTTGTAACTTTTTCCAAATCACTTAAAGCACCAGTAGAAATTCTATCAAAAGTAACCTTTTCTGCAGCACGTCCGCCCATTGTAGCACACATTTCGTCAAGCATCTGGTCAGTTCTAACGATTTGTCTTTCTTCAGGAAGATACCATGCGGCACCAAGGCTTTGACCTCTTGGGACAATAGTGACTTTTACCAAAGGAGCAGCGTGTTCCACCATCCAGCTGACAGTTGCATGTCCGGCTTCGTGAATCGCAATCGCTCTCTTTTCGTCAGGAGTGATTATTTTATTTTTCTTTTCTAAACCGCCAACAATTCTGTCAACAGCATCTAAGAAATCTTGTTTGTCAACCGCTTTTTTATCGTACCTGGCAGCTATTAAAGCCGCTTCATTACAAACATTGGCAATGTCAGCTCCAGAAAATCCTGGGGTTTGTTTTGCCAAGAAATCGGTATCTAAACCTTCCACTTTTTTCAAAGGCGCTAAATGCACTTCAAAAATTTCTTTTCTTTCCTTAATATCTGGAAGATCTACATAAATCTGTCTGTCAAAACGCCCAGCTCTCATTAATGCTTTATCTAAAACGTCAGCTCTGTTTGTGGCTGCCAAAACAATTACGTTTGTATTTGTACCAAAACCGTCCATTTCAGTAAGTAATTGGTTTAGCGTATTTTCTCTTTCGTCATTAGAACCTGACATATTATTTTTTCCTCTAGCACGACCAACAGCATCGATTTCATCAATGAAAATAATCGCAGGAGATTTCTCTTTTGCTTGTTTGAACAAATCTCTTACACGAGAAGCTCCAACACCCACAAACATTTCAACAAAATCAGAACCTGATAATGAGAAAAATGGAACCTTAGCTTCACCAGCAACAGCTTTTGCCAATAATGTTTTTCCTGTTCCTGGAGGTCCAACCAAAAGTGCTCCTTTTGGAATTTTACCTCCAAGATTTGTATATTTTTCTGGGTTTTTCAAAAATTCAACAATTTCTTGAACTTCTTCTTTTGCACCTTCAAGTCCGGCAACGTCCTTAAATGTAATTTTTACATCCGTTTTTTCGTCGAACAGTTTTGCTTTTGATTTTCCAATATTAAAAATCTGTCCGCCACCGCCAGCTCCTCCACCAGAAGACATTCTTCTCATGATAAAAAGCCAAATAGCAATAATAATTATGATTGGTAAAAGCCCAATTAAAATTCCTCCCCAGTCATTTTTCGGCTTATAGTCAAAATCTTTTAATTTTCCTTCAGCTTGCGCTTTTTCAAGCTTTTCTTGGAAAGATTTAGTATCGCCAACATCTTCGATTACATAATGAGGTCCTGTGTTTTCATTTTTAAAAATGTCTTTTGTCACATCTTTGTTTGCTGGGTCAGCCAAACCAGTTTTGTTTAAGAAAATTTCAGCTTCGCTTCGGTTATAAATAATAACTTTATCGACTTGATTTTTCTCTAAAAGCGCATTAAATTCAGATGATTTTATCTTGCCTGTTTCTTCTAATCTGGCACCTCCTCCTGAGATAAGATTCCAAATTATGAAAAACATTATCAGCCCGCCATAGACCCACCACGGACTAAACTTAAATTTATTAGGATTCGCGTTTGTGTTTTTATCTTTAGCCATTGCCGTTTTTTAGTATTTGTTTTGGATCGTAGTTATTTTAGCATCGCCCCACAGGCTTTCGATGTTGTAATATTCACGAATGTGCTTTTGGAAAACATGAACAACAATATTCACATAATCCATCAAAACCCATTCGCCATTTTCAGCACCTTCAACGTGCCAAGGCTTGTCTTTTAATTCTTTGGAAACTATTTTTTGAACCGAGCTAACAATAGAGTTAACCTGCGTATTTGAAGTACCGTTGCAAATCACAAAATAGTCGCAAACAGTGTTGTCGATTGCTCTTAAATCTAGTATATCAATGTCATTCCCTTTAACTTCTTCAATTCCTTTGATGATGTTCGCTAACAGATCATCATTGCTTATATTTTTTTTCGCCATTTAAATTTTATATGTTTTCGCAAAGTTATCATTTTTTGTCTTTATTTTTGAACCTTAACATAAGATTAAAAGACAAAATTTCAATTATTCATATGAACATTATCAAACTCGATGCCATTAACTCTACCAACGACTATTTGAAAGGTCTGTTGCACCAGCAATTTGTTGAGAATTTCACTGTTGTAACTGCTGAAAATCAAACAAATGGACGAGGCCAAATGGGATCAGAATGGAAAATAGAATCAGGTAAAAACTTGACTTTCAGTATACTAATCAAAGATTTGCTTTTAGATATAAATCAGATTTTTCATCTAAATGTAGCAGTTGCCGTAAGTATAATTGAATCTCTTGCCGCGCTAGAAATTAAAAATTATGCTATAAAATGGCCAAACGACATTTTGGCAGAAGGCAAGAAGATTGGCGGGATTTTAATTGAAAACAGCATAAAAAGCAATGGCGAAATTATTTCAATTATAGGAATTGGGTTGAATGTCAATCAAAAGCAATTTGAAAACCTGCCAAAAGCTTCTTCTTTGTCGGTTTTGAAAAATAAAGATTTTGACAAAGAAATGATTATGATTTCGATTGTAGAAAATTTGAAGCGAAATATTTCCCTTATAATGAATAAAAATGCATCTGATATTTGGGAAAAATACCATGCAAATTTATACAAAAAAGGAATTCCGATGCCTTTTGAAACTAAAGACGGGCACCAATTTATGGGAATTATTCAAGGCGTAAATACTACGGGAAAACTCGAAGTAATCCTTGAAAATGAGGAAGTAAAAACTTTTGATATCAAGGAAGTAAAACTACTTTATTAAAAACTATTCCTTGATTTCTAAAGGAAAATATAGTTTAAAAATCGCTCCATTATCTGGAATTCCTTCAGCAACAATAAATCCTTTGTGCACTTGCATTATTTTTTTACATAAAGCAAGTCCAACACCTGAACCCTTATATTCGCCCTGACCGTGAAGCCTGCTAAAAATATTGAAAATATTTTCTGCAAATTGCTGTTCAAAACCAATTCCGTTATCTGCAAATTGCAGTACTTCATAAAGTTCTTCAGAGCTATTTGCAAAACTCGCTTTTAAATTTCCCAAAGAGGAAATAGTGATATTTGGAGTAACATATGGAAAAGAATATTTCAATGAATTTTGAACCAAATTTGAAAAAAGCTGTTTTAAAAGAAATGCAATTCCATGAATATTTGGCAATTCGCCAATTTCAATTATTGCGCTCTTTTCATTAATCATTTCTTGCAAATCAGCAAAAACTTCCTTTAAAATGTCTTTTGGATTTACTTGTATAAAAGAGTCGTCAATATGCTGAATCTTAGTATATTTTAAAATATCTACCAAAAGCGTCTGCATTCTATTGGCTGAATTATTCATTCGTTGCAATGAATTTGCTACATTTTCTGAAATTTGTTCGCCTTCCTTTCCTAAAATTCTAGATGAAATCATCTGAATTTTTCGAAGTGGTTCTTGCAAATCATGTGTGCTGATCCAATTAATATTTTCTAATTCTGAATTGGTTTCTTTCAAAACTTCGCTCAGTTTTCGATATTTTTCTTCTTCCTGAGTCATTAAAATCAGATTCAGTTGCCTTTGAAGAGAATGTGCATAATTTGCAGCTGCATTTAATTCGGGATCAATCCAAATATTGCTTTGGCATTTGATAATTTCTCTCCAAAGCTTGAAAGAATTTCTGGGAGAAAGTCCGTCTTTGTCTTTTATTATAGCTTTATTTCGATCGCCAGCCCAATTTACTTCTGTAAGTGTTTCAGGGCGATACCAAATGATACAATTGTTGTTAATTCCTAAAGAATGATAAAGTATTCCGGAAGCATTTTCACAGTTTTCAAGCAAATTTTCTGGAATGAAATCGACCAATTTATCAGTATGAAAACTAGTATTTCCGGTATATTCAGAAAGCCATCTTGACAAAATAAGAATGTCTTTGTCTTCAATAGAAAATCCGTTTTTATAAATAGTTCCATTGATATTAATTGAAACGCCAGAAGCATTGCAGAGTTCTAAAAGTTCTGGCTTTTTTACAATAATTTCTAATGAATCTTCTTTTGCTGGAAAATTATAAGCATTCATTTTTTCTAGCGCTAGATTAGATTTCCTCGCAATCTCATATTCCTCATTTGTCTGCCTGATATCAATTTGAGAAGTAATAAAATGGCCTTGCAATTGTGCTGCCAAACGAATTTCAGGCGTTAAATTTTTTGGAGAATAATGATGGCACGCAATTAATCCCCATAATTTTTTCTGGTAAATCAAAGAAATGGTCAATGTCGCACCAACTCCCATATTATGAAGATATTGGACATGCATTGGAGAAGTGCTTCGTAAAATAGAAAGACTTAAATTTAAGTTTTTATCATCATTTCCGTCATCTGTTGTATAAATAGGAACGGGCTGATAATTGACATCAACAATCAATCGCATAAGATTTTGCATATATAATTCCCTCGCTTGGGCAGGAATATCAGTATGCGGATAATGAAGGCCAAAGAAAGGTTCGAGGTCTTCACGACAGCTTTCTGCAAAAACTTCACCGTTATAATCTTTATCAAAACGATAAACCATTACACGGTCATAACCAGTGATTTCTCGGGTTCCTTTTGCAACTAAATCGCAAAGTTCTTTCAAAGTATGCGTTTCATTCATGTAAGAAAGAAACTGTGAAGTCTGGTCATAAACATCAGAAAGCTTGTTTTTATTTTCTGATAAAGGCTCAGCTTCTAAAATATAAATATTTTCACTTTTATGTAGCGTGCATAAAAATTCCTTTCCAGCCAAATTTAATCGAAGTGGAGAAGAGGAAAGCAAGAGATTTTTTGAAATATATTCTTTAACAAGATTTTGCTGTTCAACACCAAAAGTTGAATCAAAAGCGGTATTCAGTACATTTTTAAAATCAATTTCAATGTAATCAGAAATATTTCCGCTGCAAAAATCGATTTTAAAAGAATCAGAATTGATTCCGATTAAAAAACCGTGAGGCTGAATACTTCCAGGAATGTGTATTGGCTCGAATTCGCAATTCGTGAGATTTACAATGTCACGATTTACAATGTCTTTAAACTTCATATTTCTATAACGACGAATTTTCAGATAAATGGTTTCCAATCATTCTGAAGGCATAATCTGCTCCAGCAATGATATCTTTTTCAGAATTAGTTAGACTTTCAAATTCTGTGAGATTGTTTAAAAATTTTTTCCAATAACTGCCAGTTTTGTTGCCATATCCAGCAAAATAAGAAATTCCTTTTTCCTCATCAAGGCCAAGATTTTCTTGTATGTTTTTCAAGATAAATCTTCCGCCAAGCGTACTTCCTTCTAAAACATATAGCATTCCCATTGCAAAAGGAAGCGTGAAATTTAAGTCAGAGTTTTTAAAAAAAGAACGCGTTTTTTTCTTTTCTTCTCCTATAAATTTCAAATCATTTAGGATAAAAGAGGCCTTTTTTCTTTCAGAAATATCTGGAATAGTATTTTCAACTATCGGATAAATATATTTTTCAAAATCACTTACCACGTCATGCATCAAACTCAAATAAAGTGAATAGGCGTGAAGTGAAATATTTGGATTAACAAGCAATTTTGAAATCGGAATTGCTTCAAGATTTTTGTGTGATTCAGATGTTTGGCTTCGAAGATTATTTAAAAAAAGAGAAATTTCGGTGGTTATATTTTCAGCGCTCATGAATTTAATTATTTGAATAAACAAAGTTATCCCTATTCGGAATAAAATTTTCCCAATTGATATTTATCGTGTACTCGATTGATTTTTTTAAAGATACAAAATCATTTGGTTTCGTAATATAAAAACTTGCGCCAAGTTCAAAACTTTTTTCAATTGTTTTTTCATCATTTGATGTAGAGAAAATAACTATCGGAAGATCTTTAAAATCACTCGAATTCCTTATTTTTTGTAAGACGTCAAAACCCGTTATTCCAGGCATATTTAAATCTAAAAAAAGAATGTCTGGACTCAATGGAGGATTTTCTAGTATGTTCAATAAAATTTTTCCGCTATTTTGAGTGAACAATTGAATAGTATTTTCTAACGAACCAATAACTTCTTGAAAAAAATCAAGATCATCTGGATCGTCGTCTGTATAAAATATTGTAAACTCTTTTTTCATATTTCTTAATTATAAACAATGGATATAAGTGCTAAAAAAAGCCTTCTTATTTAAAAAGGCTTTTCTTGAATATTTTAATATAGACTTAAAGCTTATGCATATTGTTTGCCAAAGTTTCGATGAATTTTGTAATCGGTCCTTTCACCATCATCGCCATCATCGCATTAAATTCTCCTTCAAAATGCAATTGAACATCACTTGCGTCATCAGAAGTTGGAGTAATATTTCCTGTCAAAGTAAATGGAAGCTTGTCACTTGCCGCTCCCAAAACCACTTTCGTCGGAGCCACTTTGTCTTTCATCTTTAATTTAATTTCTGGCATTCCTTTTAACCCAAAGATAAAAGCGTCTTCGCCAGTTACTTCAAATTTAGCAATATTGTCAGGCATCAATTTTTCAAAATTCTTTACGTCTGATAATTGGTCAAATAAATATTGAGCCGATTTTTGAACACTAACTTTTGGACTATCTAAATTCATATTTTATGTCATTGCGAGGAACGAAGCAATCTCATCCTCAAATTTGTTTGTTTTTAAACGTTTTCAACATTCCAAGTCGATGGACTTTTGCTCCAAACTTGCAATGTTTCTTGCTCTTCCTCGGTAATATATTTCTTAGCTACAGCCAAATCTAATAAATTTTCATAATTGCTCAATGTCAATAAATCAACATTCGCTTTTTTGAAGTTTTCAGTTGCCACATCAAAGCCGTAAGTAAAGATGGCAACCATTCCTTTCACGTTTGCTCCAGCTTCTTTCAAGGCTTCAACGGCCATCAAACTGCTGTTTCCAGTGCTGATTAAATCTTCAACCACAACCACATTTTGGCCTTTTTGCAAGAAACCTTCAATCTGATTTTGTCTTCCGTGTTTCTTCGGTTCTGGGCGAACATAAACGAACGGAAGTCCCATATATTCAGCTACTAGCATCCCAATTCCGATGGCGCCAGTGGCAACTCCAGCAATCACATCAGGTTTTCCAAATTGTTTTTCAATACTTTTAGAAAATTCTTCTCTGATGTAATTTCTAATCGGTGGAAATGAGAGCGTTATACGATTATCGCAATAAATAGGCGATTTCCATCCAGAAGCCCATGTAAAAGGATTTTTTGGATTCAATTTAATTGCATTTATTTGTAAAAGCAATTCGGCAGTTTTCTGTGCGGTGTCTTTATTAAAAATCATACTACAAATGTATAAAGTTTTTGTCAACGATAAACCACTTTTTTTGACTAATGAAATAGTTAAAGAAACAGATTTTCAACTTTTTCTACTGGAAAGCGTTGATATCCATCAGCTTATCGTAAAAATGTTCCAAAATAAAATTCAAAAAGCCTATTTGTATCATCCTGATGAGAAGGAGATTATGAAAATGCTGAAAGAAAAAATTCCGGTGAATAAAGCCGGTGGAGGCCTTGTTTACAACAAAAAAAGGGAGGTTCTTTTCATCTTTAGAAATGGAAAATGGGATCTTCCAAAAGGCGGCATCGAGAAAGGAGAAGAGATTGAAGAGACGGCAATTCGCGAAGTTGAAGAAGAAACTGGCGTTACCGGATTAAAAATTACCAAGAAACTTCAGAAAACCTACCACGTTTTTATAAGAAACGGAAAGTACAAATTGAAAATCGTGCATTGGTTTGAAATGGAAACTGATTTCGAAGGAACACCGTTGCCACAAGAAGACGAAGGAATCGAAAAAGTAGCGTGGCTGAATCCAGAAGAAATTCAAGATGCGTTGCAAAACTCTTATGAAAATATCAAATTATTATTTGAAGATGAAAAGCTCCTGAAATAGGAGCTTTTTTTATCAATTGATTAAAATCAATTGTAATTGATGCTCATTGAAATCGATTACGATTGTCAACTAAACGCTTTTAATTACTAGAGAAACATACAGAAATTAAGCCAATCAAAATCGACAAAGATTATCCATCAATTATCTTTGATTTTAATCAAAAGGATAAAAAGAAAGTTTGCTAGAGGTGTTTTTTTTCGTTCAATTGATTAAAATCAAAGGTAATTGATGCTTATTGAAATCGACTACGATTGTCAACTAAACGCTTTTAATTACTAGAGAAACATACAGAAATTAAGCCAATCAAAATCGACAAAGATTATCCATCAATTACCTTTGATTTTAATCAAAGGAATAAAAGCTTCGAATTCCAGAAATTCTACAGGTCGTAATTCGTAATTTATAATTCACAATTAAAATTTACCTTTGCACCATGAATAACAATCACCATTCCACGAATCTTTTGCTGAATTTGGGCATCGAACGCCTGAACGAAATGCAAGAAGCAGCTCAAGAAGCCATTTTAGAAAACAACAATACGTTACTGCTTTCCCCGACAGGTTCTGGGAAAACGCTGGCTTTTTTGCTTCCGATATTTGAAATTTTACAGCCAGAAATTCTTTCGGTTCAATGTTTAATTATTGTTCCGTCGAGAGAATTAGGTTTGCAAATTGAGCAGGTTTGGAAGAAAATGGGAACGGGTTACAAAGCCAATGTTTGTTACGGAGGCCATTCCATTGATACAGAAATTAAAAATTTAAGCAATCCGCCAGCCGTTTTAATCGGAACTCCGGGAAGATTAGCAGATCATATTGAAAGGGAAACTTTTCGCACCGATAAAATCCAGACTTTGGTTTTGGATGAATTTGACAAATCATTGCAATTGGGTTTCCACGAAGAAATGTCATATATTATTGCAAGGCTTCCGAAGTTGAACAAACGTGTTTTGGTTTCGGCGACTTCTGATATTGAAATTCCGAAATATACGCGCGTTGTCAATCCAGAAATTTTAGATTTTATACCTAAGAATGAAGAAAAAACCAATCTTTCGATGAAAATGGTGGTTTCGAAAGAAAAGGATAAAATCAACACGCTTTTCAATTTGATCTGTTCGTTGAAATCGCAGTCGGCTATTATTTTCTGCAACCATCGTGATGCGGCCGAACGAATCAGTGATACTTTAAACGATAAAGGAATTTATGCTACGTATTATCACGGTGGCATGGACCAAGACGAGCGGGAACGTGCATTAATCCAGTTCAGAAACGGAAGCGTGAGTTATTTAATTACGACAGATTTGGCTGCTCGTGGTTTGGATATTCCAGAAATGAAGCACGTAATTCATTATCATTTGCCTTCAAAAGAAGATGAATTTACACATCGAAACGGACGAACTGCGAGAATGTTGGCTTCTGGAACGGCATATATTTTAGCACACGAAAGCGAGAAAAAACTAGATTATATCGACTACGGAATGCCAATTTTGAATGTAGAAAACTCAAATTCATTGCCAAAACCACCAGAATTTCAAACAATTTACATTTCAGGAGGGAAGAAAAATAAGCTGAATATAATTGACATAGTCGGATTCTTTTCCCAAAAAGGAAAACTTGAAAAAGGGGATTTAGGACTAATCGAAGTAAAGGATTTTATTTCTTTTGCAGCAGTCAAATTCAATAAGGTAAAAGATTTGCTGAACAATATCCGTGATGAAAAAATGAAAGGGAAGAAGTTTAAGATTGAAGTTGCGAGGAAAGTAGTGAAGAAGGAGGAATAGTTCAGATTTCAGATTTCAGATTTCAGATTTCAGATTTCAGATTTCAGATTTCAGATTTCAGATTTCAGATTTCAGATTTCAGATTTCAGATTTCAGATTTCAGATTTCAGATTTCAGATTTCAGATTAAGAATGTTAAACATCTAGTCTGCCATCTGAAATCTGATTACTGCAAACTATATTTTCTTGACATAAGCTGTGATAATCACAATCTGTTGACCGTCCACTTTTCCTTCAATATAAGTTTCGTTTTCGTGGTCCAAACGGATGTTTCTCACGGCAGTTCCTTGTTTCGCAACCATACTTGAACCTTTTACTTTCAAATCTTTGATTAAAACCACAGAATCGCCGGTTTGTAAAATCACTCCGTTACTATCTCTGTGAACCAATTTATTTTCGTCGTCATCGCCTTCGCCAGTTGCTTGAGCCCAGGCCAAATCGTCTTCGTCGAGATACATCTGTTCCAATAATTCTTGGTTACGCAAACGGCTCAACATTCTCCAAGAAACCACTTGAACAGGCAAATGTTCGCTCCACATGCTGTCGTTTAAACATCTCCAAAGATTGGCATCCATTTTTTCTGGATTCTCAATCTGGTCGATTATGGTTTCGCTTGCCAAAATGCTTTCGTCGATACCACCTTTTCTTGTTGGAAGAATTTGGTATACTTTTAAGTTTTCGATAGCACCAGAAAGTTCACATTTTCCACCACTTCTTTTGATTAATTCTCTTTCTAAACTCATTTTATAGGTTGTTAATTTTTGGCGAATGTACTGTTTATAAGCGCTTATTGCAAATTATTATTTTACTCTTACCGAATCTGGGACAAGCAATTCATATTCGCCGTTGTTTCTGATTACATCACGAACAATGCTTGAACTGATATAAGATGTATTTGCGGCAGTCAAAAGAAACACGGTTTCAATCTTTGAAAGTTTTCGATTGGTATGTGCGATTGCTTTTTCAAATTCAAAATCTGCCGGATTTCTCAAGCCTCGAAGTATGAATTTCGCTTTTACTTTTTTACAGAAATCTATCGTCAATCCTTCATAAGTCACAACCGACACCGAAGGATCATTTTCAAAACATTCTTCGATAAAACGCTTTCTTTCGTCTAAAGAAAACATATATTTTTTCTCGGCATTGACGCCAATCGCCACGATAATTTTGTCAAAGAGTGGAATACTTCTTTTGATAATATCATAATGACCTAAAGTGATTGGGTCGAATGAACCTGGGAATACTGCTATTTTTTCCATGATTTTTATCTAACACGAATTTCACAAATTCGCACAAATTAATTAAAACCTTGACACGCTTTGATTTGATTTTCAGAAAGTTCTGGGAAATCTTCAATGATTTCATTAATAGACATTCCGTTTGCTAACCAATTTAAAACATCAAAAACAGTAATTCTTGTTCCGATGATAACTGGTTTTCCAAAACGCAATTCAGAATTTATTTCGATATATTGTTTATAATCAATCATATACTATTTTTTGTAAAGTTAACTAATTTACTGCCAACTAATAACTGAAAACTGCCAACTAATAACTATTTCTTCCAAAGGCTTTTTCGTTTCAAAGCCAATTCAATTTCGTTATCTAATAAATCAGAAAAATTTAATTTGGCGTAAGTTGCTTGTTGCGGGAAAATACTTTGTGGCGATAATCCCGGATTGGTATTGATTTCGATAAAATGCGGCACGCCGTCCATGATGATAAATTCACTTCTTGAAAAACCTGACATTCCTAAAGCTTCGTAGACTTTTTTTGCCATTTCAATAACATCTTCTTCCGTTTCTTTTGATAATCTTGCTGGCGTGATTTCTTCGGATTTTCCTAAGTATTTTGCTTCGTAATCGAAAAAGTCGTTTTCTGAGACAATTTCGGTTAAACCTAAAACTTTTGTTTCTCCTTTATAATGCAAAACTCCTACAGAAACTTCGATTCCTTTTAAAAAAGATTCGATTAAAATATCGTTGTCTTCCGCGAAAGCGAAATCTAAAGCTTTGTCAAAATCAGCCAAGTCATTTACTTTTGAAACGCCTAAACTGCTTCCGGATTGGTTTGGTTTTACGAAGAAAGGCAATCCTAATTGTGCTTTGATTTCTTCGCCAGAAATTTGATCTCCTTTAGATAAATAAATAGAATTTGCCTTCGGAATATTAAATTTTGAAAGTACTGAAAGTGTATCTCTTTTATTAAAAGTCAAAGCCGATTGGTAGAAATTACAGCCTGTATAAGGAATCTCCAAAAGTTCCCAATATGCCTGTAAATGCCCGTCTTCACCGGGAGTTCCGTGGATGGTATTTATGATGGTGTCGAATTTTATCTTTTCTCCGTTTTTGGTAAAAGTAAAATCCGATTTGTCAATTGCAAATTTCTCTCCGTCGACAATTGCATTCCATCCGTCCAATAAAATATGGATTTCGAACGTTTTGTATTTGTTTTTGTCGAGGTTGTTTAAGATTAATTGACCACTTCGAAGCGAGATTACTGACTCGTCAGAATATCCACCCATTACAACGGCTATGTTCATACAGAATTTTAGATTTTAGATTGCAGATTTAAGTTTTCAGACTTGTTTTACGTAGAAGTTTAGCCTAAAAACCTCTCACAAAAATATCACTATTTATTGAAATTGAAAACCTTTAGTATTTTTATATCTTTGCACCAAATACAAATTTTATGACTTTAAGAGAATATCTGACGAGCAAGGCATTTTTTAAGCAACTTTTATTGGCTATAGTGATTGTAATCGCATTAGTTTTTTGCCTATTGCAATACTTGAGTTTTGCAACTGATCACGGCAATGAAATAATAGTTCCAGATTTGAGAAAATTGACTGAGGAACAGGCTGGAGAAAAGCTTGACGAACTTGATTTAGACTATGTTTTGCTTGACACGGTTGATTATAATAAAGATTTTCCAAAATATTCAGTTGTGCAACAAGATCCGCTTCCTGGTGCGAAAGTGAAGGAAGGCAGAAAGATTTATATCAAAGTAAATTCGGCTGGATTTGGCTTGGTAACCATTCCAGATTTGATTGAAAAAACACTTCGCCAGGCAGAACCAACTTTGGCCGCAATTGGCCTTGAGGTTGGAAAAACTACTTACAAGCCTTATTTAGGAAAGGATATGGTTCTTGAAATGTATTCGAATGGAAAAAAATTAATGCCGGGCGACAAAGTAAAAAAATCTTCGGTTATCGATTTGGTTTTGGGCGATGGAAAAGTAGGATTTGAGGAAGAAGCTGATTCTACAGCAACGGAAAGTGGTACAGAAACAGAAACAGAAAACGCAGAATGATAGAGAATCCAATTGCTGACGAAACGTTAGACGAAGAATTATATGAACATTTCAGATTTGAGGCTACAAAAGGGCAGATGCCTTTGAGAGTCGACAAATTTTTGATGAATTTGGTAGAAAATGCTACCAGAAATAAAATACAGCAGGCAGCAGAAGCCGGAAATATTATTGTAAACGATGTTGCCGTAAAGTCGAATTATAAAGTGAAAGCCTTTGACGTAGTTCGAATTATGCTTTCGCATCCGCCGTTTGAGAATTTGATTTTGCCAGAAGATATTCCGTTGGATATTGTTTTTGAAGACGATGCGCTTTTGGTGATTAACAAGCCTGCGGGACTTGTGGTTCATCCGGGACATGGAAATTATACGGGGACTTTGGTCAATGCTTTGGCTTTCCACTTTGAAAATTTGCCTTTGAACAGCAGTGAGCGTCCGGGATTGGTTCATAGAATCGATAAGGATACTTCGGGACTTTTGGTTGTGGCAAAGACAGAATTTGCGATGACATTTTTAGCAAAACAATTCGAAGAAAAAACTTCTGAAAGAGAATATATCGCTTTGGTTTGGGGCAATGTTGCTGAAGACCAAGGAACTGTGACAGGTGATATCGCAAGACATGCCAAAGACAGAATGCAGATGGCTGTTGTGCCTGACGGCGAAGGAAAACACGCTGTGACGCATTATAAAGTTCTAGAGCGTTTTGGCTATGTAACTTTGGTTTCTTGCAAATTAGAGACTGGAAGAACGCATCAGATTCGCGTGCACATGAAATCAATCGGGCATACGCTTTTTAACGACGAACGTTATGGCGGCAACTTGATTTTGAAGGGAACTACTTTCACGAAATACAAACAATTTATAGATAATTGCTTTAAGGTTTTACCGAGGCAGGCACTTCACGCAAAAACGCTTGGATTTGTTCATCCGGTGACGAAGGAGTTCATGAGTTTTGATACTGAACTTCCTGAGGATATTAAGGAATGCATTGAAAAGTGGCGAAATTATTCGAATTCGCATACTGTGGAAGAAGAAGAAAATTAGTGGGAAACTCCTTGAGCAATCAAGGAGTTTTTTATTTATGCCTTGGGAGTGCCAGTGTTTAAGCCTTCCCTAGGATGCAAAAGAGTTTCCCTAGGATGCAAATGAGCTTCCGCAGGGTGCAAAAGAATTTCCCTAGGATACAAAAGAGTTTCCGCAGAATGCAAAAGGGTTTCCGTGGGATGCAAATGAACTTCCCTAGATTGCAAATTGATTTCCGCAAGATGCAAGAGAATTTCCCTAGGATTCAAAATAGTTTCCGCAGGGTGCAAAAGAATTTCCTTCGAATAAAAATAAATTTCCGCAGGCAAGAAATAGTTTTCGGTTTAAATAGAGCTATTTAAATTATAGCTTTTTTATACCATTCTAAAAATAATTTCATTTTCAATCGGCTTACTTTTAAATCCTCTTTTTCTAGGTTTTCAACTACAACGGATACTTGATTTTTAGTAGAAACTTGGTTGATATATTTTCTATTAATTATATACTTTCTATTAATTCTGAAAAAGGCATCTGGATTCAATTCTTGCTCTAATTTTTCGAGGGAGGTATTTACAGAAAAAATTCTGCCTTGATTTGTGTTTAAAAAGGTAGCATTGTTTTCACTGAAAAAACTGGTAATCTCGTGTGTTTCTATCTTTTTTAAAGTGTTTCCGGCAGCTATTAAAAAAGAATTTTTAAAATTTTGTTGGAAGCTTTCTTTTAAATTTTTTAGATCTAATTTATAGTCTTCCTCTCTAAAAGAATGAAGTTTTAAAATCATCTTGTCGAGCTTTTTCTCGTCAATTGGCTTTAATAAATAATCGATGGCATTGTAGTCAAAAGCTTTTAACGCAAAGGTGTCATATGCTGTTGTAAATACAATTTTTGAAGAAATATCAGCGGTGTCTAAAATTTTAAAAGCGTTGCCGTCACGGAGTTTTATATCCATAAAAACAATATCTGGATGATTATTTTCTTGAAACCAATGGATCGCTTTCTTGACTGAAACCAGAATCGTGAGTACAGAAAATTCTTTTTCTTTCAAAAGTTTTTCTAAACGTTTTCCGGCAGGAATTTCATCTTCAATTATCAGTGCTGTCATCATTTTTCAAGTATTGCGATAGGAATTCTTACTTCAAAGAAATTTGAATTTTGATTTATGCTTATTTCCCGATCGAGTAAAATTTCAGTTCTTTTATTGATGTTTGCCAAACCTTTATTGTTTGAAATAACTTCGGTTTGAATATTGATTGAATTTTTTATAGCTAAAAAATCTTCTTGTATAATAATTGTAATTATAATCGGATTTTCATCATCCAAGATATTATGTTTGAAAATATTGTCAATGATTTCTTGTAAACTCAACGATAAAATATATTGATTTTTTGAAGTGTTTTTTTCGATTTCAAAGGTAAAACCGCTTTCGAATTTGGCTTTGTAAATCTCTAAATATTCGTTTATAAAATGCAATTCTTCTGATAGCGAAACAAAATCTTCTGTCTGGTTTTTGAGATAATGTCGATATACGTTGGAAAGGTGATGACCAAATTCGACCGCTTTTTTGGGTTCAATTTCTATGAAAGAAATGAGCGTATTTAAGTTATTGAATAAAAAATGAGGATTGACCTGATTTTTCAATTGCAAATATTCGGCTTCCTTTTTTGAGATTGAATTTGTTAAGGTATTTATTTTTAGGTTGGTTTCTTTTTGCTTATTTCTGTAGAGAATGATTATTGTGGAAAGAATCGTTGAAGAAAAAGCTATTACCAGGTAATTGATGATCAATGTAGGTTGGAAATTTGCATATCCAAAAGCATAAACTGAAAAATAAGAGACAATTGTTGCTAGAGCTATTGTCGCGTATAAACTATTTCGAATGTGTTTTATAAGGCTTAAAATATATAAGGAAAGCATCGCAACTGATGTAATAGTGAATGTTCTGAATAGAAAATTCTCTAAACAAAATTTGAAGAAGTGAAATCCGTCAACTTTTAAAAGTTCAATTAGAAAAAGGCTTAAAAAAATTGTTTGAGTGATGCTTATTATGCAGACAATTAAAAGATAATTTAATGGTTTGTCGCTAAAATTTAAAAGATTTCGTTGTTTATTGCTATAAAAAATTTTTAGAATAGCAAACTCTAAGGTGAGTACAATAACTGATAAAAGTGTCTGAAATAAGGATGCAAAAAGATTTATTTTTGAAGTTGAAATTAATTGATAGGCAAAGCCATAAATGAAACTGCAAATTAAAACTGAAAAAACTGCGATTATGGAATTTTTAAATTTTTCAGGTTTTTTTAATTGTAATCTTTCGAAAATGTAAACATAGTTGAAAGCAACAATTGCGAAGTATCCGATAGAAAAAACAACGATTTTGGTTTCAAAATCTTTAAGGGATGGATGAAGAAGGACAGAAACAAAAGCAGTAATAATTAAAGGAAGAAGTGTCAGAAAGGCAAACTTTTTAAATGATTTCATGGATGTAATTTTAAATTCAAAGCAAAAATCATATTGTTTGCAGGCTTAAAAAAAATAAAGATAGTGAAATGCAAAAAATGAAGAGTGAATGAATAAAAAATTAGTACAGATTCCACTACAATCCTTCCATGTGATTTATAGTATTTGGACTTTGAATTAAAATAGTTTTCAAGATGCTTTCAATTTATGCCAAAACAAACAGTGTTAACCAAATTATTTTTCATCAAAACTTTCAAGATTTTGACAATGTGATATAATTTCATCTTTAGCAATAATTTAATAATTAGATAAAAAAATCTTCGACATAATTGCGTAACTTGTAGTATCTGAATAGATAAAACCAAACCAACCTATAAAATGCTATATTATGGAAACGAAAATTACTTCTGGAACAGGGGAAACTGACCGCACCCCAAAATCTTTGGCTGAAGAGCTTTTCAGCAAAAAAGAATCGCTTAAAAGAAAGGTAAAAGACAAAAATCTTCAGCTGAAAAACCTTTTGAAAACCAATTTAGAACTATTAAAAAACAACGACATCAACACGATGTTGCTGTTTTAAAATTAAAAAACCACTGCTATGGAAAAAGAAGATGCTAAAAAATTTGAGAACAAGGATTCTGAAATTACTACCGACAATGATACTTCAAAAGATTTAAAAAGCAATGATCACATCAAGCCGGCTCCAGTAAGAGGCGAGGATAATGATGATTTTCAAAATGATGATACTGACAAATATCTGGCAATGGAACAGCCTGGCGTTCAGTATACAAAAGAAAATGATTTCAGCCTGGAATCGGACAAAGGAGGAAGGACAAATTCAAACCAATGGACGGAAGACGGCGGGAACAGCAAGAATTCAGATGCTTTCAACCAAGATGATTATCTGCTGGAAGACAACTTAGATTTAGATGAAGATCAAAATCAGTCCATTTCAACGGATGATGAAGATTATGAGGAATTAAATGAAGATTATTGATTTTTTATAATAGGAAAAGCCCAGTTTTAACTGGGCTTTTTAATTTCTTTGCGAAACTTTGCGAAAACCCTTTGTGAAACTTTGCGTTAAAAAAATAAACGCAAAGAGAAGAAAAAGTTACCCGCAAAGTTTCGCAAAGTTTTTCTTTTTTGATTCTAAACGAAAGTTTTAGAAGGCTTTGTATTATTTTTGCCGTTCAAATATTTTTTATATGTTCAAAATAGGAAGTTTATATGCCGGAGTTGGTGGGATTTGTCAAGGATTTATGAATGCTGGCGCAAAAGTAGCGTGGGCAAATGAGATTGATAAAAATGCGTGCGTGACGTATCGTGCGAATTTTAAACACCCGATTTTTGAGGAAGATATTTGGAAATTAAATCCTCAGAATTTAGATAAAGTGGATGTTTTGGCGGCGGGATTTCCGTGCCAGCCGTTTTCTGTTGCGGGTTACAGAAAAGGATTTAATGACGACAGAGGAAATCATTTTTATAGAATTTTAGATTTTGTGGAAGCTTTAAATAAGCCGAAAGTGGTTTTTTTAGAGAATGTAAAAAACTTAAAAGGACATGATAAAGGCAAAACTTTTACTTTTATCAAAGAAGCGATGAAGGCCAATGGCTACTCATTTTCTGCGGAAGTTTTGAACTCGAAAGAATATGGAAATGTACCACAGAATCGCGAGCGGATTTATATGGTCTGTTTTAAAAACGAAGAAGATGGGACTAATAAATATGTGAAACATTTCGAATTTCCAGAAGCTTTGACACTTACTAAAAAAGTGGAAGATATTGTGGATAATGCGGTTTCAGAGGCTAAATATTTTTATGGAGAAGATAAATATATGTTTGGCGAACTTCAGAAATCAATTACCAGAAAAGACACGGTTTATCAATGGCGACGCCAATATGTGAGGGAAAATAAAAGTGATGTTTGTCCGACTCTAACAGCAAACATGGGAACTGGCGGGCATAATGTGCCGTTGGTTTTGACTTCAAAAGGAATTCGAAAACTGACTCCGAAAGAATGTTTTAATTTTCAAGGATTTCCGGATAAATTTATTTTGCCAATTTCAATGAGCAATTCACATTTATACAAACAAGCGGGAAATTCAGTGAGTGTTCCGGTGATTGAGCGTATTGCAAAATCTATTTTTAAGGCGATTGAATTGGGCGATAACGCTTAAATTCTCAAGTATTTTACTTCGGTTAAATCTTGTGCAAAAATGTAATAGTTGTCCACGATTAAAGGTGTTCCTAAAATTACGCCTTGCGGAATTATTTGTTTTTCATTAATGACTTGAAGGAATTTTGAATGGGATAGGAAACCTGTAACTTCAACATCAATTTCATTTTTTTCAAGATAATTTTCAGGTTTGGCACTTTTTACTCCTGAAATTCTTACCATAAAAGTAAAGTCATAAGCTTGAGGTTCGCTTTCAAAAGTTTCTAAAAATTCGCCTTTTTGATTGTATTTGTTTTTTTCTAAGAGCAGTAAATTTCCGAACCATTTTGTAGATTTTACTGATGCGCGAATTGCGCCGTTGTTTAGTGTGAAATCACAATCTTCCCATCTGCCTTTTCCCCAAACGTCAAATTCTGGAGGATTATCAGGACGAATTCCTATGCTCGAAAGTTCATTGTAAACAGCAAGTTCGGCAAGTTTTCCTTGAAAAGTGTTGATGAAAATTTCTTTTGGAGAACGATCGTAATTTGTGCTACCGAAAGATTGCGATTTGTGATAACCTTCGCCGTAAGCCATTTCAGAAGCGAAATGCAGGCATTTTTTTATGCTCTCTGATTTGAGTTTTGTATCGGGAGCAAATTCTTTTCTTGTGTCGTAATTAAAAATAATTCTGTCGAATTCAATTTTGGCTTTTATCATTTTATAGGTATTGGCTTATATTGTTGTAAATGTATATAAATTTTAATAATAATAACACACTTGTTGAAATTTATGCATAAAAAAACCACTTTAATTAAAAAGTGGTTGATTGTTGTGTTGAAGGAATATTTATTTATGAAATTTTACTTTTCTCTAAAGCTGAAAGTATCTCGTTTTTTAAAAGCCCGCTTCCGCCACCATAATGCTGTACTATTGGGCAATTTGGATTTTCCTTTTGAAAGAAATTACGAAGCATTTCCTCGCTTTCTTCCTCGATGCCACAGCCAAGCAAAACTAAATTGAAATTTATTTTTTTGAATAAATCCATTGCGGCTTTGTCGGTTTCTGCTCCAGCTCCAAACCAGTTTTCGTTGGCGTTTATCAGCCTGACAACGGTTTCGAGAATTTCTGGATGCCTTCCTATGTAGAGAATATTAATCATTTTTTTGAGGTTCTAAGGTTTTGAGGTGCTGAGATTCTAAGGTTTTTCGCCAGTATTTAAACTTAGCGCCTTAAAATCTTAGCATCTCAGTGCCTCAATTTATTGTTGGATGAATTGCAATTCGATGTTTAATTTTACTTCTTCACCTACTAAAACGCCTCCTGTTTCTAGGGCTGAGTTCCAATTTAAGTTCCAGTCTTTACGGTTGATTTTTCCTGTTGCAGAAAGTCCGGTTTTTGTATTTCCCCATGGATCTTTTGCTAATCCACCGAATTCAACGTCTAATTTTACTTGTTTTGTAACTCCGTGAAGCATCAAATCTCCTGTTAATTTGTAGTCGCCTTCGTCAATTTTGTCGAAAGAAGTTGATTTGAAAGTTAATTTTGGAAATTGTCCTGCGTCAAAGAAATCTGCGCTTCTCAAGTGATTGTCACGGTCTGCGTTTCCTGTGTTTATAGAATCGATTTCTCCTGAAAAATCAAATTTTGCAGTTGTGAAATCATCGCCTTCCGTTTCGATTGAAGCGTCAAATTTTTCGAAATTTCCTGAAACATTTGTAAACATCATGTGTTTTACTTTAAATCCGATTTCAGAGTGTGCTGTGTCAATTGACCATTTTGTTGTAGACATAATTTTTGTTTTTTAAGTTACTGAGTTGCAAAGTGGCTAAGTTTCAAAGTTGCCAGCTTTGCGTTTATTTATAAAGTTTTGTATTATCTAATTTTCGAACTATCTAATTGATTTATAAAGACATTGGAACTTCCATCAAAAGGATTTCAGCGTCTTCAGATAAAGCCTGGATTTGGATGTTTTGCGTGTCCCAGATTCCCAAACCGTCTCTTTGGTTGAGGTCGATGTTCCCGATTTTGAAATCTCCTTTTAATATGAAGGCGTAGATTCCATTTCCAGATTTTTTCAAATCGTATGAAGTTACAAAATCTTTGTCGAATTTTCCGATGTGAAACCAAGCGTCTTGGTGAATCCAAACCCCAGCATCGTCTGCATTTGGAGAAAGAATTTGCTGTAAATTATTATGACGGTCGCTTTCATTTAAAGTAATCTGGTCATATCTCGGCGTTACATTTTTCTTATTTGGATACACCCAAATCTGAAGAAATTTCGTCAGTTTGTCTTTATTTTTATTGTATTCGCTGTGGTAAATTCCGGTTCCGGCACTCATGACTTGGATGTCGCCTTTTGAAATTACGGCAGTATTACCCATGCTGTCTTGGTGTTCTAAATCGCCTTCTAATGGAATCGAGATGATTTCCATATTATCATGCGGATGTTTCCCAAAACCCATTCCGGCATCAACTCTGTCATCGTTCAAAACCCTCAAAACACCGAAATGCATTCTGTCAGGATTGTGGTAATTCGCAAAACTGAATGTGTGGTGCGAATCCAGCCAGCCATGATTTGCATGACCGCGAGTATTCGCTTTGTGCAACATGGTGTTTTCCTCGATTAATGAAGTTGTATTTGGTAAATGATTGTAGCCGATTGGCTCTAATGGCGTGATTTCGTCAATGTCATTTTTCATCACGTCGCCGATGGTTGCTGAAGTAATAAACATTCCAGTTCCCATTAGTCCTTTTTTTATAAAATCTTTGCGTTCCATTTTTGTTCTTATTTGATAGGGCAAATTTCGGACAGAAATAAAAGGTGGGCATTGAACTAGGACAAGAAAAACGAATTTTTGATTTAAGATTGCTGTTTTATGATTTTCGTAACATATTTCAATTGGAAATGGATTGTTTAAATTACCATATAAGACATTTTAGAACATTTAAGTTAGCCATAGAATCTGTGACATCTGTGTTGAATAGGCTACTGCTTTATGATATTTCAATCGGAAATGGATTGTTTAAATTACCATATAAGACATTTTAGAACATTTAAGTTAGCCATAAAATCTGTGACATCTGTGTTGAATAGGCTACTGCTTTATGATATTTCAATCGGAAATGAATTGTTTAAATTACCATATAAGACATTTAAGAACATTTAAGTTAGCAAAAAATCTGTGAGAATCTGTGAAATCTGTGTTGAATAGACTACTGCTTCGCTAATTTAGTTCTGACCTTACTCAAAAATTCTGCAGAAATTCCTAAGTAAGAAGCGATGTAATGCTGGGCAACACGCTGTGGAATCGTTGGATATAATTCTAAAAATTCTAGGTATTTTTCTGTTGCTGTTTGCGAGATATTGTGGAAAAGGCGGTTTTGGGTTACTGCCAAGCTTCTTTGCATTAAGATTCTGTAAGCCCTTTCAAAACGGGGTGCTTTTTCAAAAAGAAGTTCTTTTGATTCTGGAGTGAAGGTGTAAAATTCGCAATCTTCTAAAGTTTCTATAAAAACTTGCGATGGTTTGTCTTCATAAATACTGAAAGAAATATCGCTGACCCAAGCGTCTTCAATGGCAAATTGCAGAATTACTTCAAAACCATTTGCGTCGATGTAATATTTTCTCACACAACCTTTGATTACAAAAGCTTCGAAGTTGCACATTTCGCCTTCGTGGAGCATAATGGTTTTTTTTGGCACTTTTTTATATTCTAATAAAGAATTAAAAATGTCGAATTCTTCTTGTGAAAAAGAAACATATCTGCTGATGCTTTTGTTGATTTGTGTGTACAATTTTGTGGGGTTTTTGAGTTTAGACAAATATAAGAAATGTGTTTTGAAATTTACCATATAAGGCATATAAGGAAATAGAAGTGAGACGTCACAATTTTTAAAACTTATGCCTTATATGGTAAAAATTCGATTACAACTTTAAATCTACATCTTATAGTTTTGTTTTTCTTCGTATTTTTGGAATTCAAATTTTATATAATGAAAATCGTAATTTCTCCAGCAAAATCGCTTGACTTCGAAACAGAACTTCCTACAAAAAAACATACAGAATCTATCTTTTTGAAAGAATCAAACACGGTTCACAAGGTTATGAAAAAGCTGAAGCCTAAAAAACTTTCTGATTTAATGTCAATTTCAGATAAGTTGGCGGATTTGAATTGGGAAAGAAATCAAGAATGGACTTTGCCTTTTACCGAAGAAAATGCGCGTCCAGCTATTTATGCTTTCAATGGCGATGTTTATACTGGATTAGATGCTTATACTTTGCCGATCTCCAAAATAGAGGAACTGCAAGACAAACTTAGAATTTTATCAGGATTGTATGGTTTGCTAAAACCTTTAGATTTAATGCAGCCATATCGTTTAGAAATGGGGACGAAACTTCCAATTGGAAAAAATAAAAATTTATATGAGTTTTGGAAGGCTAAAATTACGAAGTCATTGAATTCTGAATTGAAAAAGGACGAACTTTTTATCAATTTGGCTAGTAATGAATACTTTGAAGCTGTTGATGTAAAATCCTTGAAAGTGCCTGTAATTACTCCAGAATTTAAGGATTATAAAGATGGAAAGTTAAAGATTATCAGCTTTTTTGCCAAGAAGGCGAGGGGAATGATGGTGCGTTATATTATTGACACCAATGCAGAAACTATCGATGATTTGAAAGGCTTTGATTATGACGGCTATAAATTTGACGCTAATTTATCTAAGGGAAATACTTTGGTTTTTACTAGGTAATTCTTGTACTGTCATTGCGAGGAACGAAGCAATCGCATAATCTGAATCGACAATTATTGCTTGCAATCCTGATGTGATTGCTTTGTTCCTCGCAATGACAGTGCGAATTTATGATTCAATAAACTCGCTGAATTCTCTGCTGGCTTCTCTGGCTGATTTTCTTTGGTTTCTGGCTAATTCGGTTAATGCTAAGATTCCGTTTTTGGCGCATTTTTTCACTTTGATAATTTTGTTTGAATATTCTGCTAGCTTTTGTGCTTCTTCTTCCGATAATTTTGGACTTATTGCTGCGACAAATTCTTGAAACTCTGCAACTGAGGGTTTGTTTGCTTCATAATGCTCTTGAAGTTCGTCTAGCATTTCTTCTAGATCTTTACCTATTTCTGTTAAGTATTCTATGTTTTTTTGGCTGAATTCACGAATTGCCTTCTTTTCTTTTTTACCGAATAATCCCATTGTTTTGGTTTTTAATTGCGATGGCTAATTTATTTTTAAATAATGCTTTTGGGATTATGGGAGGATTAAATTATAATTAAGATTTAAATATTTAAGAGTTGAAAGATTTGAGGATTTTGGATTAAAGCTGGGCTTTTGAATTATACCATATAAGGCATATAAGTTTATTTAAGAATTTGGTTAAATTAGGCTTGAATCTTATTGAATAAAAAAAGTCCGACATTATATTGCCGAACTTTTGTGTTTATCAAAATTGTCATTCTGACGAAGGAGGAATCTTAGCATTGTAGAACTACTGATGAAGATTCCTCCTTTGTTGGAATGTCAAAAGGTTTTTAATTATGAATTTCCTTCTTTAATTGTTGCTTTTAATTTTTTCATAAAGGCTCGGAAGGCGGGGAGGAATTCTTCAAATAATGGATTTTCTTTGTTTTTCAGCATCGCTTCGCTGAATAGTTTTAGGCCAAGGGCAAATTCTGTAGCTTGGCTTTCTGTTTTGAAGGGATTGTTTTGGCTTATTCTTTCTATGATGGAAAAAATTTCGTCGTGGTTTTCAAATTCAAAATCTATGGTTTCTTCCAGGCCTAAATCCTTTGGGGAATATAGGTGTTCTAAGGTGATTCTGTATTTATTGTGGTTCTTTTCCATATTATTTGTTTTGTCTTTTGACGTATTTTATTTCTTTCTTAAGCCGAATTCGTTTTAGCCTAGGCCGGATGTATTTTCAAATAGGCCGGAAGCACTTTTTAATAGGCTCGATTTACTTTAACATAGGCCGGAATCGTTTTTACAAAGGCCGAATGTATTTTCACCAAGGCCGGAAGCTTTCTGACGCAGGCCGAATGAATTTTTATATAGGCGCGAAGCATTTCTACATAGGCCGAAGCAATTTTTGCATTCCTTTAAAATTAGTGCATCGCATCCGCGGGATTGATTTTGTTCTTTCCTCTTTTGATGAAGAAAATAATCGGAATACAGCAGAGGAACATGATTCCCAAGTACATAAATATATCCATATATGATAAAACCGTGGCCTGTTTCATTACAGAAATATCTAAAACTTGGTAGGCTTTGCCTAAAGATTCGCTTGCGCTGAAACCTTTAGACATAAATCCTTGTTGCAATTGTTGTACTCTGTTTTGGACTTCTAATTTATCCATGCTTAAGTTGGAAACCAGATTCACGCGGTGTTCTTGGCTGAAACGGGTGATGAATGTCGTGATGATGGCGATTCCGAAAGAACCTCCTAATTGACGCATCATTCCGGTAAAGGCGGCACCTTCTCCAATGTGTTTTCCTTTTAAGGTGGACAAAGCCAAAGTGGTTATTGGTACGAATAATAATCCCAAACCAACTCCTCTTAAAATCAGCGGCCAAAACATGTGTTCTGTTCCTGTGTCTGGCGTGATGACGTTATGCATCCAAAAAGTAAATATGAAGAAAACGAAAAATCCTAATCCGACTAAATAACCTTGCGGTACGCCTTTTTGCAATAAGTTTCCGATAATCGGCATCATGAAAGCGGTTGTGATCGAACCTGGAATCAATAATAATCCGGCATCCAAGGCGGTCCATCCTAAAACAGACTGCGTGTAAATTGGCAGAATTAATGTGGAACCATATAATCCAAAACCTAAGATGAAACACATTACGGTTCCGATTCTGAGGTTTCCGTCTTTTAAAACGCTTAGGTTTACGATTGGGTGCTTATACGTCAATTCCCTCCAGATAAATAATACCAATCCGAATAGGCTGACGATTGATAATGTAACAATCAGGCCGTTGTCAAACCAGTCGTCTTGCTGGCCGTGTTCTAAAACGAACTGCAACGAACCGATGAATGCGGCAAGAAGAATAATTCCCCACCAGTCGACTTGGCTGGCTTTCAGTTTTTCTCCGTATTTCGGACTTTTTACATAGGTAATTGTCAAAAATGTGGCGATGATTCCCAAAGGGATGTTGATGTAAAAGATATATGGCCAAGAATAATTTTCAACCAGATAACCTCCCAAAGGCGGTCCTAATGTTGGTCCTACAATTACTCCTAATCCATAAATTGCCTGTGCCATTCCACGTTTTGCAACCGGATAGCTTTCGGTAATAATCGTTTGGGCGGTCACTAAAAGCGCGCCTCCACCAAGACCTTGGACAAAACGGAAAGCTACGAGTTCCCAAATGTTTGTGGCGTTTCCGCATAGGAAAGAAGAAACGGTAAATATGATGATGGATACGGCGAAATAATTTTTTCTGCCAAATTGTTGCGACAGCCAGCTCGTCATCGGAATCACGATAACATTGGCAATGGCATAAGCGGTAATTACCCAAGCGACATCTGTTAATGTGGCGCCAAGACTTCCTCGCATGTCAGTCAAAGCGACGTTCACGATGGTGGTATCGACGATTTCCAGTAAGGCACAAAGTACCGCCGTGATCGTGATAATCACCCTTCTGAAGCCGTATTCGACTAAACTGTCTTCTCCTGAAGTTGCTTCCATTTGTTTTTATTTTAGCCAAAAGCCATTAGGCAAGAGGCAAAAGTTTATATTGATTGAGTAGTAGAAATTAGAGAATAGGCAAGAGGCAAAAGTTTGATCAGGTTAATAAAAAGCAGTAACCACAACGAAACTAACTTTTGCCTCTTGGCTATTCACTCTTGCCTAGAATTATTTCAAATGTACGTCGACGTCAACATTCATTCCTGGGCGAAGGTTTTCTACTTTCTTTGGATCATTTTCTTTGTTCAAGCTGATTTTTACAGGAAGCCTTTGGATTGTTTTTACGAAGTTTCCAGTTGCGTTATCAGGAGGAAGAAGTGAAAATCTTGCTCCAGTTGCAGGAGAAAATGACGTGATTGTTCCTTGAAATTCGTAGTCTGGGTAAGCATCCACATGGATTCCTACTTTCTGGCCGATCACCATTTTGCTTAACTGCGTTTCTTTGAAATTAGCGATTACCCAAGCTTCTGTGTTGTTGATGATGTAGAACAAAGATTGTCCTGGCGCCACCAATTGTCCTGGCTGGATGTTGATTTTTGAAACCTGACCGTCGATTGAAGCGGTTACAACCGTATAGCTCAAGTTTAATTTTGCGGCGTCTAAAACAGCTTGCGCTCTTTTGATATTTGCTGCGGCAACTTCCGTTTGTTTGCTAGAAACATTGGAACGAGAAGCGGCGATGCCTTTTTGGTAATTGCTCGCTTTTTGCTGTTGCTGCAAGATTTTCACTTCGTTGTCGGCTTCTAGCTTTGCAGCTTCGGCTTGCTCGAATTGCTGTTTTGTAATCGATTTGTTTTTGTATAGATTTTGGTAACGCACATAATCGTTGTTGGCTCTGTTGGCTCTGATTTTAGCGCTTTCGATATTTCCTCCTGCAGAAGAGAAGTTTGCTTCAGAAACAGAAATATTTGCTTGGGCACCGCTGATATCGGCTTTTGAAACTTCAAGGCTTCCTTGTGCAGAAACCAATGCTGCGTTTGCTTCTTCCACGCGAACTTGGTAATCTTTGTCATCGATTGTGAAAAGCGTGTCGCCTTTTTTTACGAAGTCATTGTCTTTTACAAAAACTTTCGTAACATATCCGGTCACTCTTGGAATAATCGGGTTCATGTTTTTTTCTACCTGCGCATCATCGGTAGTTTCGTGCGCCAAAGAGTGTACGTATTTGTAAACTCCGTAAATAATTCCGATGATTACAAGAGCTCCAAGAATGTACTTGAATTTATTGTTTGTTGCTTTCTTTTCTGTATTTTCCATTTTGAAAGAAATTAGTTTTTAGGTGTAAGATTGAATGAGTCAGTTAATTTTCCGGATGCGTTCAGCAGTTCATAATAGCTTTGCGCGATGTCAGCTTTTGAGAAAGCCTCGTTTAGTTTTGCTTGCAGGTCTTGAACGTCGGCTTCTAGCAAATCATTTGTGTCTGAAAGTCCGTTGTCATATTTGTCTTTCACGATTCTGAAGTTTTCGTCGGCTTGAAGTACTGCTTCCTGATAAACTTTAAATTGCTTTAAAGAAAGATTGTAATTTTCTTGCGCTTGCTGCACTTCGACTTTGATCTGGTCGGTCAAGATATCTGCAGACTGTTTTGTTTCTGAAGCGATGCTTTTTGCCAATTTCACATCTTTTCCATTTTTAAAAATAGAAGAGATGTCATAGGAAACGCCAACGCCGACATTCATGGCATTATTTACTTCTAAAACATTTTTCAAGTTGAAAGCTACATAACCACCGCTTAAACTCACCGTTGGGTAATAATTTGCTTCGGCAACCTTGATACTTGATTCAGAAGCTTTTTGAAGCCATTTCAGCGACTCTAAATCACTTCGGCTAGCAAGAGCATCATTTTGGCTAAAAGAAGCGCGCTCTGAAGACGAATTTGTGAAGACCGATTCTTCAGGAACGATCTGCGTTCCTTCGTTTAGTTTCAGCAGGTTTACCAATTGGTAGTTGATTGTCGACACATTCTTCTTGGCATCTTCTAAGGAAAGCTCTATGTTTGACGACTGCAGTTGCGATTTCAATAAATCATTTCTGGCAATCAGTCCGTTTTCTTCCATTGCCGTAAAATCCTTCACGCGCTGTTCAGACGATTTCAAGTTTTCTTGAATCAACGAAACCGACTGCTGTGCTTTGTAAAGATTCACATAAAGAATTACCGTGTTCATCGCCAACTGCTCTTTTGTGTTTTTTGCGTTGAAAACTTCAGCCTGGTATTTGCTTTCAGAAGCTTTCACCGAATTCTTCAATTTGAATCCAGAAAAAATCGGAACTGATAAACTTGCCTGTCCTAACATTAACTGACTCACTTTTGGTGATGAAGTTGTGGTTCCGTCTTCTGCGGGTTCTGAACTTCCCAGATTTGATTTCACGTTTGCATCAGCAAGACGCTGGTACTGTCCAGAAATTTTCAGGCTAGGGTAGCGGTTGTTTTTTACTGTTGCCAATTCAAATCCAGAAGTGGCAATTTTAGTATCGGCCAAAGTGGCCTGATTACTTTGTGTTGTGGCCAGCGAAATGGCCTCGGTCAATGTTAGTGCTTTTTTTTCTTGGGCACGGCTTTCGGCGAAACCCAAAATCAAAAATAGGCCTAACAATAGGGAATTAGTTTTCATAAACTAAAAGGGCTTTAATTGTTTTTTTAATATGCTTTGTTAAATCTGTTTTTATGTAATTGTCAAAATCTTCATCATTCTTAAAACCAAAAATTTCTTCGTAGTAAAGTCGGTTCATCTGGAAGTGAAAAAAAGTTCCCATGATGGTCGGCGGCAAAAGTTGGACATTGATGTCTTTTGCGAAAACGCCTTGGTCTTGTCCTTCTGAAATTATCTTGGTCAGCGATCTCAAGTTGTCTTTTTTCATATCTGTAAAAACTTTGAAATCCATAATTCTCTTTTTTGAAGAAAATTCAAAATGAAGAATCTGGTACATGCATTTGTTTTTATTCAGACGCGTGATGTAAAGTTCGATCAGCTTGTCTACTTTTTCCATCGGAGACAGATCTTCGATGAAAAGATTTTCAAGCTGCATTTTCAAATCTGAAGTTCGGTAGAGGATAAGTGACTCTAATAATTTTTCTTTGGAACCAAAATAATAAGAGACCATCGCGATATTGATATTTGCTTTTTTGGCAATCTCTCTAATGGAAGTTCCGTCGAATCCTTTTTCTGCAAAGAGCTCTTCAGCAACGTGAAGGATCTGGGTTTGCTTTTCATTAAATTCGGTCATCGTGTTTTCCTTGTTTTTTAAATCGGGTACAAAGTTAAACACTTGTTTAAATTAAACGATTGTTTAGTTTTTGTTTAACAAGATATTAACAGAAAACGATATAGAAAACGGCCATAGAGTAAATCTATATTAAATATATATAATTTTGTTTTTCAGTTATTTAAGTTTGAATACGTGAACTTATTGTTTAGTATATAGTTTTCCGAATAAGAGTTCAATAGGCTGTTCCGAATTGTGGTTTTCAGTGAAATTGAAAGTTGATTTTTGCTTCTGATTTTAAATCTAGCGTTAATAGTTTCCAAAAATTTTTAGCATTTTTTCTATCCTATTCATTTTTCTTTTACTTTTGAAATACTAAAAAAATGACAATGTCAGGTTTAAATCGCGTTTGTGTTATGTGTATGTGCTGTCCGCTTTCTGGGGATGCTTCTGCTATGGTATGATTTGGTTAAAACCTTGAAAAATAACAGCTAAGCTCCTCATGATTTGAGGAGCTTTTTTTATATTTATAATTCAATAAAGAAATGGAACACCCAATTTATAAAGCCAATTATTTAAAATGGCAAGCGCTTCCGGATAAGAAAAATGCAGAGCAGTGGATTGAAGATGCGTTTCAATGGCTGTTTTGCATTGGTCAAGAATTTTCAGATTATGATTATTTCTTGGAAAAAGAAAAATTGCTTTGGGAACGATTTTTAGAATTGCTTTTGCATTCTGATTTAGATAAAATTAAATGTATTCAAGTAATTGATAATCTTAAGTCTAATGTTGTTTTACTTCATGATAAGCTTGAAGACGATTTAAAAGCTATTTTTGAGTTCGATCCGGCTGCAAAATCGAGAAATGAGGTACTGATTTCCTATCCAGGATTCTTTGCAATTTCGGTTTATCGGCTTGCCAATTTTCTTTGGAAAAGTGAAATTCCAGTTTTGCCTAGACTTTTTAGCGAGTATGTTCATGGCAAAACGGGTATTGATATTCATCCTGGCGCAACGATCGGTGAGCGATTTTTTATCGATCACGGGACTGGAATTGTGGTTGGAGAAACGGCAATTATCGGTGATGATGTGAAAATTTATCAAGGCGTAACGCTCGGCGCATTGATTGTAAGGAAAGAAGAAGCGTCTGTAAAAAGGCATCCTACGATCGGAAATCAGGTCACGATTTATGCCAATGCGACCATTTTGGGAGGCCAAACTTTGATTGGAAACGGATCAATTATTGGTGGAAATGTTTGGATCACGAACTCGATTCCGGCCAATTCTTTGGTTTATCACAAGAGTGAAGTGACCATTAAAAGTAAGAATCCGTTTCCAGAACCTTTGAATTTTGTAATTTAATTAAGTCCAATATATATGAAAGCAAATACAATTTTAGACACAATCGGGAAGACTCCGGTGGTCAAAATCAATAAACTTTTTGGAAATAAGCACCATGTTTTTATCAAGTTAGAAAGAAATAATCCGGGAAATAGTATCAAAGATCGTATTGCTTTGGCGATGATTGAAGACGCGGAAAGTAAAGGATTACTTACAAAAGAGAGCGTGATAATTGAGCCGACTTCGGGAAATACTGGCATCGGTTTAGCACTTGTTGCGGCGGTAAAAGGATACAAATTAATCCTGGTCATGCCAGAATCAATGAGTATTGAAAGACGCAAATTGATGTCAATTTATGGTGCGGAATTCGAACTTACGCCACGCGAAAAAGGCATGAAAGGCGCTATTGAAAAGGCTGCAGAATTGGTGGAATCAACTCCGAATTCATGGTCGCCGAAGCAATTTGACAACCCGGTAAATGTCGAAATTCACAAGAAAACTACGGCTCAAGAAATCATTGAAGACTTCCCAGACGGACTTGATTATGTCATCACGGGTGTTGGAACTGGCGGTCATATTACGGGAATTGCGTCGGTTTTAAAGGAGAAATTTCCGAATCTGAAAGTCTTTGCTGTGGAACCACAATTGTCTCCAGTTTTAAGCGGCGGAAGTCCGGCGCCACACCCAATTCAGGGCATTGGAGCAGGTTTTGTACCGTCGATTTACAACAGTGATTTGATTGACGAAGTGGTTCAAGTAAGTAAGGACGATGCCTTTGAATTTGCCAGAAAATTAGCTAAAGAAGAAGGAATTTTGGCAGGAATTTCAACCGGAGGATCGTTAGCGGCGGTCAATAAAAAGCTTTCAGAATTGCCAGAAGGCGCAACGATTTTGACTTTTAATTATGATACTGGAGAACGTTATTTGTCAATCGAAGGTTTGTTTTAACGTTTTTCATAACGATTATCGACACAGATATTCGACAATCTAGGTGCGAAAGGGATTGAAATGGAAAGCCTCGCCGGCAAAAAACTATTTTTTCTTGGCTTGAAAAAGCGACCGGAGGAAGCTCTTTTCAGTCCGTAGAAAAAAAGTTTTTTTGACAAGAGCTTGGAGAGTAAAGCCCGGCCCGAAGGGTTTCGCCCAAATAAAAAAGAGAAATTAATACAAATAAAAAACCCTGCCAATTGCTTGAGCAGGGTTTTTCGCGTACAGATTTTTGAGGAAATTAGAATTTCAAATCAACTGCCAATTCGAATTCGTCATTGATAGTTTTGTCACCAAGACCGTCGAAAAAGCTTCCTGAGTTATATTTGATTCCGTATTTTGTTCTGTCAACTTTCAAAGCTGCAGTCGCAGAATTTTTACCTACAGTAATGTTGAATTTCACTGGGTTTGTGATTCCTTTGATAGTCAAATCAGCAGTCACAGCGTAAACTCCAGCAGATTTTTTACCGATAGTTTTGAAAACTAAAGTAGCAGTTGGGAATTTTGCAGTTCCGAAGAAATCGTCAGCTTTTAAGTGACCTTCTAGGTTTTCTTTTCCTTCGCCAGCTTTCAAGTCAGTTACAGTGATTGAAGTCATGTCAACAGTGAAGCTACCGTTTACCAAAACGTCTTTTTTGAAAGACAATGAACCGTCAGAAAGGCTGATTGTACCTTCGTGCTGTCCTGTTACTTTTTTACCAACCCAGCTAATTTTGCTCTTAGCTACGTCTACTTTTTTCTCTTGAGCTGTTGCTGAAAATGATCCTGCTACTACTAAAAGAGCGATTGCGATTGTTTTGAAATTTTTCATGTTTTGAATTTAATTAAGGGTTTATTATTATTATTATTATAGATTGATAAATAATTCTTCGTTAGATTTTCTAACTTTTTTGTAGTGCTGTGATGCGTCTTCTTCGTGACGGTAACCTACAACTGCAATTACTGCGGTGGTTAATCCAAGTTTGTCTAAACCAAGGATTTCGTCAAATTGATCTGCGCTGAACCCTTCCATTGGAGTTGCGTCAATTTTTAAGAAAGAAGCAGTATTTATTAGCGTTGACAAAGCTAAATAAGCTTGTTTTTTAGCCCAATTGTCTCTTCCATTTTCGTCTAGACCGCTCACAAAACCTTTAATCATACCGCTAAAACCATCAAGGCTTTCTACAGGAATTCCTCTTGTGTCGCTGATGTTTTGCATGTATTTTTCAATTTGCTGGTCGCCAACATTTTTCTCAATTGCAAACACAAATAGTTGTGAAGCGTCTGTAATTGGACTTTGTCCGTAAGCAGCGCCTTTTAATTTTTCACGCAATTCTGCATTTTCGATAACTAAGATTTTGTAAGGCTGTAATCCCATTGAAGAAACGCTCAATTTTGTCGCTTCTTTCAAGGTGTTCAAGTCTTCGGCAGACACTTTTTTTGATGCGTCATATTTTTTAGTCGCATAGCGCCAGTTAAGGCTATTTAAGATTTCACTCATGATTTTATTGAATTGTTCTAAGTTTTTCTAGTAATATATTTAATTGTTCTAATTCTTCTGAAGTTAGATTTTGCACAATAAGTGATTCGTGTTTGTCAACTTTCGGATTTACTTCTGTTAATAAATCCATTCCTTTCTGCGTAATTGCAATCTCCATTTTTCGTCTGTTACCCGGACAAATTTCACGGGTTACTAATTCTTTCAGCAATAATTTATCGACCAAACGTGTAGTATTGCTGGTTTTAGCAACCATTCTTTCTTGGATAACGCACATATTTGTGGGATTTCCGTTTTGTCCTTTTAAAATTCTCAAGACATTAAATTGTTCTGGCGATAAGTCATAACTTTTTAAAACCTCATTGAATTTTTCAGAAATTACATTTTGAGTATACAGAATGTTCAGCATCGTTTTTTTTGCGATTGCCATAGGAGAGGTCGTCTTGATGATGTCTTCTATTTTCATTGTTGTAATTACAAAATTTGTATGTACAAATGTAATACTATTTTTAATTGTATATACAAATGTATATTAAAATTTTGTTAATACGTAATAAGAACGTCTTTAAAGCTTAATTTTATTGGCTTTAAATGAATAAATATTTTTATAAAAAATGAAGAAAATTATCTCATTATTAGCTTTGATTTTAATTGTTTCTTGTAAATCTGAAAACAAAAAAGAAGCGGAAATCGCTCCAAAACCTTTACAAACTTATAAAAAAGAGAAAATTTCAGTAAAATCGTATGACTTTTCAGGATTGGAAAATCTATTAAAAAAGCAGAATGATACGACATATGTTGTCAATTTTTGGGCGACTTGGTGCGTTCCTTGTGTGGAAGAATTGCCTAATTTTGAGAAGCTGAATGCAACTTACAAAGACAAAAAAGTAAAAGTGATTTTGGTGAGCATTGATTTTCCGAAGATGGTTGAAACCAAACTTTTGCCATTTATAAAAGATCATAATTTAAAATCTGAAGTTGTTCATTTAAATGATCCAGATGCAAATTCTTGGATCAATAAAGTAGATTCAACTTGGAGTGGCGCGATTCCTGCTACAGTAATTTATAAAAAAGACAAGCGCAGTTTTTATGAAAAAAGCTTTACTTTCGAAGAGTTGGAAAAGGAAGTGAATAAAGTTTTATAAGTTTCAAAGTTTCAAAGTTTCAAAGTTTCAAAGTTTCAAAGTTTCAAAGTTTACCGATTAATTATCTAAATTTCTAATTAACAAATTATCTAATTACCCTTATGAAAACAACAATTAAAATTTTTGCATTCGTTTTGCTGGCTGGTTTGGCAAGCGCTTTTACGTATAAAACTACAGTTGCCGCTGGTTATAAAGTCGGTGATATCGCGACAGATTTCAGCCTGAAAAACATTGACAACAAGAAAGTTTCGCTGAAAGATTTTAAAGATGCTAAAGGTTACATCGTGATTTTTACTTGCAATCATTGTCCGTATGCTCAGGCTTATGAAGATAGAATCGTGGCTTTGGATAAAAAATACAAGAAATTGGGCTATCCAGTTATTGCTATAAATCCGAATAATCCTGAAAAACAGAAAGACGACAGCTTTGAATTGATGAAAGTTAAAGCGAAAGAAAAAGGTTTTACTTTTCCGTATTTATTTGACGAAGGTCAGAAAATCTATCCACAATATGGTGCTACAAAAACACCTCACGTTTATATTTTGCAAAAAACTTCTAAAGGAAATGTGGTAAAATATATCGGAGCAATTGACGATAATTACGGAGATGAAAAAGCAGTTAAAACGAAATATGCTGAAAATGCAGTCGACGCTTTATTGAAAAACAAAGAAGTTCCCGTTAAAGAAACGAAAGCTATTGGATGTTCCATTAAAGCATAATACTTTTACAGAAAAAAAATGGATTTATCACAAGAACAATGGTGGGCTCAGGCTCAAGAAGACGAAAATGCTGTAATTCTGGATGTTAGAACAGAAGATGAAGTAAACAGAGGACAAATTCCAGGTGCCAAAAATATTGATATATATAAAGGACAAGGATTTATTTATGAAGTTGAAGAGCTCGACAAGTCAAAGAATTATTATGTCTATTGTCAAGCAGGAATGCGAAGCGCAAAGGCTTGCAACATTATGAATCAATTAGGAATCGAAAATACGTACAACCTTTTAGGAGGAATGGGAGCGTGGAACGGACCAGTTGAAGTTAAATAAGATCAAAATTTTAAACGCAGATTTGGAGTTCTTTCGGACTTAAATCTGCGTTTTTATTTATAAAATTTACAACTATGAAAAAAATATTTTCAATTTTGGCAATCGTTTTAATGCTAACTTCTTGCCAAGCACAAGAGAAAAAAGGAGTTAAATTGCTTCCTGCAAAAGAATTTTCTCAGAAAGTAGATGCTGAAAAAGGACAAGTTATTGATGTAAGAACCCCAAAAGAATTCCAACAAGGACATTTGAAAAGTGCTAAGAACATCCATTTATATGATCAAGATTTTGCGCAAAGAATCGACAAATTAGATAAAAAACAACCAGTTTATGTCTATTGCAAAGCGGGTGGAAGAAGCGCTGAAGCTGTTGAATTCATGCAAAATCACGGATTTGAAAATATAATCGAATTGCAAGGAGGCACAGATTCTTGGTCAGAATCAGGTTTGCCTTTGGAAAAATAAATTATTTAGGAAGGTAGAAAGTAAAAACAGAACCCTTGTTTGGAACGCCGTCTGCTTTGATAAATCCGTTGTGGTTTTCTACAATTTTTTTACAGATTGCAAGTCCGAGTCCCGTTCCTGTGTATACTCCTTCAGTTTCTAATCGTTTGAAAAGAACGAATATTTTTTCTGAAAACTCTTGTTTAAAGCCGATTCCGTTGTCTGAAACTATGAATTTATAATATTTTTTATCAGTAATAGTAGTGCCGTCAATTACTTCAGCATCTTTAATTTTTTCTGTTTTTACATGAATTATTGGCGAAACACCGTCTTTGCTATATTTCAATGAATTGGCTATCAAATTCACAAAAAGCTGATTAATTTGAAATGTTATTACCTTAATTGTCGGAAGCGGTTCTGTATTTATTACTGCATTTTTTTCTTCTATATTAAAAGAAAGTTCTTGAATTACATCCGCTAAAACTTCATTCAAATCAGTTTTGTCAAAGATTTTATTGCCTTTTATAGTTCGAGAATAGTTAACCAAATCCATCATCAGATTCTGCATTCTGTTTGCTGAAGTTTTGATTTTAAGGAAATAATCTTGTCCTTTTTCTGAAATTGTTTGCATTTCTCCGCTCTCGATCCTTGAAATAAACATCTGTATTTTTCGTAGCGGTTCTTGCAAATCATGGCTCACAATCTGGTTAAAAGATTCAAGTTCAGCATTTATCGCCAAAAGTGTCTTGTTTTTTTCTTCCAATGTCATTCTGCTATTTTGCTGATCAGTGATGTCATAGCTGACGCCAATTTTAACGAGTTCACCTTTGGCGTTATGCGTGAAATCTCCAACAGAATTGATGTATCTTATTTCTCCATTTGGCCTGATTATTCTATAAGTTAGATTAGTGGGCGTTCGATTTTTTAGTGATTCTTCATGTTCTCGAACCGCTTCTGGCAAATCCTCTGGATGGATATAAGGAAGATAATTATCTAAATTGTTGGAAAAAGCATTCGGTTCTAATCCAAGAAGCCTATAAAAATTATCAGAATAAAAGTAGGTTCCAGTTACCATGTTGATTTTCCAATGGCTTATTCCGGCTACTTTTTCTGCATTATCTGCAATTTGGTTTGAGAATCTTAAATCATTGTTGAGTTTTGTAACCTCCCTAAAATCGTGATTCACTTTGCTGAGCGAAAATAACAAGACAACCAATGTCAATATGGTTAGTGAAAAAGCCGTAATCGTTGACGTTTCAATGTCATAACGGTGGTTGATATTATGAATTTTCAGCCTTGATACTTCGTGGTCTCTGATTCGGTAAACCTTGTTTCTGATTTTAGAGGTAACCTCAGAGCTAATTTTCAGCTTTGTTTTTAATGCTGTAGAATCTACAGGATGCTTATTTACTATTTCAAATGTTTCTTCAAAAAGCTTAAATCTCTTATGAATTAAAGTGTCTAAAGCATTAATATGTTCAACACCAGACGTTTTTTTGCTCAATATTTTTAAGTCGTCAAGGCAAGTATAAATATTCTCTTTTACAATGCTGTCATCTTGAAGATATGAAGAATCTTTTGTAATAACATAATTTCGAAGATTATTCTCTTTTAAAGTAATTGCCGAAATAAGTTTTTCAAGTTCAAATTGCTTCTTATTTGAATCAGAAATAAGGTCAACTGAACGGTTCAAGCTTTTCATTTGAATGTGAAAAACTAGGGCAACGCTTATGACCAAAATAAAAGAAACCCCTAACGCTGTTCGGTAAACAAGGGTAGGAGTTAAAAATTCTTTTAATTTCATAAGCTTTAGTTATGAGTTGCAGTTATATTATATACTAAAAAAGAAAGTATCTTTATTTAATCCAGAGGTATGAAATTGCCAGTTAAGATTTACAACTTCTTTCAATACTTTTTTCAATTTAGAAAAATCATTTGGCTTTTTAATATAAATATTGGCGCCATCAATAAACGTATTTTCAATATCTCTTTCAGATGATGAAGTGGAATAAATTGCAATGGAAATATCTTTGAATTTTGGGTTCTGCCTTATTTCTTTCAAACATTCATTACCAGTTTTGCAAGGCATATTTAAATCTAAAAAAAGAATATGCGGCAAAACTGTATCGGGCTTGTTTAAATAATCCATGAGATCTTTTCCATCTTTAAAAATGGTAAGATTGTTTTTAATTTTCAGTTCCTTCATGGCATCATTGAAGAAATTGCGGTCATCTTCATCATCGTCTGCGAGCATGATGTTTATTGGAGACTGATCTTTACTTATCATAGAATCTTTAGTTGTTAGTGGAACTCAAATATAATTTTTTTATTTCATTATTCTTTTGCGATGCCTCGTCTTTTATCAACAATTCGCTTAAACATAGATGGCGTTAAGCCTGTGGTTTTTTTAAATTGTCCTGAAAGATGGGCTACGCTGCTGTAATTTAATTTATAAGAAACCTCTGTCAAAGTAAGTCCTTCTTCAATAATTAATTTTTTAGCTCTTTCAATTTTCTGCATGATAATATAATTTTCAATAGAAGTATAAGTATTCTCAGAAAATATATTTGAAATATAGCCATAACTCAAATTAAGCTTGTCGGCAAGATAACTTGAAATCGTTGATGTTGGCAATTTGTCTTTTTCATATACCATTTCAATTATAGTATCTTTTATCTTTTGAATCAGCTGGCTTTTTTGATTGTCAAGCAATTCGATTCCATATTTTGATAGAGCTTCCTGAAGATTATTGTAAGTTTCTTCAGAAAGATTTTCTTTAAAATCAATTTCTCCTAAGTCAAGAAGCTGGTATTTTATATTAAACTTTTCAAGCTGTTCCTGCAAGATTACACGGCAGGCAAGGTTGATGTCATATTTTATGTAAAGTTTCATATTGGGGACAATTTGTGCATAAATTTAAAAAAAAAAATTAACAATTTTAAAAAATAAGAATTTGTTTTCAGCAAACAAATCTTAATAATCATTATCTGTTTATTTTAAAAATTCAAATAAAAATGGAGCACTTTTAAAGCGCTCCATTTTAATAATTTGAATCCAAGGTTGTTAGTGAAATCATAGCAATTTCTCCCACTAAAAAATGGTTGGTTGAGTTAGTTAAAATGTAGGAAAATATCTTGGTTTTAACGAGTGTAAATTTCCTATAATAAAATTGGAAAAGGTTATACGATATCTTTAAAAGATTATATAATTTACTTCTGCTTTTTGGCTGTGAATTTTATGAAAAGTATAATCCCATGGAGGCTTCCAGCGATGCTATTGGCTAATATAACCGGAATATCATCTCGATAAACGCCATAGATTACCCACAAAATGCTTCCTAAAAAAAGCATTGAAAAGCCAGCTGCAGAAAGACTCTTTGTAGACCTGGTTTTTATGACTTTATAAGCCTGAGGAAAGTTAGCGCCGGTAGTAAAAACAGCAGCTAGAAGTCCGAGAATTTGAGTGTAATCCATTTGTAATGAAGGTTTTATTTATTGTATAAAAGTTTAGTCGTATAACTCTTTCTTAAAATTATGTAAAAATTTATGTTAATGGATACTTTATCTTTACCATTATAATAACACCCGATTTTGCCCCAAATCGAATTACAATTAATACTTTAAAATTATAATCATGAAAACGTTATCACTTTTACTTTCACTTATAGTTTTTGTATTGCTGCCTATTTTTTTGCAATCGACTTCAGAACTTCTTCTGAATTTAATTACATTATATATATGTCGCTGCTGGTAATTTTAATGTCAATTTGCATTGTCGGGATGATGATCAACATTCCTTTGCTTTTGCGTGAAAAGAGACGAATAAATTATTTTTTATATAATCAATTTTCAAAGAAGCCAATTTTTAAGAAAAGACAATCCTTGAGATTGAGAAAAATATCTTCCTAAATAATTTTTTATTTTAAACGATAGAAAAACCAAACGGCTTATTAACCTAATAATAAGCCGTTTTTTATTGGATTATTTCTTCGGAATATTCATTCCGGGTTTCGCATCAGATTTCATGTTTTTACGACCATCTTCCGTCTGCGGATTTGCTTTTCGGGTTGAATTTTGATGCTCGTTTAATGTGTCTCTTTCTCTAGAATCATCATTTTTGTCATGATGGTCGTGCTGATCCTTTCTTCCGGTTTCAAAATCAGGATCTTTTCTATTTTGATTTTTTTCTTCCATGGCAATTGGTTTTATAGTGAATAAATGATATACTTTTTTCTTGAAATAATATACGTTCAAAAGAGGGCTTATCATATAAATTGAATACTTAAAAGTTAACCGCCGACAATTTCGCCGCCATTCACGTGAATAATCTGTCCCGTGATGTAAGTGGCATCTTCACTTGCTAAAAAAACATATGCAGGTGCGACTTCGCTTGGCTGTCCCGCTCTTTTCATTGGCGTGTCTTGCCCAAATTTTGTCAAGTCTTCTCCTTCAAATGTAGCAGGAATCAACGGGGTCCAGATTGGGCCAGGAGCCACGCCATTTACCCTGATTTCTTTTTCGGCAAGCATATTTGAAAGTGATCTTGTGAAAGAAACAATCGCACCTTTTGTACTCGAATAATCAAGCAGATGGTTGCTGCCTCGATAAGCAGTAACAGACGTTGTATTAATAATGCAGTCTCCTTTTTTTAAATAAGGAAGTGCATGATTTACAGCATAAAAAAACGGAAATATATTAGTTTCAAAAGTAAGCCTGACTTGTTTTCCATCGACGTCTTCAGGTTTTTTCTTCGGAAATTGCATTGCCGCATTGTTGACTAAAATATTCAAGCTCCCAAATTTTTTGACTGTCTTCTCCACCATGCTTTTGCAAAAAGATTCTTTTTTAAGATCGCCTTTTAATAGAAGGCATTGCGCACCTTTTTCAACGACCATCTTTTTCGTGTCTTCAGCATCTTTTTTTTCTTCAAGATACACGATGGCCACGTTGGCGCCTTCAGCTGCAAAATGAACGGCAATGCTTCTGCCAATACCGCTGTCACCGCCAGTTATCAGTGCTGTTTTGCCTTTTAGTTTATTGCTTCCGGTATAGTTTTTTTTAATAATCTCTGGCTCCGGACTCATTTTATGTTCCTCTCCAGGCTGTGATTGTGTTTTGTTTGGAAAATCAACGGGCTTCTTCATGGCAGGTTTTATTTATTCAAATCTCTTGCAATTCTTCTTGAACCTGATTTTCTTGTTTGGCAGTCTCTTTTTGTGTTTTAGTAATTAGGCTTAAAACCGAAACAGAAATCCCAAGTACAATATGTGGCAGTATCAAATTTCCTGATAAATCAAAAAGAAATGGCGACAAGGCCAAAAAAGCACCCAAGATAAAATCGATTTTCAAATGCGTTTTAAAAGAAAAAACTTTTACTAAAAAGTATTCAAAATCAGTCAAAAGCGAAGACAATAAAAGAAGAAGCCCTGTCACCATTAGCAATCGGCAGTGAATGGAATCTTCGTCCATGTCAAATAAATAAGGCGTGATAGAAAGCAAGAAAACAATGCTGTAATCCAGAATTCCATGCATTTTTGAGTTGATAATTTTCATAATCTGGATTAATTTAAAATTCAATATGCTGTGAAATATAAAATCCCTGACCTCAAAGAAGACAGGGATTCATTTAATATAATAATCCCTAAATCATAGTAGGTTTATGACATCAGATTTAATTAAAAGTCATCATCAATAGGATAGCCTTCAATAATATTTTCATTTATGTTTGGCAAAATATAAACTGCCTGAGGTTTAAAAAAAACTTCCATCCAAGATGGAATCGGATTTGGGACTGAGAAAATTCTTCCTGAAACCTCAGTGATATCAAGCTTTAGGCTTTCTTTTTTTTGATTATCCTTTTTCATTTTCAATCTTTTTAAAGATTACTAATTTTTTATATTTATGGCGTAGGAGCTAAAGTGTCATCAGCAATCGTTGCAGTATCAGCTGGCATAGTTTCTACTTCCTCCACAGTTCTAACCGTGTCAATATCAGTTTCAGTTGATTCTGCTTCCTTTGACTTGCACGAATAGATTCCCGACGTCATCATTAATGCTATAGCAGCAAAAAATGCTTTTCTAAATAAATTTGAATTTTTCATAATAGTGTGTGTTTGTAAGTTCTTTTTCAAAGTTCTTGTTTTACAGCTGATTATCTCTTATAGAATTTGTAGAAAAAGTTATAGGATAGTATTAAAGCTATTGTGCAAAAAACAACTTATCAGTGCTGGCGCGACTTGAACCTAAACGTTTAGGTTAGTTGACGTAAAATTTTACCCTAAGAGACGTAAACGTTTGGGTTGGTTGACGTAAACGTTTACCCCAAGAGACGTAAAATTTTACCCAAAGAGACATAAACGTTTAGGTTGGCTGACGTAAACGTTTACCCTAAGAGACGTAAAATTTTACCCCAGACAACCTAAACGTTTAGGTTTTTTACATTTTGATAGTAGTTATATCAAATTGGTATTAGAATTTTCCTTAGAAATTGTTTTTGTGAAAAGCACCGCCAAGATTTCAACAATGCCAAAAGCGACATGCGGTTTATAAACTACATCTTGAAATCCAAAAATCCAAGGTGAAGCCGCTAAGAATAAGGCAGAAATAACATCAATAGCCAAGTGCGTTTTCATCGGAATTACTCTTAAAACTCCTTTCTCATAATCGGTCATAAGGCTTACAGTAATTGTTGAAACGCCCAACAATACAGGGATTATGCTTTCAATTCCTTCATCAAAATAGCCCAAAATCCAAGGCGAAATAATTAAAAGGATGCTTACCAGATAATCTAAAGTTCCATGCTGATTTGTGCTTATGAATTTCATGAGTAAAGATTTTAATAAATTTCTTTAATTCTGGAAGGAGTAACTTCGCCTTTTACAGAATCTTTTCCGTCAGAAAGGCGTGTGGCATCATTTAAAGAATCATTCTTGCTATTTTTCAATTCCCGAGAATCGGCATCTGGCACTATAGAATCTTCAGTAGTGGCAGGGTTTTCAATATTTGATTCTTTACCAGAAGAATCTGATTCATTATTTGTTTTTGAACTGCAAGCAAAGAAAGTTAAGCTTGCAAAAAGAAAGAAAAAAATACTGACAGTCCTCACTTTATAAAATTTATAAAAAATTTCAATTGACAAATTTAGTATTGTTTGCTAATATAAAACTTACAAAATTTTTATAATGTTTTATATTTTATTTGGTTTTTATGTAGTCAAAATCTAAAAATTATATAACTGCTATTTTTAAAATGATAAGTAATTTTGAAAATATTTAATGCATTATTAATGAAGACTCTTTTATTTTTTATATTATTTTCAATCACCATGCAAGGCCAAAATTTTGGAGATACACTTGTGCATATCAATCCGTTGCCAAAAGATCTTCGGGATATGGAATACTATAAATGGTATAGTCATCCGGAAGAAAATAATATTTTCATCAAAAATTTTCAGACAAATCTGCATGGCTTTATGTTGGCTTTTTCTGAAACCCACCAGCTTTTATCAGAAAATGATTTGCATATAAGCCAGCCAGCAATGGATTCTTCACTATTTCATCATGATATAAAAGAATTTAGCAACCAAGAAGAATTGCACCAATCTATTTCTGAAAACAAATCTAAAATTATAAGAACCTGGAACGTCGACAGCCATTATCTTTCGCTGGTCATGAGAAAAGATGTCTACATGCTTATTTTAGGGAACAAAAGAGGGGATTAAAATAGAGTAAAATGAAAGCCTTGCATCTTAGTTTTGTATATATTTGAAAAACCACTAAATACAAAAACATGTTAGGAATTTTATTCATTTATTTCATCGGAAAATATTTTTACAACCTTGCCATAGAATACAATAAAGAAAAATGGCTTTATGGCATTTTAGGCGTAGTCGTTTATTATGCAGGCGGATTTTTGATACTTGCAGGATTGATTATTTTTGCAGAATTGCTGGGCATATCTTTTGTCGATTCGATGAATGAAACAGCATTAAGCCTGTTGGCAATTCCGTTTGGGTTGGCATCTTGCTATCTGTTTTATTATCTGCTAAAAAGAAATTGGAGCAAAAACTTTAAAGTAGAACTTGACAGCATCGATGAAATCGGAAAACCAGAGAGTAATTAAATCATGATACTAAATAGTGTATATCTATAAAGTTTCAGGCTGAATTTCGAATATCTTTGTATCAATAAATTCCCAAACTAATGAAAGCAATCTTCTCCACAGCACTTTTTTGTTTCTGCTCAATCGCTTTGGCGCAGGATGTCAGCTTCATTAATTCCATTTCAAAAACCGATCGTGACAAGGCGAGGGCAGCTTCCGACAAGATTGCTTCGCTGACGACGCTTTCGTATCGATTTTATAAATCAGTAGAACAAGTTTCAGATTCGACATATACCATCATTTATGCTCCGGCAGAAGTTTCAGATGTGGATCTAGAAAGCAAAGGCGAATGGGAAAAATGCTTTTATGTAGATTTTAAATTTGAGAATACTGCAACAGCTTCGGGATTAAAATTCCACACAATTAGAGGGAAATATCTTGACGTATTTCCAGCTTGGAAAAAATATTTCAAAGAAAAAGCACATTTAGAATATACAATTACAGATCCAAGCAGTAGGGAAGTGGCTGATTCAAACAGAAGATTTCATTTTGTCTTGCAAGAAGGCACCAACCCAAAAATTCCTATTTGGAGCATTGTCAATAAATCATAACGGCTTTTGATTTTGCAATTATTCCTTATAATTATGTAATCATTTTCTTAAACGAGGATAGTAAATTTACAATACACTAATCTCTAATAAAATAGATATGAAAACCATAAAAAATAAAATCACCCAATCGATATTTTTGCTTGCCATTGCACTTGGTACTACTTTTTTTATTTCCTGTAAAGACGAGAAAGACAGCTGTCAAAAATGTGCTGAAGAAAGAGCTGAAGAAGAAGCTTTAGCTGCAGAAAATGATACTGTGAAAGTAAATTATGAAAGTTCAAATGATGCAAGTTTAGAAAATACATCAAGCACAACAACTGTGAAAAGAACGACTTCAAAATCAAATAGCACAGGAAGCAAAGCCAATGCTGAAGAAGAAGAAAATGATGACAATGTGAGCATTATCAATCCAAATGATAAAAGCAACAGCGACAGCAAAAGAACTTACGGAAGCAGCGGAACAGGTGGCGGAAGCGGCACAAGCGGAAGCGGCGGCGATGGAAACGGAAGCACGGGCTGGAATGCCAATGTAAAAAAAGATAAAAAATAAATCAACCAACCAACCACAAATACCTAAAAAGGGACAATCTAAATTTAGACTGTCCCTTTTTTATTTTCTATATTTATAGTTATACAGGAAGATAAATCATAAAAACAGATCCTGTTTTTTCATCGCTTTCTGCTGTAATAAATCCTTTGTGGCTCATGATTATTTTTTTGCAGATGGCAAGTCCGATTCCAGTTCCTGAAAATTCATCTTTGCCATGAAGGCGCTTGAAAGGCTCAAAAATCTTTTCTTTGAACGCGTCTGGAAAACCAATGCCGTTGTCTTCAATTGCTATTTTATAATAATCTAAGCTAACATCTGCACCAAGATCTTTGATTTCACCACCCTGAATCTTTTCACAATAAATTTTAATCTTTGGTGCTTGATTCGTGCGGCTGTATTTCATCGCATTATTTAAGAGATTGTCAAAAACTTGCTGAAACTGTGACGGAATTGTAGAAACAGTAGGAAGTTTAGAAATCTCAATTGTGGTATTTGTCTCTTCAATCGTCTCTTTTAAATTAGATTGCACCTTATCTAAGAGAACATTTAAATCAGTTTTTGTGTAAACAATATCATTTACATTAATCTGCGAATAACTCAAAAGATCATCCACAAGCTGTTGCATTCTATCAGAGGAAACAATAATTCTGTCTAAATTATATTTTGCATTGTCGGTAAGTCCTTCGCTTTCCCGATCACTGATTAGTTTGCTGAAAATGCTTATTTTCCGCAATGGCTCTTTTAAATCGTGGCTTGCAATAGATGTGAATGAGGCCAGCTCTTTGTTTTTATATTCAAGCTGCTGATTGTTTTGCAATAGCCTTTCGTTGGCAGATTTAATATCTGAAATATCAGTCGTGGCAGCAATATATTGAATCGAATTGCCTTTTGAGTCGCGTTTGAAAACTAAATCTCGCGAAATGATATTGGTCCATTTTCCCTCTTTATTTTTCAAGCGGTATTCAACTTGAGAAATTCCTTCATTTTGATTTTTTACTTTTTCACGATGACTTTCAAACAGCTCTAAATCATCAGGATGAACAAGGCTTTTGTAAATTTCATAGCCTGACTCTTGAATTTCTTTCGGACTGAATCCTGTGGCTTCAAAAATGTTCTCATTGATGAAAATAATTTTTTGCTGTTCAAAATCATAAACATAAACCACACCCTGAATGGCATTTAAAATAGATTCTAAAAAGGCTCGGGATTGTCTTAATTCTTCTGTTCTCGAAGCTACTTTTTCCTCTAAGCTGTTGGCTAAATTTTTACTTTCCTGAATATCCATACAACCTCCGACAAAGCCTAAAAATATTCCGTCAGCTGTATATCTAGGCACGCCATTGTCAGCTACCCAGCGGTATTCGCCATCAAAACGCTTTAGCCTGTATTCAGTATGATATTCTTTTCGCTCCTCAAAAGATTGGTTTCGAACAGCAAGAAATCGTTCTTTATCCTCAGGATGAATGCCTTCAATCCAGCCGTTGCCACGTTCATCTTCCAAAGTTTGTCCTCTGAAATTAAGCCAGCCCTTATTGAAAAAATGGCAACTTTTATCTGCAGCCGATAACCATATCAAAACTGGAGCTGAATCTGCAACTATTCTAAAGCGTTCTTCGCTTTCACGAAGCATTTTCACGGCAATATGATCTGTTATATCTTCAAAAGCCAGCAAGATAAGCTGGTCTGCATATTTGTCATTGATAATTTGCTTTGCGTTTAAAAGCAATATTCGTTCTGAGTTATTGCCAAGTTTTACAGTAACCTGAAAATCATCAAGTTTGGCTTTTAACGGGAGTACGTTTTCCAGCTGTACTCTCAAGGAATCAATATCTAATTGCCCATTTGAAATTTCATAAAGGTATTTTCCTTCTGTTTCTTGCTCATTTGTCTTGAAAAATTTATAAAAAGATGCGTTGGCACTTTTAATGCGCAATGATTTGTCTAAAATCAGCAATGGCTCTCGAATGGTTTCAACAATTGCTTCCGCATAAAGCCGTGAGGACATAAGTTGATCTTGCCTGTCCATCAGCTCATCATTGACGCTAATCAATTCTTCATTGTTAGACTGCAATTCTTCGGCAGAAGTTTCTAATTCTTCGTTTAACGTCTGCAATTCCTCGCTATTGCTTAAAAGTTCTTCGTTGGCACTTTGCAATTCTTCATTGGCAGCTTCCTGATCTTCAGTGACGCGTTTGATGTCTTCGCGAATCTGCTGAATTTCATTTTCAAGCTGTTTGATTCTGGCTTGTTCTTGTGATTTTTTCGCAGAAGCTGAGATTTTATCTTCTTTCGGAATTTCTCTTTTGTGGAATAAAATCAGCGAATGCGTTTCTTCATTGTCAAGAGGCATGATTTCAATGCTCACTTTATAAGGCAAATCTTTCAAAGGAATATCTTCCTTGACGACTATTTCATGCGTATCTTTTGTCTTTAAAAGTGCATTTCGCAATTCAAAAGCAAGCCCTTCGCGCGCCATTCTCAATATATTGAAATTTGGTTTTCCAGGGGAAGGAACTAAAAAAGCGCTGGTATCTCCATGAAAATGGACAATGTCTTTATGTTCATCGATAATTACTGCAGCAGGCGTATATTTATTGAATAATATATTGTGCGCATTCTTTTGAAAATCTTGCTCTAGCGTAATTTTCTTTCGAGTATTTTTCTCTGGCGTAATCACTTCTGCCGGTTCAAATGCCAATGGTACATAACGGCCAGGAACAGATTTTCGAGAATATATTTTTTGGTTTTTTAAAATTGGCTCAAACAAATTTGCATGTGCGCTTGCCGATTCAGACTTGCCTAAAAAGAGAATTCCGTTTTCTTTCAAGGCATAATGAAATGTGGTCATCGCTTTTTTCTGCAAAAACGGATTTAGGTAAATCAAAACATTCCGGCAAGAAATCAAGTCCATTTTGGCAAACGGCGGATCTTTCAAGAAATTATGAACTGCAAAAACACACATTTCACGAATGGTTTTGCTGATGTGGTAATTTCCGTCGCTTTTTACAAAATAATTTTGAAGCCTGCTGTCTGAAACATTCTGCAAATCTTGCTTTGTATAAATAGCAGCGCGCGCTTTCGTAATTACATTTTCAGAAATATCTGAAGCAAAAAGCTGCACTTTCATTCCAGGTGCTTTTTCAGAAAGATATTCATGAAGGCAAATTGCCAATGAATAGGCTTCTTCTCCAGTTGAACATCCTGCCGTCCAGATTCTTATGCTTTCGTTTGGCTTTTTATTTTTTAAAATTAAAGGAAGAACGGTTTCAGTAAGCACTTCAAAAATTTTAGAATCTCTGAAGAAATAACTTACCGGAATCAAGACATCATTGAAAAGAGCATCTTGTTCTGACTTGTCATTTCTTAGAAAATTTAAATAGGTTCCGGGTTCTTCTCTTTTAGTCAGAAGCATTCGTCGGGAAATTCTTCTTCGAATCGTAGCTTCCTTATAATGCGTAAAATCATTGCCAGTCCGCAATCTTAAAATCCGAATAATGCTTTTAAAAATATCTTCTTCGTTTTTAGTAACTTGAGGATCTTCAGAATGAGCATCATTAGTTTCATACACTTTTTCAAGCCTAACCAAATGCTCTGGAATTGCTTCTGGATTTAAAACAAAATCTACAGCTCCGGCATAAATCGCATTTTGTGGCATTCCGTCAAAATTGGCAGAATCAGGGCTTTGGGCATAAGTAATACCGCCTTCTTCCTTGATGCGCTTTAATCCTTGAGAACCGTCAAAACCTGTTCCTGAAAGCACAATTCCAATGGCAAAACTTTTATGTATTTCTGCCAAAGAACTGAAAAACAAATCAATTGGCATGTTCTTTTTATTGGCATTATCTCTCGGAGCTAATTTTAAAACACCGTCAAAAGTAGTCAGCATTTTATTTTCTGGAATAATATAAACATGATTCGGAGCCAGATTTATATCATCAGTAATTTCAAAAACCGGAAGAATTGTTGCTTTTGACAATAATTTTGGCAACAGACTTTCATGCAATGGCGCAAGATGCTGTACTAAAACATAAGCCATGCCTGAATCCTCAGGAATATTTTCTAAAAACTTTTTAAAAGCATCTAAGCCTCCAGCGGATGCTCCGATACCAACAATTGGAAAATCTTGTTCAGAAGCGGGTGGCTGATTTCTTGTTTGTTTTTCAGACATGATTTGGTTGGGAAAAGTGTTTTGTATAATCAAAGATAAGGAAGTCTTTTCTTAGAATTTCCTTTTTAATAGTAATTAAGCAAGGTTTGTTTAATAAAAATCTATAAATTTAAGTGAATTGATAAGCTACTAAATTTTGGATTTCCTAAATTTGTGATTCTCAATTACTCCAATATTTTACATCCGAATTATTATGAAACGCTCAGGTTCCGCTGATTTGCCATTGCATTATGGCCATGTTCCAATGTGGCTTGCTGACCGCATGTCAAAACTTGGCCTAGCGATTGTAGAAACCATTGCAATGGAATTTTCTACGGGCGAAGTCATAAGCAAATTGAGCAATCCGTTTTGGTTTCAAAGTTTTGGCGCTGTCATGGGAATGGACTGGCATTCGTCAGGAATCACGACTTCTGTTCTTGGCGCTTTAAAAAAATCGGTAAATCCGCATTCAAAAGAACTCGGAATTTATATCTGCGGAGGCAAAGGAAAACATTCGATGCAAACTCCAAAAGAGCTTTTATCTGTAGGAGATCGAACAGGTTTGGACGGATTTCAGCTCGCTAATTTCAGCAAATTGACCGCAAAAGTCGACAACAATGCTATTCAAGACGGATTTCAACTGTATCAGCATAATTTTATAGTAGACAGCAAAGGCCAATGGGCTGTCATTCAGCAAGGCATGAATCCGGATGTAAAAACTGCGCGCCGTTATCATTGGCATTCTCAAGATCTGCAGTCGTTTATCAATGAACCGCACACTTTTATTTATGGTGAAAATCTAGGAAATATTTTGAATTTAACTTCGGGAGAAGCGGATAAGGCTAGAAATAATATCTTGCAATTATGCGCTGAATCTCCAGAAAAAATAATCCGTGAAGCACAGCATTTGATAATGCCTGATCATCATGACGTTCGAATGGAAGATGTAAATATGAAAAGGCTGGGAGCGATGCTTTGGGCAACACATGACAACAAACCCGAAGATTTTGAAGAACTCCTGCTTTTAAAAGGAATGGGACCAAGAGCATTGCAATCGCTGGCTTTGGTCAGTGAAATCATTTATGGAACGCCTGCTCGTTTTGAAGATCCTGCTCGTTTTTCTTTTGCACATGGAGGCAAGGACGGACATCCGTTTCCAGTGCCAGTGAACATTTATGACGAAACAATTTCGACTTTGCAAAAGGCAATTGAAAGAGCTAAAATTGGCAACAGCGATAAGATTCAAGCAATTCAAAAATTATCAGAGATATCTAGAAATGCTGAAAAAGATTTTACGCCAAATACCAACTTTGATGCGCTTGTAGCAAGAGAAAGAGCCGAATCTTATAAATATGGCGGAAGAACTGTTTTTGGCGAAGCAAAGCCTCCGAAGGAAAAACCGGCAATTTCAAATCAGCTAAAATTATTCTGATGAAAAAATATGCAGACAAAACAGGAAATTCTGGAGTAGCATCTTTTGCTATTTTTCCTGAAGCCGTACAAGTGAAATTCAAATATTCAGAGGAGATATATGAATATACTTATGCTTCCGCTGGAAAAAAGCATATCGAAAACATGAAGAATTTAGCCCTAAAAGGAAATGGATTAAGCACTTATATTTCGCAAAATGTAAGCGAAGATTTTGAAAAATAGCGTTTTCAATTAAAATTTATTCCACTGCATTTCCAGATGGAAGTTCTATGAAAAATACTGTTCCTTCACCAGATTTGCTTTCCACTGTTATAGAACCGTTATTCTGTTCTGCCATATCTCTGCATAAAATCAGTCCGATTTGATGGCCTTTTTCTCCAGAAGTTCCAACGCTGACCGTATGTTCAAGGCTGAATAAATTTTTCAGATTGCTTTCTGTCATTCCTGGTCCAGTATCTTTTATAGATAAAATTATCCTGTCGTCTTTTTCTGCTGCATCGACGGTAACTGAATCCCCAGGGCGGCAGAATTTTATACAGTTCGAAATTAAATTTCTGACAATGACATCCACCATATTTGGATCAGCGAAAACTTTGATATTTTTAGATACTTTATTTTCAAAATGAAGTTCTTTTGTCTTGATTTGGTTTGCAACCATAGTAATATTTCCAGAAATGGTATCTTCCAAAGAAAAAACAGAAGGCCTAACCACGATTCCGTCCAGCTGGCTTTTTGACCATTCGAGCAAATTATCTAAAAAAGCAGCCGTTGTGTAAATTGTTTCTTCCAGTTTTGACAGCAGTTCATTTAATTCGCTATCATCCAGCTGGCCTTCACGATACATGCTGAAAAGCATTTTCAAATTCGCCAGCGGATTTCTCAAGTCATGTGAAACAATAGAAAAGAATTTATTTTTAACACCGTTTAATTGTGCCAATTCAAGATTTTGCGACGTAGTGATTTCCATCTGCGTAACAACTTCTTCATTTAAAGCCTCAAGTTCAGTGTTGATTGTCGCGATTTCTTCTTTTTGTAGTTGAAGCAATTTATTGGTAGCCTGTTTTTCTTTGTATCGATAATAAGATAAAAACAGCAATATTATAACGAGTAGCAACAGCGCCAATGTAATGCCGATAGCTGCGAGATATTCAGAATTTTTAGTTTCAATTACCTTATTGTCTTTTACAAGTCCGTCGTTTTCATTCTTTACTCGTTTAAAGTCTGAAATCATTAATTTTTTAGAAACTTTGTCTTTTTCCACGCTGTCATAAAGCGCCAGATAGTGCGATTGGTATTTAAAAGCACCTTCAAAGTTTTTTTCTTGTTTTGAAATGCTTGTATATACTTTTAAAGCCTGAAGGCGCACATTTTTTGAGTCTATGGTAAAGCTGTTTTTATAGCCTTCGTCAGCATAGGCATACGCTTTTTTATAATCTCCCAATCCCAGATAAGCTTCTGCAAATGACAAAAGAACTGCAGAGGCATTATAAGTATTTTTTAAATCGTTGTCAAGTTTGAGTGAAATTTCAAGATTGGCGAGCGCATCTTTATACTGTCCTTTTTCAATTTTAATGCAGGCAATTCCCCAATTGGCCAAAGCAGTTGTGTTGAGATCGCCTAATTTTTCAGCAATTTTCAAGCTTTTTGTGTAGTATTCAAGAGATTTTTCAGGTCTTCCGAGTCTTCTGTTTACGCCTCCAAGTGAAAAAAGAGTGTTTGCAATTCCCTGTTCGTTTCCAATTTCGACATTGCTTTTATAAGCCTGCAAAAAATGAGATTCGGCCATTTTATATTCTGTGGCATCAAAATAAATCCCTCCGATATTGACAAGGCATTGGTTTAGGCCTTTTTTATTGCCTACAATTTTATAAATTTTAATGGCTTCATTATACTTTTTAATTGCTTCTGACACATTGTCAAGCCTTTCATAAGTAAAACCAATACTGCCTAAACTCCTTGCGATTCCTGCTAAATAATTGTGCTTTTTTGATTTTTCATAGCCCTTTGTAAAATAATATAGCGCGCTGTCCATTTCGCCACGAATGCCATGAGAACCACCCATGTCAATGTAAGCTTCGGCCACGAGAGTATCATTCTTCATCTTTTCGGCCAGAGCCTTATACTTTTTGGCATAATAATATTTTTTCTCTTGATCGACAGAAGCATAAGCAGTAGTCAAGCCACGAAGCACTCGCATTCGGGCAGTATCGGGCATATTTTCCTTTAATTGTGGTAAAAGAATGTCGATCTTTTTAGTCTGGGCATTGCAATTGGCTATTGAAAAGCACAAAACCATAAAACAAAAAAGGGCAGATTGTTTTAAGGTAACAATTAATTTTGTTATTGCTGTTATAATATATGGATTAAAAAGCACAGTAATTGGAGGTTTTGAAGCGAAAATACTAAAAAATAGTGTTAAATCTGTAAGCTTATTATTAAGACTTACATTTTTAACTTATGTCTAAGGCCTTAAACTACATTTTTTTTCATATTTATAATTAAAAATAAATCAGAGACAGTTTTTGTTGAGATATTTTAACACTTAAATTCTATAAAGCTGTCTAATCGGAATCGTCTTATTTTTATCAGATAAAGTCACTGAAGTAGTGTTGTAAGTGATAATAGCAGCAGACTTGATAAACAAAAAAATGCGTCCCTTTTGAGGACGCATTTAATTTTATAATACTATAAGCTTTTATAAAAACCTACAAATAGCTGTATAGATTTATTGTTTTGAAATCAGTTTCCCTGATTGGATCTTGCCATTGTCGCTTACCAATTTATAGAAATACACTCCAGAAGGAAGATTTGTGCTGATATTATTTTCCGTTTGGGTCAATGTTCTATCAAGTACTAAAGCTCCTAAAGTATTGTAAACTACCAGCTGGCTGCTGTTATCGTGAAAGCCATTTTCAATCGCTACTGAGAAAGCACCGTTGAATGGATTCGGATAAAATTTAGCAACAGGCATTACAAAATCAGTCGTACTTAAATTAGTACATCCTGGTGTCATCTGGGCATTGATTCCAAAAGTGCTGATCGCGCCAGTTGTGCTCAATACTCTTCCTTCCACTGCAACTCCTGTGTTTAAGATTACAGCTCCGTTGTTTCCAATAAGCGTTCCTTTAAAAGTAGCGTAGTCGTTCAGGTTAGTTGCTCCGTCGATCTTCCAAAATATATTTTTTGCCTGTGCTCCATTAATAAGTTCAACAGATGCATAAGTGCTTGTTGAAAGTGCTCCGTTTATTTTAAGTACAAATACAGCATCCTCATTTCCTTGCGCATTAAAAGTTACTTTTCCTGTCAACACTGTTGCCGCATTTAAAGAGTAAGTGTGGGGCGTCAATACAAGGTCATTTCCAAAAGAAGCAGGAAACAATAATTGTATGTCTGTTGGCAATGTATTTAAATAAGTATACACATTCGCCAAGTCAGCAGCACATTGTGCAGTAGAAACATCAGGGTTTGGGTGAATAGTTCCCGTTACATTTACAGGTTGGAAACCAGTCGTCAATCCTACATTAGTACCGATATCTCCGGTAACAAAACTTACTCCTGTGTTGGTCACTCCTCCATTTCCTGAGAAAATAGTATAACAGGCAACAGTTGCCAAAGGCGCAGCAGGAGGCCCTGTCAATTCAGCGCTTCCACAACCAACGGGTTTTCTTGCCGTCACACCTGAAATAGTTACAGCTCCGGTAGTTGACAAGGCACGGCCTTCTAAAGTTACACCTGAATTCATAATGATGGCAGCGTTATTTGCTATAATTGTTCCTTTGATAGAAGTGTTTGTAGCCAAATCGACCAATCCTTCAATCTTCCAGAACACGTTGCAGGCTAGGGCGCCATTCGTCAAAAGCACTTGCGATCCTGCAGTAGAAGAGAAAGCACCTTGAATTTTAATGATAAAAACAGCGTTTGCGTTTCCTTGTCCGTTTAGCGTAAGCGTGTTGTCAAGCGTCGCACTTTGCCCGATAGAATAAGTTCCGGCAGTCAAAGTCTGTCCATTTCCTAATAAAGGAGCTGGAAAAAATGCCGGAGTAGCAGCATTCAAAAAGTTGTAAGCGATAGTAAGGTCAGCTGCAGCTATGGCAGTCGTTCCGTTGGCATCGTTCATGACGCCATCCACATTTCCAAAGTTGGTGCTTGATCCATTGTTCGTACCTACATTTCCTGTAAGTTGTGACAATCCTGTATTGCTTACTGCTCCGTTTGTTGAAAATAGGACAAAATTTGCGGTCGTACCTAAAGGTGGTGCCTGCGCCATTGCCAATAGAGGGAAGAAAAATAATGCAATAAAAAGTACTTGCTGTAAAGTTGTTTTCATGTTTTTGGGGAATTAAAAGAGCGATGTTAGTACCGCTTCTAATCAAAGGTGGTTCTATTAGTTCCGATATATTTATTATTTAACGTTTTGAATAACAAATAGTTGCGCTTATGTTAAATTACTATAACATACTGTTAATATTTAAGTTAAACCGATATTTAAGCGTACTTTAAGAATTAGAGCAAAAGAAAAGTCCAAGAATAAAACCATATTCTTGGACTTTTAGGAATAGCGCCTTACAGCAACTAATTAAAAAACCACCTATAAACTTTTAAATACTGCCTGCTGTATCTTGAAATCTTTAGAAGGAACATTGTTCTTTTCTGTCAATTCATGAAACTTTGCATTCATGATCCACACTTTGTCGCCATCGACTGCCGCTGTGGAAGGAAAAGCAAACAAGGCGCTAGAAAGCGTTGCAGCTACAGGTTTGGCCGTTTTCCAGCCGTCTTGCGAAGAAAGCTTGAAGATTTTGTTCACGCCTCCATTTTGAACCAATACCAATTCTTTTCCCTGCCAAGCCAATCCGTCGGCGCCTGGAAAGAATTGGTCCACCTTTATTTTTTCTACCGCTTCTGGATTTTTCATGTCAATTTTAAACAGCGAACCTTTGCCGCTGCTGGCTACAATCAAATAGCCGTCTGGACTCCAAACAATGCCGTTCAAGCCTGTTCCTTGAGTCACAAAAAGGGTGCTTTTGCAGAAAACTGAAGCTTTATTTCCTTCCACTTTATATACGGCATTGGCATAGCTGTCCGTTACATAAGCATTTCCGGCACCGTCAAAAGCAATGTCGTTGGCAAAATGCTTGCCCGGAATCAGTTTGGAAAGATCCACATCGGTGCTTTTTTTTCCTGTTTGAAGGTCTATTGAAATCAGCCTTGCCATAACTCTATAAGTATCTAAAGAAGAAAATTTGCTGTGGTTCGCATCTGAAATGCATACAAATAAACGCTTCCCATCCGGATGCAGCTTTAATCCATACGAAGATTTCAAGTCAGGAGACGTATAGATTTCCTTATAAATTCCCTCAGGCGATACCTTGCCGATGGTTCCTAATCGGGCAGAAGAAACATAATACGTCTTCGCCTTTGCATCATAAGCAATTCCTTCGGGATACGCTTCCGGAGCTGTAAATTCAATTTTCTGTGCCTGCATTGCCAGTGTCAGCAGTGAGGCTATCGCTATAAAATAATTCTTTTTCATGTTGCTCTTATTTTGTTTTATAGATGCAATAAATAACTCCGTTGGCATCGTCAGAAACATATACCTTTCCATCAGGAAGTATTGCCAATCCCGCTGGCCTTCCAAAACGCGCTCTGTCGGCATAAAATCCGGATAAAAAATCTTCTGAACCCATTGGCTTTCCATTGCTGAATTTGATGCGCTGTACCTTGAAGCCATCCGGATTTTTTCTATTCCATGACCCGTGCCAAGCGACCAATGCATCTCCAGACCATCCTTGCGGTGCTTGATTTCCAAAGAATTTAAAGGCAATCGGCGCACTGTGGGCAGGAAATTCTAATGAAGAACCCATCGTCTTTTTGACATATTCTTCCTTCGTAGCACCCACTGGCTCTTCACGGCTCTTGTCCACCACCTGTTTTCCATAGGCATAAGGAAAGCCATAATTGCCTCCCATCACAATCTTATTCAACTCTTCCGGAGGCCACTCTTCTCCTTTGGCATCGGCGCCATTGTCAAGGCCCCACATTTCTTTGGTAGTCGGATGCCAGTCAAAACCTATAGTATTTCTTAAGCCGCTGGCAAATAAAGTACGGCTCCATGTTTTCGGATCGACCTGAAGCATTGCCGCTACTTCCGGGTCGGCTTCCTTGCAGTCGTTGCAAAGCGAGCCTACAGAAATATAGAGCATCCCATCCGGACCAAAATCCATCGACCTGTTCGGATGCTGTCCGCCGCTTGGAAGATCAGTGATTATCTTTTCGGGTTCTCCCAAAGTAGCATCGGCGTTGATCTTGCAGCGTCTTACTTCGTTATTGTTGCAGAGGTATAAATAGCCGTCTTTTTCAGTAATTCCGTGTACTCCCGGGAAGTCAGAAACCACGGTAATCAAGTCGGCAAACTTTGAACCCGCTCCCGGATTCCTTAATAATAGAACATCCCCGGCGTCTCGTCGGGTTACGTATAATCCTCCATTAGCGGCCGGATAGAGCAGTCGGGGTTTTCCAAGGCCGGTTGCCGCCACTTCGACTTTCCATCCCTGGGGCACTTTCAATTTGCTTACCATAGAAGGCGCAAACTCAATGTGTTGCGGATAATTCGTGACGTGTTCTGCCATGGTCTGTTCTGCTGGCGGATAACCGCGCTGGGCAAAGGCTGTTCCGGCTAAAAAACACCAGAATAAAGGGTAAAGTTTTCTTCTCATAAGGAACTTTTTTTTGGGGTAATAGTATATAACTTGTTGCTGTTCAAATAACTTATCTTAAAATTCCTGATTTTCTAGTACATACGACTTACATCATTTCTACCAATTATTATACTATTCGTTAAAACCTTCCTTTCAGCAATTTCCAGCTCTAAATACTGCAACCTATTCTCTTTAAAATATAACAGCACAGCTGGCAAGAAGCCTTAAATTCGATAAAAAAGAACCCGATGGAAACTATCGAAAACGCTTCCCCAAATCCGCACGACTACCAAGAAAGAGACATCCAGCGCCTGTTTGAAAAAATAGAATCCGGAAAAGAGGCTTTTCCTATAGTATACCAGCTTCCGACCGGAGGCGGCAAAACGATTGTATTCTCAGAAATTGCAAGGCGCTTCCATGAAAAATATGGATTGAAGGCCGCTGTGCTTACGCATAGAAAAGAATTGTGCGTCCAGACTTCCAATGCCTTGAAAAGGGCAGGCGTGAAGAACAAGATTATTGACAGCAAGGTAGATAAGATCCGCAAGAACAATCCCTTCCAATGTTATGTAGCCATGGTGGAAACGCTGAAGAACAGGCTCCGCGATAAAAAAATAGATACATCTGACATCGGCTTGGTCATCATCGACGAAGCGCACCACAATTCGTTCCAAAAGCTGTTGGGCAAATTCCACAATGCGATCATCATCGGCGTTACGGCAACCCCGCTGAGTTCTGATATTTCCCTTCCTATGAAGAAAACCTACCGTGAATTATTGGTAGGGGAAGCCATTCCATCGCTAATTGAAAAAGGCTATCTGGCCAAGCCCAAAATATGGGAATACGACGTAGAACTGCAGACGCTCCAAACCGGACAGCGCGGTGATTTCACGGTCAGCACTTCTGATGCGCTCTATTCTTCCCAAGCCATGCTCGACCTGCTATTGGCTTCCTATAAAGAACACAGCCTCGGCAAAAAGACCTTGATTTTCAACAACGGCATCTTGGCTTCGCAGAAAGCCTGCGCTCATTTTAACAGTGCCGGAATTGAAGCCAGGCACCTCGACCACCACACGCCTGATTTCGAACGCAGGGAAATACTGCAATGGTTCAAGAAGACCAAAAACGCAGTGCTGACTTCCGTCTCTATATTGACGACCGGATTTGACGAACCAACCGTGCAGACCGTCATCTTAAACCGTGCCACGACTTCCTTGACGCTGTATCACCAGATGATTGGCAGAGGATCGAGGCGGTTAAAATCAAAGAGAAATTTTACCGTGATCGACCTCGGCAACAACTGCGCCCGCTTCGGCAAATGGAATGATCCTGTCGACTGGGAAGAAGTTTTTGCCAACCCCGAAGCCTATTCACAGCATGGCGCGCAATATTCGGAAAGCACCGTGCATGCCATGCCTTCTTCGCTCCGCCAGCAATTTGCCAACAGCCTAGAAATTGCTTTTGATGTAACAGAACAGCACAAGAAAGCCGTTGCCGAAGGGCTGAAACCCCAAACGGTGATCCGCGATTCCATACGCCAGCATGCCAGAATGTGCATCACCAATTCCAGCACCGTCAGCGAAGCTTTGGAATTGGCGAAATCACTCGAAAAAGAAATCGCCTGGCGCGTAAAAGAATATGCAAGCTGTCTCGGAAAAACCACAAAAAACTACCGCGACTGGCTGGAAGCAGACTATACGGCAAGGCTCCGGACGCTCATCCAAAAAAGCATAGCCCGACAGCTGGCCACGGCACCATTGGCTTCTTAAAAAGGCGCGCGCCACATTTATCCCTTACTCATGGCTTTATGAAATTACGATACCTATCAATTATTTTGCTGTTATCCGGCTTTTATATGAAAAGCTACAGCCAGTCTTCCATTGAAACCGACCGTCCTGACCAGACCGAAACGAGCGCTACAGTTCCCAAGGGAAGGTTCCAGGCAGAGTTTGGCCTATCTCATGAACAAGAAGACAGGGCTAGCCGTGCCTATGCGCTTCCGACTTCTTTATTGAAATTCGGGCTAAGCAAAAGCGTAGAATTGCGCCTGGAATTAGAATGGAACTATGAAGACAGCGAAGGCGAAATCGCCAACGGACGCCAGCCTTTGGTAATAGGCACCAAGGTCAAGCTTTGGGAGGAAAAAGGCATCCGTCCCGCTGTTTCAGTATTGGCCCAAGTGGCGTTGCCCAAAGCAGCGTCAAAAGATTTTGAATTAGACCATGCGGCGCCAGAAATACGGTTGCTGTTGCAAAACAAATTGTCAGATGCCGCAGACCTAGGCTATAATGCGGGCGTGGAGTGGGATGGCCTATCCAGCCCGCCAAAATACCTTTATACGCTGTCCCCAAATTATGAAATCACCGAGCACTTAAAAGCTTTTGCAGAAACCTACGGCTATTTCCAATCCGGGCACCATTCGGAACAGTGGATAGACGGAGGCTTTTCACTGCTGCTGTCTGACGACGTGCAATTGGATTTTTCTGCGGGCTATGAGCTGACGCATACTTGGGATTTTCATAACTTCTTTGAGTCGGTGGGGTTTTCTTTTAGGATATAAGCTAGAAACTTTTTATAAAAATAATAAATCCAAGATGATCCTTTCGTCTTGGTTTTTTATATAGTTGTATAAAAACAGGTATTTATACCTGCTTTTCATAAACCAAGATAATTTATATTTAGCGCAAATAATTAAATATAGTACGGAAACCCGTAAGTTATTACAAACCAAAAGCCTTACAATTGTACGCTATAAGAAACAAGCGACAAACTATTGTTAAAGCAAGTAATTAATAGTATGTTTGGTATTCCTATAAAGCTACTAGAATTACAACTATACCACGTTGCAATAATAGTTATCGCTGTAAACAAAGTATAATATAGTTGTAAAAAATGAATTATATTTTGGTAGGTCTAAATCTAATAACCAGTAAAAAAACATGTCATTATTTCAAAGCACTGTTGTAAAAAAATATAGTAACACACTCGATGAGGTAAAACTTGAAGCGAAGTGGAAACTTTTCACTACAATATTTCACAACAAAAGCAAACAAGATAATATTCGAAGCAGTAAAGAAGAGCAATACCAAGCTATATTCTTGAATGATTTATTTGTTCAGATATTGGAATATACGCAACATCCAAATACAGATTATAACTTAATTACTGAGCAGAAGAACCAAACAAACAGCAAGAAAGCTGACGGTGCCATTATATTTGATTCAAACGTTCATGCAGTAATTGAATTAAAAGGAACTGAAACTACCGACTTAAGCAAAATCGAAACACAAGCATTCGGCTATAAAAACAATCAGAAAGATTGCAATTATGTCATTATTTCAAACTTTGAGAAGTTGCGCTTTTATATAGACAACGCTACAGAGTTTATTGAATTTGATTTATTTAAACTTACGCGTGAGGAATTTAATTTGCTTTGGATTTGCCTTTCATTTGAAAGTATGAAAAGTGATTTGCCAAAGAAGATTAAAAATGAAAGTGTTTCTAACGAAGATAAAATTACCAAAGAACTTTATAAAGATTATTCTGCTTTTCGAAGAGAGCTATTCAGTGACATCGAGAAACTAAATCCTCAATATGACCGCTTGCTGTTATTCAAGAAAACGCAAAAGTTATTAGACCGTTTTCTGTTTATTTTCTTTGCTGAAGACAGGCAGTTGTTGCCCACGAATTTAATTTTCAGCATCAATCTCGAGTGGCAGAAATTACGTGAATCTCGAGTTCCTGTTTCCTTGTATGACCGCTACAAGATGTATTTTCAAGATTTGAATACTGGCGCTCGTGTAACCCTGCCAGCTTTTGGAAAACATACCAATGAAATTGTCACAGCTCAATATGACATTTATGCTTACAACGGTGGTTTGTTTCAGCCAGATGAGGTATTAGACACTATTGCCATTAACGATGACTTATTGTATAAGCATTCCAAGAAGTTGAGCGATTACGACTTTCAAAGTGAAGTTGACGTAAACATACTTGGGCATATTTTTGAAAATTCGCTAAATGAAATTGATGAAATTACGACTGCAATTGAAGGTCAAGAAGTAGACAAAGCAAAAAGCAAACGTAAAAAAGACGGCGTTTTCTACACTCCTAAATACATTACAAAATATATAGTTGATAATACCATTGGCAAGTTATGCGAAGAAAAGAAAGTTGAAATTTCGCTAGATGAAACCAAATACAATACTGATAAAAAAATCAATGTTTCTACCAAAAAGAAATTAAAAGAAACGTTAGACAATTACAGAAATTGGCTTTTAGAATTAACCATCGTTGACCCAGCTTGTGGTAGTGGAGCATTCTTAAACCAAGCTTTAGAATTTTTAATTGCCGAGCATAAATATGTAGATGAGTTGCAAGCCAAACTATTTGGCGATGCATTGGTGTTGAGTGATGTAGAGGGAAGCATCTTAGAAAATAATCTTTTTGGTGTTGATCTTAACGAAGAAAGCGTAGAGATTGCCAAACTCTCCTTATGGTTGCGAACTGCACAACGCAACAGAAAATTAAACAGTTTAAATAATAATATCAAATGTGGCAATTCCTTGATTGACGATGTGGCTGTTGCAGGCGAAAAAGCGTTTAATTGGGAAAGCGAGTTTCCTCAGGTTTTTGCTAATGGTGGGTTTGATGTGGTGATTGGGAATCCACCTTATGTTAGTTTAGAAAAAATTAAGGCAACTTCTGAGGCATTAGAAAAGCAAAAATATTTTACGTTTAACAAAAGAGGCGATTTGTATTGTGTTTTTGTTGAAAAGGGTTTTGATATCTCAAAGGAAAATGGAGTTATTTCCTATATAATGCCTAACAAATGGTTGCAAGCTGGATATGGAAAGAATTTGAGAGAGTTTTTTTTAAGATACAATTTAATTCAGCTTATTGATTTTGGAGATATGCAAATTTTTGAAGGTGCAACTACCTATCCCAGCATATTTATTTCAAAGAAATCAGCTCCAGAAAGAGTAATCAATATTTCTACTTTAGATAGTAAAATAGTTGACTTTGATACTAATATAGCTATAAATCAAGAAGCTTTTGAACATTCACAATTGAGTAGTGATACTTGGGTTATTTCTTCAAACAAAGAAAAAGATTTAATTGACAAATTAAAAATTAAGTATAAAACATTACAAGATTTTGTCGATGGAGAAGCATTTTATGGAATTAAATTTGGTTTAACTGAGGCATATTTAATAACAGATGAAAAGCGAGACGAATTAATTAAAAAAGATTTTAATTCTTCTAAAATTATAGGGTCAATTTTAAGAGGAAGAAATTTGAAGAGGTATGGATTTCCAAATGAAATTGATTTAGATAATATTATTTTAGCTTCTTATGGCAGTTATAAAGTATTAGAAAATGACTATCCGGCAATACATGAGCATATATCCTCATTTGAAACAAAGTTAAAATTAAGAGGACAATGCAACGGAAGTAAAGAGACAGTTGAAAAGCCTTTTAAAGGACAACACCATTGGTTAGAGCTTGATAATAATCCAACTAAAAAATATCTTGATATTTATAAAACACCTAAAATAATGTATCAAAAATTTCAAGTAAAGCCTTGCTTTATTTTTGATGAGCAAGGTTTGTACTGTAATGATTCTATGTGGATTATACCAACAGAAAATAAGGCATTACTTGGGATTTTAAACTCTAAAATGGGTTGGTGGCTCATAACAAAATTTTGTACTCAAATTCAAAATGGGTGTCAATTAATTTGGAAATATTTTGGTCAAATACCAATAGCAAATACAACTGATGCATTATCAGATTTGGTAACAATTGTACTCTCACTAAACAAAGAATTACAAGAAGTAACTTCAAAATTCAACAAGTATTTTTCTGGACAATTCAAGATAGAGAAGTTGAGTGGTAAATTAGAAAAATGGTATACTTTATCTTTTGAAGAATTTATCAAAGAAATCAATAAAGTTATTAAAGTTCAAAAAGGCACATTACTTACTAAAAAAGAAGAGTTTGATTGGATTGATTTATTTGAAGAAAATAAACAAAAAGCGAATGCTTTGCAGAATGAAATTGCAAAGACTGATAAAGAAATTGATGCGATGGTTTATCAATTATATGAATTGAATGAGGAGGAGATTAAAATAGTGGAGGGGAATTAAATGGAATTTTTATAACTAAAAACATGGCGAATTTTAAATTACTTTTTTCGGATTATTTCAAAATAGATCGTTCAGTATTAGATGAATATGGAGCTTTAAATATTTGCCTTGCGACTGATATGCCTCTGTTTATAGACCCCTTTTTATTATTTGCATCTGAAGAAGAGGAATACAAGAAACTACATCAGGGGCTTATCAATCATATTCTAATACTAAAAGAAATAGCTATTGAGGATAGTGGAACAGCTGTGAACAATAGCATATTTAGATTTCCCGAAATCAAGCAGAATTGGTTAGGTGTTTCGAAATTTGGAAATGAAGGACGTGGATTAGGTAAAGATTTTGCAAAAAAGATTATTACTTCATTTAATGGATTCTATAACTCATTTGGTAATGAGGATATAAGTAGTGAAACACATATTGAAAAATTGACAATAATGAATCCTCGTATTGGAAAAGATTTCATTAGTGATTTTACCACCAATTTAATTTTTGATTATTTGTTACAATATACCGAAACCTTCGCTTTAAAATATTTATCATCGCATCAGATTAAAGAATTTAGTATTAATTCAATTTTTAATAAAGAATTTAAAAGATGGATGCCTAAAAAATATCAATTACCATATTTATATCTTGAAGATAAAGGAGATTTTATAATATTAACTCCTTTGGATATTTTAACCAAGGATGAATCAGCAATCAATAATTCTGAATTTTATTCTAATTTTCAATCAGTCGCAAACAGTATAAAAAACATTGATTTACGAAATTCGATAAATGAATATTTCAGAAGCCAACTGCCCAAAAAACCAACTAAAAAGGATAGGGAATATGCAGTAAACAAAACCACTAATAAGTTTCCACAAATTATTGATTACTATATTAAATCAAAAGAAGATAACAAGGATACTGTTACAAGATTAAATAAAGAAAAAATAAAGAAGCTTACATCTGAACTAATTGATGCCTTAGCCTCATTAGGAGATATGTTATTGGGAAATAGTGATTTTTACGAGATACTGCCAAATAGTTATGACGAAGCTCTGAAGAGAGTCCATTATTTAAAAGATGTTATTGAAAACAATGATGGGTATAGGGTTTTTTATAATGATGGAGTAGCAATTGCAAAAGAAGATACAATACAAAGAATTTTTAAACTTACGTGGTATGCAACTCCATTTGATGTTAATGCTGAGGTGAACAATGGTCGTGGACCTGCAGACTATAAAGTTTCTTATGGCGCTAAAGATTCAACTATTGTTGAGTTCAAATTAGGCAAATCATCATCATTAAGTAGAAATCTTTCCAATCAAACAGATATTTATAAAATGGCTTCAAAGTCAGCAAACGATATAAAAGTTATTTTATGTTATAATGAAGGAGAAATAAAATCGGTTGAAAGGGTTTTGAATAAGCTTAAATTGGTAAATCAAGAGAATATAGTTATTATTAATGCTTCACCTAAAAAGTCAGCATCGATTGTGAAAAGTTAAATTTGAATAATGGAAGAAGAAAATAAAGGAAAAAAATTATTTGTTCAAAATTTCTCTAAAACAGAACTAAGGGTGTTTTTAGGATTTGCAGTTATTTTAATCTTGTTACCAATATTATTTACTCAAGACTATATAACAATTTCGTTTTCTAAAAATACTGCAGAACTCGCTAATAATTTAGCAGGTATCAAAGCACCTTTCTTGAGTTTTTTTGGTTCTGTCTTAGTTTATTTAGCTTTAAAATCACAGATTAGAGCAAACCATGAGATAAAAAAGCAGTTTGAACAACAAAATCAAGATTATTTATTTTTTAGATTGGTAGATACTCTTCATGATAGAATAAAAAATTATTCAATTGACAATCCTGATAAGAACAATTTTGAAATTAAAAGTTACGGCATTTTAAGTCATTTGGTTGTCAATTTTAAAAAAGATATAGATAATGAATGCATAGATTTAGGAAGACATTTAATGACTATAAAGCCAGAGCTTATTAATGTTGAATATTATGCACGCCTTTTAGCAGAACCACATTCTGCAATCAAAAGACATGAGGGTAAAGATCTTAGAGATATATTAATTAACGAACATGATACAAATAAACGATGGGAAATTATCAAAACTTATATTAATGGAAGAGGCTATGAAAACACGCATCATGCTTCTATGTTAAAAAGCATAGGACATGTTTATTTTTATAAATGTGCTTTTGAGGATAGATCAGATATTTATCATGGAGTATATCAAAAAAACTATCAGATACATGGAAGTTTTTTTGATGGTTATTTTAATAATCTTAAATACGTTTTAAAATATATTGACAATATAAAAGAAAATGCATTCTATATCGACTATTTAAAAAGTAATATTACATCATACGAGAAAGCTTTTATTTATTATTATCTAGCATCTAATGATTCTACTAGAGAATTTAAAGATTTAATATCAAAATTTGATTTTATTAGTGATTTACAAGATTTTAATTCTTTTTTCATCGATATTCCAAGTCGAGAAGAATTTAAAAATGAAGTGCAAAATTTTTTAAAAGCTGAACAGCAATTTTTTTATTAATCGACCTACTAAAAATATTTATGAAAACTCTCTTAATCCTCCTAACCTCCACCACCACCTTCGCCCAAAGCGAAGGCCAATCCTTCTGCGACGGCGATTCAAAAGAAACCTATTTCACTTTACAAACAGGAAAAAAAATACTCCTTTGGTACAGCACTTACTATACTGAATCATTAATAGGCGAGAAGGTGATTGAAGGCAACAACTATAAAGTATATGTGCAAGAGTGGAAAGGTACCCAGAAAGACACGATGTACATGAGAGAAGACGGTACCCGCATCTTCGAATATTACAAAGAAATAAAAAAAGAAAAGCTCCGCTATGACAGTAGTTTCGAGCCAAATAAACAATGGGAGGGCAGAGAGGTCACTTACACCATTCTTTCCCACGAAGCAGAACTGGAAACTTCTGTCTGCCATTATAAAAATCTAATGGCGCTAAAGGCAGAATACCCAACGATTACCTACGTATTTTATTACCTGAAAGGGTTTGGTTATGTTGGAGCAACACACAATGATAAATTGGTCTCCTTTGCAATTCCAAAAATGCCATAAGCTAATAGTATTTTTCATAAATACATAGTAATCAATAAAATACAAAAACCAAAAAGCATAAAATCAATTTAAACCAGCTTAAAACGCATATCAACCAGCATAAAACGCACTTGAAGGAGCATAGAATCCACTTCAACCAGCTCAAAATCCACTTCGAGGAGCATAAAATCGACTTCAACCAGCATAAAACGCACTTCGAGGAGCATAGAATGAACTTCGAGAAGCGTAAAACGCATTTAAAGGAGTGTAAAATCGACTTCAATGTTGCCAAAATCCACTTCAATGTTGCCAAAATTCACTTCAATGGTATCAAAATTCACTTCACGATAATAAAATTTACTTTGAATAATAAAAAAAAATAACAGCCATTCCCAAATAAAGAATTCAAAATAAAAATTTCTATTACAAGGCGCAAAAATTACCTTAAAAGACTATAATTATATTTTAACGAAAATATATCTGTTAATATTCGTTTGTTTGTTATAAATATTTATATTTGAAAAATAAATTTTAAATAGTAAATAAGTATGAACGCAATTCAAGAAACAAAGCTCGGCATGTTTCAAGTGGTGCACGCGGGTCTCGAAGAACGATCCGAGCTCATTACCCGGATTCCAGCATTGAAATTGGCGTGCGCAAGATTCAAAGTAGTCTTGACATCCATTTCAATGACGGCCCAGCAAGAAGACCTGGTTATCTCAGGTGTGGCATTAGACAAAACATTGGTAAAAAGAAATTTAGTACTGATGGGAGCAGACACTGCTGCCATAATTTTTTCCTATGCTGTTGAAATCAATGACCAGGCATTGATGCAAGAAGTAAACTATTCGTTATCGGCATTGCAGGCAACAAAAGACGATCAGTTGCCAATCCGTTTAAAAAACATCTACGACAAAGGGATGGCAAACCTAGATGCATTAGACGCTTTTGGAATCAGCCCAGAACTATTGGCAACATTCAACGAACTGATTGACACTTACAGAGACAAAGTGCCTAATCCAAGAAGAGCACTGAGCACTAAGAAAACGGTAAAAGCAAATTTGGTAAATCTGTTCAAAGAAGCAGACAGCATCTTAAAATTGCAGATTGACAAAAGGATTGTAGCCTTAAAAAATGACCATCCCGATTTTGTAGCCGTATACAAGTCAAACCGCATATTGGTCGACGCTGCAAAAACAACAACCCAGTTTAAAGGAACAGTAACAAGAAAATCAGACGGGGCAAATGTAGCCAACGCTACAGTAAAAATTGACAACACAGTCTACCAAACCGTTACAGATGAAAACGGAGATTTCCTAATAAAAGGAATTCCGTATGCAAACTACACCGCAACAGTCACTTTCAATGGGCTAGAAGCAATTGAAGCGGCACCTGTCCACATCAAAAGAGGACAAATCAACAAAATGAAATTTATCCTTCTTCCCCAAGCCGACTAGGCAAGATAAATTTCCATTCAATAGAACCGAAACCACCTTCGGTTCCTTTTTAAAAACCCCACACCAATTTAGTAGCAAGAGCAAGTACACAATACGGCTAATCCTCCGATGCCATATACTTAGGCACCCCGCTATATTTTCGAACAATCCTCTCAGAAACCGGACGCAGTGCTTTTCGATAAACCGGATGCAGTCCTGGCAAAGTAAAGAAATCACATTTGTTGTCTTTCTTTAAGTAAAACAAAACAGGCTCGCCATTTTTGAAAAAAGTGGTAGTGTCTGTAGGTATTATTTTGTGCTGTTTCTCAAACGCCTCTTCATTAAAAGGATGAATTTTAACCGCATTTACAAAGCTTGAAATCGTAGTAGGTTCGCAGTCTGTCCTTTCAAAATGGTCATCCTTCCAAATCATACATTTTTCTTCAGTAGATTTATAAACGATAAATCCCGATAATCCGCAAAAAAGAAGCACCGCCAAAACTATAAAAGCATTTCGTGTTGACTTTGGAAATGGTGCTGTTGTGGATGTTGGTTTGCTTTCTTTGTTTGGGAATTCTGTTTCAGTTTCCTTTTCTGCAACAGACTTTCTTTTCTCAACCACTATCGTCTTTTCTTCTAAAGAATCTTTTGGCATTTCTTCCTTTTCCTCATGTAGTATATCCTGAAACTTTGTAAAAGGCCTTGGTTCAAATCCGACTAATACTGCCACAAGATTAGCATGCTGGCGATTGTTTGTCAAGCCTAAACCTGATCTTAAAAAATCGCTGGGCGTTCTCAGTCCGTCTGCATTCATGTTTTTTATTAATCCAGGAAGTGCTTTTTCATCTTTTGGATGAAAGAAATTAAGGAATGCTTTTTCATCGGCACTGCTCAAGCCTCTTTCCAAAAACTGAATACACAATTTCTTCAAATTGCCAGGAGTAGGATGCTCTAAAAGATCTGCATCTCTTCCATTTTTTGCCAATTCATAATGGGCCAGAATTGCCTTTAGGTAGTCTTCAAAGTTTTTATTCATCGCTGTAAAAATCAGAATTATCAGTAATCCTCCGTAATGGGCCGAAATATCAGAAACATCCGAAATCACTAGCAATGTCGGGGGAAACCTGCTGTTACTTTGCCTCAGAAATCAGTTGCCGGATTCTTGATGCATCAAGAGCAAATGTACAAAACGGATTTCAATAACAGCATGATTTTCAGGAGTGATGATTATTCGGGAAGTATAAAACTTCTCTTCTGACAGTCTGCTGTACTTCCCAAAAGCGGACGAGTGTCCAAACAAGCTTTGCCTTATTAAAATCGAAATTATTTCGGATAGGCACCGCCATGTTACACCTTTTAATTCTAAACAAAATGAAAAAAATACTTTTTGCAGTGGCAATTGCTGCCTTTTCCTGCGCCTTTGTTTCTTGCGATGCTGACAGCATTGATGACGGTTCTTTGACTAATGACACTTTTGCAACCGGAGGAGGCTCTGGCGGTACAATACCGACCACACCGCCACCACCACCGCCATCAACTGGAGGCGGTGGCAGATATTCAAGCACGAAATAGCTTTTATATTAAACACTTTTAGTACTTTCGGGGAAATATTCTTTCGTATGAAGCAATACTCCCCGATTGTACTTTTTTTTATTTTGGTGCTTTATTCCTGCAACGAAAATAAAACTACGCTAAAGAAGCAAAATGCAATTGGCGATAGCATCAACTCCGCTATTGAAAAATCTAAAAATCAGTCACTCGAAACCGAACGTCTAGCATCAAGTAACAAAGCCTTTGTTGTGGCAAAGCAATCAAAAGAAGATTCTCTTATCTATAAAGCGCTGTACAATAAGATTCAAACTGATGTCCAACTGCAAAAGCAGGATAGTATTGATTTTTATCTTGAAAAATTAAAAAAGATTTCTAAGAAAATTTCACATCAAGCAGGCTATTATTATCTGAAAGGCTTTTCTCTTCAAGGAAAAGATGCAGAAAATAGCTTTGCCAATTATGAAAAATCACAGAAGCTTTATTCTTCAATAGGTGATTGGGGAAGGGCAGGCTATAATCTTATGATGATGTCTGAAATTCAAAGAACTGCAGCAGATTATGTTGGCGCTGAAAATACAATGACAGAAGCGTTGAAGTATCTTCAGGAATCAAAAAAATATAACAATCATATCTACAATGTTTTTGGATTGATATATAAAGGTCTTTATGATTATGAAAATGCTTTATATTATTATAAAAAGGCGCTTCAAATCACAGATGCAAAAAATACTCAGGCAAAAAATATAGTCTTAAACAACATTGCCGTGATTTACATGGATAAGAAGGACTATGAAAATTCTATTAAAGTGCTTGATTCTCTGAATACTTCCTATAGCCTGAATTCAGATCCGATTATGAAAGCCAAAGTGCTTTCCAATTTAGGCTATTCTATTTTTCTTTCTAAAAAAGGCGATGGCCTATCTTACTTAAAACAAGCCGAAAAGATTCAAGACAGCACTGGCGATTTCTTTGGAAGCCTTTCTAATTATTTAAATTTGTCTGATGCCTACCAAGAGAAGAATAAAGTTTTTTCGAAAGAATATGCTGCTAAAGCTTATGCCTTAGCAGAAAAGCTGCATAACGGCGAAGATAAACTTCGGGCTTTAGAATTGCTGTCAAAAGCAACAAACGAAAAGAGAGAATCAGATCAATTGTTTGGCGAATATATTCTACTTAATGATAGTATCACCAAAGCACGCCAGATCGCCAAAAACCAATTCTCAAAGATAAGGTATGATTCCAGCCAAAAGGAAAAGGAAGCTTTGCAGGCAAAAGCGGAAAGTGCCGAAAGCAAATTATTGGCAGCCAAAACACAGCGAAGAAATGGAATTTTGCTGCTTGCAATAGTGGGATTGATAATTACTATTTTCTATTCGTATCGGCATATGAAAAAGAGAAACGCCAAAGGCAGGAAGGAAGAAGCGTATGCCACAGAAACAAGAATTTCTAAAAAAGTGCATGACGAACTGGCCAATGATATTTACAACGCCATGATGTTTGCCGGAACACAAGAATTTTCATCTGAAGAAAAAAAGGAACGCTTGCTGAATGATTTGGATAACGTCTATAAAAGAACCCGAGATATTTCTAAAGAAAACGCTACAATCGAAACCGGAGAAAATTTCCCTGAACAGCTTATCGGGATGCTTTCTGAGTATCAAAACGAGCATGTCAACGTAGTTCATTCTGGCGCCAAGGAAATTGCCTGGGGAAAAATGGAAGCAATAAAAAAAGTCGCCATCTACAGGGTTCTTCAAGAACTTATGGTCAATATGGCAAAGCACAGCCAGGCTTCAGTCTGCCTTTTAGCTTTTAAAACCAATGGAAGAACTATTGAAATCTATTATTCTGACAACGGCATCGGAATCGGCACTGAAAAGATTGTTTTCAAAAATGGACTGGCAAATGCGGAAAACCGTATAATTGGCATCGGCGGAAGTTTTACATTTGATCCGAGTCCAGAAAAAGGGCTTAAGATAACTATTGTTTTTCCAGCTTAAAAAAGAATGCTATGTTTAAAAAAATTTTAATTGCCGATGATATTGACAGTATCAATCTAGGGATCTTGTCCCAACTTAAAAAGAATGATGTTTCAATTGACCATGTGAGATATTGCGATGATGCAATTCTAAAAATAAAAAGCGCCATAAGAGTAGACAAAGCGCCTTATGACTTGTTGATCAGCGATCTTTCGTTTAAGCCAGACCATCGCATTGCGAATCTTAAATCAGGTGAAGAACTGATTTCAGAAGCCAGAAAAGAACAGCCAGAAATCAAGGTAATTGCTTATTCTGTCGATGAGCGAAAGTTCAGAATCAAGGCATTATTTGATGCCTTAGAAATCAATGCCTTTGTTTCAAAAGGAAGAGAAGGTTCGGTTGATTTGTCAAATGCCATCAAATCGATATACAATTCTGATGAAAAATATATTTCACCGCATTTGAAACACTTGCTGAACGATGCTTCTGTGCTTGAGATTGATGAAAATGATATAGAAATACTGCAATATCTTTCAAAAGGATTCAGCCAGGAAGAAACGGCAAAAACACTTCAAGAGCTTGGAAAATCTTCTTCAAGCCTCAGCAGTATTGAAAAAAGAGTCAACAAGCTGAAAATAACATTTAAAGCTAAAAATCTAGCGCACTTGGTCAGCATCACTAAAGATATGGGACTGATTTAGAGGAAATAAAAAAAGCCCTGATATACTTATCAGGGCTTTCAAATTATTTAGCAACTTAAATCTTTACAATTTTCTTCGTAATAGTCCCTTCCTCTGAAGAAATTCCCATCAAATAAGTGCCTGAAGCGATATCATTTAGGTCAATATCAGTGCTTTCTATTCCTGCAAGATCTTTTATTTTTACTATCCTTCCGTTGAGGTCTGCAATCGTAATTTTGGTAATTGCTTGTCCATTTGATGCGGCAACCTTGACTTTGTTTGAAGCCGGATTTGGGTATACAGAAAATTGAGAAGCCACAAAATCAGCGGTGCTTAGCGGCGTATTGCTTACCGTTACGTCGTCCATGAGCAATATAGAATTTGTAGGCGAATTATAAAGCCTGAACAGCAATGCCACAGTTTTTCCAGCATACGCAGAAAGATCGAGCGTTACAATTGAAGACTGTCCGCTTATCGTTGCACTCGTGGCTCTTGTCTTTGCGTCCAAATATGTTTTCAATGCAGCAGGCGTATCAAGACCTACAAATTCCTCCATAGCCATGATGTAAACTGCATAATGAGAACTCGCTGAAGCGCCAGCAGGCACACTGCCACGGCGAAAACTCACAGAAGTCGTGCCGATAACAGGAATATCATAATTACGCGACCTGATTAACACATCTGTGTTAGGAAGATTTGTAATTGTAGTTCCAACTGTAGTAAAAGTGAGTCCTCCAATAGTTTTTCCGGTAAATCCTTTTGCTTGGATAGAAGGGCTCGGCTGAAAGATTCCTCCGTCAGAGGAATCGGGGTGGAGTTTGATGAAATTCCAACCTTGGCTAAAAATAACTTGGTCGTCTCCTTCAAAGTCTTCTGAATAAAGTGTTGTCAGCTGTGCCTGGGCACAAGCGAATGAGCCTAAAAATAAGGCTGTAATGATTGATTTTTTCATTTTGATGATTGATGATGATTATTATGGATGCAAAAATGAGAAAAATGCTATAATCCTAAGTCATTGCAATTGTTAATATTTATATAAAGAATTAAATTTTAAATGAATAGTCAAGAATAATTCAAAGCAATTGAAAATAAAAAAGCCCTGATACATTAACCAGGGCTTCAAATTTTATTTAGCAAGATTATATTTTCACGATTTTTTTAGTGACTATTCCTTTATCAGAAGAAATACCCATCAGATAAGTCCCTGAAGCAATATCGTTTATATCAATATCGATGTTGTCTAAACCGTTTACATTTTTCGTCTTTATAATCCTTCCATTCATGTCGGCAATAGTAATTTTATCAATGTTAGAACCACTTAATGCATCTACTTTTATAGTATTTGAAGCAGGATTTGGATAAACAGCGAATTGCGAAACATCAAAATTAGTAGTGCCAAGTGCTCTTGTAAGCACCGTTACATCGTCAAAAAGCCAGATAGTATTTGTAGGTGAATTGTGGAGCCTGAAAATAAGCGCCACTGTATTTTGAGCATGTCCAGAAAGATCAATAGAAACCATAGAGGAAAATCCATCAATTGTGGCATTATATGCCGGAGTCTTGGTATCTAAATACCCTTTTAAAGCTGCTGGAGTATCCAAACCGAGGAACTCTTCTATTCTCAATACATAAATAGAACAATGCGAACTACCGATGCCGCCAATTGATATTCTTCCGATGCGAAAATTAACAGAAGTCTCTGTATCAGGAATATAATAATTTTCAGACCTGATAGCTACATCAGTAAACGGATTGTGGGTAATTGGAAAAACTTCAGTAAATGTAAGCGAGCCCATCGTTTTTCCTGTAAATCCTATACCTTCAGTAGAAGGATCTGGTTGAAAGATTCGTCCATCTGTAGAATTCGGATGCAGCTTAAATACTTCCCATCCGGCGTCGAAAATTTCCTGATCATTTCCCTCAAAGTCTTGGGAGTAAAGTGTAGTTTGTGCATTGGCACAAGTAAGCATGCCTAAAAATAAGGCTGTAATTGATTTTTTCATAGTATTTTGATTTGATGATTTACCCGAAGTTACAAAATAAGAAAAAGGTTACATTTATTTTCCATGTTAAATGAGAGTTAAAATTTAAGGTTCTAGTTTACAGCGGAATATCCACATAAAACTATATTCCAAATCCTGCAACTTTTTGCTCAAATTTCATAAAGACAATAGCTGATACGAACACTAACTTTATCTTCCTGCTAAAAGGAAATTATTCCAAAAATCCAATACTATGAAAAATTACAACCAAGAGGATGAAGTGCAAGAAAGCGCTTTCCTTACCAACGAATGGCCTTTGTATGCTTCTGACAATGATCGCGATGACGAAGAGGAGGATGAAGATGATGACGATGAGCTAGAAGAAGATGGCGACTGGGGCGATGTTGATCCTGCGGGAGGCGATGCTCCTACAAGTCCTGGAAGCGCAGTATAAATTGCCTTTTCATTAATAAAAAAAGCTGCCTTTTGGTGGCTTTTTTTAGGCTTAAATTTTTAGAGCGCTAATCCTATATTATTAGTATTTGTTTGTATATTTGAGAACATGTCTACTCTTTCAACCACTTTTTTTCGTTATTCGTAAAAATATTTAATTAAGATTGGCATTCACTAAATTTTACTGGTACCAAAATTGTCCATGATAGCTGCAACCCAACTTATGAATTTCAGAAAAACTATAATTCTGGAAATTGCTATTCGCTCAAAAATTGCTATTTTATTCTTCAGTCTGCCTCTTTTGTTTTTAAGATGCACAACTGCAGACAAAGAAGTGTTGCCTAATAAATCAATGGCTGGAAGCTGGAAAGAAACTCCAATTTCTAGTACAGATTTTTCAAAAACAGCAAATGTAAAATATGCTTCAGAACAGCTTGACAACACAAAAGGATTGTCTAACAGTTCTGTGAATTGTATTTTTCAAGATTCCCAAAATCTGCTTTGGATTGGAACTTGGGATGGATTAAACCGCTATGACGGAACGAATTTTAAGATTTTCAGGCCAGAAGCAAACACTAAAAATGCGCTAAGCAACCAAGTTATCTTAAAAGTTGGAGAAGACAATTCAGGGCAGATTTGGATTTTAACGATGCACGGAATCAATCGCTACGATAAAAAAACAGATACTTTTCAGCATTATTATTTCTCCAGAAAAAACAAACCGCCGTTGTCAGAATCAGAGTTTAACATGGCATTGGATTCTAAAAAACAAGTATTTTGCGCTGTGAAAGAATGGGGAATCGGCTATTTTGACGGCACTGATTTCCAGCGTTTGGAAAGCAAAATCTTTTCTTCAAAAACCATTAGCAAGATTGAATTCTCGGCTTCTGGGCAATTGCTTGTATTGCTTGATACCAATGAATTGTATGCTTTGACGATTAAGAATTCAGGAAATTCTGAGAAAAGCATTTCTAAAACAGAATTAATTTCAAATGAAATCAGAACGTTTGATGTCTTGCCAAATCACGAAATTTGTACTATTTCAAACAAAGGCGGCATTTTTTTATTTTCTATGGAAGGAAAGAAAAAGCGAGTTCTCGACTATAAAAATAGCGAAGCAATCATCGGCCATATCCCAAATGGAATTGTGCTTTCTGGAAAATCAGGTTATTTCGTAATTGATTTTGAGGGAAATAAAATCACAAGTCCGTGGTCAAAATACCTGCAAAATCAGAAGATCACGACTTTGATTCAAGGAAATGAAAATGTCTTGTGGACAGGAACCGATGGCGACGGCGTTTTTAAAATGTATCCGCTTAAAAAATCATTCAACCTTATTTCTAAAGCGCAATTGCCCGAACTTGATGGCGGTATCGTGAGGGCTTTTCTTGAAGCGGGAAAAAATTCTTTCTGGCTAGGCACGAAAGGAAAAGGCTTATTTCGCATTTCAGATGATTTTTATCTCAATCCGGAGAAGCCTTTGGAATATGAAAATTTTAATGAAAGCAACAGTTCGATCGATAATTCGGTATTTGCGCTAAGCGAAGGGAAAGAAAATCTGGTTTTTATTGGCACAGATGGCGATGGAATCACTGTTTATGACTTAGAAAAATCAAAACTTGTCAGCTGGAAAGAAATTGAAGGCAATGAAAAGTGCGACTATTTTAAATCAATTTATGCTATCCATCAAGATGAAGACGGATTTATCTGGCTAGGAACCAACGGCTATGGAATGATTCGCTGTAAAATTACAAGGTCTGCCGGAAGGTTGAAAATTACTGATTTTAAAAAATATATTGCAGGAAACGGAAGCGAAAATATGCTGAGCAGCAATATTATATTTTCTATAATTCCAAAAAATAACGAACAGCTTTGGATTGGTACGCGTTTGGGCGGCCTGAATCTTTTTGACAAGAAATCTGGGAAATTCCGCACTTATAAAAATAATCCAAATGATGCGCAAAGTCTTTCCAATAATGACATTTTATGCTTGGTAAAAGACGAAGAAGACAAGCTTTGGATTGGCACCAGCTTCGGCTTAAATGTTTTGGAAGAATTGAAAAATGGCGGAAGTGCGGTGTTTAAAAATTATACGGCAAAAGACGGGCTTCCCAATAATACCATCCACGGAATCGTTCCTTATGAAAAATCAAATCTTTGGATAAGTACGAATTTCGGCCTTTCCAATTTTGTCATAAATCCGGCAAAGTTTACAAATTATTCTAAAAATGAAGGCCTTCAGAATAATGAATTTGCGGACGGCGCATTTTATAATGATCCTGAATCTGGATTTATTTTTATGGGAGGAATCAAAGGATTTAATTATTTTCTACCTCAAAAAATTAAAGAATCTGCTGTTTTGCCGGATCTTTTAATTGATAAAATCAGCGGTCAAAACCAAGCGATTCCGTATTATCAGGGATTAGTTATTTCCCCGGAATCTAAAACATATCCTTCGATCGTGCTGAAACACAACCAGAATTTCTTTGACATCCAATTGGCGGCGCTGACGTATATGAACAATGAAAAGTGCCAATATGCCTATCAATTAGAAGGTTTTGACAAAGACTGGAATGAAATTGGCAACCGTAAAATTATTTCTTTCACGAATGTGCCCAGAGGAAATTATTCGCTTTGGATCAAATGGTCAAATGCTGACGGTGTTTGGAGTGATCCTGTTCGTGCTATTGATATTAAAATCAAACCCGTATTCTGGCAGTCAAATGTTGCGATTTTTACCTATTTGGTATTGCTTATCTTCTTTATATTATTTGTAAGAAGCTATAATTTAAAACAGCAATCATTGACCCAAAATATTCTTTTTCGCAAAAATGAAGAAGAATTGCATGAAAACAGGCTTACTTTTTTTACGAATATTGCCCATGAATTTTTAACGCCCCTGACGCTGATTGTCGGTCCGGTTCAAAAGTTATCTGAAGCAAAAAACCTTGATGATAAAAATCAGAAATTCATACATCTTATACAGAGAAATGCTTCTCGATTGTTGTTTTTAACCCAGCAATTATTAGAATTCAGGAAAGCAGAATATGATTACCTAGAAATTACGGTAAAGAAATTTGACTTGGTTAATCTGGTAGAGCAAATTGCTGAATTGTTTGACGATTGGGCGCTTGATAAAAATATTGATTTCCATTTAGAAGTTCCTTCTGAGTTGCCGGGTTGGTTTGACAAAGACAAGCTTGAAAAGATAATCTTTAATTTGATGTCTAATGCCTTTAAATATACTCCGATTGGCGGGAAGATTTATTTGAAATGCGAGATAGAAAATGGGTATTCAAAACGATTGAGCATTACGGTAACCAATACAGGCAAGGGAATTCCGAAAGAAAAACTGAATTCATTGTTCGACCGTTTTTTCTTGTCAGATACAAATAAGACTTCTGATACTGAAATGTTTAGAACGGGAATCGGACTGGCTTACATTAAAAAGCTTGTTACTGTTTTGCGAGGCGAAATCATAGTCTCTAGCGTTGCTGACAAGGAGACTACTTTTACGATTTTGATTCCTTGCAAGAAAAGCACATTTTCTAAAAAAGAAATTGATACCGAAACTTCGCCAGTTTTGATTTCGCGCCATCTTAAAAATATCCTTGAAGAAATTGAAGAAAAGCCTGATGAAGTTCCGCAAAAAATAGCAGCTTTAGAGGAGCTAGAAAACAACCGCAAAAAGATACTTATCGTTGAAGATGAGAAAGAGATACATGCTTTCTTACAGCAGCTTTTATCAGACAAATATGCGATTATGACCGCTTACAATGGTTTGGAAGCTTTAGAAATTATAGAAAAAGAAATTCCTGATATTATCATCAGCGATGTCATGATGCCCTTGATGGATGGCGTGGAACTTTGTAAAAAGGTAAAAACTGATTTAAAGACGTGCCATATTCCGTTTATCATGCTTACTGCAAAAGAATCGGTATTGCATCGAATTGAAGGTTTAGAAAGCGGTGCTAATTCTTATATTCCGAAACCTTTTTATCCCGATCATCTTTTGGTAAGAATTCAAAAACTACTTGAAGAGAAGGCTTTGATCTTGCAACATTTTACCCAAGATACTGAAGTCGGCAATTTATCGGAGCTTCCTATAAATAATGAAGAAAAGGCTTTCATGAAATTGGTCATTGACTTGATTCGAAAAAATATCGACAATGAAAATTTGCAAAGTTCTTTTATAGAAAAAACTTTGGGAATCAGCACGTCGCAACTTTACCGGAAAACCAAAGAAATATTTGGACTTACCCCTGGAGATTTGATCCGCACGATTCGCTTGAAACACGCTGCTGAACTTTTGCGCAAAAATGTGCTGACGGTTTCAGAAGTTTGCTATCAATCGGGATTTAATAACCGTTCCTACTTTTACAGGGAATTTAATAAAATGTATAAAACCACTCCAAAAAATTATCAGTTGCAGCATAAGTCTAAGGGCATTTCTTTCTCAAAAAACTGAAAATCAAACTATTTCGTTTTCGTATACACTTTTGAACAAATAGTGTACACTCTTTTTTGTGGCCTACAGCTACTTTTATGAAATAATTCCCAACCAAGAAATAAGATTATCCTATTTATTCGAACTAATTTTTATTGACATGAGAAAAAAATTACACATTACTAACAATTCACTATCACTTTTATGAAAAACAAAATTATCTACAATCTTGTCATGATATGGACGTTGCTGTCTGGAAGTGTCATTTATTCGCAAACTTTTACAGGTACTGTTTCAGACAATAGCGGGCCATTGCCTCAAGTTACTGTCACTGTAAAAGGAACTTCAGTAACTACGATTACTGATTTTGACGGAAAGTTTACGATTACTGCCCTTGAATCAAATCCGGTTCTTGTGTTTAGTTTTTTAGGATATATTACTCAAGAAGTCACGCCTTCGGGCAGTGTTGTCAACTTAGTTTTAGCTGAAGATTCTAAGAAATTAGATGAAGTGGTGATTACTGGATATGTTGGGCAAAGGAAGAATTCGATATCTGGTGCGGTATCCGAAGTTAATATGGAAAATTTATCAAAAACAAGAGTTCCTGATATTTCACAAGCCTTGCAAGGACAAGTAGCAGGGGTTTTTGTTGCAGCAAGCACAGGAGCTCCTGGGGATGGAATCAGGCTTAGAATCAGGGGAGAAGGAACTTTGGGAAATAATGATGCACTTTATGTTGTTGATGGCGTGCCAACGCGTGATATTACTTTCCTGAATCAGAATGATATTAAGACCATGACGGTTTTAAAAGATGCAGCGGCTGGGGCCATTTATGGGTCTAGAGCGGCAGGTGGTGTTGTGGTAATTACAACCAAGCGTGGTGTTGAGGGTAAATCTAGCCTTGAAGTAGATGCCTTTACAGGCATACATTTTGCGACAAACCTTCCAGATATGCTTAATACAGAGCAGTATATGGCTGTTAAAGAGCAAGCCTGGAACAATAGTACTAAAAATATTCCAGGTGCAGTAAATCCTTATACTCGCGATAGAAATACAAGGGCTTTGGCAGACACCGACTGGCTTGACGAATTATTTACAACAGGACTATCAAATAATTTTCAAGTATCTGCAAGTGGCGGCACTGAAAAAACGCAATATTTGATTTCTGGAGGTTATTATGGCATCGATGGAATTATTACAGAAAAAAACGACAAATACAAGCGTGTCAATTTTAGAACTAATGTAAATTCGAATGTGTCAGATCGTTTTGCTGTTGGTACTAACTTACAATTGAATTATATTACACAAGATCGATTGTCTTCAAGCGGAGATGCACCAGGTGTTATTCGCCATGCAATGATTCGTCCGCCAGTGTTGGGCGTTTACAAAGATCCTAGTGACCCTACTTATTCCGCAAATGACCCATACACTGATTTGCCATTTTACACAGGTCCTAATGTAAATGGTGGATGGAGTCCAGATTATGAATTAAGCTCTAATCCTATAGCTATAGTTCATTTTACCGACGACACAAGAACTACATTTCAAGCTTTCGGAAACGTATTTGCAGAATATGCTTTAATGCAGGATAAATCTTTAAAATTCAGAAGCAATTTGGGAGCTGACATTAAATTTTTGCATAATAAAGTTTTTGCAGAAAATTATGGGGATCCTAACATTGCTAATACTGGTGAATTGTATTACGGATTAGGGAGAAATAATAGGCCTAATAGTCTAAATGAGAATCGAGGAGAAAATATCACTTTCACATGGTCAAATACGCTGAACTATGTTAAAACATTTGACGAAATCCACAGTATAAATTTTTTATTGGGTACTGAATTTATAAAAAACAAAGCGGCGTCTATAGGAGGAGCAAGATCAAATTTTGACAATACGACAGATCCTTACCGCTATTTAGATTTTGGAGGAGTTGGAAGTACTACTTCTCCTTATCCATATAGTTCTGGAAGAGAAGATAGATGGAGTTTGCTGTCTTATTTTGCATCAGGAACTTATGGTTTTAAAGATAAATATTTTGCAACTGCGACAATTCGTGCTGATGCATCTTCAAGATTTGGACCGAATAACAAATGGGGATATTTTCCATCTATATCAGCAAATTGGATTATTACAAATGAAGAATTTATGCAAGATATTAGCTGGATGTCAAACTTAAAATTACGTGCTAGCTGGGGTAAAAATGGTAATCAAGAAATCCCTACAGATGCTTTCCAAACTTTTGTAACTTCAAATGAAAATGGTACGCAGGTAATTCGGTATGGAAACCCTGACTTAAAATGGGAGTCAACAACTCAGACTAACTTTGGAATTGATTTAGGAATATTGAGAAAATTATCATTTTCAGTAGACTATTTCAAGAAAGAAACAGATGATATATTACTGACATTGGGATTACCAAGTGTTTCTGTTGGAAGTATACAAGCAACTTACGTTAATGCTGGTTCTGTCACAAATGATGGTTTTGAATTTGCGTTAAATTTTCAGGACAATGATAATGAATTTAAATATGGTGTCAATGCAAATATGGCTACTTTAAATAATGAAGTAACCCGTTTGCATAGGAATGTTAGACTTCTTGAAGATACATTTTCAAACACCAGAACTGTTGTAGGACAACCTATTAATGCTTACTACGGTTATCAATTTGAAGGAATTTATCAAAATACAGGCGAAGTAAGCTCACATTTATTTTCAGATGCAGGAGCAACACAGCCAGGAGATATCAGATTTAAAGACTTAAATGGGGATGGACAGATTAATGCTGATGACAGAACTTTCATTGGGAATCCTATCCCTAAAATCACCTATGGATTGTCTATGAATGCCTCATATAAAAACTTTGATATCTCATTTCTATTTCAAGGTGTTGAAGATGTAGACCGTTATAATGACTTAAAGCAAATACTTGACTATGACGGGCGTCCATTTAATTCTACAACAGCAGTTTTAAATAGCTGGAATGGTGAAGGAACAAGCAACACTAGGCCTAGAGTTACACAAAATGACAATGGAGGAAGTAAAATTTCAAGCATTTTTGTAGAAGATGCCTCTTATTTGAGACTAAAAAATTTAGAGATAGGCTATACTTTTGACACTAAAAATCTTGCCGGGATTTCCAACCTACGCATCTATGTTTCAGGGCAAAACTTACTTACTTGGACAGATTATACAGGATTAGATCCTGAATCTACTAATCTTAAAGACCAAGGGACTTATCCTCAATCGACATCTGTAATGTTTGGTGCAAGAATAAAACTTTAAAAAAAATATTATGAAAAGATATTATAAAATAGCATTGTTAATTGGAATCATTTCTTTCACGGCTTGTGAAGATGATCTTAATTTAACTCCAGTCGGTGTAGTTCCTCAGGATCAGGCAGATAGTACGCCAACACTCACTATCATAGAAAACCTTACCCGTTCTTCTTATGATTTGTTATCCAATCGATTAAATATTTTAGGAAATTGGAATTGGAATGGTGGGCTTGTCTTTCAAAATGACTATATCATGCAAGATATTGCGTCCGACGATATGGAAAAAAAATGGACTCCTGATGGAGATCAGCCTTGGATTGATGAAATAAATAATTTTACGTTTACTTCATCAAATGGAGGACCAAATGGATTGTGGAAATATAATTATGAAGCAGTGAAAAGGGTTAATACTCTTATCGAGCATCTAACAAATCCAGATATTGAGACTATAACTGGAATAAGTGATGCTAGAAAAAATCAGCTGCTTGGTGAAGCTTATTTCTTGAGATCATATTATTATTTTTCTTTGGTAACTAATTTCGGAGATGTTCCTCTAATCTTAAAGCCTGTCAAAACTTTTGAAGAAGCTTTCGAAGTAGCAGTGCGAACAGATAAAACCCTTGTCTGGGCTCAAATAAAATCAGATTTAAACCTAGCCAAAGACTTACTTCCTGATACGAAATATTCTTCTGAAACTGAAAAATGGCGTGTTTCAAAAGCAGCAGTTTTAGCCCTATTGGCAAAATCTCATCTTTACACTGAAAGCTGGAGCGAAGTTCCTCCATTAGTTGATCAGATTGCTGCATTAGGATATGGATTAAATGCTCATTATTTTGACAGTTTTAGAACTGAATTTACTGACAACGAAGTAATTTTTGCTTTTGATCATCAAACAAATGCTACTCCGAGACGTGGCAATGGAATATGCGCACCTTTAGGATGGGGCTTTTTTGCACCAAGTGAAGATTTCTTAAATGCATTTGAACCTAATGATCCAAGAAAATCACTTACGGTAAATGTTGCGGATAAAAATGTAAATAAAATGCTAGGCAGCCTTAATGGCAATAACAAAGGAAATGATGATGCTGCAAATAACAAAATTTATATCCGCTATGCAGATGTTTTGCTTTGGAAGGCTGAAGCACTTAACGAAACAGGAAATTATGCTGATGCCATCGAAATTATCAATGAGATTAGAGAAAGGGCAAGAACAACTCCAGATGCAGCTGGTGACCTTCCTCCAGCTGGAACTTTGCCAGACAGGCCAGCATCAAATGATCCGGTAGCAATTAAAGGCTGGCTGATTTCTGAAAGAAGAGTAGAGCTTGGTTTTGAAAACCAAAGAATGCTTGACTTAAAAAGATGGGGAATTGCAAAACAAGTGATGACGGCTCACGGAAAAAACTTCCAAGACAAGCACATGCTTTACCCAGTTCCACAATCTGAAGTTGATGCCTCAGGAGGGACATTGACACCAACTGTTGGATATTATTAATTTTCTTTTACAGAAAAGGCTGGCTTAGTTAGTTTGAGTTAGTTAGGTCAGCCTTTCTTATTATTTCAATATACCCCAAACATGAAAGACATTGCAAAACGTTTTGAGCAAAATCCTTTGCTCTCACCAAAAGATATTCCAGCGAGTACAGAAGGTTTAGAGATTACCTGCCTTTTGAATCCTGGCGTTTTTACATTTAAAGGAAAAACTTGGCTTATCGTAAGAGTTGCGGAAAGACCAAAGCAAAAAGACGATACTATCTCGTTCCCAATTTTGACAGAAACAGGAAGTATCACGATCATCGAAATACACAAAGAACACGCCGAATTAATTTTAACCGATGCCAGGGTTATCAATTATCAGGGAACTGATTATTTGACGACTTTATCACATCTCCGACTTTTGTGCAGCGATAATGGAGTCGATTTTTATGAGCCAGAAGATTATCCGTCATTAGTAGGAGAAGGAATTCTAGAAGCTTTCGGGATCGAAGATTGTCGTGTAGCTTTAATCGAAGGAAAATATTACCTGACTTTCACTTCTGTTTCTGATAATGGAGTCGGCGTTGGATTAAGAACGACAACTGACTGGAAAAATTTCGAAAAACACGGAATGATTTTGCCTGCGCATAATAAAGACTGTGCGATTTTCGAAGAAAAAATAAACGGACTTTTTTACGCTTTGCATAGACCAAGCAGTGTAGATATCGGCGGAAATTACATTTGGATTGCCTCTTCTCCTGACGGAATTCATTGGGGAAATCACCACTGCATTGTCAAAACCCGAAAAGGTTTGTGGGACAGCAAACGTGTTGGTGCCGGCGCTGCTCCAATAAAAACGGACAAAGGCTGGCTGGAAATTTATCACGGAGCGAATGAGAATCACCAATATTGTTTAGGCGCTTTTTTATTGGATTTGAACGATCCTACAAAAGTTATTTCCCGAACTGAAACGCCGATTATGGTTCCGACAGCGGAATATGAAATCAGCGGTTTCTTTGGGAATGTTGTCTTCACAAACGGTCATATAGTAGAACCTGATGGCGATACTGTTACCATTTATTATGGTGCTTCCGATGAATTTGTCTGCGGTGCCAAATTTTCTATCAAAGAAATAATTTCACTTTTAAAATAAGAAGAATGCTAAAGAAACTTACATCAGAAGTGGATCATTTTAAAAGTCAGACGCATAATTTCCGTATTTTGGTGTTTACAAATCTGGTTTATGCGCTCGTGCTTCCGGTCATCGACATTTTCGTGGCGGCATATATCATGAGAAATTCAAATGACACCTCAAAAGTCGTAATTTATCAACTAGCCATTTATACCGGAATTCCGCTTACTTTTTTAATCAACGGATTTCTTCTGAAACATTTCAATATCCGAAAATTATATTCCACAGGAATGATGCTCAGCGGTGTTTCCATGATTATTATGATGTCACTTAAAACTTTAGATTTAACCGGAATCGCAATTGCGGGAATCACCATGGGACTTTCCTTCGGATTGTATTGGTCGAATCGAGATTATCTTGCCTTATCAATTACAAATGACCAAAATCGGAATTATTATTATGGATTGGAAACCTTTATTTATACCATAATTGCAATCGTAGTTCCGGCCACAATCGGCTGGTTTATCCAATCAAAAACGGGCGAAGATGCAAAACACGGCGCTTATGTTGTAATCACATGTATTGTTTTTGCCATCACGATTATCGCTTCCATCGTATGCTTTCGCGGAAGATTTGAAAATCCGATCCAAAAGCAATATATCTTTTTCAAATTTCATCCGCTTTGGTACAAATTATTATCCTTGGCAATGTTTAAAGGATTGGCGCAAGGATTTTTAGTAACAGCTCCCGCAATGCTGATTTTCAAAATATTAGGCGAAGAAGGCGCTTTGGGAAAAGCACAATCTATCGGAGCCATTTTAGCTGCAATTATCATTTATTTTATAGGAAGATTTTCAAAACCTTCGGATAGAATCAAGACGTTTTCTGTAGGATTAATATTATTCGCAGTCGGCGCTTGCCTAAATGGATTGTTATTCGACAAAACGGGCGTAATCGTATTTTTACTGCTATTATTAATTGCAAAACCGCTCATGGATTTGGCCTATTTTCCAATACAGTTAAGAGTAATTGACATCGTTTCAAGAATCGAAAGAAGAGGAGAATTCACCTATATCTTAAACCACGAAGCTGGATTATATTTAGGAAGGCTTTTAGGAGCAGGAACATTTTTAGTTTTATATTATGCTGTTTCTGAAGACTTTGCCTTGCGTTATGCCATTGGAATTATTGCCCTTTTGCAATTGTGTTCTATTTTTATAAGCAAAAAAATTATCGCTCAAGGAAATAAAATCGCTCCTGAAAAAGAAGATGTTGAAGATGCAAAAGTTTTGGAAGAAACCGCTGCAAATTTAGTTTAACAGAAAAAAAATATTTTATATGAAGTTATTTATCAAAGCCATTTTACCGTGTTTTTTATTCGTAAATCTAAGCATTGACGCACAAATCAAGCAACAGCCGATTCCGCGCGTTGACCAGATGGCAGATGTGCCAAAACCTTTTGAAATTATAGATTATAACAAACTTGCCCTTGATTTTGACAAAGTTGTTTTTGATTTCAATGCCAAAGGAAAGTTCTGGCCGATGGTTTGGATTGACAAATCACAGAAAAATTTTCCGCAAGATGTTGTGGGAATGTACACTGCGATTGGAGATGTTCGCCAAGGTCCAGATAATAATAAAGGAATGTTTCATGAAGCTTTGGCATCAATGGGAGCCACTTTGGGAGCCACTTTGGTCGGAATTGACAAGACAAATTCGCAAAACCGAAATTATGTCGGAATGCTGAAAAACTACTTCAATAAAGATACAGGCTGGGATATTATGATGAATAATACCGCGCCAGAAGTAGCTTTGTTGGGAGGCGGTTATGGCCGTGATTGGTGGTATGATGTCTATCCGAATGTCTTGTTTTATGCGATTTACGACAAATATCCAAATGAACCAGGTTTTGAGGAAATTGCCAGAAAAATTGCAGATAAATTTTATGAAGCTGATGTAATCTTAAAAGGGAATTATGATTATTCGTATTTTGACTACGGAAAAATGCTTCCGATGAAAAATAATATTTGTGCCCAGCCGGATGCTGCAGCGGGACACGCTTGGGTTTTATATTCGGCGTATAAAAAATTCGGCGATGAAAAATATTTGAAAGGAGCAGAATCAGCGCTTTTGGCTTTGCAATCACAGTCAAAAAATCCTACGTATGAATTATTGATGCCTTTCGGAGCTTATCTTGGAGCTAGAATTAATGCCGAAAAAAATAAAAAGTACGACGTAAATAAAATGCTAGACTGGACGTTTGACGGAACTCCGATTTGCCGTGAAGGTTGGGGTGTTTTAGTCGGAAATTGGAATGGAATCGATATTTCAGGAATTGTGGGAAGTACTGTTGATCATGGCGGTTACGGTTTTTTGATGAACACTTATGACGCTGCGTGGCCATTGGTTCCAATTGTTCGTTATGACCAATCTTACGCAAATGCAATCGGAAAATGGATGTTGAATGCAGCGAATGCTTCGAAATTTTTCTATCCGCAATACATGCCAGATGAGCATGAAATTATTCCTGAATTGGCGAGCGTTAGCAAAGACGTAATCGCTTACGAAGGAATTATAAAACAGTCGAATTATCCTGAGCATCATAATATTAAAGCTCCAGTTGCGCAAGGTGACGGACCGCTTTGGGTTCCCGGAAAAAATCCTCAGGAATCACAATTGAGCGTTTACGGAAGCGGCCACGTGGGGATTTTTGGAAGCATAATCAAGAAAACAAATGTCGAAGGAATTTTGCAACTGGATTTATTGGCAACCGATTTTTTCCATGACAAAGCTTATCCTTCTTATTTATATTACAATCCGTTTAAAGAGAAAAATACAATTACAATTTCAACAGAAAAAGGCAAAAAAGTTGATTTGTATGATACTGTTTCTGGAAAATTCTTAACTAAAAATGTTTCTTCTTCAGCAAAAATTAAATTAGATTCGAAGAGTTCTGCGGTAATTGTGATGGTTCCTTCCAAAGGAAAAATTACGTATTCTGGCTCAAAAATGCTGGTAAATGATGTAGTCGTAGATTATAAATTTCAACAGAAAAAATAAGTATTTTGTATTCCAAATCTAAATTTATAACGCTCGCATTTATTTATATTTTCGGCTTTTTTTCTATGGAAGGACAACATCTTCAAGAGAAAAAATGGTGGAAAGAAAGCGTGTTTTATCAAATTTATATGCCAAGTTATGCCGATAGCAACGGCGACGGATTTGGAGATTTCAAAGGAATTACGAGCAAATTAAATTATCTGAAAGAAATAGGAGTGAAGGGCATTTGGCTGACTCCTTTTTTGGCTTCGCCGAAGGTTGACAATGGTTATGATATTGCAGATTATTACCAAGTTGATCCGACTTATGGAACTAAAGCGGACTTTGATAATTTTCTAAAAGAAGCGCATTCCAAAGGAATAAAAGTCATTATGGATATGGTTTTAAATCATACTTCCACCGATTGCAGATGGTTTCAGGAAGCTAAAAAATCAAAAGATAATCCGTTTCGCGATTATTATATCTGGAAAGACAAACCAAATAATTGGGAATCGTTTTTCGGCGGTTCCGCTTGGGAAAAAGATGCTTTGACCAACCAATATTACTATCATAAATTTGATGTAAGAATGGCCGATCTCAATTGGTCGAATCCAAAAGTTGTTGCTGAGGTTCAGAAAATTTTGAGATTTTGGCTAGATGCTGGTGTGGATGGATTTCGTTTAGATGTGATTAATTTCTTAACTACTGACGGAATTACTTCAGACAATCCAACGAAAGACGGAAGTCAAATTCATCTTAATGACATTGACCAAAGTGGCGTAAAAAATGCCATGAAAATTATAAAATCTACAGTAAATGAGTATGAAAACCGTTTCATCGTTGGAGAAATTGGAAGCGATAAAATTGAAGTTTTAAAGCAATATCAATCTGAAGATTTGCTCGATGTAGTTTTCAATTTTAACTTCGGAAGTATTCCATTTTTTTCATCTGAAAGAATTTTCAACGAATTGCAAAGCATGGAAAATAGCATGAGCAATTATCCCACATTATTCTTTGGAAGCCACGATATGCCAAGAATGATTGACAGATTAGCGGATGGAAATAGTGAAAGAGCTTCTGCTTTAGCGGCGCTGATACTTACGGCAAAAGGAGTTCCATTTATTTATTACGGAGAAGAAATTGGAATGCATAATATTATAGCAGAAAGCTTTGAAGAAATGGCTGATATTCAGGGAAAAACGCATTACAAATTAGCACTTGAGAAAGGAAAAACTACTGAAGAAGCTTTGATAGAAGGAAATAACCACAATCGTGACAAATCTAGGAGTCCGATGCAGTGGAATAAAAATGATTTTGCAGGATTTTCATCTGCAAAATCTTGGATAAAAATCAATACGGATTATAAGCAAAATAATGTGGAAGATTTACAAAAAACTAAAAATTCTATCCTTCAAAATTATAAGGAATTAATTGCTTTGAGAAATCAAGAAAAGGTTTTGCAATATGGAAAATACGATCGGCTAGAATATAAAAACGAGCAGCTTTTATTTACTAGAAGTTTTGAAGGAGAAAAGATTACGGTCATAATCAACTTTGGAAAAAAAGAGAAAATCAAACTTCCTAATGGTGCTAAAATTTTACTTGGAAGTGTGGAACTCAAATCCAATGACTATATAATTTATAAAAATCGTTTGAAGAAATAAATTTTACAGAATCGCTGTTAATCAAAAAAAATCCTGATAAATTTTATCAGGATTTTTTATTTAGAAATTATTTTTGGTCAAGATAGGTCTTGTTTCCATTTTTGTTGATGTAATATTTTCCACCTTTTGGGCCAGTGTACACTTTTTTGCCATTGTAAAATTCTCCAGAAGCTTTATCTGTTGTGTTTTCAGCAGCTTTTTTTGCTTCTGTTTTTGAAACAGTAGCTTTGTCTTTTGCTTTCGCTACATCTTTTTTAGCTTCAGCTTCGGCGCTTTTTGCTTTTGCATCAGCTTTATTTGATGCTTGTTTGACATCTTTTTTAGCTTCGGCAGTCTTTTGTTCCACCTTTGCTTTGGCTTTTGCCTTTTTCTCAGCTGCAGTTTCTTGGGCACTTGCTAAGCCAGTAAATAACAAGGCGATTCCTAATGCGATAATTTTTTTCATACTTCGCGGTTTTAAATTTGAATTAAAATTAGTAAATTAATTAATACAAATGAATAGATTTGTAACAAATTCATCGATTATGAAATACCTATTGCCAATAGCGTGCCTATTTTTAATTTCTTCTTGCAAAAACCCAAAAGAAGCTGTTTACAGCAATGAATTATTGAAGAGCAACAATCTTTATATTTCAGAAAATGCGGCTATTCTTGAGGCTTCAAAAGCTAGTATAAGTGATACAGCCTTTGTAAGCTTGAAAGATTACGGCAAAGATTTTTTCTATGATATGAAATATGCTTCTGAAAATAATTTTTTAAAGGCTAAAGTATATGATTGCCCTGAATGCTATCTTAGATTTAAAACGGTAAAAGCCTTAATTAATGCTAACAAAGCGTTTTTAAAGCAAGGTTATAAGATCAAAGTTTATGATTGTTATCGCCCATTGGACGTTCAAAAAAAGATGTGGGCAATAGTTTCTGACCCTTCTTATGTGGCAGATCCGGCCAAGGGTTCTATTCATAATCGCGGTGGTGCCGTTGATATAACGCTCACAGATTATAGCGGCAATGAACTTGACATGGGAACTACTTTTGACCATTTTGGCCCTGAAGCCAGCCACAATAATAAAAATCTTTCAGCAGAAGTTCTTGCCAATAGAAAGATTTTAAAAGACATTATGGTGCGAAACGGATTCAAACCTTTGACCTCTGAATGGTGGCATTATGATTTGAACGGAGCTTCCGCTTTTGGTGTTTCGAATTTTAATTGGGATTGCAAATAGGCTATTCCATTACGCAAGAAATATAATCCATAAAAAATCTTTCTGGATGATACGTCTCTTTGTCCAACTCAGAAACAAGATTTTCCTTCGTCAGATAGTCAAAAGTTTCTGAAGCATATTTGATTCTGAACATGGTAATCGGACTCTTTTTAAGTTCTTCCATTGTATCTTTTAAGAATAGAAATGAAGCCGATGTAATTCTGATATTTGTCTGTTTGTCGTCATGTATCATTGAACCGCAATTGCCTTCGTCAGCAATAACAAGCGTAATTATCTTTCCATTTGCCAGTTGAATATACAGCTTCGACTTTTCATCTAAACAATTTACTTTGATAAAATCTTTGCTTTTTTGTATCAATTGAAATTTCAAAACCGGAGTTCCATTTGCTTTGATAAGCGAGAAAAATATATAATTTGAGGAGTTTCCAAAGATTCGCTCGTGCATTATCTTCGCTTTTGTTTCTTTATAAGTTCCTATTGAATCTGTAAAATCAGTACTGAATTCGCAAGGTTTTTGTGCGTGAAGAGCTGTCTGAAGCAGTAAAAATGTAATAAAAAGCAATCGTTTCATTAGTCAAGTTTAATTTTGGTGCAAAGTAATACTATTTTATTATTATTCATATCTGTCGTAAAAAAACAATAGCAATTTCCGCCATCGGCAATTTTCCATTTTTTTCGTATGTTTTCAACCGTTTCCGGAAAATTTCTTACGGTAATATTTGCTTTTTTATTTTGAAGGAAAGTTTTCATTTCTGCTTTTGCATATGGAAAAACTTGTTCGATTTGAAATGCCCTCCCAGGAAAATCTATAATTTCTTCGGAAGTATAAAGATGTGAATTTAAATGGAATTTGTCTATTCCAAAAATAGAGCTCACGGCGTCAAAACTTCCTGATTTCATTATCGAGCTGTTTGGCTCATAGAGATATTTTTTTGGCAAGCCTAGATTAGCGATATAATCTTCACTTAAATCAAAGTCTAGTTTTTCAGTTTTATCCTTTAAAATATTAACTGTCTTAATTTTTACAGCTCCAGAATAGCCCTTTTTTATTTCCCAAAGCAATTCTTTAACTTCGTTTTCCAAAGCAACAATATGGATGGTTTTTACATTGGAAAGTTCAATCAGTCCTGCAGAAATATCTAAAATCGGAGCTGTTTTTACCAATATATTTTCAGAAAATTTGAAATAAGTTTCCAATAAATCTGGAACATTAGGCAAGCAGTCTTTCAACATAAAAACTTTTCCTTTTGAATCACTTCTTCGCGAAGGGTCAATATAAATCCAGTCAAATTTTCGATTTAAATTTTTTAAGATATCAATGCTGTCGCCTGCAAAACATTTGATATTGGTGGCTTTTAATTGCTGAAAATTGTGATTGACGCTATCTGATAATTCATAATTCATTTCGCAATGAACAACTGACTTTATTTTTTTAGAAAAGTAAAAATCATCTACGCCAAAACCTCCAGTTAAGTCAATAAGGTTTTCACCTGAAATAAGTTCTGATTTATACAAAGCTGTTTTTTCAGAAGAAGTCTGTTCAACTGAAATTTTTGAAGGATAAATGATGTTTTCCGTTTCAAACCAAGTCGGAAGCTTGTTTTCTGCCTTTGATTTTGCTGTAATTTGGTTTAAAATAACAGCAAAATCAATTTCAGGAAAAGGATTTTTTTTAAATGCCAATTTTGCAACATCGCTGTGAAGATTGGCATTTATAAATTCTTGTATTTCGGGTTTTAAAATTTCTGAGACCAACTTAAATTCCTCTGGTTAAAACTTTTACAACTGGATTATTTGGGAAAAACTCTTTAGCTACAACTTTGATAATCGTATAAAGCGGTACTGCGACAATCATGCCTAAAACGCCAAAAAGAAAGCCACTGGCAAGAATCACAATAAAAATTTCCAACGGATGCGAATTTACGCTATTTGAAAATATCAGCGGTGTCGTTACATTATTATCAATGATTTGCGCCACTGAATATCCAATTAAAACATATAAAGTCGTCGAAAGCATTTCGCTTTGCGTATCAGGTCCCATATGTCCGAGCATTGTCAAAACAGCCACTAAAACTGTCGCAATCAGCGGCCCGATGTAAGGAATAATATTTAATAAAGCGGTTATAAAAGCAATAATAAATGCATTTTGCACTCCAAAAATCAGCAATACGATCAAATATAAAATAAACAAAATTACAATCTGGCCGATCAATCCAATGAAATAACGGCTCAACAAATGATTTATTTTTCTGAAAGAATTCATGATTTTATCTTCATGTTCGCTTGGCAAAATTTTCTTGGCATTGACTGTAAAAAGCTTCCTGTCTTTTAAGAAAAAGAAAGTGATAAAAATGATAGAACCAACTGCCATTCCAATGTTTCCAAGGGTTGATAAAAGTGAATTCAAGAAATTTGGAATAAAATTCAAATTCAATTTTGAAGCAATATTTGATTCCTTAATCATGTTTTCTGCGTCAATATTGTGGTCAGAAAAGTAATTTTTCAATCTTTCAGTCAGATCAGCCAAATCAGTTTGAAGCTTTCCAGTATCAAGCAGTGAAAGATTCTCGCTCTGCGTAATTATCAATGGAACAAACAACATTATGAAACCGGCTAAAAGCAAAATAAAAAACACAAGTGTGACAATTACCGCAACTATGTGATTAAATTTTAATTTTCGTTCTAGAAATCTTACAATCGGACTTCCGATCATGCTTACAATTAATGCGATGAAAAGAAAAAGTATTACAGATTGAATCAAATATAAAATGTAAAATAGAAGCAAGGCTCCGGCAGTGATTATCAAAGCACGTAAAATTCCGTTGCCGATTGTTTTCGAGGTGACCATAAGTTTAGTTTTGTTAATCTAATTTAATCAAAATAATTTCGTTAAGCTGGAATTTTAAGAAATTAGATTGAATTCTTATCAAATTTTTTAAATCAGTTCCAAAAATTAACTAGCACTTTCAGCAACACTGATTGTAATAATTTATAAAATCACAAAAATAAAATGATTTCTCTAATTTCTCAAATCTGTGTTCCAAGACACTAGCATTTTCAGCAACACAGATTATCATATTTATAAAATCAAAAATAAAATGATTTCTCTAATTTCTCAAATCTGTGTTCCAAGACACTAGCATTTTCAGCACACAGATTATCATATTTATAAAATCAAAAATAAAATGATTTTTCTAATTTCTCAAATCTGTGTTCCAAAACAAGTAGCATTTTCAGCAACGCTGACCATCATAATTTATAAAATCAAATAAATAAAAATGATTTCTCTAATTTCTCAAATCTGTGTTCCAAGACACTAGCATTTTCAGCAACACCGATTATCATAATTTATAAAATCGAGAAAATAAAATGATTTCTTAAATTCAGTAATTTATCAGTTGCTAAAAATATAATTAACAATATTCGCACCCATTTTTAGTGCTTTTTCACGAACCTCTTTTGGGTCATTATGAACTTCGGGATCTTCCCAGCCGTCGCCTAAATCAGTTTCAAAAGTATATAGAAGCGCCAGCCTATTTTCTAGAAAAATTCCAAAAGCTTGGGGGCGTTTATTATCGTGTTCATGAATTTTCGGAATTCCGGCAGGAAAGGAGTAAGGTTTTTGAAAAATAGGATGATTTGCAGGAATTTCTACCAATTCATTATTAGGGAATACTTTTTTTAATTCTTTTCGAATATATTGATCCATTCCATAATTGTCGTCAATATGAAGAAAACCTCCTGAAGTCAGGTAATTTCGAAGATTAAGCATTTCTGAATCACTAAAAACCACATTTCCATGGCCTGTCATATGAATGAACGGATAAGAAAGCAAATCTAGACTTCCAGGTTCAACTGTTGCTGGTTTTGAAGTAATCTTTGTATTGATATTTTGATTGCAAAATTTAATCAGATTGGGCAAAGCCGTCGGATTTCCATACCAGTCGCCACCGCCGTTATATTTCAAAAGTGCGATTTCTTGGGCATTTCCATAGAAAGAAATAATAAGTAAAAAGGCAAATAACAAATTTTTCATAAGCTTATTCATTTGCAAAAACTACGCTATGGCAAGCCACAACAGCCGCCGTTTCAGTTCTCAATCTCGTATTTCCCAAAGTCACAGGAATATAATTGTTTTCTAAAGCCAAATTAATTTCCTTTTCAGAAAAATCGCCTTCTGGACCAATTAAAATTGTTACATTTTGATTAGGTTTCAAAATGCTTTTTAATGATTTTTTATCAGTTTCCTCGCAATGTGCAATTAAATTTAAGCCTTCAGGTTTTTGAAGTTTCATAAAATCTTTGAAGGCAATCGGTTCGTTTAATTTTGGCAAATAAGCTTGCAAAGATTGTTTCATTGCTGACAAAATTATCTTGTCAAAACGATCTGTTTTAATGGTTTTTCTTTCAGAATGATCGCAGATAATTGGCGTAATTTCGGTAACTCCAAGTTCTGTTGCTTTTTCTAAAAACCATTCGAAACGATCATTCATTTTTGTCGGCGCTACCGCTAAATGCAACTGATATTTTAAAGGTTCGCTTTTCTCTGAAGAAATGATTTTGACATGACATTTTGAATCAGAAGCCAATGTGATTTCGGTTTTAAAAATAGTCCCTAAACCGTTAGTTACAAATAAATTATCGCCTTCTCTTTTGCGAAGAACTTTAATGATATGTTTGCTTTCTTCTCTGTCAAAAAAGAAGTTTTCGGCGTTTTCAGAAATCTCAGGATTGTAAAATAATTGCATAATTAAAATTGGATTCTTGCTTTTGAAACAACAGAATTGTCTTCAAAATTTGAGGCTAAATATTTTTGATAACCTACAATTCCAATCATTGCAGCATTATCGGTTGTATATTCGAATTTTGGGATGAAAGTTTTCCAGCCGTATTTTTTTTCGGCTTCTTTTACAGCCGTTCTAATTCCTGAATTTGCAGAAACGCCGCCGCCGATTGCAATCTGTTCGATTTCAGTTTCTGCTACCGCTAATTTCAATTTATCCATTAAAATCTGAACAATTGTATATTGGATGGAAGCACAGATATCATTGATGTTTTCTTCTATAAATTTTGGGTTTTCGGCTACATTTTTTTGGATAAAATATAAGATTGCCGTTTTCAAACCGCTGAAACTGAAATTCAATCCCGGAACTCTCGGTTTTGTAAAAGCAAAAGCTTTCGGGTTTCCAAGCTGTGCGTATTTATCTACTAATGGACCACCAGGATAGGGAAGTCCCAATATTTTTGCACTCTTGTCAAAAGCTTCGCCAACAGCATCATCCGTAGTTTCGCCAATGATTTCCATATCAAAAAAACCGTTGACTTTTACGATTTGCGTATGACCGCCACTAATTGTCAAAGCCAAAAAAGGAAATTCTGGTTTTTCAAATCCATCTTCATCAATAAAATGTGCCAAAATATGCGCATGCATGTGATTTACAGCAATTAACGGAATTTTTAATGCCAAAGCCAAAGATTTTGCGAAAGAGCTTCCCACTAAAAGTGAGCCCATTAAGCCGGGTCCTTGGGTAAAAGCTATTGCATTTAACTGATTTTTGTCGATATTTGCTTTACGGATAGCCATTTCAATCACCGGAACGATATTTTGCTGGTGTGCTCTTGAAGCCAATTCAGGAACGACGCCACCATATTCTCCGTGAATACTTTGGTTTGCCACAACATTCGACAATACTTTGCCGTTCTGCATAACAGCAGCGGCAGTATCATCGCAAGAGCTTTCTATCGCCAATATAAAAAGTGGGTTATTTCCCATAAAAGGCATGGATTTTGAATTATATTTGACAAAAATAAAACAATTAAGAGTATCAAAAAATTTAAAAAAATAGTATTTCGAACCTTTTTAGGTTTAATCCTACTTTTGCTGGTACTCGGCATTGCGCTTTCGCTACCTTTTGTGCAGACCAAAATTGCACATTATGTGACTGAAACGCTGAATGAAGATTATGGAACTGATATTTATGTTGATAAAGTTGCCATTTCTGTTTTTGGAGGCGTAAAACTTAAAGACGTCTTGATAAAAGACCACCACAAAGATACGCTCATTGCTGCAACTTCAATCAAAACTAATATTTTAAGCTTTAAAAAACTCAAAAGCGGCGATTTGATTTTCGGAGATATTTATGCAGATAAACTTTTCTTCAACTTAAAAACCTACAAAAATGAGACAAATTCCAATATCAATATTTTTATAAAATTATTTGATACCGGAAAAAAATCTACAAAACCTTTCGAACTTACCGCAGACAATATTTTCTTAGAAAAAAGCCATTTCAAAATTACGAATGGAAATATTTCTAATCCTGTAAGCCTTGATTTTACTAAGATGAATGCCAATGCAAGAAAGTTTAAAATTTATGGAAGCGATATTACGGCAGACATAAAAAGGCTTTCCTTAAAAGATCATCGAGGTATTTTTGTCAAAGATCTGGTTGCAAAATTTAGCTATTCAAAAGAAAGTATTCTTCTCAAAGAACTTTCTCTTCTGACTAAAGAATCAAGCCTGAAAGGAAATATTATTCTTACTTATAAAGAAGGCGGACTTGCTGATTTTGTGAACAAAGTTAGAATTGATGCCGATATTGACGCTGCCTCAGTTTCTACAAATGAATTAAATTACTTCTATAATGAATTTGGAAAGAATAAAAAGTTTGTTTTTTCTACCATTTTAAGCGGGACATTTAATGATTTTTACACTCGGAATATGCGACTTAAAGTTGACAATCATTCTGAAATTATTGGAGATATTAATTTTAAGAATCTTTTTAGCGCAGATAAAAATGCTTTTTTGATTAAAGGAGATTTTAAAAAACTGGCTTCTGATTATAAAAACTTAAAAGGAATTCTGCCAAGAATCTTAGGCGAAAAACTTCCTTCGTCTATAGAAAGATTGGGCAATTTTGATATTACCGGAAATGCTCAAGTCACTAAAACTGCGGTCAAAGCCGATTTATATGTAACTACTGCAATCGGAGAAATAGCAACGGTTCTGGAAATTTTAGACATCAATACTATTGACAATGCATCTTATAAAGGAAATGTCAACTTTGAAAAATTCAATATCGGAAGATTTCTCGGACAGAAAGACTTCGGAACTGTAACTGTCGATCTTGAAGTAAACGGAAAAGGATTTACCAGAAAATATCTGAATACCAAAATCACAGGAAATATATTCAGCCTGCATTATCAGAAATACAATTACAAGAATATAAAAATAGACGGAACGCTAAAAAATCCGCTGTTTCAAGGAACTGTTTTGGTCAATGATGAAAATTTAAAACTTGACTTCCAAGGATTGGTTGATTTGAGCAAAAAAGAGAACCGATATGATTTTCATGCTCTAATAGATTATGCCGATTTAAACAAGCTGAATTTAGTTAAAAGAGACTCTATTTCTTTGTTTAAAGGTGATATTACAATGCAGATTACAGGAAATAGTTTGGACAATATGTATGGAAATATTGCCATTAACCAAACTTCTTACCAAAACGAAAAAGATACTTATTTCTTTGAGGATTTTAATGTAGAATCTTCTTTTGATGCTGATAGAATTCGCACGATTCTTATCAATTCTCCAGATATTATCAAAGGAAAAATTGTTGGCAAATATGAATTTAAGCAGGTTCCAAAGATTATTGAAAATGCTATTGGAAGCCTTTACACCAACTATAAACCCAATAAAGTCAAGTCTGGACAGTTTTTAGAATTTAATCTTTCCATTTACAATAAGCTTATTGAAATTTTCTTGCCAGAAGTTTCTGTCGGCGTGAATACATTTGTTTCAGGAAAAATCAGTTCTGATACGAATGAGTTCAAAATGAATTTTAATTCGCCTCTGATCAAGGCTTATGACAATTATATTGATAATCTGTCTTTGGAAATTGATAACAAAAATCCGCTTTATAATGCTTATGTTGAGATGGATAGCATTCGAACAAAACAATATAAAATATCAGAATTCAGCTTGATTAATGTTAAGCTGGAAGATACTCTATTTTTTAGAACAGAATTTAAAGGCGGAAAAGAGAGCCGTGATTTTTACAAACTCAACGTTTACCACACTATCGATGAGAAAAATAATAACGTTGTGGGAATCAAGAAATCTGAAGTCAATATAAAAAACTATATGTGGTTTTTAAATGAGAATGATGCTTCTGACAATAAAATTGTTTTTGATAAAAAATTCAAAAATTTTTCCATAGAAAATATATTGATGACGCATGAAAATCAGCAGGTCAAATTAATGGGAAGTCTTCGCGACAGCACTTACAAAGACATACAGCTGAGTTTTGAAGATGTAAATTTAGGGAAACTCTTGCCCACGATGGACAGCCTCAAAGTCGATGGGAATTTGAATGGGAAAATTGATTTCAAGCAAAATAAAAATATTTACAAGCCGACTTCTTCGCTTACTATCGATAGTCTCCACGTCAACAAAATAAGCCTTGGAAAACTTTCTGTTGACATTCAAGGAAACGATGCTTTGAATCGTTTCAGCGTAAATTCTGTTTTAGAAAATGAAAATGTAGAGAATTTTAGGGCTACTGGAGATATTGGTATTTTAAATAAAGAAACTCTTTTTGACCTAAATTTCAAGTTTAATAAATTCAATCTTGGAGCGCTGAGTTCTCTGGGAGGAAATGTCATTTCTAGAATCCGAGGTTTTGCCTCTGGAAATGCAGGCTTTGCAGGAACATTAAAAAATCCGAGCATCAACGGAAGGTTATTTTTAGACCAAGTTGGCTTGACAGTTCCATATTTAAATGTGGATTATGAATTTGACCAGCGGTCAATTGTCGATCTGACTGAAAATCAATTCCGTTTTAATGATGCCACGATGACCGATACAAAGCATAAGACCAAAGGAAAATTAAACGGAAGCATCAAGCACAATAACTTTAAGAATTGGGTTTTAGACCTTAATATAACATCGGATCGATTATTGGCTTTGGATACCAAAGATTCTGAAGACGCCATTTATTATGGAACTGCTTTTATCGACGGCTCGGCTTCCATCAAAGGTCCGACCACAGGATTGCTGATTACGGTTGTAGCAGAATCAAAACAAGGAACCAATATAAAAATCCCGATAAATAGTGCCGGTGGTGCTGGAAATAGTTCTTTTATTAAATTCTTAAGCCCGAAGGAAAAGTATAATATAGGAAAAGGAGTAGCAGAACCTGTCGTAAATAATTCGGGACTAGAACTGCAATTTGACTTAAAAGTAACACCCGAAGCCGAAGTAGAAATTATCATTGACAGAAATACTGGCCATGCTTTGAAAGGCAGGGGTAATGGAGATATCAGGCTTGAAATCAGCACGCTTGGAAAATTTAATATGTTTGGGACGTATGACGTAACTGAAGGAGAATATAATTTCAAGTATGGAGGAATTATTGACAAGAAATTCCAAGTTAAAAAAGGAAGCACAATTGCTTGGGATGGAGATCCGATTAGGGCGAGATTGAACATTGACGCCGTTTACAAAACTCAGGCAAATCCTGCCGTTTTGCAAGACAATGCTTCTTTCAATAGAAAAGTTCCTGTGGAAGTTGTTATTGGCTTGACCGGAAATCTTACTAATCCTGAACCAGATTTCACTATTAATTTCCCAACGGTAAGCTCGGTATTGAAATCAGAATTGCAGGTAAAATTAGACGACAGAGACACGCGTGTAAATCAAGCACTTTCACTTTTAGGAACAGGTAATTTCATCAGCCCAGAAAATGCGGGAACTGCAGTATATGGAAGTTTGTTCGAAAGAGCCAGCGGTCTTTTCAATGATTTATTTCAAGATGAAAACGGAAAATTCACAGTTGCCCTTGATTATCAAATGGCTGACAGAACGCCAACAGCTGAAACTAACAGCCAATTCGGAATCGCAATTACAACGCAAATAAGCGACAGAATTTCAATTGACGGAAAAGTAGGTATTCCTGTCGGAGGTGTAAACCAGTCGGTAATTGTCGGCAACGTAGAAATAAAATACCGCGTCAACGATGACGGAACATTGAATCTCCGCGTTTTCAACCGTGAAAATGACATCAATTATATAGGAGAAGGAATTGGATATACTCAAGGTCTCGGAGTTTCTTATGAAGTAGATTTTGATACTTTGAGAGAGCTTTGGAACAAAATCTTCAATATCCAGACAGAAGAAGAAAAGAAAAATGATTCTGACCAAATTCCTGATTCTGATCTTTCTCCAAGCTTCATTCAATGGACTCAAGAGCGAAGAAAGAAAGCAGAGAATCCAAAAATTGAACAACAAAAGGTTCCAGAATCAGAATAACACATTTTTACCGCTTTATTTTTTCCAGATTCCTATAATTTAATGAACATTTCGATACGATTCAAGAAAACTTATTAACGAAATCGTTTGAAACATCCCCAATTTCCTAAAATAATAAAAACCCTTGCTGTTAAGTGATATATGTTTGCTAATTTTACAATATTAATAGCAAATAAATGTCAAAAACAATAAAAAAAATAGGTGTGCTGACTTCTGGAGGAGACTCTCCGGGGATGAATGCAGCTATCCGATCTGTTGTAAGAACTTGTGCATTTCACAACATTGAATGCATCGGAATTTACCGCGGTTACCAAGGGATGATTGAAGGAGATTTTAAAGAAATGGGACCTCGTTCAGTAAATAATATAGTAAATAAAGGAGGCACGGTCTTAAAATCTGCCCGTTCAAAAGACTTCATGACGCCTGAAGGAAGAAAGAAAGCGCATGAAAATCTGACAAATGCAGGAGTTGACGCTCTTGTGGTTATCGGAGGCGATGGAAGTTTTACCGGAGCCGAAGTTTTCAACCACGAATATAATTTTCCAGTAATGGGAATTCCTGGCACTATCGACAATGATATTTTTGGAACCAGCCACACTTTAGGCTATGATACTGCTTTAAACACCGTTGTAGAATGCATTGATAAAATTCGCGATACGGCAAGTTCGCACAACCGTCTTTTCTTCGTAGAAGTAATGGGACGCGATGCCGGACATATTGCATTGAATGCAGGAATCGGTGCTGGAGCAGAAGAAATCCTTATTCCAGAAGAAGATTTAGGTTTAGACAGATTGTTAGAATCACTTCAAAAAAGCAAGGCTTCCGGAAAATCATCAAGCATCGTTGTCGTTGCCGAAGGTGATAAGATGGGTAAAAATGTATTCGAATTGAAAGATTATATTGAACAGCATTTGCCAGAATACGATATCCGAGTTTCAGTTCTAGGACACATGCAGAGAGGTGGCGCGCCATCTTGCTTCGACAGGGTTTTGGCAAGCCGTCTGGGAGTTAAAGCTGTAGAATCTTTATTGGATGGAAAATCAAATTTCATGGTGGGAATCAGCCAAGACGTAGTGACTTTGACGCCACTTGAACAGGCTATTAAAGGTCATTATCCAATTGATTTAGAATTATTAAGAGTTTCAGATATAATGTCTACTTAGCATTATGCCATACGCTTTAAGCTATAGGCTTTAGCAACAAATTAAACAAACAAATTAGTATTAATACCGGCTTAAAGCTTAAAGCTTACAGCCTAAAGCAAACAAAAAATGTCAAAAGTAAAATTAGGAATTAACGGTTTCGGAAGAATTGGAAGAATTGTTTTCAGAGAAACTTTCAACAGAGATAATGTAGAAGTAGTAGCAATCAATGATTTATTAGATGTAGATCACTTGGCTTACTTATTAAAATATGATTCAGTTCACGGTCGTTTCAACGGAACTGTAGAAGTTAAAGAAGGAAAATTATATGTAAACGGAAGAAATATCCGTATCACTGCAGAAAGAAATCCTGCTGACTTAAAATGGAACGAAGTTGATGTTGACGTAGTTGCAGAATGTACAGGTATTTTCACAACGATCGAAACTGCAAACGAGCACATCAAAGGTGGTGCTAAAAAAGTAATCATTTCTGCACCTTCTGCTGATGCTCCAATGTTTGTAATGGGAGTAAACCACGAGACTGCAAAAGCTACAGATTTAGTAGTTTCAAACGCATCTTGTACTACAAACTGCTTGGCTCCATTGGCTAAAGTAATCCACGATAATTTTGAAATCGTTGAAGGTTTGATGACAACAGTTCACGCAACAACTTCAACTCAAATGACTGCTGACGGACCTTCTAAAAAAGACTGGAGAGGCGGACGTGCAGCTTCAATCAACATTATTCCTTCTTCAACAGGTGCTGCAAAAGCAGTTGGAAAAGTAATTCCAGCCTTGAATGGAAAATTAACAGGAATGTCTTTCCGTGTTCCAACGGCTGACGTTTCTGTAGTAGATTTGACTGTGAAATTGGCTAAAGAAACTACATACGAAGAAATTATGGCAGTTTTGAAAAAGTCTTCTGAAAATGAACTAAAAGGTATTTTAGGATATACAGAAGATGCTGTTGTCTCTCAAGATTTTATTTCTGACAAAAGAACTTCAATCGTTGATGCAACTGCAGGAATTGGATTAAATTCAACTTTCTTCAAAATCGTATCTTGGTATGATAACGAATACGGATATTCAAGCAAATTGATTGATTTATCTGTACATATTGCAGGTTTAAAATAATTTATAATTAATTAGTCCCGTCATTCATTTGGCGGGACTTTTTTATATGCAATTTTGAACTCAAAAATTAGTGTTATAGATTTGAATTTCAAATATTTATATAAAAATTTATTCTGTTTTAATCCGATTTGTATTTTGTCTTCCCAACCACATTTAAAGGAATTTCAAAAGACTTATCTTTTTTAAAATTGGATAATTCGTCGGCTTTCTAAACCATTAAAAACCGGCAAACTCTAACAAACTAACTATCCATAAATGAAACTATTAGTAGACAGTGGTTCCACAAAAGCAGATTGGATTGCATTAGACGATAATGGCAATAAACTGTTTACCACGCAATCTTTAGGATTAAATCCTGAAGTTTTAGATAAAAAAGAAGTGCTCGACCGCCTGGAAGACCGCTTCGATATTTATCACAACAGAAAAGAAGTATCGCACCTTTATTTCTATGGAGCTGGTTGCGGCACAGAAAGAATGAAGAATTTCTTAGCATCAATCTTCAAAGAATTTTTTCCAAATGCAGAAATTTCTGTAAAAGAAGACACTTATGCGGCAGCTTATGCAACTAATCCGACGAATGAAAAATCAATTATTTCAATCTTAGGGACAGGTTCAAACTGCAGCTATTTTGATGGTGAAGAACTTCATCAAAAAATTCAGTCTCTTGGCTATATGGCTATGGACGATTGCAGTGGCAACCGCTTCGGAAGAGATTTGATCAGAGCTTATTATTTCAATAAAATGCCAAAGAAACTGGCAGAAGCTTTTGAAAAAGAATATGATTTAGAGCCTGATACCATTAAGCATCATTTATACAAAGAGCCAAATCCAAATGCTTATTTGGCAACGTTTGCAAAATTCTTGATCCAGCACAAAGATGAAGAATTCATCCAAAAATTGGTTCATGAAGCCATGCAGCTTTTTGTAGACAACTACATCACCCAGTTTGATGATTGCAGAGAGGTTCCGGTTCATTTTGTAGGATCGATCGCTTTCTATCTAAAAGAAGAATTGAAAGTGATTCTAGACAAAAACGGATTAAAATTAGGAAACGTTTTGCGCCGTCCGATCGACGGACTTATCGATTACCACAGACTTAACTAAGTCATTAAATAATAAAAACCCGCATTTACAGCGGGTTTTTTTATGATTAGTTGTTTCATACGTCTTAAAACACTCAAGAACCTTTTATAGCAGGAAGAAAACATCTTAATACAGCGAATGATTTTCTAAGAATGGCTGATGTACCGTTATGACTGCTCTTTGAAGTGCTATGAATAGTCTTTGAAGTAGTTAGAATGCGCATTGAAGCAGTTAGAATGCTCATTGATCCTCTTAGATGAGGCGTTGATCCTCTTAGATGGCTCGTTGAAGTACAATTTATTGATTATTATGTAGTTGCAGGTGTATTGTAAGAAATAGCTTAATTTTGTAAATTTATATCATTCTATTAAAAAAATAAGTTATTTTAAGCAAAATTGGACATCTACAAAAGATTTAGCCTTCTATATAATTTACAAATAAAAGGCAAACCTGCAGAAAAGCACTAAAAATATTTAGAAAAAATTAACAGCGAATTACGAAAACCCACAGTAATCATTACTGATTCAATCAAACATTTTTGCTTACTTTTGCCCTACTTTTTAAACTATGTAATTCCACTCTCATGGATAAAATTTTCTCCTTCCTGTTTTCCACACGTTTAATGGCTGTTTTATTTATTGTTTTTGCCGTTGCAATGGGAATCGGGACCTTTGTTGAAGACGCTTACAATACTGATACTGCACGAATTTTGATTTATAACAGCTGGTGGTTTGAAGCCATAATGTTGTTTTTCTTAATCAATTTTCTTGGGAATATTAAAAGATATCAATTGCATAAAAAGGAAAAATGGACCACTTTGCTGATTCATATTTCCTTTATTTTTATACTCATAGGAGCATTTTGGACACGCTATGTCAGCTTTGAAGGCATGATGTCGATTGCAGAAGGACAGTCTGAAAACCAAGTTTTTTCTGAAAAGACTTTTTTGAATGTTTTTGTTGACGGCGATTATAAAGGAGAGATGAAACGCCGCGTGAAAGAGAAAGAATTGTTGCTTTCTCCGGCTGTAAATAATGATTTTTCTATCAGCGATAAATTCGGAGATATTCCGTATGAGGTTGTTTTTAAGGAATTTGTGATGAATGCAAAAGAAACAATCAAGGAAGATGCCAACGGAACGACCTACCTGAAAATGGTAGAATCTGGAGGAGGAAGCCGTCACGAACATTTCTTGAAAGAAGGCGAAGTTCAAAATATCCACAATGTACTTTTTGCTTTCAATAAAAAGACGGCTGGCGCAGTAAATGTGACAAAAACAGGCGATACTTATACGCTTGAAGCTCCGTTTGGCGGGGAATACATGAGAATGGCAGATAAAATGCGAGGTATAGTCGTAAAAGATTCTGTTCAGAATTTGATGTTTCGTTCCTTATATAATGTCGGCGGTGCGCAATTCGTTTTTCCAGATCCAGCTATCAAAGGAAAAGTGGCTTACGAATCAAATAATGACTATAAAGATAAAACTTCTGACGATGCTTTAATTGTAACGATCAAAGCCGAAGGAAAAACGCAAGATGTAACATTGATAGGGGCTAAGGGGAAAATTGGAGAACCGCAATCTTTCAAATTGGGCAACCTTGAATACACTTTGTTTTTTGGAAGCAAGATTTATAATTTACCTTTTAAAATAAAACTGAACGATTTCATTGCCGATAAATATCCTGGAACTTTGAAGAATTTCTCTGCTTTCAAAAGTAAAATTACGGTAGAGGATGAAAAGCCTTTCGACTATGAAATTTTCATGAACAATGTACTAGATCATGGAGGCTACCGATTTTTTCAAGCTTCGTATGATTATAGCAACGAGCGTTTGAGAGAAAATTATGAACCAGATATTACTGTGATTTCCGTGAACCATGATTTCTGGGGAACTTGGATCACTTACATAGGCTATTTCCTTTTATATGCTGGATTGATGGCGATTATGTTTGATAAAAATTCAAGATTTGGCGAAGTGAAGAAAAAACTAGACAAAGTGAAAGCGAAAAAGGCAAAATTGATTACGATTCTAGCGTTGTTTCTAAGTATTGGCGGTTTTGCGCAAGATAAACATAATCATGACCATACAAATCACACTGGACATAATCATGCGAAAACTTCAAATGCTGCTCCGATAAAAAGAACAATGCCAACTGAAAAGCAGGTGGATTCCATCTTAAAAATCATTGAGGTTTCGCCAGAACATGCTTCTAAATTTGGACGCGTTGTGATTCAAGACGGCGGACGAATGATGCCGATTAATACTTTTTCATCTGAATTGCTTCGAAAAGTAAGTAAAAGTGATACATATAAAGGGTATAATTCAGACCAAGTTTTCTTGTCAATGTCACAATATCCTGAAATTTGGTTCAATGTGCCATTTATTTATTTGAAAAAAGACAATGACAGCCTGCACAAAATTTTGGGTGTTGATTTAAAAGCGAAATATGTGCCGTTTATCAGCTTTTTTGACGAACAAGGAAACTATAAATTGTCACCTTATTTAGATGAGGCTTTTAAGGCGGCGGTTCCGAATCAATTTCAAAAAGATTTTATCGAGGCAGACAAAAAAGTATTGCTTTTAAATTCGGCCTTGAGTGGCAAGATTTTGACGATTTTCCCAGTTCCTTATGACAAAGGAAACAAATGGGTTTCTTATCTAGAATTAGATGAAACCGGAATCACGGGCGCCGATTCTACCTATATGAAAAATGCACTTCCGGCTTATATGTATTCTTTGAATGAAGCTAGAAAGACAGGCGGTTACAAAGCGGCCGATCAGTTTTTAGATGGTTTGGTGACTTTCCAGAAAAAATATGGCGGTAAAATTCTTCCGAGCGAAGACAAAATCAACTCTGAGATTTTATACAACAAATATGATATTTTCAAAAAGTTGTATTATTTATATATGATGGCGGGCGTGTTCATGCTTATGTTTACCATCATCAAAATTTTCAACAACAGAAAAGGAATCAATATCACAGTAAAAGTTTTCCATGTTTTAATCGGGCTTTTATTCGTGCTTCACACCGCAGGGCTTATTGCCAGATGGTATATTTCAGGGCATGCACCTTGGAGCGACGCTTATGAATCGATGATTTATGTGGGTTGGGCAACAATGTTCTTCGGATTGGCTTTTGGCCGACAATCGCAATTAACGGTAGCTTCAACAGCTTTTGTGGCTTCCATGATTTTGATGATTGCGCACTGGAACTGGATGGATCCTGCGATTGCCAATTTGCAACCTGTTTTAAATTCGTATTGGTTAATGATTCACGTTGCGGTTATTGTTGCCAGCTACGGACCATTTACGCTAGGAATGATTTTAGGATTAGTGTCCTTATTATTGATGATTTTTGCCAATAAAAACAACAGCAAAAAACTAGAATTAAGCATTAAAGAAATCACTTATATCACTGAATTGTCATTAACTGTTGGTTTGGTAATGTTGACGATCGGAAACTTTTTAGGTGGCCAATGGGCGAACGAAAGCTGGGGACGTTATTGGGGTTGGGATCCAAAAGAAACTTGGGCTTTGATCAGCATCATGGTTTATGCGTTTGTGATTCACGCCAGATTAGTTCCAGGATTAAGAGGAACTTGGATTTTCAACGTGTTCAGTGTTTTTGCTTTCTATTCTATCATGATGACTTATTTTGGAGTGAATTTCTACTTGACAGGATTGCATTCTTACGCAAGCGGAGAAAGAGTGGTGACGCCGAATTTTGTGTTCGTTTCCATTGCAATTGTAACGCTGATTTCTGCACTAGCTTATTTTAAACAGAAAAAATATTTAAGAAGCTAGAGATTTATTTATAAAGAAGCCCATAATTTAAAAGATTATGGGCTTTTTATTTAACAAAAGTTTTAGGTCAAATTACTGCCTAATATTTAATTTTATAAAAAATAAAAATATGAAGAAATTACTCTTAGCATTCGCATTCATAAGCTGTGTTGCTTGCCAGCAGAACCAAGCACAGGATAAAACGGCAAAAAATTCTACAGATAAAAATAAAGTTATGGCAAAGGAAAACATCTATCAGTTCAAGGTAAAAGATTTAGAAGGAAATGATTTCGATTTCGCATCTTTAAGAGGAAAGAAAATTTTAGTGGTAAACACAGCTTCAAAATGTGGATTGACGCCGCAGTATAAAGATTTGCAAGCGATTTATGACCAATATAAAGACAAGAATTTTGTAATTGTAGGTTTTCCGGCAAATAATTTTGCTTCGCAAGAACCGGGAACCAATGAAGAAATTGGTGCTTTCTGCCAAAGAAATTATGGTGTGACTTTTCCAATGATGGAAAAAATTTCTGTAAAAGGAGATGATATGAATGAAGTTTATAAATTCTTGACACAAAAATCTAAAAACGGACTTCAAGATTCAGAAGTAGAGTGGAACTTCCAAAAATATTTGATCAACGAGCAAGGAGAATTGGTAAAAGTAGTTTCTCCAAAAACATTGCCAACCGATCCAGAAATCGTCAATTGGCTTAAGTAATTTAAGATTTTTGATTTAAGATTTATGATTTTGATCGCGACGGTTCATAATCATAAATCTTAAATCAAAAATCCTAAATAATTAGTTGTACAAATTGCAAGTCGAGCCATTTGCCAAATTTGTATCCGGTTTCTTTTAAAACTCCCGCTTTTTTAAATCCGAATTTTTCGTGAAATTCGATGCTTCCGGTATTTTCAGCATCAATACAACCCACCATGACGTGGAGTTTTTGGGCTTTTGCCAATGCAATTAATTCCAATAAAATTGCTTTCCCGATTCCTTTTCCCGAAAATCCTTCTTTAACATAAACTGAGTGTTCTACGGTAAATTTATAGCCGATTTTCATCCGAAAAGTGCCATAAGTTCCAAAACCTTGAACTTTGTCATTTTCATCTGTTGCAACAATCACTGGAAAATCAAGCTTTTCCTTTTCTTGAAACCAAGAAATCTGCTCATTTAATGTCCGAACATCATAATCATAAATCGCTGTTGTATTTAAAATCGCATTATTTACGATTTCTAAAATAGTTTCTAAATCTTCAATTCTTGCCCTGCGAATTATGGTTTTCATTTGGTTTGTTTTTCAATCTCAAAGATAGAAAATCTTGTTAAGAATGTGAATAAAGCCTTTTGTAATTTGTATCTTTGGTACTTTCAAATTCTACAGATGATTTATCCCAAAATACCTTTAGCGCAGAGCATTATCGAAATATGCAAAGCTAAAGGACTCACCGATATCGTGATTTCTCCTGGCTCACGAAATGCACCACTAACCATTGGTTTTGCTAACAATTCTGATTTTAAATGCTATAGTCTTGCTGACGAAAGATGTGCGGCATTTTTTGCATTGGGAATGGCGCAACAGACTAAAAAACCGGTGGCGATTGTTTGTACTTCGGGATCGGCTTTGCTGAATTATTATCCTGCAATTGCGGAAGCTTTTTACAGCCAGATTCCCTTAGTTGTGATTTCTGCGGATAGGCCTACTGAAAAAATTGACATTGGCGACGGACAGACTATTCGCCAAAGAAATGTTTATGAAAATCATATACTTTATAGTGCTAATTTAACAGAAGAAGCCTCGCAGGAAAATGATTTGAAAATAGGCGATGCGATTACTTTGGCATTAAACAAAAAAGGTCCGGTTCACATAAATGCTCCTTTTGAAGAACCTTTATATGAAACGGTTGCGTCACTTTCTGTAAATTCGATTATTTCTAAAACTATTTTTGAGAGTCCTGTTTTTGATGACGATTTGAGCCAATTTATTTCTCAATGGAATGCCTCAAAAAAGAAATTAGTATTGGTTGGAGTGAATGATCCAAACACAATTGATCAAAAAATAATTGACCAATTGGCAAATGATCCTTCAGTTGTAGTTTTGACAGAAACGACTTCAAATTTGCATCATCCAAATTTTGTGGATAATATAGACACTATAATTACGCCATTTAGAGAAGAAGATTTTAAAGATTTTCAGCCAGAAATTCTCTTGACTTTTGGAGGAATGGTGGTTTCAAAAAGGATAAAGGCTTTTCTTAGAAAATACAGACCAAAATCGCATTGGCACATTGATACGCTGCGTGCTTATGATACTTTTGGAGCGCTGACAAAACATTTTCAGGCAAATCCGAATGAATTTTTGAAAGACTTTCTATCTAAAATTAAACCTGCAATTTCTGATTACAATCAAAAAATGCAGGATTTGAGAGCATTTAGAAAAGAAAAGCATGATTTATATTTGTCTAAGATTCCGTTTTCAGATTTCACGGTTTTTGAGAAAGTAATTCCGAGTTTGCCTAAAAATAGTCAGCTTCAGATCAGCAATAGTTCGGCGATTCGTTATGCACAATTGATCAGTATCGATCCTACGATTGAGGTCTTCTGCAATCGAGGAACCAGCGGTATTGACGGAAGTACTTCAACTGCAATCGGCGCTGCTTTTGCCAGTAAAAAACAAACTATTTTAATTACTGGAGATATAAGTTTTTTATATGATAGCAATGCTTTATGGAATACTTATATTCCGAAGAATTTTAAAATTATTTTGCTGAATAATGGAGGAGGAGGTATCTTCAGAATCCTTCCAGGTCATGAGGAAACGCCTGTTTTTAATACTTTTTTTGAAACTTCACATTGTTTGACTGCAGCACATTTGGCAAAAATGTATCAGTTTCAATATTTCACGGCAAGTGATGAAAAAAGTTTAGAAAGTAGCTTAAAAGAATTTTATTCTCAGGATACTAAACCTTGTATCTTAGAAATATTTACTCCTACATTAGAAAATGATAAAATTTTACTTCAGTATTTTAAGGAATTGTAATTAGATAATTTAATTAACTAAAGCGAAATAATTTTATTTTAAAATAAGAATAATAAAATTTTACTTTAATTTATTTGAAGTAATCGTAATTTATTGTATTTTCGCATCCCCAATCCACGTTCAATTTTTTTATATTATCAGATTGAATGTCAATGCTTAACCTCTAATTTAAATCATTCGGAAGATATTTATATTCTCCGGTTAAGCTATTTTTATGAAAAAAATATTTTCGATTACAGCACTGCTGATTTTTTCAGTAGGGTTTTCTCAAGACGACTATCAGATTGTATTGAAATCAGAAAAATATACAATCAACAAAGCGACTTTTACTGCTCCAGAAACTATCTTTGCACTTAGTGAATCAGCTATTTTTGTAAAACCACTTGGCGTTACAAAACTGATCAGAAAAGCAGTGAAAGTAAAAGATACTTCAGTCTATTTTTGTGAATTTAATGGCAAGCAAATCGAGGTTATCACTGTAATCACAATGGAAAATTTCAAAGTGACTGTGAGAGGCGAGAATTTGAGATATGTAATTGAAGGTGCGATTCCCAAATTGAATAAAGAATTGTCTAAAAGCACAGCTTATTCGACACCTTGATCTAATTACTTTACTTCTTATTTTAGAAGAAAATGATTATTCATAAAAATACTCAATTTCAGTAAGAGTAATTTCAGAATTGTCTATTACTGTTTTTATTAAATTTCCTGAGGAATCGAAAGTATTGGTATAATTGTCACTGATTTGCCCTGAATTTCTTTCAGTTCTTATTATATTATTTTTTCCTGCATTGGTTAATATTCTTTTATAACTTTCAGGATAAATCTTGCTTATCGGATTTATCGTTGCATTATATATATAAGTTGTGATTTCGTCAAAAAGCATATTATTGTTAGTGTCATAAACATAATTATACTCTTCTATCAAGCTACCTCCATTAAATTTTTTTTCACTTTTCAAAAAGCCATTTTGATCATATTCATAATTATGAATATATACATCGCCATTTTCTACATCAGTTTGTTTTGTAATAGCGCCATTTGTATATTCAAAATCTTTCCTGTGATTTATGAGCGGATCTTCATAGCTAAATAGTATGCTCATTATTTTTCCATCTTGATAGACAAAAGTTTCTTCAAATTCTTCGGTAGCGCTGTTGTTAGAAGCGACTACAGCGATCTTGCTAATAAATCCGTTTGTATAATAAAAATTTTGAGTAGTAAATCCTTCTCCGATGTCGGTTGTCATTTTGACCAACCTTTTTTCTGTGCCTGACCCTGTAGTGTGGTTATCATCTGATGTACAGCATGATGAGAATATTGCAATTGCAATTAATAGTATTATCCTTTTCATTTTTTCCTTTTCCTTTTCTACCGGTAGCAATACTATGAAAAATACTACAATTGTGCAAATAGTTTTTTATTTTTTTGTTCTTAGCAGGAATAATTAAACAGCAATATTTTTTCTCAAATTGAGATTTTTAATGTGAAATAATACATTAGCCGCTGTTTTGGAATTTAATTTTTTTAAAGAAAATATTAAAATAAAAATTATTTTTTCTAGATTTTACGGTATTCTTTCAGAAATTTTTAAAAAGCTTTAAATATTAAAATCTCATTTTGTGATTTATTTTCTTGCATATTCGCAAAATGTATTGTAAATTTATCTTAAGAATAAAATCAATTCTAAGTTTTAGCAAGATTAATGCATTTTTAACATCAATAAATTTAGGTAATCTCAAATCTCAATAAAGGTTTTGTACTTAATTTTTTTGCAAAGTATAGTTTCAAGAGAATTCAAAAATAAATGATTTTAATTAAAAAACTTACTAATATAAAATTAAACAGGGGCAAAAATTCAAACACTTTTAGTAAAATTTAAAAAGTTAAATCTATTCATTAACTAAATCAACCTGCACATGAAAATTAATTTTACCTTTCTCGCAAAGGCCGTTCTTCGGTACTTTGCGCCACTCCTCTTATTGCTTTTTTTTTCAGGGAAACTCTATTCACAGTCTACAAAAGTCTATGCAACAAGCATTGTAAGCAATACTTACACAACGCTTCCTGATAATGCTGTAGATGGAAATCTTGCTACTAGCGCCACTGTAAGTGCTAGTTCTGGTATCGCGCTAAACATCGGTGCTTATTCTGGATATGTAGAACTTTCATATCCCACGCTTCTTCCAGCAAACACTACATCTTATGTGAAAATTCAAACGCAAGATAACTTGCTTCCTTCGTTGCTTGGCGGAAGTCTTGGAGCTGTCGTTTCGAATGTTTTAGGTGCTGTTCTTATTGGAAATCAAGAATTTACGGTTCAGGCTAAAAACGGTACAAACGTTGTACTTCAGGGAGATAGCCAAGATGAAGGTGAATTTGCAACAGAAAGACTTCGCATTATAACAGATTCTCAAGGAAATTTTTATGTAGCAATAACTCCAAATTTGCCTTATAATAGAATACGTGTTCGCAACAGGCTTGGAAGTGTTCTCGGCCTTTTCAATACAAGAACATTAAACGTTTTTGAATCTTTTTATATAACTGGTTTTGACAATTGCGGTACTCCATCTTATACTTCTTTTAGTGGTGATGGCTTAAATTTAGATCTTTTGAATTTAGGAAATATTGGCGTTACCAATCCAGGAAATGCTATCGATGGAAATCCAAATACTTTTTCTCAATTGAGCTTAGGCGTATTGGCAGTTGGTGCTTCCATTGAGCAAACAGTTTATTACAACAGGCTTTCTGAAAACAGTGAAGAATTTAATATACGATTAAAAATAGATCCTTCATTGCTGGCTTTAGGTTTGGGAAACAACATTCAGATTATTGCTTCAAATGGCACTAATGTGGTTGATTCGAGAACTTTAAATTCGCTTCTCAATTTAGATTTGCTGACATTGTTGCAAGGAAATCAAACCGCAAATATCCCTTTTGCCCCGATTTTGCCGGCGGATAGAATTACTGTCCGATATTCTTCCTTGCTCAATGTTCAGCTTACACAAAGCTTGGATTTACTAGAAGTTGTGCGTGTTCCAAAACCACCTACAATTTCAAGTCCAATATCGCAAAATGTGACAATTTGTTCTGGAACTACTGCTTCTTTGACGGCAACAACTGTAGCTGTGAATGAAGTAAGATGGTACAGCGCCGCGACAGGAGGAACACTTTTGGCAACGCTTCCATCAGGAACTCCTTATGTAACAAATCCATTATTTGCCACCACTTCTTTTTATGCTGCAACTATAAGAACTAACTGTCCAGAAGAATCGCGAAGAGTTCGGGTTGACGTTCAAGTTCTTACAACGCCAGTTGCTGCAGATATTATAATTCCTTCTGTATTAACAGCTTGCCAAGGAAATATTACATTAAATCCGTCTTCAGCAATTGGGGGCGCGACAATAAAATATTATGCAGATCAAAATAAGACGCAGGAAATTACCACAGGTTATACAGGAAATCCTGGCGTGACTTATGTGAAAAATCCAACTACTGGTGCGCTTACTATTACAGGTTTGAACGCTACAGATTCTCCTTATAGGTATTATATATCTTTAACTGTCAATGGTCTTTGTGAAAATGTAGCCAATACTTTGAAAGAAGTAACCGTGAATTTCTCAAGCCAACTTTCCGTTTTAGTTACAAGTCCTTTTGCGGGCTGTGGGGCTGTGAATCTTAGAGATGCGATTACGAATTTTGATTCTTCAAATACCTATACTTTTTTTGACGTTGCAAATAATCCGATTTCAGCGGCGGCAGCTTCGAATATTACAACAGGCGGTACTTATTTCATCCAAGCTCAAAACGCCAGTTCTGCTTGTAGTTCTGGTTTGGTGCCAGTCGCGGTCACTATAAATCCAAGGCCTACATTGACAATTCCTAATGCGGCTTTAGTGACTCAAATAGGAAACACTGTAACCTTAAATGCTACTTCTTCAGCGCCAGTAATTTGGTATAATGCTTCAGGAATGGCACTTCCGTCTAATGTTGCAGGACCATTTGCGACTGCAGGGACCTATACTTTTACTGCAATTGCAACTTTGGGACCTTGTTCTGCTAGCGGAAGTGTTACTATAACGGTTATAAATCCGGCAGAATGTCCTCCTTTGACTCAGAAAAACTTCGCAAATACACAGCGGTGGGGTTCAAATATTACGGGAGGTGTTACTAATCCAGGAAATGCAGTTGACGGAAACCTTCAGACGTTTTCCACAATTACAACAGGATTGGGCATTTTGGGAATTGGAACTACTTGGCAGATTTTAGAGTGGAATCAAACTATTACAGCGGGAACTCCGGTAACAATCAAATTAGGATCTGAATATGGAGGATTAACTTTAGCTGGAGGATATTCTGTCGTAGGAACAAAAAGAAATGGATCAGGAACTCCAATAGACATTGGAACATTGCAAAACGTTTCAGGCTCATTATTAAATCTTTTGCCAGGACAAAATAATTTTGAATATACTTTTGTTCCTTCCAATAATACAGGTCCACAGGCTTATGACGGAGTAAGAATCGTCTTGAGTTCTTTGGTTAGCGTAGCTCAAAATGCAAAAGTTTATGAAGCTTACTATGATGTTCCTGCAACGCAAATTGCCTGCGGAAATGATGCCGAAGATGTATTATTCGGAGCTGTAGATTTAGGTATTGGCGTAGCAATTGTTTTGGTTGGCGTAGATAATGCGCAAAATGCGATAGACAACAGTCCGACTTCTTTCGCAACATTAGCAAGCGGCGCAGGAATTTTAGCAGCTGCAGAAATGACAGTTGTTTTCAGAACGCCTTCAGTTGTTGGAGATTCTTTAAAAATAAGCATTTCAAGACCGGGTACTTTAATCACGGCAAATGTTCTTGCAGGACTTTCGATTCAGCCGATTTTAAATGATGCTTTATCAGGGCCAGCTTTTGAAAATACTAGTACTTTATTGAACTTGCAAATTTTAGGCGCAGGCGATGAAGCAATCTTAACTCTTGTTCCAACCCAATCATTTGATAAAGTTAGAATCCGTTTTGGCGGTGTCGTGAATGTATTGGATATTTTAAGAGTTCATGATGTTAGAAGGATTGCAAATACTAAGATTATTGGATCTGATGATGACAATGAAATCACAGCTTGCCAGGGACAGACTATTTCGCTCCAAGCTGGTCCTGTTGCTTGTACTACCTTTTTATGGTATGATGCTGCAACTGGAGGAAATGTCATTGCAACTGGAAATTCATATACGATTCCTTCAAATTTAGCGCCTGGAACTTATACTTATTATATCCAACCTGTTCGTTTTGGCTGTCAATCTTTAGGAAGAGGAGAAGTTACGGTAAATGTTCGGCCAACTGCTCCAACTGCTTCAATCGCATCCATACAAATCAATGGTGGAAATGACACAACATTTTGTTCTCCAACGGGGACAGTAAACTTGGCAGCAGTTTTAGATGCCACAGCGGTATTTACAAATCCAATATTTTATTGGTATAGTTTTGATGGAACAACACAGCAATTGATTCCATCGCAAACAGGTGCTACTTTGCAGTTGACAGGTTTGGCTGCTGGAACTTATACTTATTTTGTAGGAGTTGGTTCTGATGAATATTGCCAAACAGCAATAGGAGACAGGGTACAAGTGACTTTCACAATTTATCCGCCTTCACTTTCTACAGATATTCAAGCTCCAAACGAAACAGTTTGTTTGAATAGCACAGCGGTAATAACTCCGACAAGCACTTTGACAAATCCGCAGTTTACCTATTATTTGACTAATGCAACGACGCAACCAATTACGAATGGAGCCGTAATAAACGGTGCTACTTACACAATTGGCGCCGATGGTTCATTGTCAATTACAGGGTTGCTTCAAGCAGGAAGTCCTTACACTTATTATATTGCTGTTGCTAGCGATGTGACTTGCTTGAACACAGCTGGAAATCTTTTTGCAGTTACTGTTACGGTAGGAAATCCAGCTACACCGACAACAAATAATGCGACTCAAAATTTCTGTCAGTCTACTAATCCAACGGTTGCAGATTTACAGGTAAATGAAACTGGAGTTATATTTTATGATGCGCCAACAGGAGGAAATCTTCTAGTGCCGACAACTCCTTTGATAGCAGGAGTTTATTATGCAGCACAAGTAGATGGAGATTGCGAAAGCGATATAAGATTGGCAATTACGGTGACAATTGGAAATCCAGATACGCCAACAGCTACTAATTTGACTCAGAATTTCTGTCAAATAGATAATCCGACAGTTGCTTCTATCCAAGTAAATGAAACTGGGGTTGTGTTTTATGACGCGCCAACAGGAGGAAATTTAATAGCTTCAACAACGCCTTTAGTGGCAGGAATTTATTATGCTTCAATTCAATTAGGAACTTGTCAAAGCGATATTCGTTTGGCCATTACAGTGACAATCAGCGATCCAGATGCGCCGACTACTGATAATGCAACGCAGACTTTTTGCCAAGGAAATAATCCAACGGTTGCAGATTTAGATGTAAATGAAAGTAATCCGGTTTTCTATAATGTTCCAACAGGAGGCACTCCTTTGGTATTGACAGATGCTTTGCAAAATGGAATTTACTATGTAAGCCTAATTGATGCAACAGGTTGTGAAAGCATTGACCGCTTGCAAATTACGGTTGCGATTACCATAGTCGGACCTCCAACAGCGACTGAAACAACCCAAACTTTCTGTCAAGATAATAACCCAACAATCGCTGATTTGGTAGTAAATCAAACGGGAGTCGTATTTTATGATGCGCCAACGGGTGGAAATATGTATGCTCCAACTTTTGCTCTAGTAAATGGAATCTATTATGCTTCGATTCAAAATGGCCTTTGCCAAAGCGAGACTAGATTAGCAATAACAGTTGTTATCACAGATCCTGGAACTCCAACAACGCTTGATGATACGCAGACTTTCTGTCTTGTAAATAATCCAACCGTGGCGAATATCCAAGTAAATCAAACCGGAGTCGTTTTCTATGATGCGCCAACTGGCGGAAATGTAATAGTTTCGACAACGCCACTGGCCAACGGAATCTATTATGCTTCAATCGAAACAGGATTGTGCGAAAGCGCTGTTAGATTGGCGATTACGGTAACGATAAATAATCCGTTGCCACCGACTACGCTTGACGACACCCAAGAATTCTGCCTTTCAGAAAATCCAACAGTGGCCGACATTCAAGTGAACCAGCCTAACGTAATTTTCTATCCAACACCGACTGGCGGAACGGCTTATCTTTCAACAGACTTGTTGGCCAACGGAATTTATTACGCAGTTCTGGTAGATGCCGACAATTGCGAAAGCTCAGTGAGATTGGCGATTACGGTTACTACGACAGCGGTCGGAAATCCTACGACTACAAGTATTTCGCAAAACTTCTGTCTGGCACAAAATGCAACAGTTGCAGACATCCAAGTGAATCAAACCGGAGTCGTATTCTATGATGCGCCAACAGGCGGAAATATTATTCCTTCGACAACGCCATTGGCTAACGGAGTTTATTATGCGACGCTTCAAAATGGAATATGCGAAAGCGATGCAAGGTTGGCAATAACAGTATCAATCATTAATCCTTCGGTGCCGACAACGCTTGACGATACCCAAGAATTCTGTCTGTCTTCAAACCCAACAGTTGCAAATCTTCAAGTGAATGAAGCGGGCGTAATTTTTTACACAAGTCCGGCTGGAGGAACTGCGCTTGCACCAACAACGCCATTGAGCAATGGAATTTATTATGCCGTTATTCGAACAGGAAATTGTGAAAGCATCACAAGGCTGGCAATTACAGTTACACTTATCAACCTCGGAATTCCTACGACTGGCGATACAACTCAAGATTTCTGCCAATCAAATAATCCAACTGTTGCTAATTTGCAAGTGAATGAAACGAATGTGGTTTTCTATAATGTACCGACTGGAGGAACGCCTTTGGCTCTGAATATGCCATTAGTTGCAGGAACTTATTATGTTGCATTGACAAATGGAACTTGTGAAAGCGCTGTCAGATTGCCAATTATTGTTGCGTTTTTCCCAACTGGGCCAGTTTCGATTACAGGTGGAGGCGACCAGGCTTGCTACTCAGAAACGGTGACTTATTCAACTGTTTCGGGAATGACTAACTATGTTTGGACTGTCACTTCTGGAACAATTACTTCAGGAGGACAACCAACTGACAATTTTGTGACCGTGCTTTGGAATAGTATTGGAATTGGAACCGTAAGCGTTTCTTTCACAAACACTAATGGCTGTGCAGGAAATAATGCTGCATCAAGAACAATTGCATTAGTCGTTTGTTCAGATATTACGATTACAAAAACAGTAAGCAATCCAACGCCGATGATTGATGACAATGTGGTCTTCACGATTACAGTGACCAATAACGGGCAAAGCCAATTTTTAGATATCATTGTTCGCGAGCAACTGCCAAGCGGTTATCAATATGTCAATTCAAATGCTTCTGTCGGAAATTATTCAAATGTAACGGGATTGTGGACAATTCCGGTTTTAAGCCAAGGCCAAAGTGCAACGCTTACTGTGACAGTAAAAGTTTTGGCAACAGGAGATTATATGAATACGGCAACAGTAGATATGTCAGATCCTGTGGATTCTGATACCACAAATAATACCGCATCAATTGCTGCCGAGCCTTTATGTCTGACTGTTTACAATGAATTCAGCCCTAACAGTGATGGAGATAATGACCTCTTCCGTATTGACTGTATTGAAAATTATCCTAACAATATCCTGAATGTTTATAACAGATATGGTGTTGAGGTTTATAGAAAACGAGCCTACCAAAATGATTGGGATGGAACAGCAAACGTTAATTCTCCAATCAATCAAGATAATAAGCTTCCTACAGGAACTTACTATTATACTCTTGATTTGGGCGATGGATCTAAAGCTAAAACGGGATGGATTTATATCATCCGATAATTTCCAAAAGGATAATTTCAACTAAAAACAGTAAGATATGAAAATCACGATATATAAAATCAGTCTGGCGCTCCTTTTCCTTTTTATTTCGATTCAAGGAAGCGCCCAACAAGATCCTGGATATACGCAATATATGTATAATCCCTTAACGGTCAACTCCGGTTATGCAGGTTCGACCGGAACTTTGGAAGCCGTCTTAATCCACCGTTCACAATGGACGGGGATTGACGGTGCCCCATCAACACAGTCTTTTACACTTCATAGTCCGCTGACAAATGACCGAATCGGACTTGGATTCTCAGCTGTGAATGACAATTTGGGACCGTCAAATGAACTTTATTTAGATGCCAACTTTTCTTACACATTGCTATTGAGTTACACAACCAAATTAGCATTGGGAGTAAAAGCAGGCGCTAGAATGCTGAATGTAGATTGGCAAAAAGGACGTTTCTATGATGAATCAGATGTTTTGCTGAACTCTAATATTGACAATAAATTCACGCCTTCCATTGGTGCGGGCGCTTATTTATATGGAGAAAAATGGTATGTAGGCGCTTCTGTTCCAAGTTTTATACGAAGCGATTATTATGACGATGTTCAAGAATCTATCAATGTAGAAAGGCTGCATTATTATTTAATGGCCGGCTATGTATTTGATTTGTCAGACAACTTGAAATTTAAGCCTGCAATGTTAGCAAGAGCCGTTACCGGAGCTCCGATTTCTGTGGATGCCTCTGCCAATTTCTTAATTAATGAAAAATTCACAATTGGAGCAGGCTATCGCTGGGATGATTCGGTTAGCGTGATTGCAGGGTTTCAAATTAATAGCAATTTCTTCGTAGGCTATTCTTATGATTACACCACAACCGACCTGAATAAATACAACGACGGTTCGCATGAAATCGTGCTTCGTTTCCAATTGTCTCCTAAGTCAAATCAAATCAAATCTCCTCGATTCTTCTAATAATAAGCTTATGAAAAATATACTTTTACTTTGCCTATTGTGCAGCTTTTCGGCTGGCTTGGCTCAAAGCAAATTGAAAACGGCTGATAAGCTTTTCAAGACCTATCATTTTGTAGATGCTGCAAAAGCCTACGATGAATATCTCGAAAAAGAAAAATCTCCGGGAATACAGACCTTGAAAAATGCAGGCGATTCTTATTATTTTATTGAAGATATGCGGAATGCCTTGCGCTGGTACCAAAAATTGTATGATATCCAAGGCGAAACTTTAGACGATCAGCATTTTCTGCGCTATGTAGAATCACTGAAAGGCGTTGGCGATTATGACAAATCGGATGTGGTAATCAAAGAGTTTCTTGCCAAAAAAGGGGACCAGAAATTGATTGCAAAATACAACAACCAAAAAAGGCAGCGCGACAGCATGGCAACCCAAAAGCCTTTGTATACGATTAAAAACTTAGAAATAAATAGTGATAAATCTGACTTTGGGACTGCATTTTATGGAGAGAAGATTGTTTATTCGTCCAGCAAGGATACCACTTTGTTCAAAAATAAATTGTACAGCTGGAACAAGCAGCCATTTTTAAAATTGTATGTAGCAGAAAGAAATGCCGTAAACGGAGCTCTTTTCAATGACATGCCTTTTTTGCCAAACCTAAAAAACAAGTATCATGCGGCGGCGATGGCTTTTAGTCCGGATTGGAAGACGGTTTATTATTCAAATAATATCGTAAGAAAGAGAAAATTGGTAAATGATCCTGAAGGAACAAACAATTTTCAGATTACAAGAGGAACTATCGAGGATGGAAAACTTGTAAAACCTGAGAAATTATTCTTCAACAGCAAAGATTATTCTGTCGGGCATCCAGCTTTGAGCCCAGATGGAAAATGGCTTTTCTTTGCTTCTGACATGCCTGGAGGCTATGGCGAATCTGATTTGTATGTAAGCCAAGTCGCCGATGACGGAACTATCGGAACGCCAAAAAATCTCGGTTCGACAATCAATACGGTTGAAAATGACATGTTTCCTTCTTTTGCCAACGGAATGCTATATTTTGCTTCTGACGGACATTTTGGATGGGGCGGTTTAGATATCTATGAAAGTAAATTTTATGGCGACATGCGGTTTTCTGAACCCAGAAATCTTGGAGCTCCGATCAATAGCAATAAAGATGATTTTGCTTATATAGTTGATGCTGCTGATGGATATGGCTATTTTTCTTCCAATAGGGCAATGGGTAAAGGGGATGATGATATTTATTATTTTACCAAAGAAAAACCCTCTTGCAATCAGTTGGTTTCAGGAAGAGTCATCAATTCAAAATCAAAATTGGCGATCTCAGGCGCAAGTATAAAAGTGCTGAATCAATTTGGAGATCCTGTTTCTGAAGTGACAACAAATGCTGAAGGAATTTACAAAGCGACTGTTCCTTGCAATGGAAAATTAAAAGTGACTGCTACAAAAGCAAATCACAGCACAGATCAAAAAGAAGTGGAAACCAGCGGTCTTGATGGCACGGAAACCAAAAACATCAATTTTGAGTTGAGCAATTATGCAGATTTGGTTAAAGTCGATGGCGATAAAGAGAAAATTGACATTAATCCGATTTTCTTTGAATATGACAAATCAACGATTACGCCACAAGCTTCCGCTGAATTAGATAAGGTTGTTTTTGTGATGACGCGTTTTCCGAATGTTAAGATCAAGATTGAGTCGCACACTGATTCTAGAGGAAAAGATGCTTATAATAGGAAGCTTTCTGATGACAGGGCGAAATCAACCCAGACTTATATTTTATCAAAAGGGATTGATTCTTCACGCATTCAAAGTGCAATCGGCTATGGAGAAAGTCGATTGACAAACAAATGCGCGAATGGTGTAAAATGTACAGAAGAAGAACATTTGGCCAACAGAAGATCTGATTTTATTGTAATTGAGAAGTAAATAGTATAAAAACCAAAGTCCCAGTTTTTGGCTGGGACTTTGGTTAATTTGAACTAATAATTAATTGTTTAAGCACTTTAAGAAAGAATTTAGCTTTTTCTGATATTCTAAAAGAACTAAGTAATGCTCTTTCATTTCGGGTGTGGTGTTGACCGTATAGATTCCATTTCTATATACGAATTTCATCTTTGTATAAAGTTCTATCGCTGTCATGTTTTCAAGTAATGGCAAATCTTTACCTGCTTTTACGACAATTCTCATTATCAGGAATTCAACTTTATACAATTGCCTTAAAGCCAGCAAGAAATAAAAGTAATGCATGCTATTAAAAAAACTTATGTGACTATAAACTTGCAAAAGCTTGCATGTAATGATATTTAAGATTAAAATTAGAGATAAGTTTTTCATTAATGTAAGCATTTGGCTTCAAAACTAATTGATTCAAAAACAATAAAACCAAGTATAATTACCTGATTTTTATTTTTAATAATTGCCAGTACTCACATCTCTTCCATGTCTTTCAGTTCAGCGATAATTTCCTCCAGCTTTATTTTATTTGCTGTGGATTGGCAGTAGGTATAATTTTTTGCCACTTCTGTGTATAAGGATAATTTAGAAAGGTATTTTCTAGTACTGTGTTTTTGTTTTTTAATCACCAAAGGAGTCATCAGCAAATGGATATACATTTCTACCTTGATTTCTTTAGAACACTCTAGCAATGTGTTTAAAATAAAAAGATATCTATCTGCCATAGTATAAAATTTTTAGTTTCATAAAAATATTGATTTGTACTAAATAGGAACTAGGTATTTTTACCTGATTTGTTAAGTAAACAACCTAAAATAACTACAAATTTGTCACAGTATCATTGCTTTGACGCTGTAGTAAAGTATTCAGTTTTAGTTTTTATTGACACTATATTTAGCCTTATTTATTAGTTATAGTTTAGTGAATTGAAAAAATATTAATCTTTGATAGAGAAGAATGGCCTTCTTTATCGGGCAGTAAAAAACACGCAAAAATACCTGTTTGTATTTTCACAAGCATTGCGTAATTTTATTCAAGCCTCTTAAAAAAAAATAAAAAATGAAGAAAAAAGATTACGAAAAAGAACTGCAAGAACTTGAAAAAAAATACCGTTGGAGGATTAATCTTGCATGGGTAGTAGTTGTAGGGATAATGGTATGGGTAGCTTCTGTTATTTTGTAGTGATTGAATGTAAAAAAAATGTCAGTTTATTCTATAAATTAATATAGAAATTAATAAAAAAGCAAATTTTGTAGGATATTATTGCGAATCCTTAAACTTATTTTAGATTAAGTTATACAATTATTGAAGCTGATCTTAAATTATATATGCCATCTGCAATCTTTTTTGCAGGTGGTATTTTTGTGTCTAAACTCCTCTAAAAACAAAGACCTAAAAAACCACGCGTGGTTTAGGATAAAAGTACACGTGGTTTGGATAGAAACCACGTGTGGTTTAAGGTGAAACCACGTGTGGTTTTAAATGTAATCAAGTTAGGGGTTGTAAGAGTAAGCCAAGAGTTAAGTCAAACTAGGCTAAGAGTTGAGTCAAACTAAGCCAAGAGTTACACCAAACTAAGCCAAGAGTTGCACCAAAGTAGGCTAGGTTTATTTTCAGGAAGCAAATTGGAAATTTTTGGTATAGCAAGAATAAAGAATTACCACATTTCATTAGAAAGTTCACAACAAGATGAAAAATCATTGACCAGCCAAGTGACGCCGAGATATAAGGCATTTTTGTGATAATAAGAATACAATACGCAATCATAAACATCTATCACTTTTAAAACTTTCATAAGAACCTTGTCCTTATCCTTTATCGCTTTCTTGCTTAAAATGAATAATGAATCAGGCTCTATAAAAATGGCCGTTATTTTAGACTTGTCCCATTTTTCATTTCTATTTTCTATTTCTTCTGGTATAGGGAATCGCTTGTATTCATTATCCTGCTCAATTACTGACAGTTCTGCCTTGTTTGCTTTTATCATCTCTTTTACATCCATCCACAAGAGCTCTTGTTCAGAGTAAGACTGCTTTAATTCTGAAAGACTTGCTTCGGATATTTTTAATTGTATCTTAAAATTGTTTCTCATATCATTTTCATCCTTATACTTTAAATCATTTGATTTATAGCTATATACTGATGCTTTTATGGAAGATAGACAATATAAAATGTAGTAAGGCAACCTTTAACTTTACATAAAAAATGGGGGTTTCTTGAATTAGTTTTTAATTATGTGTTTATTAGAAAAAATAAGGAAGCAACTATTTTTGCTGTTTCCTGTTTGTTTTCTGAAATAATAATTAATTATGGCAAGCTGAAGTTACCTTCAAACACCTTGCACTTTGAAGTATCGGACTCTTCCAAATCACTCCATTGCCTATCGAGCAACATATTGGCGAATCGAGGCTTAAACTCATTTTCCATGGCAATAATTTCATATCCATTAATGCTTTGCTTGCTTCAGACAAACCTGCTTCTTCGGCACGTTTTAAAGAATAATATAATTCTAGTGGATTCGGATAAAAAGGGGTAATTTGTTGCAGTTTCTTAGGATCATTTCCAACCCAATCAAAAGCTGAATTTACCATTTCAAAAATTTTATCTGTATTGTAATCCGTTATTTGTGCTTCCTTGATAAGCGTTGCTGCGTTTATATTTACGCAAATATCAATTGGGTTATTCATTCGCTTCCGATCTAGCCATGTTGGATAGGCGCCAACTTTAAACCACTCCAAACCAAGAATTTTTTGCTTTAATTTATAAGGTTCAAGCACTTGATTTATTTGATGTTTTAATTGATTTCTGTCCCAATATCCATTATAAAATAGAGCAAGGGAGCAAAGGGCTGTGTCATCTGTGTCTGGAGGTAAAAATGTATTGATCCATTTTGGCTGTGAATTGACCGGATAGAATCCAAACATGCCAGAACCTTTAGGATTTTCACAGCTTAATAAATAATCAATTCCTTTCTTGCAAGCATTTTTGACTTTCGGATTTGTATTGAAATTACTCAATATACTAATAACCAAAGCCGTTGTAAACGAGTTTTCATCAACAACATTTTTATTAGAAAAGTACGCTATTGAAGGAAAAGCACCGCTTGGCAACTGTGAATTTAAAATAAGTTCAATTAATTCTTTCTCGTTCATTTATATGCTATTGATCTTCTGAATAAAGCTTTATTGCAGTAATTTTAAATTTCGATAGGAGCGAGCCCAATCCATGCGGCAGGTTTCATTTTAGGAGGCATGACCAATCCAAAAATTCCATGATGCGAAATATGACTGCGAGATCCTTTCAGGGGTTGGCTCATAGTTGCATATCCTTTAAGATTCCAATTGTATTTTTCTCCTAGCGACAATATTCCATCTCTTACCCAGCCATCCGGACCAAATAAAGTGTTTGCAAAAGTGTAAAGGCTAAAAGTATATTCTGAATCATTTTCTTTTGAATAACTGAATCCCCAAGTTGATCCGGGCAATTCGTGTTTTATTCGCAATCGTTGTGTATCTGAAAGTATTGCTAATAATTCAGGTGCTCTTTCTGATAAATTAATGCGTGATAATAATGTGGCAATTTCTAAAGGATGTAAATTTTCAACTCTATAATATACTTCATAAGTACCTTTTTTTAAGTCTATTCCAAATATAGTAGGCCTGGCATTGCGACTAGAACTATTTAAAAGGGGTTTGCTTCCCAAAATTTCTTCAGCTATCATATCTGCTTCTATCGCTGCTTCTGGAGGTATTTCAATGTATAATTTATAGGAATCTTCCCTATCGCTATGCCTGACGCCTATTTGTGCGCCATACGTCAGCGTTCCATTTTTTTGAAGTTTTGATAGGCGGGAAAAATAATCGCTTTCTGGCAACAGCACGTTTAATTTTGACAACAATGAAATAGAATATTCTAAACTATCTGATAATGGCAGTGTTGGCGGCGCTGGACAAATTGTATATCTTAAGCCCGGCGACGCAAGAGAAAAAGCTGGCTCAAAAGGGCTTCCTGTCATAGTCAATGCGCTGCTGGAAAATGCATTTTTATCAGGTGAGCTCATTAATCCGTCTAATAGTATAGGCAATAATGATCTTGCTCTTTTTCCAGCTTCTGGGTATTCGATTTCCCAAATAGCAAGAATTTCTTCATAGTGTTGTGGAATAGTAAGTAGTGTTGTCATCTGGATAAGTTTAAAAATATAGGATTTTTAACTAGTAAAATAGTTTACCCGTTGAATAAACAACGAGTAAACTATTAAAAATAATTGTCTGTTATCAAACAAACTAAACTTTCAGTTCTGCTTTAAGAAATGTTTCTAAAGTCTCTTCACAGCTTTTGCTAAACTCTTCATGCCTTGCAAATAAAGATTGTGTTCTAGTATCAAGACCGCGCTTTTCATCAATGGCACGTATCCTTTTTTGGCTTCCGGCATTTGTCGGAGTACCTGGAATTATAGGCAAATCTGTTTTTTGTGTACTTTGTATGGTTGGCCAATAATCAGTGACTTTTGTATTAGCCGCATTATTTATATTCTGTGTAAAAGTGTATTGGTAATGAAATTCTGGAACCTCATCTATCAGAATATTTTCTGCAGCATAATATTGAATTGCCGGATAGTTTTTAATAAACGTAATCGTTTTTGAATTGTCCAATAAATTTGTCGGCGCCTTAGCATCTCCTTGAATTGTATTTCCAACTTGAGCTACGACACAATATACACCGTCTTTTTTTGGATCAACAAAAGTGACATTAGAAGCATCAATGACAGCAGTTACCGTTTTTTGGGTATCGCTGATAAGCAACGTATTATTTGTTCCGATAATCAATGTTTTAGGTATCGCTTTTTGAACATTTTTTTTATTTACCCATGTGCCAGAGAACACAATCGTGGTCATATTAAGGTTGCTTGATATTGCTTTAAAATCCCATGAATTAAATGAGGAAGAATCTAAAACTAAATTTCCTTGCTTATCTGGTTTAGATATGGCTTGCCATTGCTTGCTCAAATGGATGCCATTTTGTTCATCGTCAAATGTTGCTCTTAAAACGACCACTTTGACATCATCAGAAAATAATGGCAACACACTTACATTCACATCAGATAAAGGGTGGTTGATTTGTTGCATCGATGAAGTTCCGTTCAAGCCTTTTGAATAAAGCTTGGTTCCGTCAGACATTAAAAAGGTCAAAGAATATTCATAAACCTGATTATTGGTTGGATGCACTGAACGCAACGTGCTCATTACGCTGTCATTTTTTTTATTTAAAATAAATGTTGCATTTAAGATAGCCTCTCCTGAACCGACTAGCCAATTCCAATCAACGGTGATTTCTTTTACCTTGATTTCAGTATTGTTGCCATCTTCCCAATCAATATTGCTAGCGGCAAAAGTAACAACCATAAGTCCAAGATCAACAAAACCTATATTTACTATATTCAATTCTGAGGTAATCCAATCAGTGCTTAAAGGCTGTGGAGTATTTCCGCTTTCTTTTGAGGAGGAATAAATAACCTCGTACTTATATTTAAAATCTTTTTTAAAATCATTGCCATTAAATTGGCCTGGCTTTTTAATGCTCCAGGAATTTTGATCTCCAACTGAAAAAGTATGAGTTACAGATGGCACATCTCCATATTGAAAAGTAAGGTTGACACGATCAATATTATGTAAGCCTAAATCTTCCTGAATGGTAAAAGTCACTTCTAGTTCTTGCTGATTTACTTCTGAATACACGTTTTTCCAAGTTTCATTATCAAAAGGAGGCAGGCTTCCTTCAATATCAAAATACCAAGGAACTACATTTGATGTTATTAATGTATTTGTAAAAGAGGACACATTTTGAAGAGAAAAATCATTTGACGGATTTTTCATTAAATTCATTGCTGTGGTAATTGACTGTTCCACATCTTTTTGCAATTGCTGATTGGCCCATGTTTTGACCATGTCTAATAATGTTGGGGTCAATCCGGCACCTGGTGTTACCACAACAGTGGCTGCTTGTGTTTGGGTAAGCATTTCTTTTACAAATGTGCCTACATAAACTTGAACTTGTTCTGAATGGGTATTTCCCCAAGTATCTCTAGAATATCTTGTTTCCGTTTTATATCTATTTTCTTGCTGGTATTGATAGGCTAAAGTAGAATCAAATTTTGTAACTACTGTAACAGCAGGAAGCCGCGTATTTGCAGAAAGATCATAAGAAATACTAAATAATCCGCCACCAGAACCTGAATAAAAGGCATTAACAAATGCAGCGATAGCCTTTTCATCCTTCAATTCAACGCTAAATACAGCTTGTTGACTGCCAAAGTTCGATGGTTCACTTCTTACCGCCATGGTTTTTCCGTCAATAGTATAAGTGAAAATGGCGCCGCTTTGAACCCAATCAAATTGCGGAAATTCAGCATTTGGTATTTCTTTTTTTACCGCATCTTTTTGAGCGGGGTCAACCATAAGCTGTACAGAAAATCTGCAAAAACCGCTTATTCCTCCGCCATTAGAGTTGTATTTCACGAGAGAAAATTGCGGTAAATCGGTTCCGGGTAATTTTGCCCATACGACTTTTGGCGTTAAATACCATGCATTTGAACTAGGAACATCGTCGCCATAAATTGTGAATGATGGCTGTCCTGAAATACTAATTTGTTTTGTTTTTTGAATGTCTAACATAATATTGGGGTTTTTAGGATTAATAGGGGGTACTTGTTTAGTCTTATTTATATTTAGGATACCTAAAACTACAGCGTCATCTGGCTTGAATTCAGGTCCTAATTGCAAATTGGTTTCTCCGGGAAAAGCAAGGTTAGATTGCATAAAAGCCCACACTTGTATCATTAGCGATAAGTGGAGCTGTTTCGCAATCGAGGCATTAAAAAATACAGACAAGCCATATCCATCTGGTATTGGTTCGTTAACTGCAATTGTCAGATTCTTTTGAACTGGATTCTCTGTAGCTATAAATATTTGAAATATATTTTTGCCTTCATTGGTGGTCAAAACATTTATCTTAAATGCTTTCGGCGCCATTTGAGGTATTTGATTTAACAAGTCCGTTTTTATGCTATTGATTACATAGCGAACCTTGTTGGTCAGCAGATAGTTTTTTATTTGCAACTGCAGTTCTTCTGTATCTTTTATATCAGAAAACAGCGGTGAATTAAAACTTCCTGCAGGAAAATCGAGTACAAATTCTGTTCTGTTTTCAGAAGCTTCTGTCGATCCTGAAATAGCTGTCAAAGGCACTTCGCATATAAAATCTGTATTTGTCAGTTTCGTTTCCTTCCATATTAAATTGGGATCATTTGGATTAGAATCTTTTTTAGGATCAAAGTTTGAAGCGACTATCTTTGACGCAATTCCAGTGCTTCCGGAAGCATAAAAATGAACTTTTACAAAAGCTTGATTATTTCCTAAAAAAAGCAGGCTTGGCTTGGTTAATACCGCTTGAATTCTGGTATATAAAGCTAAATTTCCCTCGCCTATTGGATTCGGAAATAATTGACAGTAGGCGATGCTTATTGTTTTCCAGTTTTCATTATTACAAGACTCAAACTGTGCTTGAAATAATTCATTTACCAGTTCTTCTTTTATATTTAAAACGGCATCCCATTGGTTTAAAACAGAACTGCCTCTAGACATTTGATCAATTAAATTTGATATTGTAGCTGTTGTTTCCATTGCAGTTTAGTTTTGTTGGCTTACTTCTTTTTCATTAAAATGTGCTGCAAAAGCTCCATTTAATGAGTTGATCAAAAAGGAAATAGATGTACTATTTTGTTCAAAATTTTTAGGAAGGTGTATATTTTCAAAAGTGGCTGCAGCTTGTTGAAACTTTACTATTTTATTGAGAATAGTATTTATTCTAAAACACTCTAAATCAATTTCATAATTTATAGCAGCAGTATCTTTACCTAAATTTACCTCATTGAAAACGGATAGATAACCCAGCTCAAAAGAGAAATATAAAAAGCATTCTTTGCTAATAAGATTCTTAATGCGTTCTTTTTCAAAGTCATTCCATAGTGATAACAAAACAGCAACCTCTTTTTCTGCGAATGCGATTGCACCGGAATTTATAAACGCTTTTCGCATATCTGGCAAACTGAATGGCGCAGGTATTTTTCTTTCATCACTTTCTGGAAGTTGGTGCAATAAACTCGCATTATATTTTATCGCGCCACTATTTAAATCATTGCAAATGACATTCATAGATTCCATTTGCTGAAAAAGCAGGTAAAATAGGTTTTCATGAATAGCAAAATCACTTGCTATAGCAACAGATTCATCTTCATAATTATCCCTAAGTTTTTCATTGTCATATTTAAATGGAAATCCAGATATTGCTGATAAAATGCCGTTAAATACTACTTTGCTTGAAGGAGAAACTTCAGCACTGTCAAAAATTTCTTTATGCTTATTTATTTCTTTAAGCAGCCTTTCTTTAGCTTGATTGAGAGATAAATCTATTTCTATTATTTTAGTATTTAAAGCTTCACATAACTGGCTCAACATTGATAAATAAATATCTGACAGCTTTGTTTTATATTCTCTGATTTTCGCAAGATCTGCATTTGTCAAAGACTCTGTTTTTTCTTTAAAATCTACTATTTTGCTAACAATATTGAATTCAGATTTTGCTGTTATTGTTGACATTTGCACAAAAGATTTATAAGATATCGCAAGTAAATCTTTATCAAAAACAATGGAATAATCACATTCAATCGATTCAACAATAGCAAGATGCATCGCAAACAAGTGCAGTCTTTTAATATTTTCTATTTCTGAATCAAGAGGCAATAAGGTTGCAATCCATTTTACAAAAGAAATTATTTCTTCGCGCTGTGCATTGGTAGTTTTTGTATCGGCTAATTTGCCTTGCATGTCAATCAATGCCATGTGGATGCAAGGGAGCAACATTTCTATTTTATCAAGGTCAATTGTATGGATATCTCCTTTTATAAAAATTTTTATTTCCGCATCATCTTCTTTGGTGCTGGAAAAACGCAAACCATTGACTAGCGTATCTTTTTTTGTTTTGTCATTATTTTTTAAAATCAAAATCCCATCCATTTGCTGGCAGACGATTCCCAGATTATCAAAATCAGCATCCGAAAGAAATAAGGATGATGCTTTTTCAGCTATTGGATTTGCATCTAATAATTGAATTAAAATAGTGGGACTATTGTTTTCCAGCAATAGCGTTTCATAAAATGACGCGATTCTGTGGCAACTGTTTACGGCGTTTTTAGTATAAAAATCTTGTTCAGTTATTTTATCGCCAAAACTGAAATTGTCAGCGCCAAAATAAAAAGAACGCGATTCCTCTAAAACTTTCAAATCTATCCTATCAATAGTTTTTGTCATCCTTTTGATAGGAGGCTGGACTATAGTTCCCCATCTTTGGATTAAAGCTCCTTTTAAAATTTTTTGAAAGTTGATAGCTCTAAAATATTCCATAAAACGAGCTAAAGAAGTCAGTTCTATTTTTATAGGAATGACTGATGTCAACTTTGAATTAAGCGATTCTATCAGTCTTTCATCTGCATTAAAAAGGGCCATTAAACTATTTCCGGTTATACTATTTGAATCATTCCATAAGCCTTCTTTGATCATAGCATCAAGACCTTGATCTTTGGCATAGCTGATTATATCTCCAACGGTTTTTGCAAAATTTTCACTCGTAAAAAATTTAAAATGAAGCGCTTCAGTTCCCTTGACGGCGTTTCCTTTTCCTAATTCCTTCCAGAATTCATAAGTTTGTTTGCCGACATGATCTTTTAATTCTATTACTTGCAACAGTTTATCACCTGCTTCAATAGCAGAAATAAAATGAGTTCCATAATTGTAAAACGATTCTAAATATTTTTGGCTTTGCGGCACTGAAATAATAGTATCGTGTTCGTCATTTTCTTGGACACGTTCGCCAGGCCTTAGTTTTCTTGATTGAGATTTCCAATCGTTTGTTAAATGTGTATCTCTGTTAAAATAATTTCGACTTGGCTGCGCAGTCACTTCATGGTCAGCTTGAATTTTTGTCCTTGACAATTCAAACAGCATGTAATAACTATCTTCCCTAAGGCTTATCTTAAATAATTTTTCATGTCGTTGAAAATGCTCATCAATAGTTTCTCCAAATATGTCAGGAGACAACTTAAACTCATTATCTTCAGAAAATAATGGGCTTACCTTATACAAAGAAACTTGATTTAAAAGAGAGTGAACTCCGTTGTGGGCTGTTACTTTTAATGGATCCCAGCCAAAATCATTTTTAGAAAATTCACTCCATTCAAATTGTTTCAAAGCCGTTTCTGTAGGCTTGTTAAATTCATTGAAGCCAAGTTCGTTTCTTTGTGTCAATGATAAGAGATTTATGGCCTCCCCAATTTTAGGAAGGCCATTCTCTTTTGCATTTGAACTAGTCATTTCTATTACTTCGTATCATCCTCAACATATTTATTGAATGTGCCAAGCACTACCAAATCCCCAGGGACATAAGCGCTTTTCATAACAATAAAATCATCAGTCGGGAATAATAAATTATATAAAGCAAATACTGAAATTGGAGAAAATTTAATTCCTCCCATTGATTCTTGCAATTTAGTTGGGACTTGCGCTTCAAGGATATTTCCAACTTGAATTTTTAAATCATTGTCATTGCATTCACATGGTCCGGTGGGTTTTAAATCTGGCGGTGTAACTGTCACAACTGGCGGTCTGCTTGCAATTTGTATCTCTTGTTTTTTACCTGAGTTAATGACCTCCAAAGGATAATATCCGGTAAGTTTTACATCCACATCTACACTGTAATCTCGCCAAGAGCTCCATGAACAATAAGTGCCATATTCTGTGGAAGTGCAACTATGTCTTCTGTTTTGAAAGCCTACATTTTGACTAGTATTGTAGGTAAGTTGAATGCCATCGTTTATGGTTGGTGTAAAAGTTAGATCTTTAAGAGGCCACGTAATGGTATTTCCAGAAGAATTTATCCTGGTTTCGCTGTCACTTGTGTTTGTAAATTTGGCTTCGCCAGAAACAGTTCCTTCCGTTACTTTGGCAGACCAGGTTGTATAATCATTTTTTGGATCTACAGAAGCAACCTGCAGATTGCTTGTTCCTTTATTAAAACTGTCAACAAAAATATTGTTGAACATTATTTTGGTATTGATCATTAATGAATTGTGATATCCATCGGGTATTGGCTCATTTACATTTATAGTAAGGTTGCTTTGTTGTACTCCACTAGTAGTAATAAATACCTGTAAAATATTTTTCAAGCTATTGGTAGTCAAAACATTCAATTTGAATTTTGTAGGCTGTAATGATTTTAATGTTGTTGCATCATTAAACACAACCGTATTAATTAAATATTGAATCGGATTATTGATAAACCAATTTGATAGTTGTAAATTCAATGTGGCGTTATCAGTATCGATGTCTAAATTTTCAGCTACAAAACTTCCTTTCGTAAAATCTAATACAACAGAATGCGAATCATTTTTATTGCCTTTTGATCCATCAGGCAATATCGGATCTACCACGCCTTGTACCATTCCAAGACCAACTGTTCCTGCTAATTTTGGTCCTTTTGAAATATCGATATTTTTCTTTGGAGACCATTTTATATCTGGATTTTCAATGTTTAAAGGTATTGGACAAGGCTGATTTTCTACCGGACTAAACATCGAACCAGACTGGATGAAACCACTTTGAATTAACTGGGTGACTTTTACATAATTATGGTTGTTAGTCTGAAATTCTAATAAAGGCTGGGCCAAATTCACAGAGAACTTCGTATAGTTAAAAATTGTGCCAGGAAAGCTAGGAATAGGGGATGGAGACGGTACACAAAACCCTACTTCAACAACCATTGGTTTTTGAGTCGGATACTTTTCTTTATATTGTGCTGCTAAAAATTTGTTGACAGGTTCTTCTAGCATATTAAGCACGCAATCCCATCCTTTCAAAACCCCTTGGGCTTTATTCATTTGCTCAAGCATATTTTGCAATGTTGCATCTTGAGTCGCCAATGCATTTTTCATTTGAGGAGCCTTAGACTTCATCAGTTGTGGCTGCATTCTTTTAGACATCAACGACATGGAGTCAATTAATTCGTCATGCGACATTTTTTTAGCATTTTTTCCTTGAAGGGCGACAAATCTTGACAATGCATTTTGAGCCAAAGCCTCTATTCGAAATGAAATGACAATATCTACAAATTCATTTTCACCAAAATCAACATTTTTATTTACCGCTAAATCCGGCATGCTCACTTGCCAAGTGGATAAAGGCGTGATATGTGTAATATCTTTTGCAATAGCGCCTGTTTCATTTCCAAAAATAGGCTTATGATTATTTGCTTGATATTCAAACGGGCCAAAATAGCGGGCTATCGTATTAAATACCATTGGTTCACCTGAAGGATTTCTATCTTGAAAAGGATTTCCTAAACAAGAAAGATCTAATCTGTATTTTCCATTCTCAGAGCCTTTTATCTGAGGAATATCAACTACAACTTGATTAATTCGGATCATATTGTAAGGCTGAAATTCACTCGTGCTAGGCTGTATAGTAAATTCATAACTGTTCCCTTTCGTAAATTCTTTTATAGGAACACTTTTGATTACATATTGAATAGGATCATTAACAACAAATGGCGGCGGATTAAAGGCTTGTTTGGCATTAATTATATTAGCCTGCTGGCTAACCATGACAAGATGCAAGCTATTTAAATCGAATTTTTTTATTGGTGTCGGATTTGCCAATAATTCAAACTGCACAGCGCTGTCTTGCAAAACAAGGGCTTGCGCTAGCGATCCCAATACTTGATTCAATTGAGACTGCACATGTCCGGTTAAGCTTAATAAATCTATTTCAGAAAGATCAGGTTTTTTTGTGTTTCCATAATTCAATCCTTTTGTAATTTTATTAAGGCGTTCTTTCTGGTCTTGATTAATTTTGACTTGTGCTTCATTTAGCATTATTTCAGCATTTATCTGGGCAATTTTAGATTGCGCGCTGATCATTGCCTGTGCTCTTAAAACTAATATTTTAAATGCGGCAACATATTTTGCTTTAGCTCCAGCTACTTCAGATGGCGCGCTTGCAAGTGACGCGTCAAAATTAAGGCTCATTTCTGACCATTCAAGGGAAGACGGCATGTCAATTTGAACTTTCGTCAATTGGCCTAATGTATTTGTTACTGACACAATATCTTTAAGAGATTTTGAAATAGTTTTTTCTAAATCGATTATTTTAGTCGTTACATTAAGTATCTTTTGTATTTTTTGAGCTGTTTCCCCCAAACTTTTAAGGGCGGTGATTGAAGATGAAGGCACAACAATGGATGATCCTACTGCCATAAAAGCCATGCTGATTTCAATTACAGCTTTTATGATCAAGGTGGTTTCATAATCTACCATAGCTTTTTCAAAGTCTTGCTTGGCATGGCGAACAGCCATTTTCTGTTCTTCTACGCTTTTGACTAGGCTAGAAAAATTAGATATTGTAGATTTTAATTCTCTTTTTTTCGTATTGATAATATTGTCATAATTAGCAGCAATGTCACCCTGATTTATCGCAACAGCATCAATATACTCTTTTAATAAATTTCCAGATTTTTTTATGTTATCGTTGATTTCTTCAGCTGTTTTTGCAGTAAGCTCAGCGTTTTTCTGAAGTTCAATTTTATTCTGATAATTATAAATTGTGGCATTCAATGAACCTGCCGCTTTAGACATGGCGTCTATATAATTTTCATAGCTTTTATAAGTCAAGTAAGGAACTGTGACTCCTTCTTCCTCTAAATTCCCGACTATATGAGCTAAATAAGCTGCTCGAAGACGTACTGTAGCCAATTCAGAAGAAATAGTTTCCGAATTTGGTATTATATCTGTTAGCCACACCAAGCAATTATGGGCAAGATCTTGCGCGTCTTTGGCAGTATCTCCTCTTGAATACAATAATGTTTGACAAGTAACTATTGAAAAATTTAAATTAGAACTTTGATCAGCAAGCACTTCCGGATCTTGTTCACCAAATAAATCTGAAGTAATTGTAATAGTACTGCGATCAATTTCCTTCGATGCGCTAGATGTCAGCACAATACCATCCATTATTGTTTTATGTTCAGTAGCATTTGCATATCCAATGGTTAGCGCTCCATCCATTTGGCCGCATGCCATTTTTAAATTCGTAAAAGCAGTTTTGCTTGACAATTCAATTGATGGTGGCGCATCAGGTCCTGTAGTATCAATTAAGTATGAAAATAAGGAAACCTTTTCGCCAGGAATTTTAGCAACACTTTTTTGGGATTCCATCACAACGCTCCAAGAGCTAAAATCTTTTACAATTTTTCTGTTTGTAAGCTGTATTTTATCTAAGGCCAAATGACCATCATAGACATTGACAGTTGGTGTTGCAATTGTAGACAGCCAAGCTCCAGAGTTTGACAATAAATTTTTCCATTGATAGCTATTTTGTGAAGGATAAGTCACGCGTATGCTATTCCCATATTTTTGCAACATCGAACCTTTGAACAAGCGATTCCAATATGTTCTTCCTTTCTCAGAATCATCAACAGGAATAAGGTTTCCAAGTGGTGTTAATTTAAAAGAAACGGCAACCACAGATTCGAAATCTGTTAATTGAATTTTTCCAGGATTATTAAATGCTGAAAAAATAGAATTTCCATGTGCTCTGCTTGAATCATTCCATTGGCCTGCTTTAAGAGAATTTTGAAAAAGGTTATCTTGACTCACAATATTAATAGATCCCAATTGGCTTACATAGCCCAATTCAACTCCGGTAGAAGAGTTTGCAGGAGTCGTATAATATTGAAAAGAGTTGGCTTCAATTCCATCAACATATTCTTTGCCGTCTGCACTTGCATTAAATGCTTTGGTTAATTCAGCAAAAGCGCTGCTATTATAGGCAAAAACTTGAAAAATTTTATCTCCAGCAAAAACTTCAGAGACATAATGCGTGCCAATAGCATTAAAGCACTTTATAAATTCTTTTGCACTAGTGGCATTTAATTTACTGCCATTTGTAGCAACTTTGTTAAGATTATTGACTTCTTTAAGCGCGTCTGATGTAAGATGTTCGTTAGCATTTCCACCAGTGCCAGATGTGAAATTATGAGATGCGCTGCCGACAGATCTATTCAACTCAACCAGCATATATGAATTTGGAATAGTAAGGTCAATGCCTAAATATTTTGATAATGCAGCAATTACAGAAGATTTGTTTAAGTCCTCTACCAAAAGTGGACCAGAAGGCAATGAAAAAGTGCTTAAATCTCCTGTTAAAGGATTTACAGTATAAGGATATACAGCACTTAACAAGCTATTCACATCATTATGGATCGTTATTTTTGGCAATTGCCAATAGGCTGTAGCGTTTGGATTAATAACTGCATCAATTAATGGCAATGGCTTGATTGTAGGCTCAAAAAAAGGTGATGCATTAGGAGTTTTAGAATTCAATTCTGCTTTTAGACCATATAAAAGATTTGCAGATTGGCCTAGTCTAATTCCTTGTAAAACATATGGTTTTGGAGGATCTGCTAAAAATATCTCATTACCTTCTTTGAAAGAAAAAGTTTGATGGATATTTGATTTTTTTGTTAATGTGTTGCTCATTTTAATAGTTTTAGTAGTTGATTTTAAGGGCATTAACTCTTGTAAAAAGAATCTTTTCAAAACTAATACTATTGATTAAAGAAAATATACGTATTTATACCTGAATGATAATCAAGGAAATACAAGTAATTATTTTTGAGTGAAGATCAAAGAATCTGGTAAGTAAAACTTTTCAATTTCTGCATCATTACTGCTTTTTCTAGTCAATTGCAAACACAAAGGAAGAATGGAAATCTCCTAATAATTTAGGAAAGAAAACCATTCTTCCAATAAAACCAATATAATTTCAACTTATAAAAAAATTAATATTTGCTTAACCATTCTATAATATAATCCGCATCTTCTTTCCAATTTGGCTGTGACATGGCGAGATGGTTGCGGCCTTTAAATTCTTTATAATGAATAATAGAACCTTCGGGTTGCCTTTTTAAATAGCGTTTGTAATTTTTCTTATTCAGGCGAGCTGGAATTATATTATCGTCACTTCCAGAAATAAAAAGCAATGGGGCATGCGCGCGTTTAAAATCTACTTTTCCCTGCTTTCCTAAAGCGGCTCTCAATACCCTTCGAGTTTCTGGAACAACCAATTTGTCATAGTAAAGCTGTTGCTCATTTTCAGGCATACCATTTGTAAAAGCGTATTGCTACTGAGAAAATGACATCAAAAACGGATTATTTTTAGACCTAAAAGGACCAAGAGGGCCCCAAAGTGATTTTAAAAATGAATATTTTAAAATAAATACGCCTTTCGGAGGAACCGAATGATAAGCCACACCAGCCACGCCTTTATCACGCTGCAGAAGAAGCTGGACAATAAGACCGCCAAAGGAATGCCCAATAAGTATAGGTTTTTCTGGCATATTGTCGATAAGAGTAGCATGATAATCCACAATGCTTGTCAAGCTGTATGCTTTAGAAATACTGTCCTTATGTTCATTACGCAAAGCTTCAACCGATCCTTCCTTGTAAGGCCAAGAAGGAGCAACTACTTTATAGCCTTTACTTTCAAAATAACTTTTCCATGCTGCCCAGCCTTCATTTGTTATAAAAGCACCTGAGATAAGCATCACGGTTTTTGTAGGTTTTGCTACTGACTTATCTTTTAGTTCCTGACCGAAACTTAGATTTCCTAGCAGCAATAACAGGAAAGCTAATCTTAATTTGGTTTTCATAATAAATGAATTTATTGCAACGTTAGTTTTAGAGTGCGGCAGTTACAGTTATAGTCGTGTTGAGTACTTTGCTTATTGGGCAATTGGTTTCGGCATCTTTTACAGCCTCATCAAAATTTTCACGGCTGATTCCTGTTACTTTGGCTTTCAATTCTAGATGTGATGCGGTAATTGAGCCGTTATCAAGTGTAATCGTTCCAGTAGTTTCCAATGTTTCAGGAGGAAATCCTAATTCTTGAAGCACAATAGATAATTTCATCGTAAAGCATCCAGCATGTGCCGCTGCTATAAGTTCTTCGGGATTCGTGCCAGGATTTTCTGCAAAACGACTTTTAAAAGAGTATGGTGTATTGTCTAGCGTCTTGCTTTGTGTTGAAATAGTACCGCTTCCTTCCATGATTGTGCCGTTCCAAACGGCTGTAGCTTTTCTTTTCATATTTTAGTGTTTAAAATAAAATTGCTATTTATTATTTAAGATGTCTCTTAAGTCCGTCAGCGGCATGTTCGAGCATTGCTTTTGTCGCAGGTTGCGTCGCCAAAGCATTTAGTAATCCAAAATCATGAATAGTTCCGTTATAGCGTAAAGTGCTTACTGCTACTCCGGCTTCATCAAGGTGCCTTCCAAAAGTTTCGCCTTCGTCTCTAAGAATATCATTTTGTGAAACCTGTATTAAAGTAGGAGGAAAGTCTTTCAGCTGTTCCTTCGTAGCTTTTACCAATGAAACATGATAATCATTACGATCTTTAGCATTTGTAGTATATTGGTCAAACATCCACTGCATTGTTGCCGAAGTCAGAAATCGGTGTGTAGCAAATTTTTTATAAGATTCGGTATCAAAGCCCGCATCAGCAACTGGCCAAAGAAGATTCACAAAGCTGATTTTAGGGCCATTTTTTTCTTTTGCAAGTAATGCGGCAGCCGCAGCTAAATTTCCACCAGCGCTATTGCCTACGATTGCAAGCCGTGAACCATCTACATTTATTTTTGATCCGTTTTCGGCAATCCATTTAGCAGCAGCATGAATTTCGTTTAAGGCTACAGGATAATGCGCTTCTGGAGATGGCGTATAATTGACAAATGCGGCTGCGCATCCTGAAAGAACGACTAAATCTCGAACCAGCCTTCTGTGTGTTTGATAATCGCCAAGAATCCAGCCACCGCCATGAACGAAAATAAAAACAGGCAGTTTTCCTTTGGCTCCTTGTGGACGTACAATATTCAAGGAGACGCTTAATCCGTCCTGCATAATGGTTTCTTTTGATTCCTCAATACCAGAATAATCGACTTTTACCGAAGCCTGCGCATTGATCAATACATTGCGAGCATCTTCCTTGGAGAGTTCTTCAAGTGGCTTGCCGCCAGAATTTAATATTTTCAAAAATTCTCTGGTTGCAACATTAATATTAAGATCTGTTGCATAATCGGCCACTTCAGGCACAGCTTCATCAGCATCTTGTTGTTGTTCTTCATCATTTTTAACATCAACAGAAACTGACGAACGTTTGCAGGATGCCATTAAAAAAATAGCAAGCGTGCATAGACTGAAAATTAAAAAAGTCTTGGTTTTCATAATTTATAATGTTTAAAGTTTTTTTCAATTATGCAATGATAGTACCTTAGTTTTAATATGTTGATAATCAGAATTTAATGTGTTTTTGTAATACCTAATTTGTTTTATTTCGCTAAAGGGAACGAGGATTTATGATATAACAAAAATTTTTAATCGCAGTCCACAAAATGCAGTGTTGCCGTTATTTCGCTAATTAGCGGAATATCATTAATAAAAAGAAAGGATTTATGAGTTAAAATACAGTAATAAAAGGAGTTAAGTTATTGGCATTGATTTGGAAAGCTTTGAATGCAATGAATCATTAACCTTTAAACTAAAATAAAATGAAAACACTATTTGTACTTCTTAGCACAATTGCCATTAATGTTTCGACTGTTTCAACCGACTGTGAAAGATGTTATGAAAATGACGATTTTAAAATCACTTCTGCTTCTGTCACTCATAATAAAGAGTATGGAGTCACGGTTTGGGAAATCAAGGTAAAAGGAAATGCAGGCGCTACTACACCAAAACCAGTAGGAAAATTAAATGGCGCACCTGTTTTAGGTTATGTTTTTCCCACAACCTTAAAGCCAACTGATGTCGGTTTTAGCAATACAGAAGGAATTGTAGCCTTAGCATTAACTTCTCATCCTGATTTTGACGACACTCCGATGTGGGATGAAAACGCTGACAAGAACTTTGGAAATGATGGTATTATCTGGCATCCGCATTGGGTTATATTAAATGAAGATAAAAGAGTAGCTGGCGGTCTTTCTGTCAAGCAATTTAAAAAAGGCGACCCGAATGTTGTCCTTCCTGCCAATAATCCAGGAATGGAAATGTATATGGACAGTCCAGGTTTTAATGTAGTTGCAAAAGGAAATACTATTTGTGTGATTGTTCCTGATTACAGAATTAGCAACAAGACAGATTTTAAATTTGATGCCGTGGCTTGCTATATGATGGTTGATACTGGCGGAAGTGAAGATGGAATGGGCAGTGGAGACAAACCAATGCTTGGCGTTTATAAAGTGTATTCTGTAGCTAGTGGAAACCTTTCTCTTCCATATACTGTTAAATAAATAATCAACATTATTGGCAAGTTCTACTAATTCTGCTTTAAATTATAGTATCATGAAAAATAAAAAAACAATATTGTTTGTTACAGGAGCTTTTGTCAGCCATCATTGCTGGGACGGCTGGGTTTCTTATTTCGAGGATTTGGGCTATAATGCAATTGCACCTGCTTGGCCTGCAAAAGATGCTTCACCAGAAATATTGCGAAACCGCCAGCCAAACGACAAAGCACTTGCAGCACTCACTTTGAAAGAAGTCATTGACAGCTATGCCAATATTGCCCGCGGTCTTGAGGAAAAACCAATAATCATCGGACATTCCTTGGGAGGACTTATGACACAAATAGTGCTTAATCGTGGCTTGGCTGAGGTTGCTGTGGCAATCCATTCGGTTCCTCCACAGGGCGTTTTTCCTTATGAATTTACTTTTCTAAGATCGACTTGGAAAGTTTTGGGACTATTTTCTTCTATGAAAAAAACCTACTTGATGTCTTTCAGAGATTTTCAGTATGCTTTTGTAAACGGAATGCCCGAACGCGAACAGCTCGAGGCGTATGAAAAATATGCAATTCCTGAATCTAAGAGTGTTGCAAGAGGAGGGCTAACTTCAGCAGCATCAGTTGATTTTAAAAAACCGCATGCGCCTTTATTGATTTTGGCTGGGAGTGAAGACCATGTTATTCCGGCACATCTCAGCTATCGTAATTTTATTAAATACCCAAAAAACAATTCTATAGTTGATTACAAGGAGTTTGAAGGTCGAAACCACAGTGTATTGACTGCTTCAGGATGGGAAACGACTGCCGATTATGTAGCACGATGGATTGAAAAACACTTGTAAGGATGAATTTATTTGTATTACTATATAGCTATAAAACCTATGGATACTAAAAAATTAACTACCACAACGGGAACGCCTGTTCCTGACAATCAGAATATTATGACTGCTGGGAAACGCGGACCAGCATTGCTTCAAGATTTTTGGTTTCTTGAAAAAATGGCGCATTTTGATCGAGAAGTAATTCCAGAGAGAAGAATGCATGCCAAAGGTTCAGGTGCCTTTGGCGAATTTGTTGTGACTCATGATATAACTAAATATACAACAGCTCGGATATTTTCTGAAATTGGAAAAAAAACCTCTTTGTTTATGCGATTTTCTACGGTTGCCGGAGAAAGAGGCGCCGCCGATGCTGAAAGGGACATTAGAGGTTTCGCAATCAAATTTTATACAGAACAAGGAAATTGGGATCTTGTAGGAAACAATACGCCTGTGTTTTTCTTGAGAGATCCGATGAAGTTTCCTGACCTTAATCATGCCGTAAAGCGTGATCCAAAAACTAATCTTCGAAGTGCCGATAACAATTGGGATTATTGGACATTATTGCCCGAAGCGCTTCATCAAGTAACAATTGTTATGAGCGATAGGGGAATTCCAAAATCGTATCGTCACATGCATGGATTTGGAAGCCATACTTATAGTTTTATTAATGAAAAACAAGAGCGTTTCTGGGTAAAATATCATTTCCGCACCAAGCAAGGAATCGAAAATTTATCAGATAAGGAAGCAGGCGATTTGATAGGAAACGACAGGGAAAGCCATCAAAGAGATCTGTTTGAAAATATAGAAAAAGGAAACTATCCTGGCTGGGATATGTTTATCCAGATTATGCCTGAAGATGAGGCTAATAGCTATCCGATTAATCCTTTCGATTTAACCAAAGTATGGCCACATGCAGATTATCCATTACTTCCGGTTGGAACTCTTTTGTTAAATAAAAATCCTGAAAATTATTTTGCAGAAGTAGAACAAGCTGCTTTTAATCCGGCAAATACAGTCCCTGGAATAGGGTTTTCTCCTGATAAGATGTTGCAGGGGAGATTGTTTTCTTATGGAGATGCCCAACGTTACCGACTGGGAGTCAATAATTACCAAATTCCTGTCAATGCACCAAAATGCCCTTACCATGCCTATCACCGAGACGGCGCCATGAGAGTTGACGGAAATTATGGAAGTACTTTGGCTTATGAGCCAAATAGTTTTGGAGAATGGCAAGAACAGCCTGAATTTAAGGAGCCAGTACTTACATTATATGGCGATGCAAAAGCGTGGAATCATCGCGATGACGAAGATTATTATTCCCAGCCTGGCAATCTTTTTCGACTGATGACAGATGAAAAGAAGCAATTGCTTTTTGCAAATACAGCAGCTTCGATAGCAAATGCCCAGCATTTTATTAAAATCCGACATATTACAAATTGCTACAAAGCTGATCCTGAATATGGAAAAGGTGTTGCGAAGGCATTAAGTATCAATATTGATGAGATTGATGTTTAAAAAATGCCCGCTTTTTTGCGGGCATTTTCATTAGAAGGCTTTGATCTTTATGCCTAGTTTTTTTATTTTTGAATTGAGCGTTGATGCTGGTATATCTAAAAGTTCTGCGGCACCTCCAGCGCCATAAACCTTTCCTTTGCATTTTTTGAGGATATAACAGATATAATCGCGTTCATTTTCATTGATTGTTTTTATAACTCTTTCTTGGGATAAGTCAGCTGTTGCAATTTGCTGTTCCTGCATTCGAGGCAATTGTATTTCTTTGATAGAGGAACCTTCTGTCAATAATATGGCTCGTTGTAAGGCATGTTCAAGTTGTCGGATGTTCCCAGGCCATTCATAGGCACTAATTTGTTCCAGAATGTTTTCATGAATTGAGAGTGGTTTACGTCCCATTTTTTTACTGTAAAGCATAACAAAATGTTCTACCAATGCAGGAATATCGTCTTTTCGTTCCCGAAGCGATGGCATGAGAATAGGAAAAATGTGGAGCCTATAGTAAAGATCCATCCGAAAGCGGCCTGATGCTACTTCTTCCTCAAGATTCTTGTTAGTTGCAGCAATGATCCTGGCATTAATTTTTATAGGTGATTTTCCGCCAACACGCTCGATCTCATTTTCTTGCAAAACCCTTAATAATTTGACTTGAAGATTCATGGGCATTTCACCAATCTCATCAAGAAAAATAGTGCCATTGTCAGCCAGCTCAAATTTTCCAATTCTTCTTTCCAATGCTCCGGTAAAAGATCCTTTTTCGTGACCAAACAGCATTGATTCTGCAAGATTATCGGGAATCGCACCGCAATTTACAATGATAAAAGATTTTTCACTGCGCGAAGAAAGACGATGTATGGCATGTGCTATTTTTTCTTTTCCGGTGCCACTTTCTCCTAAAATTAAAACAGATGTATCTGATGGCGATACTTTCTTAATATAATCGAAAACAGTATGCATTTTTTTGCTATTGCCAATTATACCTTCAAAAGGAGCCAGCTTGGTTGCAACAGGAGCTATTTGCTTTGTTTCGTTTTTATTATTTGAAGCAATATGTTTCTGAGTAACCAATAAGGCGAGAGAAGACTCCAGATGTGTTAGCAGATTTAAATGCTCAGAAGTATATATTTCAGGTTGTTTGCTATAAAATGTAAAACAAAATAGTTGTCCGTTTTGCAATCTGACAGGTATCGCTATAAAGGATTTAATGCCAAACGACTGAACTACCAGCCTGCTGATGGGTGATTTTTCGCAGAAAAGTATAAAAGATTGTTTGCTGAAAATAGCAGCTTTGATATGTTGCGGTGATTCCTTTTTAAGCTTGGTTAGTTCAGCAGATGTTAAAATCGTAAGATCTGCAAAGCGCTGTGAATCAATGCGGGCATATTCTTCAAAATTGCGCCTGAAAAAACCCAGGGTGTCATAATCTTGTTCTCCTATTTCATTATAGCCCGCTTCCATATAATCAAAAGGAAGATAGCCCTGGATGGTTTTGCAAAGCTGAAGCAAGGATGCATCCCACGGGATATCTGTGTTGCAAAGTCCTTGAATGTCTTTTTGTAAAATGCCGCTTTCATGCAACAAAGATGCTGCAGTATGACGATGGCGGTAGCAAGCAATTTCAAGAGTTGTCAATACATCCTGCTCTCGAAATGGTTTCAAAATAAAACCATAAGGCTGTGTCTTTTTTACCTCATCTAATATACTTTTGCCTGAATTGGCTGATATATAAATAAAACCGATATGTACTTCTTTTAATTTTTTTGCCAGATCGATTCCGGTTTCATGCTCATCTAAAAAGATATCAAGACACACCAAATCTGGTTTTTCTTTTGCTAAAACTGCCTCTGCTTGCAGTACAGAATGTGCAATGCCTATAACCTTATAACCTGCATTTTCAAGTATAAGTTGCAAATCATACGCTTCGATGAACTGATCTTCTACAATCAATATCTTGATTTTGTTTTGAGCAGCAGCTGTTTCCATATACAAAAAAATTAAGAATGAATACCAGTATAGTTTTAAACGCTATCCTTATTCTAAATGAAATCGTTAAAATGATGTTAAAAATAAGAATTATTTGCTAAGTGGATAACATTCTTCGCTGTTTATTTATTAGAAATTTTAATAATAAAGGATTTTAATAAAATCTAGCGGTATTTCGTTATTCACTGACATTTTTCGTGGTATTTCGCTAAAAATTGATGAGAGTTCATGTCAATTCAACTATAGCGATATGGTACAGCTTTTGATTTTTTCTGGATCATTTTCTTTCTGCGATACCTAACTTAATATTTTTAAAATTATGAAATCAAAAACAATTTATGCAGTTGGTCTTTTTCTAATTTTAGTGACTACTGCTTTGCAAGGGCAAACGGCTTTGAATTCGAAAACAAAATTTGCCGAAACCAAAGGAAAAAAACTTGCTTATCGTTCAATAGGAAAGGGCCAGCCGATAATTTTAGTCAACCGTTTTCGTGGCACCTTAGATACCTGGGATCCGCTATTCTTAGACAAACTGGCAGAAAACTTTACGGTTATTACCTTTGATTACACCGGAATAGGTTCTTCAACAGGAACATTGCCAACGGATGTTGAGCTTGTTGCCGAAGATATCAAAGATTTAGCAGATTTTTTGAAATTGAAAAGTATAATTATTTTAGGATGGTCATATGGCGGCACAATTGCCCAAGTTGCAGCCTTAAAATATCCAGAATTGATTACAAAAGCGGTATTGATCGGAACAGGGCCTCCGGGAAAAAACGATGTTCCATTAGAAAATGCATTCTTGGAAAGAGCATTAAAGCCGATTAACAGTGAAGAAGATGAGGTCGTATTGTTTTTTGAGCCTAAATCTGAATCCAGCATATTGGCCTCCAAAAAGTCACATGACAGGATTTCAAAAAGATTAGATGTATCAAAAATTCCTTCAACGCAGGCTGTTTTTGATCTTTATTTTAAAGGTGGCGCGGGATATCGGGAAGATAAGGCAAATTTCAGAGGCCAATTGAAAACTACAAAAATACCTATCCTTGTAATTTCTGGAGATCACGATATTTCATTTGCCTTGGAAAATTGGTTTGCACTGCTTCGTGAATTGCCAACCACACAAATCATTGTATTTCCACATTCAGGACATGCGCCACAGCATCAGTTTCCTGAGCTTACAGCAAAATACATTACAGATTTTATAGCATTCGCAAATAAGTAATGCTTATTTATAATAGTTTGTATTTTAACAATATACTAAATTTTGTTGTTTGTTTATTTGTAATTTTGTTGCTTATTTATTATTTTTTTAAATACAATTTAATAAAAATGTCCAAAATTAATTTGATATTTTCACTACTGCTTTTTTTGACTTTTCCGCTTCGTGCTCAAAGTGATAAGCAAGAATTAAATGTAAAAAACCACAGAAATCTTCTAGAATCAAAAAATGCGCAACAGAAAATAAAAGCTTTGCTAGCTTTAGGAGAGTATCATTATTCTATTTCAAATCAGCGTATTTATGAAAAGTCAATTGATAGTGCTTCTTATTATGCTCAAAAGGCACTGGATTTAAGCCATTCAAACAGTTATAAAAAAGGAATTGGTGAAGCTTACATCCTTACTAGCAAAATCTACAATAGAAAAGACCAATCAGAGAATGCAATAAAATTTGCCAAGCAAGCTGTTGATTTGTTTTCAAAATTGGAGAATAAAAATGACATTGCACTTTCTTACATGACTTTGGTCGCTTCAAAGGGAAGAGATAATAATTTGGACGAGAGTATTTTACTAGCTGAAAAAGCATTTTTATTATACAAACAATCAGGAAATAAATTAGAACAGGCACATGCATTGGTTGAAATTGCCTTCCTAAAGATGACACTTGGCAACATGCAGGAAGGAAAGACTGATTTAGAGAACAGTCTCGAGTTATATAACGAAATTGGATATGAAAAAACACAACGAGTTTATGCACTTTTGGCTGTAACTTATACGCAATTTGGGGCTTACAAAGAAGCGTTAGAAAATAGCTTGCAGGCTGTGAAACTTGTAGAAAAATTTAATGATACTTCTCTGACTTCTGCTGAGATATACAATTATGTAGCGATTACTTATAATCAATTGAGAGATATTGAAAAATCAAATCATTATTTTCAAAAGGCTTATCGAATCTCAAACAGATTTAATGATCCTATGCTTGATACTATGATTCTGACCAATATTGTGCAGACATTTATGCATTTGAAGAGAAATAAGGAAGCCGTAGTCTATCTAAAAAAAATGGAAAAAAACATCGATAAGATGGATGATTTTTCTAGGTTGGCGCTTATTTCGAGAGCTATTAGGGTTTATACTGATTTGAAAGATTTTAAGGCTGCAGAAAAATATACTAGCGAAGCCATGATAAAAGTAAAAGAAATAGAGTCAGGCAACCACAATACGGTTATGCTATTTCCAGCTATTATCAGATATTTATTTGAATCTGGCCAATATGAAAAGGCTCGAAAGTATGTTGCCGATTATAAGAAATTGAGCGAGAAAAAAAAGGACAAGAAAACACTTCAGGAAATACACAGAATGCTTTTTCAATTGGATTCTGTTCAGTCAAAATTTGTTTCGGACATAAAGGAATATGAATTACAGAAAGCTTACAAAGATTCTCTTTTTAGTCAAGAGAAAAATAAACAAATTGCCGAATTGCAGATTAAATTTGAAACTGAAAAAAAGGATAAAACCCTTATACTTAAAGAACAGCAAAATAAATTATTAAGAAAACAAGGTGAGCTTCAAGAAAGCAAATTATCAAAAGCGGTTCTCTTAAAAAATATCGGTTTTGGAAGCATGGTTTTGTTTCTGGTCATTATTATTCTATTGTTTATTGGCTATAGAATCAAGCAAAAAACAAATAGCATTTTAGAATCTCAGAAAGACGAAATCAATCATAAAAATGCCGTCCTCGAAAAACTGGTGGTCGAGAAAGAATGGCTATTGAAAGAAATACACCACCGTGTCAAAAACAATCTGCAAATAGTAATGAGCCTTTTGAATACGCAATCTTATCACTTAAAAGACGCAATAGCGATGGATGCTATTCGCGAAAGTCAGAACAGAATTCATTCGATGTCGCTTATTCACAAAAAGCTGTATCAATCAGAAAGCGTAACTTCAATCAATATGGCTGTTTACATTCAAGAGCTTGTTGAATATTTTAAAAGTACATTTGATACAGGCCAGCGAATTCAATTTATAATGGATTTAGAACAAATTGAACTTGATACTTCACAGGCAGTTCCGTTGGGTTTGATTATGAATGAAGCCATTACCAATTCCATCAAGCATGCATTTGTAAATAGAGAAAGTGGCTCCATCTTTATATCGTTCAAAAATTCTGAAGAAAATCAACTAATGCTTTGCATAAAAGATGATGGCCCAGGATTGGCAGGAAATTTTGAAGAGATGGAATTTCAATCTCTTGGAATGAAATTGATAAAAGGGTTTAGTCAAGATTTAGGCGCAAAGCTAACAATAGAAAATAATAATGGGCTTGTTATCTGTATTGAGTTTTTACATAATCAAAAATAGCTAAGATTTAACTGTTATTATTTATTTTTTTTCTGCTTCTGCACGCCGATGTTCCGAGTTGCACTATGGAAAAAATTGCCTAATTTTGTCCTAAGGAGGAAATAATGGACCAATTATTTGATTATATAAACAGCTACTCGCCCAACGGAATCTCAGAGGATGATTTTGAGATGATAAAAAGCTATTTTACACGTAAAAGATTGCGTAAAAAACAATATTTTTTACAGCAAGGGGATGTCTGCACACATTTCGGATTTATTCTTAAAGGTGCGATGCGTCAGTATACTATCGACGACAAAGGAACTGAGCATGTCGTGCAGTTGGCTGTTGAAAATTGGTGGGCTGGCGACAGAGAAAGCTACACGATGTCTACGCCGTCAGCTTATAATATCGATGCGTGGGAAGATACCGAGCTGCTCCTTATTTCAAGGCAGGATGTCTTAGAACTATTTCAACGCTGTCCTGCTTTTGTCGAGACAGTAAAGGTCATGGATGACAGAAACAATATTGCCAACCAAAGGAGAATCACTTCCTCAATAAGTGCCAGCGCAGAAAAACGCTACGCTGATTTTATTTTCTGCTATCCTAGCTTATTAGAACGCTTTCCGCAACATACCATAGCTTCTTACCTTGGCATAACTAAAGATACGCTGAGCCGTGTAAAACGCAAGCTCCTTTAACTGAAAAAATATTCCCATTTAATTTAGTAGACATATGTCTACTTTTTTTTTCGTCATATGTCATCTTTAATCCTTGGTGCAAAATATAACTTTGCTTTTATAATATAAAACGAAGTATTATGCCAACTGACACAGGATTTATTTGCTACAATTTTATTACTTCATTAATGCAACCAATGACGCTTGGCAACTCTAGGATCTGGCTGGAAAAATCAATCTTTTATATCTAACCTAGATGATTTTTTTAGTTTCAGGGATTCATTTTTATTTATATAAATAAGTTCTCAAAGAGATTTAAAGTAGGTACCATACTGACTTATTGTAAATTTTAACTATTTGATTTAATCATTAATAGTAAGATTCATCCATCCGAATAATTAATAACCATTAAATATTTTATTCACATGCAAAAAAGTATCAAAACAGGACTTGAAGCCCTGCTTCGTCCAGAGGACAGTATCGTAGTATTGATCGACCACCAACCTTTCCAGTTCGCCAACTTGAACAGCCATGAGCCCACCATGATCATCAACGCCGTCGCAGGACTTTCCAAAGCGGCAAAAATTTTCAACGTTCCAACCATCCTGACTACTGTTATTGAAGAACGCGGCGGACTGATAATCAAACAGATCCAAGAGGTATTTCCTGAACAGAAGCCAATCAACCGCACGCTTATCAATACGTGGCAGGATCCTAATGTTACCGATATCGTAGCAAAAAGCGGTCGCAAACAATTGATTATTGCTGGTTTGTGGACAGAGGTCTGCGTGGCCATGCCTGCTATCCAGGCAGCTGCTGAAGGCTATGACGTATTTGTTGTTACAGATGCCTGCGGGTCAGTTTCAAAGGAAGGTCACGATATGGCTGTTCGTCGTATGGTAGAGCATGGCATCACACCAATAAATTGGATAGCCGTAGCTTCTGAATGGCAACGCGACTGGGCCCGTGTTGAAACAGCAGGTGAGATGGCCGGCCTTATGGTAGACCATGCAGGAGCAAGTGGCGTAGCATTTGCATGGGAATTGCAACTATTAGCTACACCTGTACCAAGCGAATAACTACTAAAAAAGCAACATCTTGAATTAATCAGATGTTGCTTTTCATCTAATTAATACTAACATAAACAACGTATAACAATGCCAATTTGTCGTACGGAATCTTTTATTATCACAATACAACTTTACAAGGATTAAAAGGGAATTGAAATCGTACGTGGGAGTTCATTTCTTATCTTTGGATAACTGAAGACTAACGTGTGCAACGCTTGAACACGCTCATAACTAACCAACAGCTAAAAAATAATACAATGGAAATCGGAATAGATAGTTTTGCATCGGCAATGTATGGCAGCAATAGCCTAAGCAGTGCAGATGCCATGGAACAGTTGCTCGCTCGAATATTAATGGCCGATGAAGTGGGACTTGATGTTTTCGGAATTGGTGAGCACCATAAAAAAGAATTTTTGGATTCAGCACCAGCAGTAATTCTTGCTGCGGCAGCTGCCAGAACCAAACGAATCCGTCTAAACAGTGCTGTTACCGTATTGAGCACGGCAGATCCGGTCAGGGTATACCAAAATTTTGCAACTCTCGACCTTATTTCTAAAGGACGGGCTGAACTGGTAGTCGGCCGAGGTTCAGCTATTGAAGCCTATCCGCTTTTTGGATTTGAGCTTAAGGATTATGATGCATTGTTTAAGGAAAAGCTTGATTTACTGCTCCAGATACGCGATCAGGAATATGTTACTTGGTCCGGCAGGTTTAGGCCAGCGATGGATAACCAGCCTGTTTACCCGAGAGCTTTGCAGGAAAAATTGCCTGTATGGCTTGGGGTGGGTGGAACGCCTGAATCTTTTGTTCGTGCAGGCTTATTGGGGTTGCCACTAATGGTTGCGGTAATTGGTGGAGAAACTGAACGCTTTCGCCCTTTGATAGACCTATATCGTGAAGCAGGAAGCAAAGCAGGTTTCTCGCCAGACCAATTAAAGGTGGGGTTGCATTCGCCGGGATATGTAGCTGAAACTAATGAAAAGGCAATTGCAGATTATTATCCAGGTTATGCCGAACTGTGGACAAAATTGGGAAAAGAGCGCGGTTGGCCACCGGTAACCCAGTCACAATTTAATTCACTGATTGCTCCAAAAGGCGTACTGGTAGTTGGAGGGCCTGAAGCGGTTGCAGAAAAATTATTAAGGCATAGTAAATCACTGGGCGGTGTTGACAGGTTTACTTTCCAAATGGATAATGCGGGGCTTTCACACCAGCAACTGTTACAATCCATCGAATTGATAGGAACAAAGGTTATTCCGCTTATAAAGCAATCGCTATAATCTAATTTGAACCAAAAACTATATACAAAAGAACTTTCAGGAGCATATTGCAGCGAAATAATTTTTGGAATAAAATCATTCTGTATAATAAAAATAAAGTTTAGAAACTAATGGAAATACTATTAAAAGAGCAAGATACCAAAGGGTTTGCAATGGCGCTAGTGGAAGAAAAAAGGGCAGGGGCAATGACCTATTCCGTTGCGGGAGAACACTTGATCATCATAGACCACACCGAAGTTGAACCAAAGTATAACGGTCTAAGCTTAGGCAAACAAATGCTTTACAAAATCGTGGAAATGGCGCGCGAGAAAAATATAAAGATTATTCCGCTTTGTCCCTTTGCGACAGCTATGTTCAAAAAAATTAAAGATATTCAGGACGTATTAAAATCATAACCGTGTAATTATGGAAACTACAAAAGAATATAAAAATGGTAATCTGACGGTAGTCTGGAAACCAAAAATGTGCATCCATGCTGGTGTCTGCGTAAAGACGTTGCCAGAGGTTTACAACCCAAAAGCCACTCCATGGATTACTTGCGAAAATGCTTCGACAGAAGCCTTAAAAAGCCAGATTGATGCTTGCCCATCAGGAGCATTGACTTATAGGGAATCATGAATCAATTGATGTGGCTGATTTTATATAAGTTATAAATGCTTACATTAGAAGTTGAAACTTCATCTAGAAAAAGGAAAATTTTTTACCAAATGGTAAATGAACTCCTTGCAGCAAACCATATCTTTCACTTATGAAAGCGTTTATTGATTACTTATTGCAGTTTGGGAATCTGAACAGACACCAAACAGATCTTATTATGAGCAAAGCAGAAATGCTGGAGCTTCATAAGGACGACTATTTTTCGGAAGCAGGTAAAATTCCAAAACAGGTTGGATTTATTCTGGAAGGTGTCGTTCGTTTCTGCTATTACAACAACAAAGGCCAAGAGATCACCCATCACTTCATTGACGAAAACAATTTTGTTTCTGACCAACAAAAGTTTGAGGCACAAGTGGTGGCTTCTGAATATATACAGGCAGTTACCGACTGCAAAATGCTTGTTTTTTCAAAGAAAGATTGGGATGATATTGGAAATACCATTGTTGGCTGGGACAGTATTACAGGACTGATAATGAAAAATTGTTTGTTAAAAACAATCGAAAGAAGAAGTCCGCTGGTTTCAGAAGATGCTACCACACGTTATTTATCATTTATTGAACATTTTCCAGGTCTAGTCAATCGTATTCCGCTTTCTCATATAGCTTCTTATCTTGGGATTACCCAGCAATCATTCAGTAGAATAAGAAAAAATATCCGCTAGCATTGCTTTTTACCAAATGGTAAATGATTCCATTTATTAGATGTCAACCTTTGTATCAAATATTTAAATAACAATAAAATGAACAAAAAAGTTGTATTGATTACAGGAACAAATAGCGGGTTTGGATGGCTTACAGCCAATAGCGTCGCCTCTTTGGGACATACAGTTTACGCTACCATGAGAGATACCCAGGGAAAGAATGCCGATAAAGCAAAAGCATTGGCACAAGTAGAAAATATAACTGTACTGGATGTGTCGTTAACCGACGACACAAGTGTAAAAAATGCTATAGATACAATCATTTCAAAAGAAGGAACGATTGATGTATTGGTAAATAATGCAGGTGCTGCAATGTTTGGTGTGGCTGAAAGTTCTACGGCTGAAGATGTGCAAAGAATGTTCGATATCAATGTGATAGCTCCTTGGAGGATGATGAAATTAGCATTACCATTTATGCGTAAACAATCAGAGGGTTTGATTATCAATGTTTCGAGTGGATGGGGTAGGTTTTCCGCTCCTTTTTCAGTGGTATATGCCGCTTCAAAGTTCGCTTTGGAAGGTTTAAGCGAAGGTTTGCATTATGAAGTTCGACCGTTGGGCGTCGATGTAGCCATTGTTCAACCTGGCGCTTTTCCTACTGAAATGTCTCAAAAGATTCAATCTGGGGCTGATGCTTCAGTTGTTGACGAATATAAAGCGATAGCGGATGTTACAAATAAAATGTTTGCGGCAATTGGTCAAATCTTTGAAACTACAAATCCAAATCCACAGGATGTAGCAGATGCGATTGTAAAACTGATTACTTTACCAAAGGGTCAAAGGCCATTAAGAACAGTTGTTGACGGATCCACAGGAGAAATCGTTGAAGCAGCTAACAACGCTGTAAAAGTTGAGTACGCAAAAGTATTGAAAGCATTTGGTATGGAAGACCTTTTAGTTTAAAAGGTCATTACTTGCCTATATTCTAGTTTTGATACATGAAAAATGCGGAATTATATTATATAAATCTTATTTTATAAAAAACACAATCTCGACTAATGGAATAGAGAAACGTTTTCCAGCCAAAAAAAAATTTGTCAAAAGCGCTCCTTAAAGATTATCAAGCAATACCATAAATTCTTCTTTTTTGCGGACTGAAAGCGGCACAGCAGTTTTGTTTTTCATGATAATGGTATTGCCACCCTCCGATCTTATAAAATGATCAAAGTAAGCCATGTTTATCAAATGCGACCTATGAGTTCTAAAAAAATCGTGTGGGCTCAATAGGCTTTCATATTCTTTTAAATTGGTAGAAACAACCAATTTTGGCGCATTGACAAAATGAAATGTAGTATAGTTTCCATCTGATTCACAGTTTACAATATCTTGAATATTGATGGAATAAATCTTGTCTGCGGTTTTAAGAATAAGTTTTTGAAGGTTTTTCGGACGTTCAAGATTAGAAAATAAATTGTGAAGTTTCAGGTCCAAAACTTCCTTTGTCATTGATTCTTCTGCTTTCTTGACGGCTTCGATTAACTCTTTGCTATCAAGTGGCTTCAATAAATAATCAATTGCCGAAAAACGGAAAGCTCTAATGGCAAAGTCTTCATAACCAGTGATGAAAATTACTTTAAACGATATAGGATCAAATTTTTGGAGCAAATCAAAACCGGTACCGTCGGCCATTTCTACATCTAGAAAAACCAAATCAGGCGTCAGCTGCTTGATCAATTTTATTCCCGAGGCTACAGAATCAGCTTGTCCAATGACTGAAATAGTTGGACAAGCTGATTTTATGATCGCAATATTTTCTTTTCTGATTTTTTCGATGTCGTCAATGACTATAGCTCGTAACATATTTGGGATTTAATTTTCGTAAATATAAGGAATTTCAAAGACAACTTTTGCACCTTCAATCGTTCCATCTGACGTGATCAGATTATCGGTTTGTACTATAAAATCTTTGTTTTTGGTATAAGAAACCAAGCGTTCTTTGGTAATAGTCATGGCCAGCGATTTGTGATTGCTTAACTTCGTGCCAGTACCAAAACCTTTACCATTATCTTTTACTTCAAAAAATAGTTTATTTTCTTTTAGATAGAAATGAACAGCAATTTTTCCATTTTCCAAAGTGTTGCTCAATCCGTGCTTGATAGCATTTTCAATAAACGGCTGCGCTAACATTGGCGGCAAAAATATCGATTCGCTATCGATTCCTTCTTCTACTAGAATAGTAAATTTGAATTTGTTTTCATAAAGCAGCTGCTGGATAGAAAGATAATTTTCAATCATTTCTAGCTCTTCTTTCAGCGATATGTAGTTTTCGTTGGAATTTTCAAGGATTTGTCGGGTTAGTTTTGAAAATTTACCCAAATAATCTACGGCTTCGTCGTTCTGTTTATTATTAATCAGGCTTCTGATGTTTTGTACCGAATTGAATATAAAATGCGGGTTCATCTGGGTGATGAGCAGCTTTTGTTTGATTTGATTTTTTTCTAAAACAGTAATGGCTTGTTTTTGCTTATTGTTTCGGTAATAGAAATAAGCACCTAGTAAAGACAGCAGGAATAGGGAAGAAACAGCAATCAGCCAGTTATTTTTAGCAGCCGTTTTCTTTTCAGCATCTAGTTTGATGGCAGCTACTTTCTTTCCCTGAATTAGTTTTTGGTTTAGCTGTCTTTTCTCAAAATCATATAATAACTGTTGGCGGGCTAATTTGTTTTTTGAGGTTTCAAGAGCCGTTTTCTTTTGGGCTTCAAGTTTAACGGCTGTAACTTTCTTTTGCTGTTCGAGGGTAACTGCCGCCAATTTCCTTTGCTGGATTATTTTTTGCTGCAGTTCTTTTTTCTCAAATTCATATTTGAGCTGCTGTTCTGTCATTTCTCTTTTTGAAGATTCAATTTGAGTAGCGTCAGTCATTTTTTTATCAAACTCATAATATTCAAGCGCCTTTTCATAATTCTTATTTGCAAGGCTTACTTTATACAACATCTCAGCAATATCTATTTGAAGCGTCTTATTTGTTGTCTTTTTACTCAGGTCAAAAGCCATTTCTAAATATTTGCCCGCACTTTCAAGGTCACCTTTATTGAAACTAGTGTTGCCGAGCCCATAATATGCAGTAGCCATTGTCATAGTATTAGTGGCAGCTGATTTCATGCTTAAGATTTCTTGGAATAACTTTTCGGCTTCCGCAAAATTGGAAAGCTTCATTTGCATATCCGCGCCACCAGATAAAGCCAGTATTGTTTGCACGTCGGCGCCTAGTTTCTTCGTTATTTCGAGTGATTTATAACAATACTCCAAAGCTTCTTTATATTTTTTAAGCTTTCCGTTGCAGTATGCCATATTATGATAATTCGAAGCTTTCCAGTTTAGTGTACCGATGCTTGGATATTCCTTATACGATAAGTCGCAATACTGTTCCGCTTTCAAGCTATACTTAATGGAATTTTCATAATCATTCTGATGGCGGTAGGCAAATGCCAGCGTAGTATATGCGTAATACAAGGAATGCACATAGGTCTTTTTATCCTTTTCATAAAATTTCAGCGCCTCAAACACCAGCGGTATCTCTTTATCAGTTTCTTTTGTTTCGCTATAGAGTCGGGATTTTGAAAGATAGACAGTATACATGTCATTATATTCCTTAGTTGCCTTATATAGGGCTATGGCCTTGTCATAATATAGCACTGATTTTTCGTATTCTTCTTTTTGAAGATACCTTGTGGCCATACTCGAATAATAAGTTGCGAGCCATGAAGTATATCTTTTCTGAAGTTTTGGGTTGTTCTTTTTTTTATAATTTTTCAATGCAATCTCGCCTAGCATGTCAATGACTTCATGAAACTTAGGGTCAAAGTTATTCGTAAATTTAGTGCGGGCGACAGTATGGATCATCCGCAATCTCGTAGTATCATGAAGTTTTGGATTGCGAAGTGCAGTTTTTAAGGAATCAATTGTATTATTCTGAGAATAAATAGAGAAGGTAATAAAGAAAAGGATTAGAATAGCTGCTAAACGGTTGCGATTTAACATAAATAGGGGGATTGTGATTAAAAAATTTGGAAGTAAATGTATGTATTTAATTAATAATGATAAAATAAAAAGTTAGATATCTAATTTATATTCTAATTTGAAAATCAAACAGTCTTAAATTGTAAAAACCCCGCTGAATGCGGGGTTTGTTTGCAAAAGAAAGCTTTAAAATATTGCCATGATTTTAGTTCTTCTTGACAACCAGCTTCTTAGTAACGTCCTTATTCTGATATTTAATTTTTATATAATAAATGCCATCAGAAAGGGTATCAGTTGTAAATGTTGTCTTTGTATCATGAGGTTTATACATACTAATAATTCTTCCTAAATTATCAATAATCGAAATCCCATCAACAATAACAGCTCCCGTATCAACAGTGAATTGTCCAGCACTTGGATTTGGATACATTTTTAATTGGCTGTCGAAAATATTTTCGTCAATGCCTAAAGTAGTAGCCCTAGCTGCTGTTGTTCTTGATAGATTATCATCACTATTACAGTTAGAATCAACATGCACATAGATTCTTATAAGAGCTTCATTTGTACCAGAAGTCCAGCTTACAGGTGTTGTGCCGCTTGCCAGAACCGCTGTTCCTGCTTCATTAGTAATCGTAAGATAATCTGTTGCTACTGAGCTTGTAAACGTGTATCGCTTATTCGCTTGCACTACGGCTTTTGAAAATATTCCTGCCGATGTATTTATTGCAATCGGTACATCATTTGGCACACCATCAAGAAAAATCACATCTTCAGGAAACAATCCACGGTTAGCTCCATTACATACTAATGCTGCAGTCGTAGTAAAACTTCCACCAGCAACCCATGCACCTTTAACAGAACCGCATACTGAACGTACCCAATAATAGTAAGTTGTAGAAGCCTCTAAATAACCTAAGGATGGCAAATCAGCTGTAGAGCTTGATGTTCTGCCTGGAGCGCTGGCAACCGGAGCTGTATTCGTAACGCTGGTATGAATGTCATAATAAGATGGTGCCACAGCTGGTGCCGTCCATGTCAATCGGCATGAATTTGAAGTGATGTTTGAAACTGCAAATCCAGAAGGCAGGCCACAGGTAGAAGGAGCATCTACACATTTAATCGAACGTATTCTAAGCGTATTCTGAGCTCCACAGTTGGCATTTGCATTCAAATGATATCTCACCACTCCTGACGTTGTTCCAGAAGCCCAGCTTAAAGGCGTTTGTCCGCTTGCTAAAACTACTGTTCCTGTAGCATTTGTAATTGTAAGGTAATCTGTTGCGATTGAACTTGTAAAAGTATATTGCTTATTTGCCACTACATTTATATTAGAGTACTCTCCTGCATAAGCGTCAGCAACTATTTGTTCCGCATTTCCTGTACATGAAGGTGTAAAAGTAGCATCAGGGTACAATCCGTTAGAGGCACCGTTGCAGTTTAATGCAGCAATTGTAGTAAAACTTCCACCAGAAACCCAAGCACTTTTTGTACCGCCACAGTTTGAGCGAATCCAGTAGTAATAAGTTGTAGAAGCAGCTAATCCGCTTAAAACCCCAACTCCAGCAGTTGTACTGTTAACTGTAGCCGTAGTATTGGCAACAGGAGCGGTATTGGTTGTGACGATATAAAGGTCATAGGAAGCTGGTGCTGTTACAGGCTCATTCCAAGTTAATCTGCTTGAATTTGAAGTAATATTTGAAACGGATAGCGCACTTGGCACACCGCAACTTCCAGCTGGAGCATCTACACATTTAATATATCGCACTCTTAATGAGCTCTGAGCCGCACAGTTAGCATTCGCATTCAAGTGATACCTCACAACTCCAGATGTAGTACCTGAAGACCAGTTTAATGGTGTTACGCCACTTGCCAAGACCGCAGTCCCAGTTTCATTGGTAATAGTGAGAAAATCAGTAGCAATTGAACTCGTAAACGTATATTGTTTATTTGCCACAACATTCACATTAGAATATTCGCCAGCATAAGCATCATTTACAATCTGCTCTGCATTTCCTGTACAGGAAGGCGTAAAAGTGGCACTAGGATACAATCCGTTCGTGGCACCATTACAGATTAATGCGGGAGGAGTCGTGAAACTGCCGCCTGAAACCCATGTCCCAAATGTAGCACCGCAATTTGAGCGTATCCAATAGTAATAGGTAGTACCGGCGCCTACATTTAATGAAACTGTAGGGTTTGTACTTACTACTGTAGCAGCAGAATTCGCATTAGGAGCAGTATTGGTTGTAACAATATAAAGATCATATCCAGAAGACGGCAATGATGTCGCTGCTGTCCATGTTATTTTGCATGAATTAGAGGTAACATTGGAGACTGCCAGATTTGATGGCGGTGCGCAATTTACTGCATCAGCACAACGTATATAGCGGTATCTGTTCACATCTTCATTCCCGCAGTTGGCATTGGAATGAATATAATAGCGGATAACTCCTGTTGTGCTCCCAGAATTCCAAATCACAGGCTGTACTCCGTTAGCAAATGAAACGGTTCCTGTCTCATTGGTAATTGTAATATAATCGGTTGTCTTCGAACTGGAAAATGAATATTGCCTGTTGGCAACAACATTTACATTGGAATATTGTCCTGCCCAAGTTTGATCGGTAATCGTTTGATAATTTCCGTTGCAGTTTGGAGTTACGGTATAAGGCGGAAATAATCCGTTGGCAGCACTATTACAGCCTGCTACCGAACCAGTCGTGGCAAAACTGCCGCGATAAACCCAGTTTCCGATTCCGATACTGCATTTTGAACGCATCCAATAGTAATATGTGGTTGATGCGTTTAACCCATTTAAGAACTGCGTAGTGGTTGCATTCGAAAATTGATAGGAAGGATTTGTGCTTTGTGTTGGCGTTGTATTTGATGAACTTACATAAAGGTCGTAACCCGATTGTGGAATTGCAGCAGGTGCAGTCCAGCTCAGAGTAGCAGATGTCGAAGTAATACTAGTAACCGATGCTGCAGTTGGAGCCGCACATGCCGGATTAAAATCGGTGAAACTGGTTGACATAAAACGTGTCCTTCGGGTAAGGATAGGATTATCATCACAATTAGTATTTGAATGGATGTAATAACGCATGATTTGATTGCTCGCCGGCTGCCAAGTCAAACCCGCATAACCGGAAGCATAGACCACTGTTCCATTTTCGTTAGTTATGGTAATGTAATCGGTCGCAATTGAAGTCTTGAAAGTATATAAATGATTAGTATAAGCCCAAATTTGAGCATGGTCATCTCCATAACAATCATCATTAATAACTTGCCAAACCCATTCAGGTTCAGGTGAAATGACACGCGCAGGATACCAACCGCCACTTGTGCATTGCGCCTGCAAATTGGGAATGAATGATAAAAATGCCAGAAGGCACAGCAAAGTAATTTTTTTCTTCATAAATAGTAGTTTTTTCCAATCTCGTAGATTGTTTAAGAAATTATAATTAATAATATCAGTAAGAAAATTATTCCATTAATTTCAAAATTAGCTAAAAAGAATATGAAGATTTATTCAAATGTATATACGATGTTGTTAGGAGGAAATACGTAGACTTATTCTATAAATACGTTTATTACTGGGAGATTTTATAGATAGAAGAAATAAGAGATAATCGAAAGTGTATGGATTTGCTAAATTTTTACCAATTTGACATTATCTATTCAAGGTGGTCTAGTCGATGAACAATGCTTCAAGCTATTTTCAAATAAAATTATAAATAGAAATCCCAGTTAAAATATTGTTTATGACATTTTAACTGGGATTAAAAGATGGATTATTATAGTGTAAATATTTAATATATACTATGCAATTTAATCCATTTGTAAAATTTGGTAATAGGTATTATTTCAAATTGTTTTTAAAGAAGCTATCCAATTTGTCAAAAGGAATCACCTCCACTTTGTCATATAAATCAACGTGAACTGCATTCGGAATAATAATCAGTTCTTTGGGTTCATCTGCAACTTTAAAAACATCTTCACTAAAATATCTCGAATGTGCATTTTCTCCAGCAATTAAAAGCATTGGCCTTGGAGAAATCTCTTTCACATAAGTCAGAATCGGCATATTCATAAACGAAATAGAATTCGTTATCAACCACGCTCCGTTTGAGTTCACAGAATTGACGTGAAAACCGCGAGCCGTTCTGTAATAGTCAAAATATTCTTTTACAAATTGTGGCTCGTAGCCCTTCAATGTTTCTGGCAAATTTCTTGGACCATCTGCAGGTTTTCCAGCTTCGGCATCTTTCCAACGTTGCTGTCCTAAATCTTCCAATGTTTTGGTACGTTGTTCTGGAGTTACGGAATCATTATATCCCTTCGACATTACCCTTGTCATATCATATAAGCTTGTAGTGGCAACAGCTTTCACACGTTTGTCAATTGCAGTTGCGTTTAAGGCAAAACCTCCAAATCCACAAATTCCGATAATTCCGATTTTGTTTCTGTCCACATTTTTCTGTAATCCTAAAAAGTCGATTGCCGCGCTGAAATCTTCAGTATTGATATCAGGAGACGCTACATTTCTTGGTTCGCCACTGCTTTCGCCTGTATAAGAAGGGTCGAATGCTACTACGGCAAAACCACGTTCTGCCATTATGTTTGCATATAATCCTGAAGATTGTTGCTTCACTGCTCCAAATGGACCGCTGATTGCCAATGCGGCTAATTTTCTATTTCCTGCATTTATTGGAAGGTATAAATCGCCACATAATGTAATGCCGTAACGGTTTTTGAAAGTAACTTTCTGTCGGGTTACCTTATCGCTTAGTTGAAATGTATAATGTTCTTTTGACGTATTCATTTTTTCTGATTTTTGTTCGCTTTGTGCTGATATTTGCCCTAATGACAATAAAGCTGTAGTAATAATTAAGTGGAGTATTTTCATATTATTTTTGATTATTAACCTCATTAAATTCTTCATCGGTTACAGGTTTAAGCCAAATTACCTGCACATCTTCCTCAAAATTGGTAATAGCAATGTGAGTCATAGCTGAGCCTGCGGATGCGCCATGCCAATGCTCAACATTTTCTGGAATGTTAACGACATCTCCTTTTTTTATAGCTTTTGCCACTTTTCCTTTTTCTTGATAAAATCCAGAGCCTTCTGTCACAATGAGAACCTGACCTTTCGGATGTGTATGCCAGTTGGTTCTTGCTCCAATGTCGAAGGTTACGGCTCCTGCAGAAAATTCATTGTTCTTGTCTTTTGCTACCAGAGGCGATAAAAAAGCGTCGCCAGTAAACCACTCATTCGGTAATTTGTCTCCTTTCGGGAAAAGAGATGCTGCAGTTTCTTTGTTCATTTTTTCTTTATTTTTATTGTTGCATGATACTGTTGCTACTGCCAAAAGGGCAAATAGCAAAACTGTTTTACGATTAAATTTAAACTGTTTCATTATTAATATTTTTAATAAATTTTGCAGGAATTCCTCCAAAAATAGTATTATCGGGAACATCTTTATTAACTACTGAGCCAGCAGCGACTACCGCATTTTTACCAATGGTTACGCCTGGTAAAATGGTAGCATTAGCACCAATCCACGCATTTTTTTTGATGAGGATGGATTTGCCAACAAGTCCTTTTCTCTCTCGAGGATTTAAGGGATGATTTTCGGTAATTAGGCTCACTTTCGGTCCAATCAAAACGTCATCTTCAATGGTAATTCCACCCAATGCTAAAAAAGTGCAGTCAAAATTGATGAATACATTTTTTCCTATGACAATGTGTTTTCCGCAATTGATGTAAATAGGGGTGAAGACGGCAATATCCTGAACTTCTTTCTCTAAAATCCTTCTAAATATTTTCGTAATTTCTTTAGGATTTGAAGAATTATTCATATGAATAAGCAATTCTTTCACAGTGTAAGCTTCTTCTCTCAATCTTCCTATTTGAGGATCATCAGGAAGAATGGTTTCACCAGCTAAAAGCCTCTCAAAAATATCTTTTTGAAGTGGAGTAGGATCGGGAATGCTGTTTGAATCTGACATCTTTTTTGTATTTGATTTCCACATACAAAGATAATATCACCTTCAGGCAAAGCAGTAACGATTATCAAACCAAAAATTAAGAAATTCAAACTTGTGATAAGCGAAATGACTTTGGATTTGTGCCTGTTATTTTTTTGAAGAAATTATTAAAGTAAGTGGGATATTCAAATCCAAGTGCGTAAGCAATTTCAGAAATGCTCCAGTCGGTGTGTTGCAAAAGTGCTTTTGCTTCTGTAATAATTCGCTCAGAAATATGTGATGTTGTAGATTTTCCGGTCACTTCTTTCACTGCGCGATTCAAATAATTAATGTGCACATTTAGCTGTTGGGCATAATGCTGTGCAGTTTTTAACTGAAGCGGATTTTGGATGGTCTCGATAGGAAATTGTCTTTCTAATAATTCTAAAAAAACAGATGCTAATCTGGATGATGCATTTTTGTTTTGCTCGTAATTTTCAGAAGGCTCCATCTTTAAAGATTCGTGAATAATCAGGCTGATGTAATTGCGAATCAACTCATCTTTAAATACATAATCACTTTCCTGTTCTGCGATCATTTTCTGAAAAATAGTATTAAGAAAAGTTCTCTGCTCTTCTGTTATTTTCAAAACGGGCGTTCCGCCAATCTTAAAGAAAGAAGATTGTTGCAAGCTTTCTGAGCGTTCAGAATTTTTAAAAAATTCTTCAGAGAAAAGAATTGTATAACCAACATAGGTGGTAGAAATCGTTTCCCAGGAATAAGGAATGTGAGGATTGCCAAAAAAAAGAATCGTTCCTTCTTGCTCAAAAGTTTTATCAGAATAATGAATCTTGCTTTTTCCAGTCGTCAGGCAGATTTTATAGAATTCTTTTCGGCTGTAAGTACGTGTTTCAGCACCGTCTTCTTCTATTTGAAATGCCTTAAAACCTTGCAGTTTCAATTCATTATTGAACTTAGAAACTTCTCTTGTTACTTGTTCTTTCATAATGCAAAGTTAAGAAATTCAAATATATCAATCGTTTGTTTTTATTGTTTAATGAATTGATAAGCAGACGAATTTATCAATTGTTGGAATCCATAAAATCAATAAATGCTCAAGAGCTTTTGAATTAAAAGGTATATGATGAGAAACAATTGGGAAAAACAAACTAATGGAAGCCGTGAGTTGACAAATACTTTTCTAAATATTGTTTCTTAATGTTGAGGTGAATTACTTTCCAATGCAGAAATTAACTTTCTAGTACCATTAACACTTCAATGGGCGTTAGGTACAATAGAGGTACAGCTTTTCAAAACTAAACAAACCATTCCATGTGTATACGACATGTGATAGAACATCAAGATTGGTTAAGCAACAAATATAATAAACTTTTAAATATTAAAAACAGATTGCTGATGAATGTTACTAGATATGTAGGAGAACCAGAAACCTATAGGATTAGTAATTTAGTTGTAAGTCGAGGATTTTACTATTTTTAATGTCTCAAAGTCCCGAGCCATTTTTTACCACTTGAAAATGATCGGCATGACAAAAGGGCTGGTTTTTTAGCAGCAGCAAGTAACCATTTATTTGGCATGCTTTTTATGCTAAACAATAGGCAATCCAAAGCCAAAAGGATAAGGAATTAATATGCTATAATGTTTTGCGCCGGTTATGCAAATATCCGATTCTGATAAGCTAAGCATAGTAAGCAATCAAACAATTAGGGCTACACATCATATTATGGAAACAACAAATAAAAAAGTAGCGTACTCGATACTGGAACTTGCCATTGTATCGAGCGGCGTGACGATAGAACAGACGTTAAAGAACAGCGTGGATCTTGCCCAAAAAGCAGAAAAGATGGGATACAGCCGTCTATGGCTTGCTGAACATCACAATATGGTACACGTGGCCAGTGTGGCAACTTCTGTACTCATTGGTCATATAGCAGGAAATACCAAAACCATCAGGGTAGGTTCAGGCGGCATTATGCTTCCCAACCATTCGCCGCTAATCGTGGCGGAGCAGTTTGGCACGTTGGGAAGGCTTTTTCCCAACAGGATCGATCTGGGATTGGGCAGGGCACCGGGCACCGACCAGGTTACGGCGCACGCCATAAGGAGTGACCGGATACAAGCGGTGCATAATTTTCCGCAAGAGATCCAGGAGATACAGAAGTATTTTTCGCCGGAGAATGAATGGTCGCCGGTACGTGCCGTCGTAGCTGAGGGTGTTGATGTCCCGCTGTATATTTTAGGCTCCAGCCTGGACAGTGCGCACCTTGCTGCAAAAATGGGACTTCCCTATGCTTTTGCAAGTCACTTTGCGACAGGGTTGTTGCAGGAGGCCCTGGACATCTACAGAAAAGAATTCCAGCCTTCGGAGTACCTTGAAAGGCCATATACCCTAGCTGGTGTGAATATCATAGCAGCTGCTACCGATGATGAGGCTGAGCGGAATTTTACGTCCCTCATCCGAATGTTCCTTGGGATACTGACAGGGAAGAGGGAACCGTTGCAGCCGGCCATGGAAATGACCGATGAGCTGATGATGATCCAGCACAATCCTGCCGTTCGTGAGATGCTTAAATACTCTTTCGTAGGCAGGAAGGAAGCTGTAGCCAAACAGCTTGATAAATTCCTGCTGGAAACCGGCGTAGACGAGCTCATGGTTGTATCCAACATGCACAAGCATGGTGACAGGTTGCGATCCTACGACCTATTGTCTGAGATAATGAACGAGCGGCATTATCAATAGGATTCGTATATTTGATATATTATAGCACAGCACCTATGAAAAAAATTGGATTCTTGTCATTTGGACACTGGGCCGATCATCCTTCCTATCAGGCCCGTACTGCAGGCGATACGCTGCTTCAGTCGATAGATCTGGCCGTGGCTGCTGAGGAAATTGGCTTGGATGGCAGAAACACTAACGCAAAGCTGCGGCAAAGGTACTATTGAAACTTTTTCTCCAATTTTAGTTTGCGTATCCAGGTAATATCAAACTCTATTTTATATTAACAGTGAAACCTAAGTTTGATAATCGTTATTTTGCCCAGCAAGAGCCATTAACAATCCGCAAATTAGAAGTACGCCGGCCACTATAGTCAAGTTGAGCTTTTCACAAATCAATCCGGCATCATATATTCTCGAACCGTCGCTACTAAAGGCAACTTCCGATGCAGGAATGATTTCCAGGTTGCACTGTGCATGCAGCATCAATGCCAATCCAGCGAAAAATAATATGATTCCGATTTTACTGATAATTTGCATAGCACACCCTCCTATATTTTAGATAGTTACCTCTAAGTTTGCAATTAAAAAAAGAAGCGATGACTAGATGCCTCCGGTTTCCTCAACGCCGCAGGAATCATTGCCGTCACTTCCGTAAATTTTTAACCCTGGGCTTAGTTCTTAATTGATGGTTATTTTATAACGCTTATAATTTAGTGCGCATAGTTGAGCGGCAGACGTTATTAAATTTTTTGATAAAAATATGGATTATATGTGATTGATACGTGTAGAAGTATAACTACAGCTCTATCGGAGACAATAGTTTTAAAAGACTTTAAGTCCAGAAGCGGCTCATCTCAAAAGCATGATCTAGTTGGAGGGGCTCATTTTCCCAGACATCGATAAAACGTATATTGGTACCGCTGCTTGTGCCAGCAGTCTGCGTTATCAAAATGTCTGGTTTGTCATCATCGACTTTCGACAGTTGCCTACTGGTAAAAATAAAAGCGCGCTCTTGCATTCAAATGACCACAGCCAGCAAAATACTTGGAAAATATGTGTACCTTTATGAGAGGGTGCATTATACGCAGCAAAGCGGTAAAACCAATCGAGACAGAATTACATAATATGCACAGTAAAAAACATCCTATGTGCGGCGCACGCTTTTGGCTTGCCACCACCCCTGTTCGCAAAGTGCGAACCGAACAGCGGACCAGAAAATATCCAGGTGGAATCCTGGCTGATATCAAATAAATTATGAGCGGAGAGAACGTTATCCTACTAGAGAAAATAATCAATATCGGTGGAAAGAAAATAGCCTGCTGGGACTCCTCGGGAAGATGCATCTTTGCAAGCGCCTCCTACCTGAAATTTATTGGGAGGGAGGACGGCTCTACAGAAGGACTGATGCCTCAAATGGAATTAGCATCGTGTTTGGGGCAGACGGGAGTCAAGTACAATGCGACACTTGAGAGATTCGACAGCAAGTTTTCCGCTTCGTGCATTGCCGATGGTAATGGCGGCTGCATCATTGAAGTGGCTGACTGCTCGGAGGCGGCGGAGTGCCAGCCGAGAGCGTTTTTCGAACCTGCTGCGGAATCCGGCAACCCTCCCGGGCTGGATTTGAAAAATATACTGCACTGCATCTCGGAAATCTTCTGTGTCATCTCCAGTAATTGGCAATTGCTGTACTGGAATCCTGCCGCGGAGCTGGCCACTGGTCGGAGCGAGGCAGAGGTGCTGGGAAAACATATATGGGATATTTTTCCGCAGGAACAAGATTCCGCGCTATATGGGGGATGCACAGAAGCAATGGAAAGAAGGGTTTCTCTAGCATTCGAGCACAACAGCAGGAACGGCTCTTGGTTCTACAATTCGGTCCATCCCAATGAGGAGGGGGGAATTACTATCTACTTCAAGGACATAACCGACCGAAAGAAGGCAGAACATGAGGTGGTAGCTCTGAAGAACAACCTCAACGGCCTTATAAACGCTTCAGACGACCTTATGTGGTCGGTCGGCATCGATCTGATGCCAATACTCTCTAATGCGGCACATGCGCGGTTTACGGCCTGTGATGGGCTGTTGGGTAACGGCGTAATTTCGCTATTAGGAGGGGGGGGAGCAATTTCTGGACCTAAATTGAACCGGCTGTACCGCAAAGCGCTCGCCGGGAGATCTTTTCAAGCAGAAGTACAGAGCATGCCCAACCACGTAATCAAGTTCAATCCGATACGCGACACTTCAGGCTGTGTCACGGGAGTGGCCTGCCATGCGGTAGATGTTAGTGCCATACGCCTACTCGAGAAGGAAAAGCGTGTATATGGAGAGCGCTTCCAGGCGCTGGTCCAGAGCGGCTCAGACCTGATGTTTATTCTGGATGCCTCCTATTCTCTCAACTACGTAAGCCCGTCTGCAGTGGCACTTTTTGGATTTGAAGGGCGCATGGAAAGTTTTCGGATGCGCGAGTTCCTGCACCCAGACGACATGTCAGCAATCAGGGCAGCTGTTTATGCAGGCCCTTTCCAGACCCTGAAGCTCAAGCCTTTTAGGGTAAGAAGCCATTCCGGACAGTGGGTATGGATCGAAGCGGTAATAGACAATCTTCTGGATAACACGCATGTAGCCGGCATGGTTGTGAATGCCCGCGACGTTACCGAGCGCAAGGCGAGCGAACTGGAGCGGGAAATCCTGATCAAGGAACTGACCCGCAGCAACAGCTACCTGATGCAGTTCTCCTTCATTATCTCTCACAACCTGCGCGCGCCGCTCTCCAATATTATAGGGCTTTTACAGCTGCTAGAGGAGCACCGACTTGACCCCGACGCGGGCCGCATCTGCAGCCTGATTGAAGAATCTGCCTCAAAGCTGAACGATACCATCCGTGACCTTTCCGATATTCTTCTTATCCGAAATAGTAAAAAGGTCCCCACCGGCCTCGTAGATATGGAAGCGGCCTTTGTACAGGCGAACAGTCAGTTTTTGAACGTTCAGGATGAAATCGGCGCCGATGTCAGGATGGTCTTCAAGGAGAAGCATGCTTTCTTTAATGAACAGTACCTGCAGAGTATTTATACTAACCTTGTTTCTAATGCCATCAAGTACCGAGATGAGACTAGAAAGCTCATCATAACGGTGACTGTGCAGGCCATTGCCGATAATAAGACCGAGTTGCTATTTGAGGACAACGGGATAGGGATTGACACGCTGCGCCACGGCAAGCGCCTCTTCGGCATGTACCAGCGTTTCCATTCAGAGAGCGAAGGCCAGGGCCTGGGCCTGTTTATCATCAAGACCCAGATCGAATCGCTTGGCGGTTCCATAGATATCAGCAGTGAAGTAGGAAAGGGGACGCAATTTGCCATTCAGCTTCCCAACCTTTCAGTCAGATAGGCCTGCTTTGCGGTTGCAGTTTTCGAGGGTCCTCGAGGCGCTGGCCTACTAGAGCAAGAGAAAGATGAGTACCTTAATGGTCTGGTAGATTAAGTCTTTGATATTAAGATCAGTGGGAGATGAGTGATACATGTGCTGTTGAAGGTGGAGGGCAATCCAGTATTGCTGAAATTGGTAAAAGATAAAAATGAGCTTGAAGCAGGACAGAGGCAAATGCCTGCGTATTGAAGGAGATATGAGGGATAGACTGCTGTTTGAAAAAATGGTAGGAAATAGAAAATACGTGAATTAATCAAAATTACTACTATGTCCACATGAAGGCATTTCGTAGTTGGGATACCTTGCCTGGTGCTGAATTCATCCCTAATTGGAATTTCGGCCTGCCAAATTGTGCAAGACTAAAAAGGGTCGGGCTAAAATTGGATGAGGATTGGAAACGGCGATGTGCTCCCGTTTCAATACTTTCCCGTCAGGCAGTATGGAGGATAAGTACAATAACGTAAAAGATTTATTTGAGGCATGGGTAGATATGTTGGCAGGTACGGACGTATGGGTGCGGATGGCACATCTCGGGTCTCGCCCATGGTGCGAGCGTCCACTATAAAATGCAGCTTTTGGTTCAAGCGGACCTAGCACCTATTGGCGCTTTAAGGTCTGCTGTTTCGGTCACTTCCAAAATATTCAGTTTGGCTGACCGGCGTGCTTTTGCAGAGGGCATGAGGGCTGATTTGCTTTTAGTGAAAGGCAATACAACTGAAAATATTTCAGATACTTTATCTATAGTAGGAATTTGGAAGCAGGATCAATCTTGTCATGGCTGATCTGTCCTGATCGTATGAAATCCCATCATAGGCATCGAAAACGAGCATTTCATCAGATTGTGAAGAATTGGAAGGATAGGCATCGTTGCTCTCTTTGCCATACCGACTTTTGGATCTTCAGAAATAATAAAAACAAACAGCAATCTCGCTGAATTAGCATCGTACGATAGGGGTAGTTATGGGTTTTTAGCCATGATTCCAATGTGCGATGTTGGTACAGCGTTAAAAAACAGCCGATAATGCCACCAATGAAAAAGCCTCTTCATCAAAGAGGCTTTTTATTGCGAAATACTAAGCAGTTTCAGGTTTTTTCAATTTATATATTCCGAAGAAAGCACCGGCAATAAGTCCGGCTGTAAGAAATCCGTCAATCGGGACCGGAGCAGTTTCATCATCAACATCCCCATCTTCCCATTCATCGATTTGTGCAGATGCATGAGGTATAGAAAGAACTACTAATAGTGCTGTTAAAAATATTTTTTTTCTTAGGCTTTGGGAAATACTTT